>Ga0187893_10008137_pt1 | contig 16732 bp, 12 predicted proteins | sample MA1701074metaG_FD_139574 | JGI IMG/M metagenome (GOLD analysis project Ga0187893, IMG submission 139574) | White microbial mat communities from a basaltic lava cave in the Kipuka Kanohina Cave System on the Island of Hawaii, USA - MA170107-4 metaG ...
CGTCACCATCCAGCCGCGCGACATCCCGTTCACGCCGAGCTTCGTCGCGCAGACCGAGAGCTCGCGCCAGGTCAACATCGTGGCGCGCGTGTCCGGCTATCTCGACAGGATCGCCTACCAGGAGGGCGAGGTGGTGAAGGAGGGCCAGCTCCTCTTTCAGCTCGACCCCAAGCCGTTCCAGGCGCAGCTCGGAGCGGCGCGCGGGGAGCTGCAGGCGCAGCAGGCGCGGTTCACCACCGCCGACGCGAATCTCAAGCGCGTGAAGCCGCTCACCGCGCAGAACGCGCTGTCGCAGTCGGATCTCGACCGCGCGCAGGGCGAGTTCGACTCGGCGAAGGCGGCGGTCTACTCGGCGCAGGCGAAGGTGACCGAGGCCGAGCTGAACCTCGGCTACACCACGATGCGCTCGCCCGTGACCGGTGTCGCCAGCCGCTCGCTGCAACGGCAGGGGGCGTTCGTCAACGCGCAGTCCGACACCGCCAATCTCACCTACGTCGCCGCGCTCGACCCGATCTGGGTGAACTTCAGCGTGTCGCAGAACCAGGTGGCGAAGTGGCGCGACGAGATCGCGAAGAAGCTCGTGATCGAGCCGAAGAACCGCGACTACGTGGTCGAGATCGTGCTCTCCGACAACGCGCCCTATCCGTACAGCGGCAAGATCAACTTCTCCGACCCGTCGTTCAGCCAGGACACCGGTTCGTTCCTGGTGCGCGCGGTGCTCCCGAACCCGAGACGCGACCTCCGGCCGGGGATGTTCGTCACCGCGTACGCGAAGGGCGCAGTGCGGCCGGGCGCGATCGTGGTCCCGCAGCTCGCGGTGCAGCAGGGCTCGAACGGCCACCTCGTCTACGTCGTGAAGGCCGACGGGACCGCCGAGGTGCGGCCGGTCGTGGTCGGCGACTACTTCGGCGAGAAGGACATCGTGATCCTGAGCGGCCTGCACCCGGGTGACCGCGTCGTGGTCGACGGGGTGCTCAAGGTCGTTCCCGGCCAGCCGGTCAGGATCGTCGAGCCGGGCGCGGCCGGCGCCGAGAAGGCGGCGCCCGGACCGGACGCCGCGAAGAAATAGCCGGCGGCCGCGCCCCGTGTTCACCCACTTCTTCATCGACCGGCCGGTCCTGTCGGCGGTCATCTCGATCCTGATCTTCCTCGGCGGGCTGGTGGCGATGCTCGTGTCGCCGATCTCGCAGTATCCCGAGCTCGCACCGCCGCAGGTGTCGGTCGATGCGCGCTATCCGGGAGCGACCGCGGAGGTGATTGCCAACACCGTCGCCGCGCCGATCGAAGCGCAGATCAACGGCATCGACAACCTGCTCTACTTCAGCTCGGTCAGCTCCTCGAGCGGCAACGTCACGATCAGCGTGGTGTTCCGGCCGGGCAGCGATCCGGACATCAACCAGGTCAACGTCCAGAACCGGGTGAGCCAGGCGCTGCCGCTCGTCCCGCAGGTGGTGTCGCAGCAGGGCGTGACGGTGGAGAAGAAATCCTCCAGCATCATGATGGTGCTCTCCGTGTTCTCGCCCGACGAGCGCTACAGCTCGACCTACATCGACAACTACACCAACCTGTACGTGCTCGAGGAGCTGAAGCGCGTGCCGGGCGCGAACCGCGCGCAGGTGTTCGGGCTCCCCGACATCGCGATGCGGGTGTGGCTGCAGCCCGACCGCATGGCCCAGCTCGGCATCTCGGTGCAGGAGGTGGCGAGCGCGATCCAGGGCCAGAACCAGACCTTCGGCATCGGGAGAATCGGCGCGGAGCCCGCGCCCGCGGGCGTGCAGCAGACCTTCGTCGTCACCGCGCAGGGGCTGCTCACCAAGCCGGAAGAGTTCGAGAACATCATCGTCCGCACCGCGAAGGAAGGCACCGCGATCGTCCGCGTGCGCGACATCGGCCGCGTCGAGCTCGCCAAGCGCGACTACTCGATCGCGAGCCGCATGAACGGCAAGACGGCAACCACGATCGGCATCTTCCAGCAGCCGGGCGCGAACGCGGTGGAGACGGCGCGCGCGGTGCGCGCGCGGATGGAGGAGCTCAAGAAGCAGTTCCCGACCGGGCTCGACTACAAGATCACCCTCGACACCAGCCTCTTCACCCTGAACTCGATCGACAAGGTGGTGCACACCTTCCTCGAGGCGGTGGTGCTGGTGATCCTGGTCGTGTACCTGTTCCTGCAGTCCCTGCGCGCGACCATCATCCCGATCCTGGCGGTGCCGGTGTCGATCGTCGGCACGTTCATCGGCATGCACCTCCTCGGCTTCTCGATCAACATGCTGACGATGTTCGGCCTGATCCTCGCGATCGGCCTGGTCGTCGACGACGCGATCGTGGTGGTCGAGAACGTCGAGGTGAACATGACCCAGCACGGTCTCGGCGCGCTCGAGGCGGCGAAGCGGGCGATGACCGAGATCGCCGGCGCGCTGATCTCGATCGTGCTGGTGCTGGTCGCGGTGTTCCTGCCGGTCGCCTTCCTCGGCGGCGTGACCGGCACGCTCTACCAGCAGTTCGCGATCACCATCGCCATCTCGGTGATCATCTCCGGCGTCATGGCGCTGACGCTGTCGCCGGCGCTCGCGGCGATCATCATCAAGGCCCACCACGGCGAGAAGCGGGGGTTCTTCCGGTGGTTCGAGAACGGGTTCCAGAAGCTCACCGACGGTTACGTCGGCGGCGTCGCCCGGCTGATCCAGGCGTGGCCGGTCGCGATCCTCCTCTACGGCGCCGCGATCGCCGGGATCCTGGTCATGTTCCGCGTGCTCCCCGGGAGCTTCGTGCCCGACGAGGACCAGGGCTACTTCTTCATCGTCGTCGAAGCGCCGGACACGGCGAGCCAGAGCTACGTCGCTGCGCTGTCCGAGAAGGTGGAGAAGATCCTCGCCGCGGAGCCGGCGGTCGCCGACGTCGCGGTGGTGAACGGCTACAGCCTGGTCGACGGCACGTTCCGCAACAACGCCGCGATCTTCTTCCCGTCGATGAAGCCGTTCGAGGCGCGCACCGACCCGTCGCAGCTCACCTTCAGCGTGCTGCCCCGGCTCAACCGCCAGTTCGCCCAGCTCAAGGAGGGTTTCGTCTTCGCGATCAACCCGCCGTCGATCCCGGGTCTCGGCACGACCGGCGGCTTCGAGTTCTACGTCCAGAACCGCGGCCCCGGCGACGTGCGCGCGACCGCCCAGGCGGTGCAGGCCTACCTCGCGGCGGCGCGCGCCCGGCCCGAGCTCGCCGGGGTCAACACCACGTTCCGCGGCGCGACCCAGCAGCTCTTCGTCGACCTCGACCGCAACAAGGCCGAGGTGCTCGGCGTGCCGGTGCAGGACGCGTTCCAGACGATGCAGAGCTTCTTCGGCTCGGCGATCGCCGGCCAGTTCAGCCAGTTCAGCCGCGTGTGGTGGGTGATCCTGCAGGCCGACGCGAGCTACCGCGTCAACCCGGACGACTTCAACAAGGTGTTCGTCCGCTCCAAGACCGGCAGCATGGTGCCGCTCGCGGCGCTGATCACGGTGCGCTACATCGCCGCGCCGAAGCTGCTCGAGCGCTTCAACGGCTTCCCGGCGGTGAAGATCACCGGCAGCCCGGCGCCGGGCTTCAGCTCGGGCCAGGCGCTGGCGGCGATGGAGGCGGTCGCGCGCGAGACGCTGCCCGGCGATTTCTCGTTCGCCTGGGCGGGCCAGGCGCTCCAGGAGAAGCAGTCCGGAGGCACCTCCGCGATCGCCTTCGTCGCCGGCGTGATCGTCGTGTTCCTGCTGCTCGCCGCGCAGTTCGAGAAATGGACGCTGCCGATCGCGGTGGTGCTGACGGTGCCGATCGCGATCCTGGGCGCGCTGCTGCTCACCTGGGTGCGCGGCCTCGAGAACGACGTGTACTTCCAGGTCGGCCTGGTGACCCTCGTCGGCCTGTCGGCGAAGAACGCGATCCTGATCTGCGAGTTCGCGATCGAGCGCGTGCGCCACGGCATGGCGGTGAAGGAGGCGGCGATCGAGGCGGCGGGCTTGCGGCTGCGCGCGATCGTCATGACCTCGCTCGCCTTCGGCCTCGGCTGCGTGCCGCTCGCGCTCGCGAGCGGGCCGGGTGCAAACAGCCTGCGCGCCATCGGCACCGGCGTGATCGGCGGGATCCTCGCTTCGACCGTGGTCGCGATCTTCTTCGCGCCGCTCTTCTTCTGGCTGCTCGAGAGCCTGAGCGCGCGGTTCGGCGGGCAGCAGCCCGCGCCCGCGGTCGCGCACGGCGGGGCCGCGCCCGCCGGCGCGCCGCATGCGCCGCGGGGGAGCGACTGACGTGCGCGCGCTCGCCCACGCCCTTCTCCCCTCCTCCCCGAGGAGGGGTGCCGGCGAAGCCGGCGGGGTGGTGAGGAGAGTCGACCACCCCGTCGCGCTGGCGCGCGACACCCCTCCGGTCCAGGAGGGGAGATTCGCGACTGCCATCGCGGCGGTAATCGCGGCCGCGGCGCTGCTCTCCGCCTGCGCAGTCGGCCCCGACTACACGCGCCCCTCGATCGCAAGTCCCGACCAGTGGCGCATCGACTATCCGCAGGCGGCCGAGGTCGCGAACACGCGCTGGTGGGAGCAGTTCGACGACCCGGCGCTGAACCGGCTCATCGATACCGCCCTGCGCGAGAACCGCGATCTCCTGATCGCCGCAGCGAGAGTCGACCAGTTCGTCGGCCAGCTCGCCGTCGTGCGCTCGCAGTTCTACCCGCAGATCGGCTACAGCCTCGACGCGAGCCGCAACCGCTCGAGCCGCGTCGGCCAGCCGCCGCTCGCGCCCGGCGCCGACCCGTACTACACGCTCTACCAGGGCGCGCTGAGCGCGCAGTGGCAGATCGACCTCTTCGGGCGCGTGCGGCGGCAGAGCGAAGCCGCGCAGGCCCAGGTGTATGCGAGCGAGCAGGGCCGGCGCGGCGTGATCCTCACGCTCGTGACGAGCGTCGCCACGAGCTACATCGCCCTGCGCGGGCTCGACCGCCAGCTCGAGATCGCGCAGGCGACCGCGAAGAACTACGCCGACACGGCGCGCATCTTCGACCTGCGCTTCAAGGGCGGCGTGGTCTCCGAGGTCGAGCTGAACCAGGTCGAGTCGCAGTACCAGCAGGCGCTCGCGGCGATCCCCGCGCTCGAGCAGCAGATCGCGGCGCAGGAGAACCTCATCTCGATCCTGCTCGGGCGCAACCCCGGCCCGATTCCCCGCGGCCGGACGATCGACGCATTCATCGCGCCGGGCATTCCCGCCGACCTGCCCTCGACGCTGCTCGAGCGCCGGCCCGACGTCCTCCAGGCCGAGCAGATCCTGGTCGCGACGAACGCGAACATCGGCGCGGCGAAGGCGCTCTACTACCCGACGCTCTCGCTCACCGGGCTGCTCGGTTCGGTGAGCACGGCGTTCGGGGACTTCCTGACCGGGCCGGCCGCGGCATGGACCGTCGCCGCGGGGCTCGCCGGCCCGATCTTCACGTTCGGCCAGATCGAAGGCCAGGTGCAGACCGCCGAGGCTGCGCAGCGCGAGGCGCTCGCCAACTACCAGCAGGTGATCCTCAACGCCTTCCGCGAGACGAACGACGCACTGGTGGGAACGGTGAAGAAGCGCGAAGAGACGGCCGCACAGACCCGGCGGGTCGCTGCGCTGCGCGAGTACGCCCGGCTCTCGCGGCTGCGCTTCGACAACGGGTACGCCGGCTTCCTGGAGGTCCTCTACGCCGAGAACGAGCTCTTCGCCGCCGAGCTCGCCGCGGTGCGGTCGCGGGCCGACGCCTACGTGCAGATCGTGAACGTCTACCAGGCGGTGGGCGGCGGCTGGGTGGACGAGGCCGCACGGCTCGCTCCCCGGCCGCTCCTCGGCGGCGCGCCGCCGGCCGAAACGGCGACGGCGCCGAGATGACGCCCTTCGAGCTCGCCGAACCGCGCACGCTCCGCGAGGCGCTCGCGCTCCTCGACCCCGACGACGCGACCGTCCGCCCGATCTCGGGCGGCACGGCGGTCATGCTGATGATGAAGGCCGGCGTCCTGCGGCCGCGCCGCCTGGTGAGCCTGCGGGCCATCGACGGCGGTCTCGCCGGCATCGCCCGTGAGCCGGACGGCGCACTGCGCATCGGCGCGATGACGCCGCTCGCCGAGCTCGAGCACGCGGACGCGGTGCGGCGCGAGTGGCCGGTGATCGCGCGGACCTTGCGGACGCTCTCCAACGTGCGCGTGCGCAACGTGGCGACGATCGGCGGCCACCTCGCTCACGGCGATCCGCACCAGGACCTCCCGCCGGTGCTGAGCGCGCTCGGCGCGCGCGTCACCGTCGCCGGCCCGAAGGGCGAGCGCACGGTGCCGGTGGAGGGCTTGAGCACCGGCTACTACGAAACGGTCCTCGCGCGGGACGAGCTGATCACCGCCGTCGCCGTCCCTGCGCTCGGGCGAAAGCGGGCCGCCTATCTCAAGTGCACCACGCGCTCGGCCGACGACTGGCCGGCGCTCGGAATGGCGGTCGCGCTCGAGACCGAGGGGGAAGCGATCCGCACGGCGAGCATCGTGATCGGCGCCGCGACCGACCGGCCGACCCGCCTCGCCGCGGCCGAGGCCGTGCTGCGCGGCGGACGCGCCGACGATGCAACGCTCGCCCGGGCGGGGGATGCCGCCGCGGACGAGCTCGCCATCGCCGGGGACCCCCGCGGCTCGGCTGCGTACAAGAAGCAGCTCGCCCGCGTCTACCTCCGGCGTGCGGTGCGCGCCGCCCTCGGATGAGCCGATGAAACGCGCCGGCACCGCCACCGAGACCCCGCAGGTCGGCCGCGCGATTCCGCGGCTCGAGTCGTGGCAGAAGGTCACCGGCCGGGCCGAGTACGTCCACAACCTGCGCCTGCCGGGGATGCTGCACGGCAAGATCTTCCGCAGCACCGTTCCGCACGGGCGAATCAAGCGGATCGACACCGCCGCGGCGGCGGCCGTCGGCGGCGTGTATCGCGTCGTCACCGGCGAGGACATCCGCGCGATCGTCCCCGACCCGTACTACGGCCCGGCGTTCCACGACCAGCCGATCCTCGCGCTCGACAAGGTGCGCTACGTCGGCGAGCCGGTCGCGGTCGTCCTCGCCTCCGACCCGCACGTCGCCGAGGAGGCGGCCCACCTCATCGTCGCCGAATACGAGGAGCTCCCCGCCGTCTACGACGAGATCGAGGCGATGACCTCGCCGGCGATCGTGCACGACGAGCTCCGGCCGGCCGGCACCTTCCCCGACCTGAAGCACCTGCAGGGACGCAAGGGCACCAACGTCGCGCTCGACTATCACCTGCGCCGCGGCGACGCGGCGCAGGCGCTCGCCGCCGCCGATCACGTGTTCGAGCACACCTTCCGCACCCAGCAGGTGATGCACACCCCGCTCGAGCCGCTCGTATCGGTGGCCGAGTCGCGGGAGGATTCGCTCACCATCCACACCGCCTCGCAGAGCCCGTCGTTCGTGCGGATCGAGCTCGCGCGCCTGCTCGGCTGGCCGGAGAACCGCATCCGCGTGCGCGCGCCGTTCCTCGGCGGCGGCTTCGGCGCGAAGCTCTACATCAAGCTCGAGGCGCTGGTCGCGGTGCTCGCGCTCCTCACGCGGCGGCCGGTGAAGGTGTCGCTCACGATGGAGGAGCAGTTCTTCACCATCACGAAGCACGCGACGACCTTCCGCATCAAGAGCGGCGTGACGAAGGACGGCCGGATCATCGCGCGCGAGTGCGAGGTGTGGTGGAACGGCGGCGCGTACGCCGACATCGGGCCGCGCGTCACGCAGAAATCGGGCTTCACCGCGCCCGGGCCGTACGACATCGAGCACGTGGCGATCGATTCGTACGCGCTCTACACGAACCTGCCGCCGGCCGGCGCGCTGCGCGGCTTCGGCATCCCGCAGCTCGTCTGGGCCTACGAGAGCCACACCGACCTCGTCGCGCGCGCGCTCGGGCTGGACCCGCTCGCGTTCCGGCGGAAGAACCTGCTCCGCGACGGCCGCCCGCAGGCGACCGGCACCGTCCTGCAGGACGCGGCCCTCGGCGAGGTGCTCGACTGCATCGAGGCCCTCATGGACTGGGCGCGGCCGTTCGACCGCGGCGCGGGGCCGGTGCGGCGCGGCCGCGGGATCGCGATCGGCTTCAAGGCCTGCGTCGCGCCGACCACGTCGGTGGCGATGGTGACGCTCAACGCCGACGGGAGCTGCATCGTCTACTCCGGCACCGTCGACATGGGGCAGGGGTCGGACACCGCGATGGCGCAGATCGCGGGCGAAGTGCTCCGGCTGCCGGCGGAGGCGATCACGGTGGTGCACTCCGACACCGACGCGACGCCCTACGACATGGCGACGCTCGGCTCGCGCTCGCTCTTCCACATGGGCAACGCCGTGAAGCTCGCCGCGGAGGACGCGCGCGCGAAGCTCCGCGCCCTCGCCGTCGAAGCGGGGCTGCCGCCCGCTGCCGATGTCCCGATCGGCGACATCTTCCGCAAGCGCTACGGCATGCAGGCGGGGAACGTGATCGGCACGGCGACCTTCATCCCGAGCTACACCCCGCCCGATTACGCTACCGGGCTCACGCCGAACGCGACGCCGTTCTGGATGGTCGGCGGCACGGGCGTCGAGGTGGAGGTCGACACCGAGACCGGCCACGTGCGCGTCGCGCGGCTGGTGAACGTGTCCGACGCCGGCACGCCGATCAACCCGAAGATCGTCGCGACCCAGATCTCGGGCGCGGCGATCATGCAGCTCGGCTTCACCCTGTTCGAGAAGATGGAGTTCGACGCCGGGCAGCTCCGCAACGCCTCGTTCGCCGAGTACAAGATCCCCGGGCTGCACGACCTGCCGCGCGAGATGGTGACCGAGGCGGTGGCGGCCGCGCAGCGCAACGGCCCGTTCGGCGCGAAGGGCGTCGGCGAGACCGGCACGTTCGGCGTCTCGCCGGCGATCGCGAACGCGATCGAGGACGCGGTCGGCGTGCGGCTCACGTCGCTGCCGCTCAACGCGGAGTCCGTCTACCGCGCGCTCGCATCGGCGCGGGGCGAGCCGCTGGCGGACGACTGATGGCGCAGGCGCGAACGACCGAGGTACGGACGATCCGGTTCCGCCTGAACGGCGAAGCGGTTGCCGCGCACGTCGGTACGCACGAGAACCTGGTCGAGGTGCTGCAGGCGCACTTCGGACTCGGCGGCGCGCGCGAGAGCTGCGGGCAGGGGCTCTGCGGGTGCTGCACGGTGGTGGTGAACGGCCGCGCGGTCTCCGGCTGCCTGTACCTCGCGGCGTTCGCCGACGGCGCGGAAGTGACGACGGTCGAGCACGCCGCGCCGGGGCAGGACCTGGACGCGGTCCAGGAGGCGTTCGTCGAGTCGGCCGCGTTCCAGTGCGGGTTCTGCACGCCGGGGTTCGTGCTGATGACCCGGCAGCTCCTCGATGCGCATCCCGACCCGGACGAGGGCGAGATCCGGCACTATCTGTCGGGGAATCTCTGCCGCTGCGCCGCATATCCGGAGATCATCGAGGCGGTGAAGCTGGCGGCGAAGAAGCGGAAGATGCAGCCGCGGAAGAGGGAGGCAGGATGATGCGTACGCTCGGCGCAGTGCTCTGCGCCGTCGCCGCGAGCTTCGCGGCGGCGGCCTTCGCCCAGGACTATCCGTCGAAGCCGGTCCGGATCCTCGTGCCGTTCGCGCCCGGCGGCGCGGTCGACACCACCGCGCGGATCCTGTCGTCGAAGATGACCGAACGGCTAGGCTGGCAGTTCGTGGTCGAGAACCGGCCCGGCGGCAACGGGTTCATCGGCACCACCGCGGCCGCGAAGTCGCCGCCGGACGGCTACACGCTGCTGATGGCGCACACCGGCGAGTTCAGCGTCAACCCGGCGCTCTTCAAGGACGTGCCCTACGACCTCGACCGCGATTTCGTCGCGATCACCATGGTGAGCGACGGCCCGCTCCTCTACCTCGCCAACGCGCAGACGCCGTTCAACACGCTGCCGGAGTTCATCGCCGCGGCGAAGGCGCGGCCGGACACCATCACTTTCGGCTCGGGCGGGAACGGCACCATCAACCACCTCGCCGGCGAATGGCTCGCCTACGCGGCGAAGGTGAAGCTGGTGCACGTGCCGTACAAGGGGGGTGCGCCCGCCGCGACCGCGGTCGCCGCCGGTGACGTGCAGTTCGGCGTGATCGCGGTGCCGGGCGCGACGCCGCACCTGAGATCGGGTCGCGCCAAGGTGCTCGGGATCTCGTCGGCGCGAAAATGGTCGCCCGAGCCGGGCTGGGCGACTCCGCGCGACGTCGGCCTCGACGTCGACGCGTCGATCTGGTCCGGTCTCTTTGCGCCGAAGGGCACGCCGCAGGCGGTGGTCGACCGGTGGAACGCCGAGGTACGCAAGACCCTCGAGCAGCCCGACGTGCGCGCGCGCTTCGTCGACGCCGGGTTCGACACGGCGGGCATGTCGCAGGCCGATTTCGTCGCGCGCATCAGGCGCGACCTCGAGCGCTACCGCGAGATCGTGAAGGCGGCGGGCATCAAGGCGGAGTAGCGCGGCCCGGGGCGCGGCGGCGGCGCGGACCGCAGTGGCCGCCGGTGCCCCAACGAGCGGGCCGCTCCGGACCGACGGACGGACCGCTACAGCAGCGAGTCGGCGAGCCGCGCCGAGTTCTGCGCCACCTGCCGCCCGAGCGGGCGCGCCGCCCAGGCCGACCGCTCGACCACCCGGCTCGAGGCGAGGTAGCGCGCCTGCACGGCCTCGAGCGAACGCACCACCCGCTCGTCGTATACGAGCAGGCTCGCTTCGCAGTTGAGGGCGAACGAGCGGATGTCGATGTTGGTCGAGCCGACGAGCGCGACCGACCGGTCGACGGTCATGTGCTTCGCGTGCAGGAAGCGCGGCTCGTAGAGGTGGATCGCGACGCCCGCCTCGAGCAGCTGCTCGTAGTAGGACTCCTGGGCGAGCTGGGTCAGCCGCTGGTTCGAGTGCGCCGACAGGACGAGCCGCGTCTCGACGCCCCGCAGCGCCGCGGTCGCGAGCGCCTGCAGGAACGCGTCGTCCGGGACGAAATAGGGCGTGGTGATGACGATCCGCTCGCGCGCGGCGTGAATCAGGGCGACGAGCAGCGTCTGGCCGTTTTCGCGCCCGTAGCCGGGCCCGCTCGGCAAGAGCTGCGCCGCCGACTCTCCGGCCGCCGCGAGGCGCGGGAAATGCCGCTCCTCGTGCGCGACGTGCCCGGTCTCGAAGTACCGGTCGCCGAGGATCACCGCCTGGATCTGCGCGACGGCCGGGCCCTCGATGCGCGCCACCAGCTCCTCGTTGGGACAGCCGGGGATGAACGTCGGATCGACGACGTTCTGCGAGCCGACGTAGCCCGTCCTGCCGTCGATCACCGCGAGCTTGCGGTGGTTGCGCAGGTCGAAGCGCGCCGTCCCGCGGCGGAAGAGCCCGACCGGCAGCAGCGGGATCACCTCGACGCCGGCCTCGCGCAGGCCGGGCCCGAGGCGCGCGAGGCCGCGCCGCGACCCGACTGCGTCGGCGAGCACGCGGCACACCACCCCGCGGCGTGCCGCGCGCTCGATCGCCTCCGTCACCCGCCGCCCGGTCGCGTCGTCCGCGAGGATGTAGGTGAGGAGGTGGACGTGGTCGCGTGCGGCGTCGACGTCCGCGACGAGCCGGTCGATCGAGCCCGCGTAGTCGTCGAGCAGCTCGATCCGGTTGCCGCCCCAGGCGGCGAAATCGCCGAGCCGCGCGGCGAGCTCGGCCGCCCGGGCGGCGAGCGGATCGAGCGGCGGCGGCGCGATCGCCCGGTCGGCCCGCATCTCGTCCTGGGCTTTGCGGACGTACTGCGACGCGCGCGCCTGCTCGTCGATCCGGCGCCGCGGATAGTAGATGCGGCCGAACACCCAGTAGACGGCGAGCCCGACGAGCGGCCAGAAGAACACGAGCAGGAGCCACGTGCGCGCGGCGGCGGGCGTTCGCCGCTGCGGCACGTAGACGAGCATGGCGATGCGGATCGCCCATTCGGCGGCGATGTAGGCGGCGGTCCAGCTCAGCATCGTCGTTCTCCCCGGCCGACGGTACACTTGCCGCCTATTGTCGTCGCGAACCGCGAGCCCGTCATCGACCGCCATGAGCGCGCGCCCGTTCCGGATCCTCGGTCTCCAGCAGATCGCCGTCGGCGGCCTCGAGAAGGTGCGGCTGCGGCGGCTCTGGGTCGACGCGCTCGGCCTCGCCGTGACCGGCGACTACCGCAGCGAGCGCGAGAACGTCGACGAGGACATCCTCGCGCTCGGGGCGGGGCCGACCAGGGTCGAGGTCGATCTCATGCAGCCGCTCGACCCGGCGAAGAAGCCTGCCGTGCACGAGACGCCGCTCAATCACGTCGGGCTGTGGGTCGACGATCTGCCCGCGGCGGTGGCGTGGCTCGCCGCGCGCGGCGTCCGCTTCGCGCCGGGCGGCATCCGCAAGGGTGCCGCCGGCCACGACATCTGCTTCGTCCATCCGAAGGCGAGCGACGAGTTTCCGATCGCGGGGGAAGGCGTGCTGATCGAGCTCGTCCAGGCGCCGCCCGACGTCATCGCCGCGCTCGCGCCGGAGGACTGATCGTGATTCGGTGCTCGCTGCGGCGCTGGCGGGGATTGCGCCCGCGGCGTGCGCATCGCCGAACCGAACGAGGGGGAGGAGGAGGAGAAGATGAGAAAGCTCGCAGCGCTGTGCACGCTGCTCCTCGCGGCGGCGACCGCCGGGGCGCAGCCCTGGCCGGCCAAGCCGATCCGCTTGATCGTGAACTTCCCGCCGGGCGGTGCCGCCGACCAGATCGCGCGGCTGGTCGCCCCGCCGGTCGGCGAGGCGCTCGGCCAGCCGGTCGTGGTCGAGAACCGGCCGGGCGCGAACGGCAACATCGGCGCCGAAGCGGTCGCCAAGTCGCCGCCGGACGGCTATACGCTCCTCATGTCCTCGGGCGGCGCGTTCTCGGTGAACCCGCACCTGTACACGAAGCTGCCGTTCGATCCGCTCAAGGACCTGGAGCCGATCGCGGCCGCCGCGCGCATTTCCGTCTTCCTCGTCGTCAAGCCCGACCTGCCCGCGAAGTCGGTCGACGAGCTGGTCGCGCTCGCCCGCGCGAGCCCCGGCAAGCTGACCTATGGCTCGCCCGGCAGCGGCAGCTCGCCCCACATCGCCACTGCGATGTTCGCGCGCGCCGCGGGCGTCCAGGTCACCCACATTCCCTATAAGGGCGCGGCGCCGGCGCTTACCGATCTCCTCGGCGGCCAGCTCGACTTCATGTTCGATCCGGGAATCGGGCTCGGGCAGGTGCGGGCGGGCAAGCTGCGGCTCCTCGCGGTCGGCAGCCCGAAACGCTCGCCGCTGTTCCCCGACGTGCCGACGGTAGCCGAGACCGGCATGGTCGGGTTCGACGCCGATTCGTGGTTCGGCTTCTACGCGCCGGCAGGCCTCCCGGCGGAGATCGCGGCGCGGCTGAACCGCGAGCTCAACCGTGCGCTCCAGACCCCGGCGGTGCGCGACCGCATCCTTGCGATCGGCGGCGAGCCGGTCGCGCTGACCGCCGCCGAGTTCGCCGAGGTGCAGCGCAAGGACCGCGAGCGCTTCGGCGTCGTCATCCGCGCAGCGGGGATCAGGCTCGATTGACGCCGGTGCGGCCGGTGCGGGCGCTCGCCGCGGCGCCGGCCGTTGCGCGCGCATCGGCGGTGGCCGCAGCGCTTGCCACCGCGGGCGCTGCGTTCGCCTTCGACGAGTCGGCCGACGGCGAGCGCACCCGCGAGGCGGTGCCGGAGGAGAAGGTCGCGTGGAAGCTCACGACGACCTACTACTCGACGACGAACGAGAAGGGCGCGGGCGACGTCAACCTGCGCGGCGTCTACGGACCGCACACCGGGTGGGTCGGCTACTACGAGCAGCCGGGCGAGTTCCGGCAGGCGCGCGTCGGCTACGAGTACACCGTCCACCTGCCGGTGGCCCAGGTGGCGGTCGGGGCGCAGTACGCGTCGCAGGGCTTCTTCGGCGGCGGCGCGGTCGCGGCGATCGGCGGCGACGTGTACGGGCTGATCGGCGTTTCGCGGACGAACGAGAAGCCGTACTTCAACCTCAACTTCGACCCGAACGACGCGTGGACCTTCGGCGTCGGCGCGCGGCTCGCACACCACGCGAGCTTCGTCGCCTACCAGGTCCGCGGCGCGTGGGTCGCCTCGGGGCAGCAGGTCACGCACGCGGTGTACCGGACGAAGCCGACGCCCGACACGAGGGTCGGGATCGACGTCTTCTACAAGTCCGGCCCGCTCGAGGGCGACGACGGGGGAACGGTGCGGGCGGCGGGCGCGTCCGTTGCGCTCGACTACCGGAAGTGGTTCGCGCGGCTCACCTGGGATCCGAAGGTGAACTTCACGCCGAACGACATGGTGCGGGTGGCGGTGGGGGTGCGGTTCTAGCCGGCGTCGCGGACAGGCTCGCGGTACAGTTACGAACTGTTGAATGGGCTAAGGCCTTGCACCATGGCTACTCGGAGCGTACGACTCGACGAGGGCGGCGAGAAAATGCTCGCGCAGCTCCGACGGCTGACGGGCATGTCGACCTCGGCGTTACTGAGGCGCGGACTCGCCGAGTACGAGCGGATAGCACGGGAGGGCCGCTTGGAGCGGCCCTATGAAATCTGCGCGCGCCTGAACCTGAGTCGCGGAGGCCGGGCAATCGCGCCTGCCAAGCGAGCGAAGCGCGCCGTCCGCGTTGCACGTCAGCTGCGTTTCCGGGACTACGTGCGAGAGAAGCACCGACGCGGGGGTTAGTGCTATGCAGCTCACCCGCCTCAGGCTCACCAACTGGAAGAATTTCAAGGATGTTGACATCCGTTTGGGCGCACGGACCTTCCTGATCGGCCCGAACGCGTCGGGCAAGTCGAATCTCTTGGATGTGTTCCGGTTCTTGCGGGATGTGGCGAACGAGAGCCTGCGTGCCGCTGTAAAGAGGCGTAGCGGGGTTTCGTCGATCCGATGCCTGTCCGCTACCCGCAACAATCGCGTCGCGATCGAAGTCGAGATGGCCGACGACGACGGCACGCACTGGCGTTACCGGCTCGAATTCGTGCAGGACAACAATCAGCGGCCGGTCGTCGCCGAGGAGGCGGTATGGCGCGGTGAGGCGCAGGTCCTCGTGCGGCCGGACGACGCAGATCGGGAAGACGGCGAGCGGCTGACCGAGACCGCGCTGGAACGACCTTCGACGAACCAGGCGTTTCGAGTCATCAGTACCTTCTTCAAGACCGTCACCTATCTTCACTTGATCCCCCAGGCGGTCCGGGACCCGACCGGATTCGCCTCCGGGCCGGTGCACGACGATCCGTTCGGCCGCGACATCCTGCTCCGGATCTGGAACACGAATCGCAGGACGCAGGGCGCACGGCTCAAGAAGATCGCCGAAGCGCTCAAGGCGGCGCTGCCGCAGCTTCAGACGCTCGATGTAGAGATGGATGACGCCGGAAAACCGCATCTCGTCGCCATCTACTCGAACTGGCGCGCGCAAGGCGCGAAGCAGCGGGAGAACCAGTTCTCTGATGGGACGATCCGACTCCTTGGCCTTCTATGGGCCACGTTCGAGGGAGCGGGGCCGCTGTTGATCGAGGAACCGGAGCTGTCGCTTCACCCCGAAGTGGTGCGACGATTGCCGTCGATGCTCGTGCGGATCAACCGCCTGCGCAAGGAAGCTGCACGGCAGATCCTGATCTCGACGCACTCGCCGGACCTGTTGGGGGATAGCGGGATCCCCGCCGAGGAGGTGCTCGTGCTCAAGCCCACCGAGCAAGGCACCGAGATAGAAATCGCCAGCGATGCGGACAAGGCGGCGATGCGATCGGGGCTGACTGCCGCGGACGTATTGCTCCCGAAGTCGGCTCCCGCGAACGTCGATCAGCTTACGCTCGCGTTCTGAGGCTGTGCTCGTAAACGCCCTCGTCGAAGGCGCTGCCGACGAGATCGTGGCCCGGCGCCTCATCGATCATTGCGACCACGAATTCGGCGTCTGCTACGGAAAGCGCGGCGTCGGATACATCCTCGAGCGGTTGAGCGGCTTCGCTGCGACGGCGGCACACGGCCCGCCGCTTCTGGTGATGATCGATCTGATGGATAGTGGCATCGCATGCGCGCCGCGTCTCGGTCCCGCGCTTCTTCCGCACCGGCCGGCGCTCTGTCTGCTGCGCGGGGTTGTCCGCGAGCTGGAGAGCTGGTTGCTTGCCGATCGGGAGGCAATCGCAGCCTTTCTCGGAATCCCCGTAGCCCGGGTCCCTTTGAATCCGGAGATGCTGGCGAACCCGAAGCAGAGTTTTGTCAATCTCGCCCGGAGCTCCCGGAGGCGGTCACGGCGGGAAGCCATCGTACCGGCGGAGGGCGCAAGCGCTTCGACTGGCCCGGATTATCTGGGAGCTGTCGCGGAGCTGGTCCGCGACTATTGGGACGTGGGGCGCGCAAGCAGAGCCGCTCCGAGCGTTGCTCGGTGCGTTGCGCGATTGCGCGAGATCCGGGAATAGGCCCTGACCAGCGAAAGCTACCGGAACTCGACGATCGGCTGATCGACGGCCAGGCTGTCGCCGGCCTTCGCGAGCAGCTTCTTCACCACCGCGTCGTTCTCGGCGCGGAGGACGTTCTCCATCTTCATCGCCTCGATCACCGCGAGCTTCTCGCCCGCCTTGATCTCCTGGCCGGGGCCGACCGCGAGCTCGGTCAGGAGCCCCGGCATCGGCGAGAGCAGGAACTTCGAGAGATCCGGGGGCGGCTTGTC
>Ga0187893_10008138_pt1 | contig 16732 bp, 15 predicted proteins | sample MA1701074metaG_FD_139574 | JGI IMG/M metagenome (GOLD analysis project Ga0187893, IMG submission 139574) | White microbial mat communities from a basaltic lava cave in the Kipuka Kanohina Cave System on the Island of Hawaii, USA - MA170107-4 metaG ...
CACCGTGGCCCGTGACTCCTTCACCGTCATCAAGGACAGCTACGACGACGCCCGCATCAACGCCGTGTTACTGCTCACCGACGGGCGCAACGAGGACCCCCGCAACGACGACCTGGACGGCGCCCTGCGGGTGCTGCGAGCGGGCAGCGAGGGCACCTCGGCCTCCCCCGTGCGGCTGTTCACCATCGCCTACGGCAGCGGCGCCGACGTCTCGGTCCTGCGACGCATGGCCGAGGCCACCAACGCCGCCCCCTACGACGCCAGCGACCCCGCCACCATCGACAAGGTCTTCACCGCGGTGATCTCGAACTTCTAGTTCGCGTCGCGCTCGTAACCAGAGGTTGCTCGGCGAGTTTCGGTGGGGCGGACTGCTCCACTTCCGAGTGCGAAGCTGTGCGGATGATCGAGCGGCTGCCGGAGAGGGTCCGGACACCGGCGGTGGCCCGGGCGGTGGTGTCCCCCACCGCGGTGCTGGCGGCGGGGGCGGGAATGTCGTTGGCCATCGTCGGCGGGGTGCCCATCGTGGCCGCAGCCGTCGTGGGGGCGTTGGCCTGGGCCGCTCGGGTGGCGATGGCCGTGCCCCGGCCGAACAAGGGTGAGCGGATCGACCCCTTCGCCGTCGGCGAGCCCTGGCGCCACTTCGTGCGCGAAGCCATGCAGGCCCGTGACCGCTTCGCCCAGACCGTGGACCGAGCCCGGCCCGGGCCGTTGCGGGACCGGCTGGGTGAGATGGGCCAGCGCCTCGAGCGCGGCGTCGAGGAATGCTGGCGCATCGCCCGACAGGGCGGAGCCCTGGAGTCGGCCCTGGCCCAGCTGGACGCCGCAGGTATCCAGCGGGAACTGGTTCAGATCCGGGCTGATCGCAGTGACGCCGCCGACGAGGCCGAGCGGGCCTCGTTCGATCGGGCCGAGCAGGCCGTCCTGGCGCAGCAGGCGTCGGCCGAGCGCATCGAACGGGTGTCGCGTGACGCCCGCAGCAAGTTGCGGGTGCTGAACGCCCAGATGGACGAGTCGGTGGCCCGGGGCATCGAGCTGTCACTGCGCACCGGCGACGCCACCGAGCTGAGTCCCCTGTCGGCCGACGTCGACAACCTGGTGGGCGAGCTGGAGTCCCTCCGACAGGCCCTGGAGGAAACCGGCGGCGGAGCCGCGGCGTCGCCCGGTCTCGCGACGTAGCCTTCGCCCATGCTCAAGCTCCTGCGCAAGATCAGCCGGTACATCACCGCCGCCCTGACCGGGAAGTTCAACGAGGTTGCCGATCCCAAAGTCCAGCTCGAACAGGCCCTGCTGGAAGCCCAGGAGCAGCACCGTCGCCTCACCGAGCAGGCAGCCAACGTCATCGCCAACCAGAAGCAGACCGAGATGCGCCTCAACCGGGCCATGGAGGAACTGGAGAAGGTGAACGGGTCGACCCGCCAGGCCGTGCTCATGGCCGACGAGGCCACCAAGAAGGGTGACGCCACCAAGGCCACCGACTACGCCCGGGCCGCGGAGGGCTTCGCCAACCGGCTCTTGGCGGTGGAGCGGGAGGTCGAGGATCTGAAGGCCCTCAGCCTTTCCTCCGCCGAGGCATCCGACCAGGCCAAAAAGGCGGTGGCCCAGAACTCCTCGGTCCTGCAGAAGAAGCTGGCCGAGCGCCAGAAACTGTTGTCCCAGCTCGATCAGGCCAAGATGCAGGAACAGATGAACAAGGCCATGGCCACCCTGTCCGAGGCCGTCGGTCAGGACGTTCCCTCTCTCGACGAGGTGCGCGACAAGATCGAGCAGCGCTACGCCAAGGCCCTCGGCACCTCCGAACTGCAGGGCCAGGACGTCGGCAACCGAATGCTGGAGGTCGAGCAGGCCGCCATGGACACCGAGGCCCAGTCCCGCCTCAGCCAGATCCGCTCCCAACTCGGCATCGCCGGCGCCTCCGAAGCCGCCCCCGCCCCGCCCGCCACCGAACCCACCGCCACTCCCGAGTAATTCAGACCAGCACCACGAGCTCGTCGCGGTGGACGACCTCGTGGGCGACGTCGGCCGGGAGGTCGGCGCGGCGGCGACCGCACCACTCGGTGACCAGGGCCGCCGGGTGGCGGACCAGGCCCTTGGCGAACACCCGGCCGGCGGTATCGGCGATCTCCACTGCGTCGTCCACGCCGAAGGAACCCTCCACGCGTGTCACCCCGGCGGGCAGCAGCGAGGACTGCCGCTCGACGAGTGCCCGCCGGGCACCGTCGTCGACCACCAGTGTCCCCGAGGACCCGATGGCGAAGGCGATCCACAGCTTTCGGGCTGACAGCCGGCGCTCGTGGGGTTTCACCATCGTGCCCACGCCGGCCTCGCCGGCCACCGCGCCGGCCAGCACTCCGGGCCGGTCGGCGGCAGCGATCACCACCCGCACGCCCGACCAGGCGGCGATCTTGGCCGCCGCCAGCTTCGACGCCATACCGCCGCTGCCCCGATCGGTCCCGGCCGTGCCCGCCAGGGCCTCGAGTTCGTGGTCGATCTCGACGACTTCCTCGATCAACGAGGCATCGGCCACCAGGCGGGGATCTCCGGTGAACAGCCCGGGCGTGTCGGTCAACAAGACCAGGAGCGCGGCCCCCACCAGATGGGCGACCAGGGCAGCCAGGCGGTCGTTGTCCCCGAAGCGGATCTCGTCGTCGGCCACGGCGTCGTTCTCGTTGACGATGGGCACCACACCCAACGCCAGAAGCCGGTTCACCGTTTGACGAGCACAGAGGTACTGGCGGCGGTGGACGAAGTCCAGGGGCGCCAGCAGGACCTGGCCGCCGATCAGCCCGTGGGTGGCCAGCGACTCGTCGTAGACCCGCATCAGGCGACTCTGGCCGACCGCCGAGATCGCCTGCAGCGTGGCCACGTCGGTGGGCCGGCGCCCGACGAGGCCCAGGGCGGGCTGGCCGGCGGCGATGGCCCCGGAGGTCACGATGACGACCCGATGGCCGGCTTGGTGGAGGCCGGCCACCTCGGCGCACAGCTTGGCCACTGCGTCCCGCTCGATCTCGCCGGCGGCGTCGGTCAGCGACGAGCTGCCGATCTTGGCCACCACGATCATGGCGCCGGCGTCACTGTTCGTATTCGAAGCTGAACCCGCCGATGTGGACGATGTCGCCCTCCCGGGCGCCGGCCCGGACGAGGGCCCGGTCCACACCGAGGCGCCTGAGGCGATCCTGCACGAAGGCCAACGCCTCCAGGTTGTTGATGTCGCTGACCGCCACCGCCCGGGCCGCCTGGCGGCCGAGGACGACGAACGCCCCGTCGGGTCCCCGCTCGACCTGGACGCCCTCGGGCTCGGGACGGTGGACCACGAAGCCCTCGGTCACCGGCGCCTCGGCCCGGGACCGGGCCACCAGCTCCACCATCTGGCCGACCAGTTTGCGGATCCCCTCGCCGGTGACCGCCGAGATGCGTTGGCCGTCCCACTCCGCGACGGCCATGTCGGCCTTGGTGCCGACGACGACGCGAGGGCGCTCGAGCAGCGCAGGACGATGGCTACCCAGCTCGTCGAGCAGAATCCGCTGCTGCTCCTCGGGCGACTGCTCGTCCACCGCCGCCAGGTCGAGCAACAAGACCAAGGCCCGGGACCGCTCGATATGGCGGAGGAAGTCGTGGCCGAGGCCCTTGCCCTGGCTGGCACCCTCGATGAGCCCGGGGATGTCGGCCACCACGATCTCGGCGTCGCCGTGGCGGACCACCCCCAGATTGGGGACCAGGGTGGTGAACGGGTAGTCGGCGATCTTGGGGCGGGCGGCAGAGATGCGAGAGATGAGGGTGCTCTTGCCGGCGTTGGGAAACCCCACCAGGGCGACGTCGGCCATGAGCTTGAGCTCCATGGCGTACCAGTGCTCCTCGCCCACCTCGCCCTGCTCGGCGAAGGCCGGCGCCCGTCGATGGTTGGACAAGAAGCGCGCGTTGCCCTGCCCGCCGCGGCCTCCCTGGCCGGCGCACCAGCGATCGCCGGGATTGATCAGGTCGGCCAGCAGCTCGCCGTCGCGGTCGCGCAAGGAGGTACCGGGCGGCACCTTGACGACGGTGTCGGACCCCGAGGCACCATGGCGCCCGTGGCCCTGGCCGTGCACGCCGTTGTCGGCCCGGCGATAGGGGTGGTCGCGAAACGCCAGGAGGGAGGCCACGTTGGTGTCGGCCACCAGCCAGACGTCGCCGCCCTTGCCACCGTCACCACCGTCGGGGCCGCCCTTGGAGACATGGGCCTCCCGGCGGAAGGCCACACAGCCCGCGCCCCCGTCGCCGCCCTTCACATGCAGCTGGGCCTGGTCGACAAACATGTCGAAACCCGCGGTCTTCGAGTACATAGCGGCCCGAAACGGGCCGCTATGTACTCGAAACGACGTCGACCAGCTTGCGCCCCTTGCGGGCGCCGAACTTGACCTTGCCGTCGGCCATGGCGAACAACGTGTCGTCGCCGCCGATGCCGACGTTGATCCCTGGGTGAAAACGGGTGCCCCGCTGGCGGATGATGATGGCGCCCGCCTGCACGGCGGTCCCGTCGAACACTTTCACGCCGAGGCGCTGAGCGTTGGAGTCGCGGCCGTTGCGGGTGGAACCGCCGCCCTTGGTCTTTGACATCGGCCCGTCCTAGCCCTTCGTGATTCCGGTGATCTCGATGGTGGTGTAGTGCTGGCGGTGACCCCAGTGGCGGCGGCTACGAGTCTTGGGCTTGTAGGTAAAGCCCCGGATCTTCGGGCCCTTCTCCTCGCCCACCACCCGGGCAGCCACCGATGCGCTGGCCAACCCGCTCCCGGTGACGATGCTCTCGCCGTCCACCACCAGCAGGGGGGTAAAGGCGACATCGTCGCCCACGGCCTTGCCCAACAACTCGACACGCAGACGCTGGCCCTCAGCCACCCGCTCCTGCTTGCCACCGGTCTTGATCACTGCGTACATAGCTCGGCGACTCTACAGGAGGTTGGGATCGAAAACGATCCCGCGGCCGGCGCAGGTGGGGCAGGTGGTCGAGAACGACTCCACGAGGCCCTCGGAGATGCGCTTGCGCGTCATCTCCACCAGACCCAGTTCGGAGATCTCGAAGGCCTGCGTGCGGGTCTTGTCCCGGCCGAGGGCTTCGCGGAAGGTGCGGATCACGTCGGCCCGGTTCTGGGCCACCTCCATGTCGATGAAGTCGATCACGATGATGCCGCCAATGTCGCGCAGGCGGAGCTGGCGGGCCACCTCCTCGGCCGCCTCGAGGTTGTTGCGGTAGACGGTCTCCTCCAGGCTGGAGCTGCCCACGTTCTTGCCCGTGTTGACGTCGATGACGGTCAGGGCCTCGGTGCGCTCGATGATGAGCGACCCGCCCGAGGCCAACCACACCTTGCGGTCGAGCGCGCGGTGGAGTTGCTCATGGATGTGGTATCGCTCGTAGATGGGCAGCGGCTCCACAGCCGTGTCGAAGTACTCGACCCGGTCGGCCAGATCCGGGCTGATGCCGGCCACGTACTCCGCCACGTCCTCATAGAGCGCCCGGTCGTCGATGGCGATACCGCGGTAGTTCTGGTTGAACTCCTCGCGGATGATGCGCACCGCCATGTCCGGCTCCTGGTAGAGCCGGGCCGGGGGCCGGGCCTTCTTGGCCTGACGCTCGATGTCCTCCCACTGCTTCATCAGACGGGCCACGTCGCGGGTCAGTTCGTCGACGGTCGACCCCTCCGCCGCCGTGCGGACGATCAGGCCGTGGCCCTCGGGGCGGATGTCGTCAAGTACGCGCCGCAGGCGCTTGCGCTCGTCGTCGCCCAGGCGCTTGGAGATGCCATAGGTCTCCGAGCCGGGGATGAGGACCACGAAGCGTCCGGGCAGCGACACCTCGCCGGTGAGCCGGGCGCCCTTGGTGCTGATGGGGTTCTTGGTGACCTGGCACAGCACGCTCTGGCCGGGGCGCAGCAGTTGCTCGATGCGGGCCTGGCCCGGCGACCCCTTGGCCTTGGGCGCACCGCCCTCGACGTCGTCGCGGTCGTAGCGCATGTCGCCGCGGTAGAGCACGGCGTTTTTGGGCGTGCCGATGTCGACGAAGGCCGCCTCCATCCCGGGCAGTACGTTCTGCACCCGGCCGAGGTAGATGTTGCCGTCGATCTGGTTCTGGTCGTCCTGGGGCCGGCTGATGTAGTGCTCGATCAGCACCCGGCCTTCGAGCACGGCGATCTGGGTGGTGTCCTCCTGCACGTGCACACACATGAAGTACCGGCCCACTGGGCGCCCGTTGCGCTCCCGACCGCGCGGCCGCTCGACGGCCTGGCCGCCGCCCGCATTCGCCTTCAGCCGGCTCGGCGCCGAGGCAGCGACATCGCCGCCTTTGGGAACGCCGGCACGCCCTCGCCCGCCCCGCCGCCGCTTCCTGCCGGCGCCCTCGGCGATCGCCGTGGCCGGGCGAGGGGGCACAACCTTGGGGTGGGACGGCGGCGCCGGCCGGCTGTCGCCCACACGAGGACGGGGCTGGCCCTCCCCGGGCGGGTCAGGCAGATCATCCGGGCGCCGGTCGATCACCACCGGGGACCCGACGGTCGAGCCACCCGCACCTCCGGCGCCGCCTCGCCCCCGCCCACCGCGGCCGCCTCGACGGCGAGCGGGTCGGCGGGTCACGCCCGCAGGTTCGGCGTCAGCCGGGACGGGGGACGATCGGTCGGGGCCGGCAGAACCCGGGAGCGGGTCGGACATCGGGGTGTTCCCTTCTCATGACGCACACTCGGTGGCGTGCGGCGCGGCCGTCGCGGCGGCGGGGAGCGCCAGCGGCTCCTCGCGCGCGCCGTCGCGCTCGATCCATTGGGAGATCCTGCGTGCTCGCCCGGCGGTTGGCTCCAACCCGAGCGCCACGAGTAGTTCTGCGGGGCGCAAGGTACGGGGCTGCGCCACTAGCTCGCAGAGCACGACGTGCTCAGTCGCCGTGCAGGAGATGATGCCGGGGCGGATGTCCTCGTCCGCCCGCGTGCCCTTCCGTTCACGGCTGATGACGACGGTCTCGGCCGCCAGAGTCGCGGCGATCCGAGCCGACACTGCGTCGACTCCGTCGGCCGCCTCGTCGAGCACCACGGACCACACCGAGGACGTGACGTCGTGCTGCAACGAACGCGAATCCGCCGGGACGAGCCCGACGACGCCCACGTCGACGCCGGTGGGTAGGACCAGGCTGAGCTGACGGGAAAGAGCGACGAGATCGAACTCGGCGCCGGTCGCCACTTCGGCGTCCAGGTACTCCGCCTCGGATTCCGCTCCTGTGGGTAGAGCGAGGCCGAAGCTGACCTTCGGGCGAGGCGAGAAGCCCTGGCTGTACTGCAGGGGCAGTTGAATGCGGCGGAAGGCCCGCTCCCACATGCGGGCCAGGTCACGATGGCTGGTCCAGCGCACCTTGCCCAGCTTGGAGTACCGAAAGCGAAGGTGATGGGCCGTCATCAGCGCGTGGCGCCGAGCACGACAGGCACGGCACCGCCGACGGAAAGGTCCTGACCCGTACCCTGGCTCCCACCGGCCGGCGGTGTGGCCGACGCCACGACGTGTTCGATGCCCAAGCCGGTGCAGGCTCCGCAGTCGTAGCAGGGCGTCCACCGGCAGTCTTCGACGGTCGCGGTGGCCAGGGCGTCCTGCCAGTCCTGCCACAGGAAGTCCTTGTGCAGCCCGGCCGAGAGGTGATCCCAGGGGAGGGTCTCGACCTCCGAACGGTCGCGGTGGACGTACCAGTCGATGGACAAGCCGTGGGCGGCCATGGCCTCGGTCCACAGGTCGAGGCGGAAGTGCTCGGACCATTCCTGGAAGGTCCCGCCGCGTCGCCACACCTGCTCGATGACCGGCCCGAGTCGGCGATCCCCCCGGCTGGCGATTCCCTCGGCCAGCGTGGCCTTGGGGTCGTGCCACTTAAGGGCCACCCCCCGGTCGCGACGGACGTCCTCGCGCAGCAGGTTCACCTTGCGCTGGAGCTCCTCGGCGGTGTCCTGACCGAACCACTGGAATGGTGTCTGGGCCTTGGGGACGAAGCCGCCGACGGAGGCATTGACCGCCACCCGGTTGGCGTGTTTGCGACCGACGGCCACGCAGTTGCGGGCCAGCTCGGCGATGCCCAGGACGTCCTCGTCGGTCTCGGTGGGCGGCCCGATCAGGAAGTAGAGCTTGACCCGGTTCCAGCCCTGGGAGAAGGCGGAGTCCACCGCGCCGTAAAGGTCCTCTTCCCGGATGAGCTTGTTGATGACCTGGCGCATCCGCCAGGTCCCGCCCTCGGGGGCGAAGGTGAGACCGGTGCGCCGGACCTTGGCGATCTCCGAGGCGATACCGACGGTGTAGGCATCGACCCGAAGGCTGGGCAGACTCACGCCGACGGTCCCCTGGCACATGGGGTCGGCGATGATGCCGCCCACGACGTCCTTGATGCCCGAGTAGTCGGCCGAGGACAACGAGGTCAGGCTGACCTCGTCGTAGCCCGTGCGCTTCAAACCCTCGCTGACCATCGAGCGGACCTGGTCGCTGGAGCGCTCCCGCACCGGGCGGGTGATCATGCCGGCCTGGCAGAACCGACAGCCCCGGGTGCAACCCCGGAAGATCTCCACGTTCAGACGATCGTGGACGACCTCGGTGAGCGGCACCAGCTGGCGGCGGGGGTAGGGCCAGTCGTTCAGGTCGGCGATGGTGCGCTTCTCGACCCGCTCGGGGACGTCGGAGAAGCGGGGCGTGACCGAGACGAGGCGGGCGCCGTCGTAGGCCACGTCGTACATCGAGGGGACGTACACGCCTGCGATGCCCGCCAGGTCCCGCAGCACCCGCTGGCGCGATCCCTCGGGGCGGCCGTCGCGCTTCCAGGCGGCCACCACCTCGGTGATCTCGGCCACCACCTCCTCACCGTCGCCCAGCACGACGAGATCGAGAAAGTCAGCCAGGGGCTCGGGATTGAAGGTGCAATGGCCACCGGCGGCAATGAGCGGGTGCTCCGGACCCCGATCGGCGGCGCGGACCGGGACGCCGGCCAGGTCGATGCAGTTCAGCAGGTTGGTGTACACCAGCTCGGCCGAGAGATTGAAGGCGATCAGCTCGAAGTCGGCCGCCGGCCGGTGGGTGTCGACGCTGAACAGCGGGACGCGGGCGGACCGCATGGCCGCCTCCATGTCCGTCCAGGGGGCGTAGGACCGCTCGGCCACGGCGTCGGGGCGCTCGTTCAGGATCTCGTACAGGATCTGCAGGCCCTGGTTGGGCAGGCCGATCTCGTAGGCGTCGGGATAGACGAGAAGCCAGCCTGCCTTGTGCGAGGCGTGATGGGGCGACTGGGCGCCGTCCTCGCACCCGATATAGCGCGCCGGCTTCTGCACCGACGCCAGCAGGGGCTCGATGCGCGGCCAGAGAGATGACATGACCCGCGAAAGTGTAGCGGTGGGCCTGCCGGGCTCCTCCCGCGTGACTCCCTACCCGACCTTGATAGTGCCTTCCATGTCCAGGTGGAAGTTGCACCGGTACTTGTAGGTGCCGGGTTTGGTGAAGGTAACCGAGTACGTGACAGGAGCGGCCTCATCGAGGGTTACCAGCAGACCGGAGTTCTTGAACCCGGTGCCGTCGAAGGTGCCGCCGTCGATGGCCAACGGGCCCCCCACGACCTGGCCCGGACTGTTGGCGGGGTCGGCACCCTTGCGGTTGATGCGGACCCGATCACCCTCGGCGAGGTAGAGCGGTCGGGCGTCCTCGGGGGAGTTGAAGCTGACGGTGTGGGCGTGGTTGATGCTCCAGGTGACGGTGCCGCCGGTGGGCACCGAAACCTCCTCGGGGAACACGTTGGCGTCGGTGGTGAACCCGAGCCCCGCGTCGTCGGCGTCGGCGCCGACGGTGATGGTGGTCGAGGTGGCCGCCAGTATCGCTTCTGCCTCGGGACGCAGGGCGGCCACGGCGGCATCGAACTGCTCCTTGCCGAGCTTGGTCACCTGCTCGGGTGAGGCGACGGGCTGGGTGTCGGGGACCACGGTGATCGAGCCGCGCTCGGAAGCGCCGTGGACCACGCACATGAAGTTGTAGACACCAGGGGCGATGTCGTCGGCCAGCTTCACCGAGAAGGTCTCCTCGTCGGGGAGAAAGCCGCTGCTGTAGACGGCCTGGCGACCGGTGAACTCCTCGGGCTGCTCTTGTTGCTCGGCGCTACAGGGCTCCACCGTCGGCGGGTCACCCGTCTCGACGAAGCAGGGCTGGCCGCCGGCCTGGAGGGGCTCGGACAACGGGAGGATGGGCGCGGCGTTGTCGAAGAACTTGGGCAGCTTGGCCAGGGCCTCGGCCGACGGCTGGCCGCCGGAAGTCGTCGGTGCCAACACCGCGTCGACCAACGTGCCGAGCGCCACGGTGTGGGGCTCCCCGCCGAAGCGGCTGGTGAACTTCACCGTGTCTCCGGCGTGCGCCTCGACAACGCTCGGGAAGAAGGTCAACAGCGAGGTGGAGAAATCGTCGGGCCGGCCGTCGATGGCGATGGGGATCGTGATGTTGTCCTGGGCGCTGACGCTGTCGGGTGCAGGAGTCACCGCCGGCACGTCGTCGGCACTCTCGCCTCCTCCGCCGCACGCCGTGGCGACCATCAAGAGGGCCACGGCGAGGTTGAGGGGACGGCGCAGAACAGTCGAAATAGTCACGCCATAGAAGCTAGCCAAACTGACCAGTCGACGGTCACCACCTTCGGCAAGGTCCGTGGAGCTGATCGCAGCCACGTGGATGGTTTGCCCGAACGAGCGTACGGATAGACCGGCGGAGGGGACCGCCGCAAGACAAGGAGACCCGATGACCAGGACAGCATCCAAGCCGCTTCTCATCGCGCTCGCTGCCGTCGCATTGCTGGCCACAGCGTGCGGGGACAGTGACGACAGTGCCACCGACGCCGGGGCCGTCCACGGCCAGGCGGACATCGCCTTTGTGCAGGGCATGATCCCCCACCACCAGCAGGCGATCACCATGTCGGGCTACGCCGCCCGCCAAGCCAGCGACCCCAGGGTCAAGGACCTCGCCGAGCGCATCGAAGCAGGCCAGGAGCCCGAGATCGAACGGATGCGGGGCTTCCTCGAGGATTGGGATGTCGAGGAAGACGGCGAAAGCGGCGGCCACGGCGGAGGCGGCGGCCATCCCGGGATGCTCACCAACGAGGGGCTTGCCCGCCTCGAGGGCGCCGAAGGCGAGGCGTTCGATCGCCTGTTCCTCCAGAGCATGATCGAACACCACCGAGGAGCGATCAAAGCTTCCGAGACCGAGCAGGCCGAAGGTCAGTCGCCCGAGGCCCGGGCGCTCGCCGGCGAGATCATCAGCGCTCAGCGAGCCGAAATCGCCACGATGGAACCACTCCTCAAAGAAGCCGGATAGCCGCGCAGGACGTCCTCGTCGCGCAGCGCCGTGGTTATGGCGTTGAACCGACCGGCCGGGGCGTCCAGCTCCGGCACGCCGCCCGACCGCGCTGCGACGTCGAGTTGGCCAGCGGCGACGCGGCCCGTGGCATCGTCGAGGGCCTTGACCGGGCAGCGAGCAGTCGCTCAGGAGAAGCGGCGCATGTGAACGTTCAATACCAGACCCGCCGCCGCGAAGCTGGTCAGCGTCGACGAGCCGCCGTAGCTCATGAAGGGCAGCGGGATGCCGGTGATGGGCAGGATCCCCATGGTCATGCCCACGTTCTGGAACACCTGGAAGACGAGCATGGACAGCACCCCGACGCACACCACCGTCCCCGACAGGTCCTTGGCCAGGGCCGCCGCTCGCCAGGTGCGCCACACCACCAGGGCGAAGAGGATCAGCAGGAGTCCCGAGCCCAACAGGCCGAGTTCCTCACCCACCACGGTGAAGATGAAGTCGGTGTGCTGCTCGGGCACGTAGGCCAGCTTGGTCTGCGTGCCGTTGAACAGCCCTTGGCCCGTCACGCCGCCGTTGGCGATGGCGATCTTCGACTGGCGCAGGTTGTAGGCCGGTCCTTGCACACCGGTGTCCGGGTCGAGGAAGGCGCCGAGCCGATCCTGCTGGTAGCTCGCCAGGTCGATGACGCCGAACTGGAAGGCGGCGGCCACGACGGCCAGCGCAGCCAGCGCCAGAACCGCCAGGTGGCGTAGGCGAGCCCCGGAAACGAGCAGGGTCCCGGCCAGGATGAACAGGAACACCAGGTCGGTGCCGAGATCGGGCTGTCTGAGGATGAGGGCCATGGGCAGGCCGGCCAGGCCGAGCACCACCAGCACCGACCGCAGCCCGAGGGTGCCCCGCTGGCTGGAGACGTAGGCCGCAACCACCAGGATGAGCGCCACCTTGGCCAGCTCCGAGGGTTGGAGCTGATACGGCCCGAGCTGGAACCACGCCTGGGAACCTCGGCGGTTCGACCCGACCGGCGAGAGCACGAGCAGCAGCCCGACCACCATGGCCACGTACACCAGCGGGGCGCGGTCACGAAGAATCCGGTAGTCGACGGCGGCCAACAGCGCCATAACGCCGACGCCGATCACCACGAACATGGCCTGGCGCCGCAGGAAGAAGGTGGCATCACCCTCGACGCGGTTCTGGGTGGCGCTGTAGACCATGAGCACCCCGAGGCAGGCGATCGTCATGACCGCCCCCACCATGGTGGCGTCGACGTGACGCCAGGGCGCCGCCGGATTTCGCCGGACCGGCGAGCCTGCCGGCCCGCTGGATCCGGGCGAGATGATCGTGGCCACGCTCAGTCAATCCCCATGCGTCGAGCGCCGACCGTACCAGCCGCCGCTCTGGCACCCTGGGCACGTCTGTGCCGCTGGGAGTGGACGAGCCGTTCGAGGACGTGTTCCGCCTGCGCCAGGCACGCCGCCGGTGCGGGCCCCGAACACTTAAGGGCGCTTCAGCAGAGGGACCCACCGGGTTTCCTGCGTCTTGCCGCGCAAGTAGTTTTGCTCCGGTCCCTCAGTCGGTTCCCGACGTCAGGCGGATGGGGCCGGGGGGTTGGCCGGCCACGACATCGAAGATGCGCCGGGCCACCGGGGCGGCGGTGGCCGAGCCGAAGCCGGACTCCTCCAGGATCACGGCCACGGTGTACTCCGGGTTGCTCACCGGGCCGTACGCCGCGAACAGCGCCGTGTCCTGACGGGTGGTGACCTGGGCCGTGCCCGTCTTGCCGGCGATGGGGAAGCTGGCGAGGGGGAAGCCCGCGAAGGCGGAGAAGGCCGTGCCGTCCTGGGCGGCCACTGCGCCCTGCAGACCGGCGGTGATGGCGGCTCGGTGGGCCGGGTCGAGGTCCACCCGACGGATCTCCTCGGGCGTCACATCAGCCACGACCTTGCCGTCGCTGCGCACCACGCGGGCGGCGACGCGCGGCTCGAACACCGTGCCCCCGTTGGCGAAGCTGGCGTAGGCATTCGCCAACTGAAGTGGGGTGACCACGGTCTCGCCTTGACCGATCGACAGGTTCACGTTGTCGCCCGTCCGCCAGTTGCCCTCTGGGAATGCCTTGGCGTTCTGCTCGTGCAGCAGGCGACGGCTCTCGGGATCCGGGACCCGGCCCTTGTACTCGCCGGCCAGCTCGATACCGCTGGGCTCGTCCATCCCGAACTGGCGGGCCACCTCCTGGATGGCCAGGCGATTGGGGCCACCGTTGAACCAGAAGTTGGCTCCCAGATCGTAGAAGTAGGCATCGCTGGAAACGGTGAGTGCCTGGGTGAGGTTGACCCGCCCATAGGCCTTGCTGCGGGCGTTGCGGAACACACAGCGCTCGCCGCGACAGCTGCGCAGCCGGTAGGTCCCCTCGTCCAGAAAGGTGGTACCGGGAGTCACGAGACCCCGGTCCAGGGCAGCCAGCGAGGTGATGAGCTTGAAGGTGGAGCCCGGCGCGTACAGCCCGGAGATGGCCCGGTTGGTGAGGGGGCGGTAGCTGGCCGGCTCTTGAAGGGCCCGGTAGAGGTCGGGCTTGATGCCGTTGTTGAACTCGGCCGGGTTGTAGGTGGGATAGCTGGCCATCGCCAGCACCGACCCGTCCCGGGGGTCGAGGACCACTGCGGCGCCGGCCGGTGACACGAAGGCCTTGCCGCCGGGGGCGTCGGCCCGTTCGCGGTTGGCCAGCAGCGCCTGCTCCAGGGACTCCTCGGCCACCCTCTGCACGTCGAGGTCGATAGTGAGCTGGACGTCGTTGCCCCGTACGGGCGGCGTCGAACCCGGCAGGGTGCGCAGCACCCGCCCGTTGGCATCCACCTCCAAGACGACCTTGCCCGGGCGACCACGTAGCTCCGCCTCGTAGGCCTGCTCGACGCCCGCCTTACCGATGTCGTCACCGAGCCGGTACCGGCCGTCGGTATCGGCCGCCAGCTCCTTCTCGTTCACCTCGCCGACGTAGCCAAGCACGTGGGCGGCCAACGGAACGGGGCCGGTGGGATAGGCCCGCTCCGCGACAGACATGGCGGCCACGCCCGGGAAGTCGGCCGCGTGCTCTCGCAGGTAGACGACAATGTCCTCGCTCACCGCCTCGGCCACCGGGACGGGTCGGTAGCGGGAGTAGCGCAGGTCGTTCATGCGCCGCACGACCTCGGGACGCTCGATGCCCAGCAGCGCCGCCAAGCGAGCGATCACCTCGGGTCGCTCCTGAACCTCGCTGCGCTGCACAGTGACCACCTGGGAGATGCGGTTCTCGACCAGCGGCCGACCCTGGCGATCGAGGATGCGCCCCCGGGGAGCGGCCTCGTAGATCGTGCGCCGCTGGTTCAACGTGGCCTGGGCCTGGAAGTCGTCGGTGTCGATGACCTGCAAGTACCAGAGGCGGGCGAACAACGCCGAGAACAACGACATGACAACCACGCCGATCACCGTGAGACGGAACCGGGCGGAGTCGGCGTTCATCGGGCGTAAACGCCTTCGGCGGCGGACGGCAGGGCCCAATTGAGCGCCCGTACCGAGGCGGGGACGAAGAGGGCGTTCAGCACCCCCACCCCGGCGGCCACGACGAGCAATCGGGGACGCACGAAGTGGCCCTGACCCAAGATGGCGCCGAGCACGCCGTACACCACCACCCCCGCGGCACTGGCGCCCAGGCCGGTTAGCAGCGGGATCCACCACGCCGAGCGGATCACGCTTGACTGCAGGGTGCCCACGCCGTAGCCGATCAGACCAAAGGCCAGAGCCGACAGGCCAAGGGGCGTCTGAACGAACAAGTCGGCCACGAGTCCGGCGGCGAAACCCACCACCGCTCCCCGCTCGGAGCCCCGTACGATCCCCGCACTGACAGCAATCAACAGCAACAGGTCGGGCCCCACATCAGCCAGGCGGGCATGCACCAGGACCGAGCGCTGCAGGACCAGCGCCACGAACAGCACGAGCGCCAGCCGGGGGGCCAGACGGGTCATTGGCCGCTCCACTGCAGAACTTTCACGACGCCCAATCGACTCAGGTCGACCACCGGCGTCGCCGTCACATCCTGTTGAAGGGCACCGGTGGCCGACTTCGCCTCCTTCACCCTGGCGACGGGAATCCCGGGGGGGAACACGCTCTGCTCCAGACCGCTGGTGACCAGAACCTCGTTCGGCCCCACCTTCGTCGCCGGCTCGATGAGATCGACTCCCATCGTGGAACCCCGGCCCCGCCCGGTCGCCACGCCGACATCGCCCGAGCTGGACAGGCGGACTCCGACACTCGACGTCGGATCGCTCACCAGCAACACGGTGGCCCGCCGCTGCGATGCGTCCACCACCCGCCCGACCAGCCCGCGCCCGGTGACCACTGGCATCCCCGGAGCGACCCCGGCATTGCGTCCCCGGTCGATCTCGATGGTCTGGGCGAAGCGGGCGTCCGATGCCAGCACGACTCGGCTGGCGACGGTGGGGATGTCGCCGACGTAGCCCAGATCCTGTTGGTCGAGCAGTGCCCGCTGCTCACGGCTCGCCTCCTGGGCGGCCAACACGTCGCCATCCCGCTCGGCCAGCTGCTCACGGAGCCGGGCATTCTCCGATTCGACGTCGCCGTAGTTCAGCGCTCCCTGGAAGAAGTCCCCGACCGGACGGAACACCGAATCGGCCGCGTCCTGCACCGGGGCGAAGGCGTCGCGGGCGACATCGCGCACACTGGCGATCGCGCCGCCCCCGTTGCCTCGCTGGTCGAGGGTCAGCAGGGTGATGGAGGTGAGCACGATGAGCAGCAGCGTGTAACGAGGCCTTGACGAGCGCCGGGAAACAGCCAACGAGAGGACCTTCTCGGGTTAGTGCCCGCTCGAGGAGATCAGCACCTGCTTGAGGGCCTCGAACTCTTCGAGACACTGCCCGCTTCCGATGGCGACCGAATGCAGCGGGTTGCGGGCAATCACGATCGGCATACCCGTCTCGGCCGAGAGCCGGGCGTCGAGTCCATGCAGGAGGGCACCGCCGCCGGTGAGTACGATGCCCTGTTCCATGATGTCGGCCGCCAACTCGGGTGGCGTGCTGTCGAGGGTGACCTTCACGGCGTCGACGATAGAACTCACCGGCTCCTCGATGGCCTCGCGGATCTCCTCGGTCGTCGTGACGATGGTCTTCGGCAGCCCGGTGATGAGGTCGCGGCCGCGGATGTCGGCGCGCAGCTCCTCTTCCAAGGCGCAGGCCGAGCCGAGGGCGATCTTGATCTCCTCGGCCGTCCGGTCGCCCAGAGCCAGGCTGTACTCCTTCTTGATGTACTGGATGATGGCGTGGTCAAGCTTGTCGCCCCCGATGCGGACCGACTGCTTGGTGACGATGCCCCCGAGGGAGATCACGGCGACCTCGGTGGTCCCGCCGCCGATGTCCACGATCATGTTGCCGGTGGGCTCATGCACGGGCAG
>Ga0187893_10008139_pt1 | contig 16730 bp, 13 predicted proteins | sample MA1701074metaG_FD_139574 | JGI IMG/M metagenome (GOLD analysis project Ga0187893, IMG submission 139574) | White microbial mat communities from a basaltic lava cave in the Kipuka Kanohina Cave System on the Island of Hawaii, USA - MA170107-4 metaG ...
GACGCAGAGGACGCGGAGGAAAGACAAGAGAGGGCGCAAAGGAAAGCGGAATTCATAAATTCTCACAAAGAGGACTCATGGCAACCGGCGATATCTACGTTGGTTCGGGTGCCGGTGAGCGCCGGAAGATCATGAGTTCCATTCTTGATCCTGTTCTTCTTCGCCGTTCTTTCTTGTTTTTTCTTTGCGTCCTCTGCGTCAATGCTCTTGATCTAGAAAGAAGACATGGCGAAGCTTGAAGACTACAGCGAACTCCTGACAGCGCTCGGGCCGCACGCGCGCGAGATGGTCCAGTCCACCTGGCTGGAAGCATCGCGTTCGTTCACACCCGACGGCTTGACGCGATATCTGCAGGGTGCTCACGAGATCGCCACCGCCGGATTGGGCTGGAGCGTCGTGCTGGCTTATCTGCGAGAGATCCCCGCGATCGCACGCCAAGTCGGGGAAACCACCGCGTTCAGGACCATCGACGTAGCGCTGACGGTATACGCCCGTACCGATGCGCGTACCGGAGAACAGGTCTTCTCCACCGGAATTCTCGCCGCGCGCCGACTTGGAGACCGCGCGCTGTACTCGGCTTATCTGGACTTCCTGTGCGAGCTGGCCGAGCTAGCGCCAGCTGGAATAGCGCCGATCCTGCTTCGCCTTGACCGTCTCCTGGAGCACCTGAGCTTCGATGGACTGCGCCGCTGGGCGCTGCTCGGCGTGCAGTCGCACATGCGTGATCCCAATGCGCAAGCGCGTTACTTTCAGCTCGACAGCGAAGAAGCCAGAGCGCTGCTGCAGGCCGAGGGCGACCAGACCGTATTCGCCGACGTTGAGCGCCGCATGTCGCTCTATCTGCGCGCACTGTGGGGGCGCGAAATCAAGTTGCGGCCGGTGATCCACACCAAAGACGCGAACGCCGGCCGGCGGTCGACCATCGACGGACTAACCATCCGGCTGCCGCAGTCCTATCGTGGATTTGCCGGGCAGTCTGGTATGGCACTGTACCGCGCGGCGGCAGCGCACGCCGCAGCGCACGTGGTTTTTACCACCCAACGATTCCCGGTTGGCAGCCTCAAGCCATTGCAGGTCGCGTTGGTCTCGCTGATCGAGGACGCGCGTGTGGAGCAACTGGCAATCCGCCAGTTCCCCGGGTTGCGGCGACTGTGGAAGACCTTTCACATTGCGCAGTCCAGCGGCGCAGTGACCTCCGCTTCGTTGATGGCGCGGCTTGCGCGTGCGCTGATCGATGAGGATTTCGCCGATGGCGACCCGTGGGTTAGCAAAGGCCGAAGGTTGTTTCTCGAACAGGTATCCTACTGGGAAGACCAGTCGATCAGCCGCGCACTGGGTGGCCTGCTTGGCAATGAGTTAGGCCAGATGCGCGTGCAGTTCAACTTCAAGACTTACGTGGTCGAGCCCGCGTATCGCGACGACAATCAGGGAGTGTGGGACTTTGGGGATAGCGGCGAATCCGCGCCCGACGACGACGACGTGGTGAGGCAGGGTGCGCGGCTGGCCGATGGCGAAAAAGGCCCCGAGCGGGAAGAGGAAGAAGAGTCCCAACCGCCGCCAGGAGAAGAGGAGGGGGTCAAACTCACGGTGCCGTCGCGGCATGACGAGCAACTCCGGGAGGAACCGCTTTCGCCGCCAATGCGTTACGACGAGTGGGACTATCTGATTGGCCGGGAGCGACCCGCCTGGTGCACGCTGCTGGAAAAGCCTGCCGAGGAGGGCAATGCGCACGACATTGCCGATATCCTCGATCGTAACGAAGACCTTGTGAACCGGGTGAAGGTCCTGGTGAAAGCGGTTCAGATACAGCGTCCGGTGCGACTAAGGAGGAGGTTGGACGGTGACAGGCTCGATCTGGATGCCTGCATCAATGCCACGATCGACCTGCGCACAGGCGTGCCGCCCGATCCGCGAGTCCATGCAATCCTCGGCAGGCAGCAGCGCGACCTCTCGGTACTGGTGCTACTGGACCTGTCGCAGTCCACCAACGACAAAGTTACCAATGCCGATACGACGGTGCTGAATCTTGCGCGCGAAGCGACTGTGCTGCTGGCCGATGCGATGGCGCGTATCGGCGACAGTTTCGCCATCCACGGTTTTTCGTCTAACGGCCGGCACGACGTCGGTTATTACCGTTTCAAGGATTTCGAGCGACCTTACGGCGAATTGGCAAAGGCGCGCCTCGCCGGCATGTCCGGGCATCTCTCTACCCGAATGGGCACCGCGCTGCGCCATGCCGGCGGTTACCTCAAGGATCGCCGCGCCCACAAGAAGTTGATCCTGCTGGTCACGGACGGCGAACCTTCAGACATCGACGTGCATGACTCGCAATACCTGATGTTCGACGCCAAGAAGGCGGTGGAGGAAAATAACCGTCACGGAATTTTTACCTACTGTATGAGTCTTGATCCCAAGGCAGACCGGTACGTCTCGCGGATCTTCGGCCAGCGCAACTACATGGTCGTCGATCACATCCGGCGGGTACCGGAGAAGCTGCCGATGCTATACATGCGGGTCACGAATTAATCCTCCTCTCCCCTGGCGGGAGAGGGTTAGCGCGAGGGGGAACTTGAACATCCTCGTTTTTGGTGCGACCGGTGGCACCGGACGACACCTCGTAAAGCAGGCGCTGGACCATGGCCATACGATCACGGCCTTTGTCCGCAAGCCGGAAGCGCTGCCAGTCGGTGGCGAGCGTCTGCGCGTTGTCATTGGGGATGCAACGCGAGACCACCTCAAGGTGACCGAGGCTGTGCGAGGGCAGGACGTGGTGATCAGCACGCTTGGACGCCGGAACTCGTTCAAGTCTCACCACCTGATCGAGCGCAGCATGCAGGCAATAGTGCCGGCAATGCAGTGCGAGCGGGTGCAGCGACTCATCCTCGTTTCCGCGTTCGGTGTCGGTGCAACCCATCGCGACGCGCCGATGGTTCCCAGAATCATGTACCGCGTTTTGCTGAAGGATATTTTTGCCGACAAGAGGGCGGCGGAGAATCTCGTGGCGAGTAGTAATCTTGACTGGACGATCGTCTATCCGGTGCTTCTGACTGACGGACCGATGACTGGCGCGTACCGCGTGGGCGAACGCCTCGAACTGCACGGCCTTCCGAAGATCTCGCGGGCCGATGTCGCACATTTCATCCACGCCGAGATTGGCAAGTGTGCTTTCGTGCGCAAAGTCGCTGTCATCAGCTACTGAATATCGCGCTTGCAGTGACGTTTCCGGATGCAGAATCGTTTCCCGGAATTCGTGCAATCGCCGGCGGCACGTTTGACGATCGTGCATGGTTCGGGATAGAACGTCACGTGTGGACAAGATCCGCCTGTCCGTGGGTCGTTGTGCCAAAGGGCGTCGAGGTGTTCCCAAAGGGTTCGGTAGACTCGATTCAGAAGCCGCTGTGAAATTCTGAGGGCGTTGCGTGCCCTACGGCGGCCTCGGTTTAGGAGATCACGCGCTTTGCGCAATCGCGCGACCGAATCGGCGGTTACGCGCATAGGTATCAATCCATCAACTGAAAGGGAAAGAACAATGGCGGGACTCGAGAATGTCCATTCGGCAGACCGCCGTTCAGTTGAAAAGGTCCAACTGCGCCGTTCCCTGTCGCTTTCCCTCATCACGTTCTACGGCCTCGGAACGATTCTGGGCGCGGGAATCTATGTGCTGGTCGGCAAGGTCGCGGGCGTTGCCGGAATGTATGCGCCGATCTCGTTTGCGCTGGCTGCGGTGATCGCCGGACTGTCGGCATTCACCTACATGGAGTTGTGTTCGCGCCATCCGCTTGCCGGAGGCGCCGCGGTGTACACGCAGGAGGGATTCGGTCTGCGCTGGCTGTCGATCCTGGTTGGATTCCTGATAGTACTGTCCGGCCTGGTCTCCGCCGCGGCGATTTCCCGGGGGTTCGTCGGCTACTTCCAGGTCTTCGTGGAGTTGCCGGAGGTGGTGATCATTGTGGCTGTGGTCGTTGCCCTGGGGATGCTCGCGTCCTGGGGCATCGCACAATCCGTCACCGCGGCGGCGGTGGCAACAGTAATCGAGGTCGGCGGGCTCATTCTCATCATCGTCGTGGCTTGGGCGTCGTTCGGCGCGCTGCCGGAACGCCTGCCCGAACTGATACCGTCGATGGAAACGGTTGCCTGGGAGGGTATATTTCTGGGCGGCTTTCTCGCTTTCTACGCGTTTATCGGTTTCGAGGACATGGCCAATGTGGCCGAAGAGGTCAAGGAGCCGGAGCGCAATATGCCGCGAGCGATCCTGCTCGCAATTGCAATATCGACTTTTCTCTATCTCGCGGTATCGCTTGCCGCAGTGCTTGCCCTTCCATTGGACGAGTTGTCTGCGAGCGGGGCGCCGCTTGCGGTGATGTTCGAACGGGCGACCGGCGCCAGCCCGAAAATCATGGCGTCGATCAGCCTTTTCGCAGTGATCAACGGCGCGCTCATCCAGATCATCATGGCAGCCCGGATGTTGTACGGGATGAGCCGCGAAGGATGGTTACCGAGGGGAATCGGTGAAGTCCACACGCACACGCGGACGCCGATCTTTGCCACGGCTCTGGTCTCGGCCGCGGTCCTCGTTCTGGCCCTGGGCCTGCCTCTTGTAACCCTCGCCAAGATCACGAGTTTTGCGGTGCTGGCAGTATTTGCGTTGCTCGGTGTGGCGCTGGTCCGGATGAAACGCGCCGGTGCCCCGGCGCCGGGAGTATATACGGTGCTCGTCTGGGTGCCATACGCGAGTACGGTCTCGGCGACCGCGCTGCTGGTTCTTCAAGTCTATGACATGCTGCGCTGACGTCGCGTGACGGCCGCGAGAGACAATGAATGAAACATCGCGACGGGTTTTTCGGGGGCGTTCGCGGTAGCAAGAATTACCATCAATGCTGGCTGCCGGAGGGCCCACCCAAAGCCGTGTTGCTCCTGGTCCATGGGCTGGCGGAGCACTGCGGGCGCTATACGAACTTGATCGTGCATTTCGTTCAGCGGGGCTACGCAGTCTACGGATTGGATCACGTCGGCCACGGAAAATCGGACGGCGCAAGGAACTACGTCGAGTGCTTCAACGATTTCATCGAACCGTTGAGGACGTACATTGGCATGGTCCGCGAGCGGCAGGCGGGTGTGCCGATCTTCCTGGTAGGCCACAGCCTCGGCGGGCTGATCGGTGCGACGTTCCTGCTCGATCATCAGGATAGCCTGCAGGGCGCCATCCTATCCGGGCCGGCGGTGACGATTCCCGACAACATCTCGCCGGCGATCATATTCGTCGGCAGAATCCTCTCCGCGCTCATTCCCAGAATCGGTATTCTGGGAATTGACCCGCGCGGCGTCAGCCGCGACCCGGCGGTGGTCGCGGCTTATGTCGACGATCCGCTGGTTTACAAGGGCAAAACGACGGCGCGGCTGGGCGCGGAGATGCTCAAGTCGATGCAGCACCTGAGGACCGAGGCACACCGGATCCGGCTGCCGATGCTGATTCTCCAGGGTGGCGCCGACAAACTTGTCGATCCGGCCGGCGCACGGGTGTTGCATGATTTGATCGGTTCCAAAGACAGGACCCTTATCGTATATGAGGGGCTGTACCACGAGGTCTACAACGAGCCTGAGCACAAACGAGTCTTGGGCGACGTCGAGTCGTGGCTGGGGACCCGTCTCCCCTAAACCGCGCCCCTCTCCCCTGGCGTGAGAGGGTTGGGGAGAGGGGGGAATGTTAGAATTTCGTAATGTCGTTCCTGTCGCTCATATTCACACTGCTGATCGAGCAGGTCTGGCCACTCAATCCGCGTTGCGCCGTGTACCGCTGGTTCACGCGTTACGTGAACTCGTTGGGCAGCCATTTCAACGCAGGCGAGCGCCGCCAGGGCGTGATCGCGTGGTGCCTCGCCGTGCTGCCGTGGGTAATCGTCTGCATAGCCATATTCCAGTTCCTTTGCGAAATTCATATCGTCTTTGGCTGGGCATGGAATGTCGCGGTGCTCTATCTGACCATGGGCTTTCGCCAGTTCAGCCACGCGTACATTGAGATCGTCGAGGCTCTGCGGGTTGGTGACCTTGATAAGGCGCGCTTACTTCTGACTGAATGGCGCGGGGAGCCGGCGACAGAATATAACGGCACGGAAATCGCAAAGGTGGCGATCGAAGATGGCCTGGTCGGAGTGCACCGGCATGTATTCGGCGTGATTTTCTGGTTCCTGATCCTGCCTGGGCCTAGTGGGGCTGTGCTTTATCGGCTGGCCGGCCTGCTGGAACGGAATTGGGGAAATCGTTCCGAGGCGGACTACGGTGAATTCGGGCACTTTGCCCGAAAAGTTTTCTCGTACATCGACTGGATCCCGGCGCGGCTGACCGCGATGGGCTTTGCAGTCGCCGGGGACTTCGAGGACGCGGTGCACTGCTGGCGCACCCAGGCGACGGCGTGGAATCATCCGGCACTGGGTGTCGTGCTGGCAAGCGGCGCCGGCGCTCTCGGTGTGCGTCTCGGCGAGACGCTGCACCACAACGGTACCGTGAGCTTCCGCCCCGAACTCGGTCTTGGCGACGATGCCGACGTGAACACCATGACCAGTGCGGCGGGAATGATCTGGCGCGCGCTGGTGATATGGCTTCTAGTAATCGGGCTTGTCACGGTTGCGCGCTGGATCGGCAACTAGGCTTTTTTGGGCGCGTCAGAACCGTCTTCCTGATTTGGTCTCTCTTGTGAGCTCGCTGTAACAGTCCCGTCGCTGCATGTCGGCTGCCCCGGCTTTAGCCCGAGCGCTGGCGAACGTGACGCTTCGTATTGAGCCCCCACCGGGCCTGAATAATGGCAAGCGAAGCGAGTCGGCGCGGCGCACCTGCAATGTGCACTGAAGTTGCCCACGTGCATCACCGTGGGGCGACCGGCTGGCGTCGTGCCTCGCAAAATGCGAATCTCCTTTGCGGATCAAGACTTTCAGCCGTGGCACGCCGATTGCAAGGGGTAAACGGCGAAAAGGGCGAACTGCCGGTCGTTTCTTGTTGTTGTCGGTTAGGGTTCCGGGTTCTCCAGAACCGCCAGGTCCGAGAGCCGACGGCCCCGCCTGACGTGCGGGGCTCCACGGAGGGATAAAAGCCCGGGAGGCCGAGCGCAATCGCTCTTTCACCGGCTGGAATTTCGTGGAGACGCCCGATCATGAACGCTTTGTCGACATTTTCTCGGAGCTGCGTCGCAACCCTCGTTTCTCTGATCAGGTTTTCCCTTCCGCTCCCGCCGGGCCTGCCGGCGAATGTCGTCCCGTTTGGAAAGGCGGTAAGAAAATAATGGTGATACGATCCAATGCACGCCCCGGCCTGTGGAGCGTGCGCGGGCCCATGAACCAGCGCAGCTACTGGCTGTTTGCCACGACCGGACTGCTCGTGCCGCTGCTCGCGTGGTGGGCGCTCGCCTCTGCCGGTCTCGTCTCGAAAGTCTTCATGCCCGGACCCGTCGATGTCTGGGTGCGCGTCCTCACGTGGGCCGGCGAGGATAATCTGCTCGGCGACACGTTGATCAGCGTCTATCGCGTCACGGCGGGCTGGACGCTGTCGGCTGTGATCGCGCTGCCGCTCGGCTTGTTGATCGGAACCTTTCGTCCTGTGCAGGCGCTACTGGAGCCTCTGACGGACTTTATCCGCTACATGCCCGCGGTCGCGTTCATCCCCCTGGTTATGCTCTGGGTCGGAATAGACGAATCATCCAAGATTTCAATTATTTTCATCGGCACTTTCTTTCAGATGGTGCTGATGATCGCCGAGGACGTGCGCCGCGTGCCGGTTGCGCAGATCGAGGCGGCCCAGACAATGGGTGCCGGACGTGAAGAAATGCTTGAACTGGTGCTTCTGCAATCGGCCAAGCCGGCGTTGATGGACACGATGCGCATTACCATGGGCTGGGCGTGGACCTACTTGGTCGTCGCGGAGATCGTTGCCGCCAATTCCGGACTTGGCTATGCGATTCTGCGCGCACAGCGCTACCTCCAGACCGACAAGATTTTCGCCGGCATCATCATCATCGGTCTGATCGGACTGATCACCGACCAACTGTTCAGACTTGCCCACCGCAGGGCATTTCCATGGATGTATCGGAAGTCGTGAGCGCCGCTCCGATTCTGGCGCAACCGAAGATTTCCCTGCGAGGACTGTCGAAGGTCTTCGGGGAAGGTTCCGGCGCGACCGTGGCACTCGACAACGTCGACCTTGAGGTCGGCGAATACAGTTTCGTCACCTTGGTCGGCGCCTCCGGTTGTGGCAAATCGACGTTGTTGCGCATCATCGCAGGACTCGAGTACCACACCGGCGGCGAAGTCGTCGCCAACGGCAAGGCCGTGGCCGGACCGGGCGCGGACCGCGCCATGGTGTTCCAGCACTATTCGCTGTTTCCCTGGCTCAACGTTGCCGACAATATCCGCTTCAGCCGGAAGCTGAAGGCTCACCGCGGCGATTTCACCTCTGCTGAAGTTGAAGCGGCCTCGGGCCGGGCCGAAACGCTGCTCAACCTCATGGGGTTGAAGGCGGCGGCAAGAGCGTATCCGAACCAGTTGTCGGGTGGCATGCAACAAAGAGCCGCCATTGCGCGCGCACTCATGCCGCGCCCACCGATCCTGCTGATGGACGAGCCATTTGGTGCGCTCGATGCGCAGACGCGCGAGGTCATGCATGACCTGATCCAGTATGTTTACCACCTTGAAAAGACCACGATTGTGTTCGTGACCCATGACGTTGAAGAAGCGATCTATCTCGGCCAACGCGTCGTAGTGATGGCACCGCGTCCGGGCCGCATAGACAGCATCTGCACCGTTCCGCTGCCTGCGCAGCGCACGCAGGACATGAAGCTCTCAATGGAATTCATCCGCCTGAAGCGGGAGATTGTCGAACGCATCCGTGAAACCTCGGGAATGAAAACCGATCTCGAGTTGCTTGAGAAGCTCTCGGGACAACTGAAGACCTGAGGAGAAGAACGATGCAGCAGACAATTGCCCGTGCCACGGCCGGCACGGTGCTGTGGGAGGAGACCTTGCCGGGCGGGGCGCACTGGTCCGGCGTCATGCGCCGGGGGACTGCGCTGCGTTTAACGGACATCGAGGGCGGCGCCAACGTTTCCGCGCTGTTCTGGAACTTCGAGGAAAAGAGCGAGCGCTACAACATGCCGGATACGCTCAAGGCCCAGCACACGGCCTTCCTTACCCGCGGACACTGCGGCTTCTCGGACATGGGCCGCGTGCTCTTTTCCATCGTCGAAGACACCGCCGGCTGGCACGACACGGTTTGCGGGCTGATCGACGACGCAACCATGACCGAGCGCTTTGGTACCAAACGCTTCCAGGAGCACCGCAACGCCATGCACCGCAGCGCCCGCGAAGGCCTGCTCAACGAAATGGGCCGTTGGGGACTGGGCAAACGCGATCTGCACGCCAATGTGAATTTCTTCAGCAAAGTTACGGCGGATGCCGACGGCAACCTGATGCTGCACTCCGGGACGCCGCGAGGCGCTTATTTGGACGTGCGCTTCGACATGGCCGTGTTGCTGGCGCTGTCTGCCGCACCCCATCCCCTGACGGAGAAAGGAGTTTACCTCCCGAAGCCGGTCAAGCTCACTTCCTGGCGCGCCGGGATTGCCACGGCCGACGACTATTGCCGAAGCTTCCGCGGGGAGAACCAGCGCGCATTCGCGAACACCGCGCGCTACTTCGCCGACTGAGGAGCCGCGATCATGCTGGTAGAGAGCAAGCTCGATCCGAAGGCCGCCGTCGTCGATGCAGTCTGCGCTGCTGGCGAACCCTGGATGAAGGAAATCTGCAAGGGACAGGTCTTCCGCATTCTCGACCTGGAGGGAAACCAGGCGGTAGATACGCTGTTCTACAACGCCAACGATCCCGGGGAGCGCTATAGCGCGATCGACACCATCCAACGTCAGCGCAATCTCTATCTCGGCGTCGGCACCAAACTGATATCGACCGAGGGCAACACCATGCTGACCATCGTGGCCGACAACTGCGGACGCCACGACACGCTGGGCGGCGCTTGTGCTCAGGAAAGCAACACCATCCGCTACGCTCTGGGCAAACGTTTCATGCACGCCTGCCGGGACAACTTCGTGTCCGCGATTCAGCACGACCACCGGCACGGAATGAGCAAGCGCGACATCACGCACAACATCAACTTTTTCATGAATGTGCCGGTGACGCCCGAGGGCGGCCTGAGCTTCGAGGACGGCATCTCGGCTCCGGGAAAATACGTCGAGATGCGCGCCGAGATGGACGTGATCTGCCTGATTTCCAATTGCCCGCAACTGAACAATCCGTGTAATGCATATAACCCGACGCCCATCCGTCTGCTCATCTGGGATGCGCAATCGACGTGAACGCTGAATGCGTGAATATGTGAAAGAGTGAACGGGTGATCCCCACCCGGCCGTACCGGCCTACCCTACTCGCGTAGAGAGGGTTTTGCCTTTTACGCCTTCACACCTTCACCCAAAGTCAGCACGCAACGATGTTCACCAAAGTTCTCATCGCGAACAGAGGCGCGATCGCCTGCCGCATCATCCGCACTCTGAGAAGGATGGGCGTGAAATCGGTCGCAGTTTATTCCGAGGCCGACCTGGGTTCGCTGCACGTGGCGCAGGCGGACGAGGCGGTGTGCATCGGGCCGGCGCCGGCGGCCGAGAGCTATTTGCGCGCGGACAGGATTCTCGATGTCGCACGGGAAACCCGCGTCCAAGCCATTCATCCAGGCTACGGTTTTCTCTCGGAAAACGCGGACTTTGCCGAAGCCTGCGAGCGGACAGGCGTTGCATTCATCGGTCCCGCCGCAGAGCAGCTGCGCGCATTCGGTCTTAAGCATCGTGCGCGCGAGATCGCCGCGGTCAATGCCGTACCGCTGCTTGCGGGCAGCGGTTTGCTGAACGGCATCGAGCAGGCCGGGGCCGAGGCGCTGCGCATCGGCTACCCAGTGATGCTGAAGGGCACCGGTGGCGGCGGCGGCATCGGCATGCGCCTGATCCAGGGCGAGGGCGAACTCGCCGAAGCCTACGCGGCCGTTGAGCGACTGGCGCGGACGAACTTCAAGGACGCCGGCATCTACCTGGAGAAATACATCCGGCATGCGCGTCATATCGAGGTGCAGATATTCGGCGACGGCCGGGGCAAGGTGATCGCGCTCGGCGAGCGTGACTGTTCCGTTCAGCGCCGCAACCAGAAAGTGATCGAGGAAACGCCGGCGCCGAACTTGCCGCCGGACGTGCGCGCGAAACTTCTCCAAACTTCGGTGCGTCTGGGCCAGGCCGTGAACTACCGCTCCGCCGGGACGGTTGAATATGTGTTCGACACGGCCACAGGCGAGTTCTACTTCCTGGAAGTGAACACGCGTCTTCAAGTCGAGCATGGAGTGACGGAAGAAGTCACAGGTGTGGACCTGGTTGAATGGATGATCCAATGCGCAGCCGGGGATCTGCCGCCGTTGGACCTGATCGAACCCGATGCCCAAGGCGCGTCGATCCAGGTGCGTCTCTATGCCGAGGATCCGGGCCGGAATTTTCAGCCGTGCAGCGGCACGATCACCGACGCAGCATTCCCGCTCAAGGCGCGCATCGAGACCTGGGTGGAGAGCGGGGTGGACGTACCGCCCAATTACGACCCAATGATCGCGAAGATCATCGTCCGGGCGCAGGATCGACGCCGCGCGCTCAGGAAGCTTGCCGCCGCACTTGCGGATACGCGGATCGGCGGAATAGAAACCAACCTGGAGTATTTGCGCCAGATCGTGGCCGATCCGGTCTTCGCCGAAGGAAGGCATACCACGCGAATGCTCGCGGGTCTGACATACCGGCCGAAGTCAGTAGAGGTCGTCGAGCCCGGTGTGCAGACCAGCGTGCAGGATTGGCCCGGGCGCCTGGGGTTCTGGAATGTGGGCGTGCCGCCATCGGGGCCGATGGATGCGCTTGCGCTGCGCCTGGCCAATCGGCTGCTCGGCAACGAGCAGGGTGCCGCCGTGCTCGAGTGCACGGCGGCCGGTCCGACGCTCAAGTTTCATTGCGACAGTGTCATTGCGATTGCAGGTGCACCGGTCGAGGCCATTCTGGATGGCATGCCGCTGGCACTGTGGGTATCGCATGCAGTGAAGTCCGGCGCAACTCTGAAGATCGGTCGCGTCGCCGGACACGGATTGCGCGCCTATCTGGCAGTGGCCGGTGGCTTCGACGTACCACAGTATCTCGGCGCCCGCGCCACGTTCACGCTCGGGCGTTTTGGCGGTCACGCCGGGCGCACGCTGCGCATCGGCGACATACTCCATCTCGCTGCGAAGAAGTTGCCAAAGGCCGGTACTGCGCTTCCTGAAGCCCTGCTGCCGCAGTACACGGACCGCTGGCAGATCGCCGCGCTCTATGGGCCGCAGGGCGCGCCTGATTTTTTCACGCCCCGGGACATCGAAACTTTCTTCGCGACCGAATGGGAGGTGCACTACAACTCCAGCCGCACCGGCGTGCGCCTGATCGGGCCGAAGCCGCGATGGGCACGTCCTGACGGCGGGGAGGCAGGGCTGCATCCTTCGAACATCCACGACAACGCGTACGCAATCGGCGCCATCGACTTTACCGGCGACATGCCTGTGATTCTCGGTCCCGACGGGCCGAGCCTGGGCGGCTTCGTCTGTCCGGCGGTGATCGTCGATTGCGAACTTTGGAAAATGGGGCAAATGAAGTCCGGCGACCGCGTGCGGTTCTCGCGTGTGAGCCAGGCGTGGGCTGCGAGCATGTCCGCCGCCGCCGACAAAGCCATCGAAACGCTCTCGATGCCGGCGCAGCCGGACTTTGCTCGTCCATCGTTTCTCGCTCCTCATCCCTCACCGATCCTGTGTCGCATTGCCGCGGCCGAAACCCAGGCACAGGTGACTTACCGCCAATGTGGCGATCGCTACCTGCTGGTCGAATACGGACCGCAGGTGCTGGATCTGAGTCTGCGTTTCCGCGTCCACGCGCTGATGTGCTGGCTGCAGCATCAAAAAGTCGCCGGCATTATCGACCTCACGCCGGGCATCCGCTCGCTCCAGGTCCATTTCGACACCCGGCTGTCACTGCGGAAACTTCTCGATCTGCTGACCAGGGCGGAACAGGAAATGGCGGAGATCGAGGACATGGTACTGCCGACACGCATAGTGCATCTGCCGCTGTCATGGGACGATGCGGCGACACGGCTGGCGATCGAAAAATACACGCAGTCCGTGCGCAAGGATGCGCCGTGGTGCCCGAGCAATATCGAGTTCATCCGCCGCATCAACGGCCTCGACTCCGTGGACGATGTACACCGGATCGTGTTCGATGCGTCCTACCTTGTCCTTGGGCTGGGCGACGTTTATCTCGGCGCGCCAGTGGCGACGCCGATGGATCCGCTGCACCGCTTGGTCACCACCAAGTACAACCCGGCCCGCACCTGGACGCCGGAGAACGCGGTCGGCATCGGCGGCGCATACCTTTGCGTGTACGGCATGGAAGGACCAGGCGGGTATCAGTTTGTCGGGCGCACGCTGCAGATGTGGAACCGCTACAAGCAGACCGCCGCATTCACGGAAGGCAAGCCGTGGCTGCTGCGTTTTTTCGACCAGATTCGATTCCACCCCGTCAGCGAAACGCAGTTGCTGAAAATCCGGCGGGATTTTCCGCTCGGCCGCTATCCACTCAGGATAGAAGAGACGAGTTTTTCGCTGCGCGATTACCACGCCTTCCTGAGAAACAACGCGCAGCCCATTGCGGCATTCAAGTCGCGTCAGCAGGCCGCGTTCGAGGCGGAACGGGAACGCTGGCGAGCTGCCGGGCAGGTGGAATACGCCGGCGAGGCCGCGGCCGCCGGAGATGTTGCAGCGACAAGCCGCACCCTGCCGGTGAATGGCCGCGCGGTCGCCAGTCAGCTTTCGGGAAACGTCTGGAAGATTCCGGTGAAACCGGGCGACGAGGTACTGGAAGGCGATGCGCTCGTAATCGTCGAATCCATGAAGATGGAATTTGCTGTTCCCGCGCCTTTTGCCGGCAAAGTGCTGCAGATAATCTGCCGCGAGGGCTCTCAGGTCCTGGCGGGTCAGGACCTGATCGTTCTAGAGTCCGCTTGATCAGCAATGCCCGACTGGTCAGACAGACAGTACCGAGAATGCAGACGCACGCAAGAATAATCGAATGTACGTGAGATGGGTCGGAAACATTGATGTCACGGATGTTTTTTGTTCGCAAAGGTGCAGCCATGCGGTGGTGCCGTTATCCACGGCAAGATTCTTGCGGCGAGAATCAGGCCTGCTACTTGCCTCAGGGCTTGAATTGTCCCTTTGCGCGCGCAAGATCTCGGCCGTCAAGAGCGAGCTCGACGCCTTCTCGCCAGGGCAGTGTGGACGCGCTGATGCGCCATGTGTCCGGGGAGGCAATTCTTCCAAAGCTGATCTCGAAGTCCAGTAGTTCGCGCAAGCACTCGATGCTCGTGTCCGCCGCCAGTGCGCTCAGGCTGTCGGCTGTCGGCAGCTGCGCGCTGCGCGGGCGCACGGTCATGCGGTAGTTTCCGGTACCCAGCGAAAGGGTGAGCGGGTCCTGCGAAACCCGCCTTGCAAAACTTTCGCCTTGGCATCCGGGCACGCGCTCCCAGATTTCGAAGTAATCTGCTTCGACGCCATACTCCAATACCCGGTCGGGCGTTTCGAACACCATGCGGCCGATGTCGTTTTCCCCGCTCGCGGGCTGAAAATCGCAACGTCGCAACCAGCGACATACAGCGCCTTCGACCACCGTGATGCCCGCGAAACCCTGTTGCCTTGCAAGTGCGGACAGCTCATCGCTCGACAGATCGTCGAGCGTCAGCGCGCCTTTGCAAGGCGGACGGTCGGCAGGAACACGGATGTCGGCATGCCAGGATTTCGTCTGCATCCAGAACACGCGCGACGTCGTGTCTTCTATCTTCGGCGTGCGCAGCAGGGTGCGCTTCCACACGCCGATGTAGACATCAGGTACAGCTGGACCGAACGGAAGTTGGGCCACGAACGATCTCCGACGACTACACCAGACGCAGAGGCACAGAGGACGAAGAGCTCACGGAAAAATGCAATGGAATAGGAGACAGACCGAACTGTACGGAGATGGGACTATGAATCGTGACATATCCGCCAACTCGTCGAAGGACTTCTTAACGCCATACCTATTTTTCCTCTGCGTTCTCTGCGTCCTCTGTGTCTCTGCGTTGGGTGTAGAGATATTGATTACACGTGGAATTGCGGGAAATGCCTCAGGCCCCGCCAGAAGGCGAGATCATGATTCGGCCATAACTGCGCGCCCTCTTCGGCAGCGATTCGCTTGAGCTTGCGGATGCTGTCGATAGCCAGCGCTTCCTGCTCGCGCCAGCACAAGCCAGGCGCAATTTCGTCGTCGAGATTCTCTGTGAGATCGGCGGCATCGCCGCAAAGAATGACCGGCGGCCCTTTGGGCATCTCGATGAACAGCGACATGTGACCGGCGGTATGTCCCGGGCTGGAGATCGCACGGAGCCCGGGCAGCAATTCATACTCACCCTGCATCACTTTCCAGCGATAGTCGCCGGAGAAATCGTCTGGAAAATATCCGACATCCTCACGGGCGCGGGCCGATGTCAGTTCGTCCTCCTGCACATGGATTTCGCAGCCTGCGACGTCGCACAGTCCGCCGGCATGATCGAAGTGCAAATGGCCGAGAAAAACGGCGTCGATGTCCACCGCCGAGATCCCGAGCCGGTCGAACCATGCTGGCAATCGCTGATCATCGCTCATCTGCGGCGCCCCGAACCTGAAGACCGCCGCGTCGTACCAGAGTGCTCGTTTCATCGGGTCATTGATCTTGGCGTAGTCACAGCCCACGTCATAGAGGATCCGGCCGTTCGATGTCTCGATCAGATAAGCCAGTACCGGCGCCACGATCATCGTGCCAGCGCCGCGACCACGCGTTGACAGCGTTTTTTCGTAGCGATGTGTGGCGGTCAGCAGCGGCCACAACTTGCGAACCTGTGTCATGGCACGAGGCGCTTCACAACGGCGGCCGTGCTGGAGACTTCACCGAATATCCCGCCCTCCACCCCGATCATTGCCACAGCGGCCTGATGCAGGGTCGGGTCCCCGGAGGCGCAGGCATCGGCTACGGTGATACAGCGATAACCGCGGTCCGCGGCGGATCGCAATGTGGAATTCACGCAAACCTCGGTCGTGATGCCGGTGATGATCAGCGTCTCGGTGCCGCGTGCGGCCAGGAATTGCTGCAGCTCGGTTTGCTCGAACGCGCTGTAGCCGGGCTTGTCGATGATGGTTTCTCCTGGAAGCGGACGCAGCTCGTCCACGAAATCGTGCCCGAACTCGCCGCGCACGAGCAGGCGGCCGAGCGGTCCTTTCGATCCGATTTCCGCGCCGGCCCTGCGACTGCGCTCGAGCTTGTAGGGCGGGCAGTCGGAGAGGTCGGGCAGGTGGCCTTCGCGTGTATGGACGATCGCGATTCCTGCTCTGCGTGCCGCATCCAGCACACGGCCGACTGGACCGATTGCGGCGACCAGCGGCGCGATGTCGATGCCGGCCTGCGCGGCGTACCCTTCCGGGCGCAGGAAGTCGCGTTGCATATCGATCAAAAGCAGCGCGGTGCGGTCCGGCTTCAATCCATCGAGAAGGCTCATGCGCTGGCAATCTGAATCTTCGCGTTGAGTGCCGTACCAGCGCCCTTCACGAGAACTCCTTGTTCACGGCGGCGGCGATCA
>Ga0187893_10008140_pt1 | contig 16729 bp, 17 predicted proteins | sample MA1701074metaG_FD_139574 | JGI IMG/M metagenome (GOLD analysis project Ga0187893, IMG submission 139574) | White microbial mat communities from a basaltic lava cave in the Kipuka Kanohina Cave System on the Island of Hawaii, USA - MA170107-4 metaG ...
AAGGCCTCCCGCTTCCAAATGCACGGTCAGAATTGCCGGCTTATCAACGTTCACCTGAACGTCGAGAACCTGTGCCTTCTTGAATCCCGCGCGTTCTACTACAACTGCGTAAGTGCCCGCCGGCACATCGACGAAAACAAAAAGGCCCTCATCGTTCGTTTGACTTGTCCGTTCTTGTTTGGTTTTCAGATCCGTAAGCGTGATCTTAGCGCCTGGGACAACTGCGTCAGACGCGTCTTTTACGGTACCGTTAACGCGGCCATTGACGGTCTGACCAAAAGACACGGACGCCATTGTTATCGCAAATAAGCAAACCCCTAGGGCAGAAAGGATTTTTTTCCTCATCATGTTGGCTCCTCCAGAATTTAGGGTTGACTTGGTGATGCTACACACGGCCAGACAGGAACTTAATGAACTCCGCAATCAGACAGCGCTCAAGCGAAGGCTCAAATCCCGGTGCTGGTCACTCATTCAAAGGAGACTGCCCCAAGACCTGGTTCGCTATGACTGTTGACAGGAATGCACTGGGTTTGAGGCAATCCTTAAGCCACAAAAGGGTTAAGGCTTCGGGTGCATCTTTCCCTAAGATTTCAACTGGCATTTCCAGCTCTTAAGCAAGTCCTATTCAGATTTTCGTGGAATAATTCAGATTTTCGTAGAGAAAAGCTGTCCGCACTCGCGGGTGGTAAGAGGATGGTTGACCGGATATTTAGGCCGCTTTCGTTTTAACTTGGCCGATGGAGAACTGGCTGCGTCGCTGATGACAATTGACAGACAGGAACAACTACGACTATTTGTTCCTGGCCTCGTTCCTTGCGCTTAATTCTCTAATCAGACCTCTAATCTGATCGGCTTCCTTTGAGTCAGGCGCGAGTTTGAGGTATTGCTCCAGCTCGATCACGGCTTTAGCCGTCTCGCCTTTCTCGATGTGGATGCCGGCAAGATATCGGTGGGCGGTGACAACCTCGTCGCCGCCTACGGCAAGAGCTCGTTTTAGATCTTTAGCCGCATCATCCAATCGGTTGAGTCCGATCAGCGCGCGGGCCCGATATAGATAGGCCGGTCCCGAAGCGTCGTTCTTAAGAATGGCTAATTGCAACTCTGACTCTGCCTCGGCGAATTTTCTTAAGCGCACCAGCGTGATACCGCAGTTCAAGTGAAGAATAAAACTGTCGGGTGAGAGTTTCAGTGCATTGCGAAAGGCTTCGATGGCCTGTTCATGATTACCGAGTTTCATGTACTGAACGCCAAGGCCATTGAGGGCAGCTACAAATGATGGATGAATAGCCAAAGCGTCTTTGAGTTGTTTGATAGCCTTTTCTCTATTTCCCTCTTTTACAGCCAAGAGCGCTTTCTCGTACAACTCGACTGCGGCCTTCGGAGGGGCGTCGGCTGAAACAACGCCGACGGCATTCGGTTTGGCAGGCCGAAAGCGTAAATGGACTTGAATCGTGTAGGTCTGACCGAGACGACTCATCTGGCCGCCAGACCCAGAATCCGCAATATCAATAACCTCGAAGGCTGGAGCATAAGCTTCACCAGCGTCGATGATCACTGTGTACCTTCCACCGATGAGCTGGCGAAAAACAAAGGAGCCATTACCGTTGGAGGTGGTTGAGATTTCGCCTCGGGCTGTACTCAGTCTGATCATGACCGGTCGATCGAGTCTCTGTCCGGTGGGAGTAATAACGTCGCCCTGAAGAGTGTTGCGACCGCCATTTCCCCCATCCAGCTTGATGGTTTGTTCCTGGGCATAGGAAATCTGATTAACGAGAAAAATTAGCAGAGCGCAACAGGAAAGCGGTTGCCGGCGACCTAGAAACCCGCTTAGAGCTTTCAAGATGGCACCTTCCTTGAAGGGTGGCGGTGAAAAGAACCGCCAACTGCCAAAAACTTTTAACCGAGGAAAGAGCTGCAGAGGGCTAGTCGAACTGGCACAAGCAAACAACAAAAAAGGGCGGCTTGTCAAGCCGCCCTTTCAAGATTTGCAATAACCAGGTTTAGAAATGGAACTTCAAGGCAAACTGAATCAGCCTTGGGTCCCTAGTGGTCGTGATGCGTCCGAAGTTGACTGAGCCAATGCTTCCATTCGGATTACCAAAGTTGGCCCGGTTCAAGACATTGAATGCCTCAGTCCTGAATTCGATGGTCTTATTCTCACCGACTTTGGTTCGCTTCATCAGGGTCACATCGACGATCACGTCGCCGGGACCGTGAAATACATTCCGGCCGAGATTACCGAAGCGACCGGCGCCGGTTGCGAATGTCGTTCCTGATCCAACCCGGCGGAAGAATGGATTCGTTCCAGCCGTCGCGGTGCCGCCACCCGTTCCGTTAAAGCTGCGGTTCGGGCCCCCATTCGCCGGATCGGTGTTGCGCGGATCGAAGAACTGCACCGTGCCGCCCAGGAAATCAGGGCGATCGCTTCCCGCGCCGGAGAGTGAGCGGTCGGTGGGCTCAGTGATATTGAAAGGCGTCCCGGTTTGAAAAACGGTTACGCCACTTAGTTGCCATCCGCCCAGCAGCTTACCAAGAGGTCCGCGCTGGTCCTTATAGAGTGGCAATTCGTAAATGTAGCTGGCCACGTTGCGATGACGGATATCCTGATCGCAGTTTCCTCGATCGGCGTCCGTGTCGTTCCAACGCGTGTTCGAGCGCAACCCCGAAGCATTATCGATGCAGTGGCTCCAGGTGTAGGCGTTCTGGAAATACAGTCCATCCGAGAAGCGCTTGGAAATCGTTACCTGAAGACTGTTGTAATTTGAGTGAGCCGAGGTTTCCTGATTGGTTATGTTGCTGAAGACCGCGCCCCCAAAGGCTGGATTCTGCGGATTGCCCTGGTTAAAGATGCGGCGGTTGTCCGTGTTCCCGGTGTTCGCTCCAGGCCCGGGGATAGCCGGATTGATTTCTCGACGCGTCAAAAGGTTTACGCCGGTCGTGCCAACATATCCAACCTCGAGCAGGTAATTCTTCATAAACTCCCATTGCACATTCAGGTTGTACTGGTGCGAATAGGGAGTCTTGAAGTCCGGCTCGTTGATTGTCATGCTGATAGGAGCGACCGTGGTAAAGTCAAAGGTGCCTCCCGGAGCCACCGGAGTGAACGGGAATGGCTGCGGTATCGGGGTCGTACAAAGCGCATTGGCAAATGGATTGTCAATGGTAGTGCAAAGCGAGAATGGCTGTATCGCAAACGGTGGCGCCGTCAGGAACTGCAGTGTCGTTTCAGAAATTACGGTGTCGTAATAAACTCCGTAACCAGCTCGCAAGCTGACCTTGCCATTCGAGAAAACGTCCCACGCAAATCCGACCCGCGGGCCGAAATTGTTCTTGTCAGTCTGGTAGGTGGAGTCGGTAATTCCGGCATCGCCGGGAAACACCATACCCCGAGGCGCGGTTGGAAAGACAGTCGATTGCTGGCCAACCCGGAAGGTATTGACCCGGTTTTCGCTGTCCACCAGAGGCTTGTCCAACTCATACCTTAGGCCAATGTTAAAGGTGAGATTAGATCTCACTTTCCAATCATCCTGAACGAAGAAGTTGTAGGAGCTGGTTTCGTATCTGGGCGTTCCGGCGCTGTTCTGAACGTAAACTAAAGGTAAACCGCGCGCAAAATCGCTCAATGCGGCATTCAAGCCCGGAATGTTCGGCAGGCCAAAAATGGCGCCCATATCACCGGTAAACTGATAGAGACCATTATTGATGAAGTCGAACGTCTGATTCTGGTAGTAGGTCCGATACTCGCCTCCAAATTTGAAGCGATGATTTCCGCGATTGTGGTTGACGTTGTCTACCCACTGAAATGTGTTGTCATCTCGGCCTTGCGGGCCCTGGATGGTGTTTCCGAAGGTAGAGAACCCGGTGATGTCGACGCGGGGCGGACCCGCCGCGTTAGGATCATCGGGAACGATTCCTTCGATGCCCAGGTCTGCCGGCGTGGTTCTATTTACGGGTACGACACTCAAGGTATCTCGTTGATGCCATGAGAATCTAAACTCATTAACCGTCCTGGGGCTAAATGTATGGAAGTCACTGACGACAACATTAGTGAACCGCAGGACCCCGGTGGTGCCAAATCCCGGAATCGTCGAGCCTCCAAAAGCAAACGGATCGGCAAATGTCTGATCCTCATTGAAGAATGTTACAAACATATTGTTCGCGTCAGAGAATCGGTGATCACCACGAATCGAAAACTGATCGCGGTCCAGTCTATTAGAAGCCGACGAGAACAACGTGCTGCCAGAGTTAGCTGGCGGAATTAGAGCCAGCAGCGCTCTTGCCTCGGGGGTGCCGACGGCATTGATAACATTCCTTTGAGCCTGAGTAGGAACTGTCGCCTGCTGGGACACGCCCTGACGTCGACGGAACCCCAGGTAGCTGAAGAAGAAGAAAGTACGATCCTTTCCGCTGATGATCGACCGGCCACCCTCTCCAAATCTTGGCAGATGCAATGGGCCGCCAATCGTGCCCCCAAACTCATTCACGTTGAACTGCGGTTTTCGAAGGCCATTAAAGGTCGGCGCCGCATTGTTGAAAAACGGCGTAGCGTTCAGTGCGCGGTTGCGGAAGAAGTGAAACAAATTGCCGTGATACTCGTTGGTGCCCGACTTCGATATCAGGGCAACGATCGCGCCGGAGTTACGACCGAAGTCGGCGGAATAGGTATTGGTCAAGAGGCGAAATTCCTGCAGCGCATCAGGGCTGAAACCCTGAACGGCATCGGGAACGTTAATGGCGAGGTCATTACTATCGCCGCCATCCAGCAAGAAGTTATTCGATTGGGCGCGCTGGCCATTCACGGAGAACGGTCCAACCTGGCCGGCCGGCATTACGCCGGCTTGCAGCGGCGCCAATGCCAGGGGGTTGCGGCCGCCGGCGCCGGATAGTACAGGCAAGTCGTTGAGCGTTCTGTTGTCTACCGTTCTTCCAATGACTGACGTTTCGGTATTAACCGCTGATGGAGCCTCGGTAACAGTAACGACCTCACTCACCTGCCCGACCTCAAGGGTTAAGTCCAGGGTCAAGGAGTCGTTCACGCTCAGCGCGACCTGGCCGGTCATCAATTTCTTGAAGCCGGTGGCTTCGACTGAGATTGTGTAGGTGCCCACAGGCAACTGTTCCAGACGATACGAACCATTTGAAGCAGATACAGCTTCCCGGGTGAAGTTTGTTGCAGGATTCTGCGCCGTAACATTCGCGCCCGCGACCACGGCGCCAGACGGGTCATTGACCGTACCGCTGATGGTGCCGGTATTCTGACCGAGGGCTGCAGACGCAAATGTAAACAGTGCGGCGAGTGACAAAGCTAGAAGAGTTAAATTCTTTTTCATGGCTCCTCCGATTATCGGGTTGGAAGTGATAACGTTAAGCTCGAGGGCGCTTGAGTTAGGGAGACGCCTATAAACACACAACCCGCGCTTGCAAGTTTCATGCAGCAAGATAGTTTGCCACAAACAACGGCATTTTGTTTGATTCCAGGACAGTTGGGTACAAAATCTTGGAGAAAATCCAATATTCTGGGCGAAAGATTTTGGGCTAAGGGACAGAGTTTTTCTGAGGTTTTTTCGTCACCTCAAACTCAAAATGCAGTTCCTTCCCACGGCAAATAGTACTTAGATAGAACTCCCAAAACTTTCGCGTGAACCGAAGGGCCGGCCAGCGCTGGTCGAGGTTTACGATGAACTGGAGGCCGACCGCGCGCCAGAGGTTTGCCAGCGTAACATAGCTGCGGGTCGGCCTCAGTTCTACACTGGTATAGAAAGGGAATGGAGATTGATCGGGAATGAAGCAGTTAAATGAGTAACTATTGAAGTGGTTTCGATGAGTCGGGTCGGTAGGCCAGTCCGGATTTGAATAATGTGGAGTAACAATCTTAATCCGGCCTCCGGGTCTTGTGATGCGATAAAGTTCCGTGACGAAAGCCATCACATCCGGAACATGCTCGATCACGTGACGGCAAATGACTTCATCAAATTCGTTTTCAGAGAAGGGGTAAGGAACGTTGCCGAGATCGTGGATCACATCAGCTTGAGTCCTGGGATTCGAGTCGATGCCGACGGCGCCCGGGTGCTTGTTTTGACCACAACCCACGTCGAGTATTTTTTTGCCAGAGCAGGAAGTCGGCAAGGCTGGTTCGGACGCGTTCATTGGGGAACAGTCAGTTTTGGTTTACCAGTCGTGAGAATGAATTGAGGTCGACCGGATGAACCGGCAGTCCGAGCCGGGCACGTAATTCTTCAAGTCGCATTCCGTCAAGCAGAACTTCCTCATCGCTTTTCAACGTGTGCTTCGGTATCACTACAAAATCTCCTCGAATCCGATCCCGAGCCGCCAGCAAATCTTCACCCGTAAGCAGCCCGGCAACCGCGACATCACCGCCAAAGTAATTATTCCGAACCGCCTCAACCTGAAACCGAGTACCGCAACGAAGATTCAAGCCGTCGATCAAAGGCTCGAGCACCGGAGCGAACAGCGTCCCGGTCAGAATTGTTCCGCGCGTCTTTTCGGGAGCCTCGATCGGGCGGGGCTTGCACCTCTTTAACATCGCGGCGAATTCATTAGTGAATGAGCGCACCATGCCGATGCCATCTTCGATTTGAGGATAGTCTCCATAGTGAGCTCTTCCTGGCGCCGCTTGACCCGCGCGCAGGTAGATCTCGTCCCCGAGGAACGCAAATGTGGTTCCCAGTCTCTGGCGCAGTTCTTTTTGCATTCGGGTCACATCGCGAATGACGTCCTGGCAGAATTGGGGTGTCACCGGAGTCAGCCGCGGATCGTTGTTATAACGAGTCAAGCCCAGCGGGACGATCGCAACGCTCGTGATGCGGGGAAAGTCAGCAGCCAGATCATTAATGGTGCGCTCGAGGATGTCGCCGTCATTGATTCCCGGACATAGCACGACCTGAGCATGAATTTCTATACCGGCATCAAGCAAGCGGGTCATTTGCCGTTGGGTATCGGCGCGCCGTTTGTCTACTCCCAACAAATAGGCGCGCACATCGAGATCGGTAGCGTGAACTGAGACGTATTGCGGTGTGAGGCGCTGCTCAATAATACGAGAAATCTCATCCTCAGTAATTGAGGTCAGCGTGGTGTAGTTTCCGTAAAGGAAGGAAAGCCTAACGTCTTCGTCGCGCACAAAAAGCGAGGCCCTGGCGTCGGCTGGGTTGCCTTTGCAAAAACAGAAGATACATTCATTCGCGCACTGCCGCGGAACAATCTGCTCGAAGCCAAGGCCGAAATCTTCACTCTCGTCGCGCTCGATCTGCAACTCCCAATCTTCGCCATTCTTGCGTCGCACCTCGATTGCCAGCGAAGTCTCGCCGGCAGTTTTGAAACGGAAATCGAGATAATCGCGAACCACCTCGCCGTTAACCCTGGTAACCCGGTCGCCGGGCTCCAATTCCAACTCAGCGCCGATACTCGAAGGCACGACTTCGGTGATCTCGGCCCCGCGGCGCCTAAGATGTGTGATAGCGGGAGCTACTGCGAATTCGTACATTTGTGGGTTCACTATAACAAAGGGTGTCCTTTTTACAGAACCGCAGCAACGGCGGCGACTTCCAAGCCGGAACTGTTCGCTAACTGATATGTTTCGAGGCCGTTCCCTTGCCAGAACCCTCAGACACCAGTCCATTTACCGCAACTATCAACGTCGCATCTGGCTTCAACCAGGTGGTGGATAAATTTGATTAGCATCATCTATTTACCGTCGGAGGCGGAACCGGGCGGAAAAGACGGCCTATTAATGCTTTGTGGTTACTCAGGGTGCGATCTGCCCAAGCGAAATCTGAGAGCTTAACGTTTTTACGACTTGGTGTATAATTCGTCGCCTAAGAGTGAGGGTTTCCGCCCTGAAGCATTCCCAAACCGAGTAAGACGTCCAAACAACCAACCCTTTTATGAAGAAAGTAATCTTGACAGCCCCCGCTTTTCTATTTTTTCTGGGATTAATTTGTGGTGTTCTGGCGCAGGATGGGAGCGCTCCCCAGGATCTGAAAGCCCTTGCGAAATCATCACCCGCCGCTTCGAGCACGCAAAAGAGCGCCGACTCAGACGGGCCAACATCTGATCGGACGGCGTCCCCGGATTCTTCATCAGCCCAGAAATATTACGATTCCGGCATTCTTGCGTACGAGGCGGGCCAGCTGGACGAGGCCGTCGAAGCTTTCAAACAAGCCATCAAGCTGATGCCGGACGATCCGCAAAACTACTACATGCTGGGGATGGCCCACTCAAAATCAAAAGCTTATAAAGAATCTTTCGAAGCGTTCAGGCGGGCCACGCGTTTGAAGTCCGAATGGCCCGAAGCTCAATACCGGCTCGGAGTAACCTCTTATGTGATCGGAAAGAAGAGCGAATCGCTTGAAGCGTACAACAGCCTCTTAAGATTACGCTCTCCGTTGGCAAAGTCTCTCTACCGCATTATCGAGGACAACAATCAGGCAGGTGTTGCTGAAAGCGTTATTACCGCGAGTTCGTCAATTAATCCGATGGAAGCCAGTTCCGGCGACGCGCCGCCGAAGAGCCCCTCCACCGATACGAGCCCAGTCGCGAGCCGCTTGCCCACTGTCTCGGAAGACCTAACGTTAACCAGCATCTATCGAGTTGGCGTAGGCGATGTGCTCGACATCCGCTTGCTCAATTCAGCAACGCCTCGATCGACGCTCTATACGGTAATCGATGGCGGGCTGATCGACTTGACAATCGCCGGCGGACCGATTCAAGTAGCTGGACTAACCACTGATGAGATTCAGGCTCGCATCGCTTCCGAGCTTAAGCGGCGCGCAGTCGAGAATGATCCCCGCGTTTCGGTGGGAGTGCGGCAGTATGCGAGCCACAGCGTCATCATTACTGGTCTGGTTAACAATCCCGGATCCAAGTTTCTTAGACGGGAAGCGGTGCCACTTTACGTCATCATGGCTGAGGCGCAAGGGAGACTCGATGCCGGCCGAGTAACAATAATGCGAACAGGCAGTGCGAGCGTTACCTTGGATCTGAGCGATCAGGCGGCTTTTAACTTCATGGTCCGGCCCGGCGACATTATTAGCGTCACGGCGCGTCCCCAGGAGTACTACTACATCGGTGGCCGAATAAACTATCCGGGGCAAAAGGTGTTTCAGCCTGGTATAACGCTTTTGCAAGCGATTCTGGCCGCAGGTGGCCTCATGAGGAAGAGTGACAATCTGGTCGAGTTGTCACGCGAAAGCGAGAAAGGCCGCTTGGCTACGACTGCTTTCAAGCTCAAAGACATCAAGGCCGGCAAGATCCAGGATCCACGATTGCAGCCGGGCGACCGGGTCGAAGTCCGTTAAGTAAGGACCTGTTCCGACAAGCTTCAGCTTTTCGGTTCGAGTGGCCCATCTGCCTTAAGTAAATTGAGCCGTCCGGAGCTTCGTCTGCCTGTACAAGTGAAGCTACAAACTGAAGTTTTATCGAACAATTCCCGCAATTTTATTGACAATCACGCGCTTTCTTTGTTAGTTATGCAGCGCGTCCAAGCGTACCACCCAGCTTTCCAAGTTTATTTTTAAGCTGTTCAACCTTTGGTTGAGAAAGTACTGTTCCCATGACTAACAAACTTAAGCCGGCCCTAATCGGGGGCGGAGCGCTAGGGATACTATTGGTGTTTACGATCCTGATCGCTGCCATTCCGTTTTTGAGATTTGCGGGTTGCTGCAATTGCCTCTGGCCAATCGCAGGCGGTCTTCTTGCCACGATGCTCTACGTCAAGAGTTCGCCGGCGCCGGCGACCATTTTGGATGGAGCAATCGTGGGCGCACTGGCGGGCGCGATCGGCGGCGTCATTTACCTCATCATTGGCCTGCCGATTTCCTTCTTCGTGAATGGCGTAGAAGCGATGGATGCCCAAGTGCGACAAATAAGCCCGGATTTTCCCTTGACGGGCGTCATACTGCTGGTGATTGGTGGTATCGTGGGCTTCGTTATCTTCGTCGTGCTTGCGACAATCGGCGGGTTAATCGGTGTGCCGATCTTCGAAAAGCGCAAAGGGGATGTAACTCCGCCACCCACTCCGCCAAACGTTGGCGGGGGCCCGGCTGGAACTTACGGAACCGGATCATAAAATTCAACCAAGACCGAATCAGACGCATCGGTTTCTTATCAACTATATCGAATCAGGAGAAACGTTAAATGTCTCAACAGTGGACTCCCCCGCCGCCGCCAACCGGAACCCCAACGACTGTTCCCAACTACTTGATACCGGCAATCCTTTCGTTGTTTTGTTGCTGGCCCCTATCGATTGTCGCCATAATCTTTGCGGCCCAGGTTAACGGAAAAGTAGCCGCAGGGGACATTCAGGGCGCGATGGACGCCTCTAAAAAGGCGAAGATGTTTAGCTTCATCGCGATCGGTCTTGGGTTGGCCTTAGGGTTAGTCTACCTGATATTGATGGTGCTGGGAGTTGGGCTCGGCGCACTTAATCAGCCTTAAACCCCATAACGCATTCGTTTCGCGATTAGAATCATTCTGCGTTTCTCGCTTGTCCCAGGCGCGTTGCCGGCTTCAAACCTGGCCACTGCGCCAGGAAACTGCGGAGAGGATTTCAAATGACTAGATACTGTACCAAGTGTGGCGCGACTAACGACGAAACCGCCTCATACTGCATCGCGTGCCAGGCTCCGCTGGCGCCGATCGGAGGTTACCAGCCTATGCAGTCAGTCAACCAGGGCCAGATGGTCGACTGGAAAGCGATGGGCGCCGATAAGAAGCTTGTCGCCGGCATCTGCGGGATCCTGTTGGGCGGATTTGGCGTGCACAAATTCATCCTGGGCTACACTACGGAAGGGATCATTCAAATTGTAATCACCATCTTCACGTGCGGGATTGGCGGTTTGATCGGCCTCGTAGAAGGCATTATTTACCTTACTAAATCCGACGAGGAATTCGTCCAGACTTACATTCAAAACAAGAAGGGCTGGTTCTGAGGCCTTCTACTGGGAGTGCGGGCGCCCGTTCGCTTGGTTTGGATGTGCATCTCTCTTACAACGCTCCCTTTAGTAGTTTCGCGCGCCTAAACCATTCAATCTTCACTGGGAGCGCGTCTATGAAGCAGGGCACTCTCAAGTCCGGCTACGAAACATTTGCGTTGCAAGAGAGACCTTCCCGGGAACTTTTTATCGACGTTCGCGTTGAACATTTCTCCTTCAGCATCATCTCGTGTTAGTTTGACTGACCGATGCTTGACGAGATAGTTAACCGGCGTCTTACTGTATTCGGGCTCTGGCTAACGCTAGGTGCGGGCGCCCTCCTTTTATTCATTCTTGAGCCGGGTAAGTCAGCGATTTTTCCCGGTTGTCCCTTTCGCGCGCTAACGGGTTTTACTTGTCCCGGCTGTGGCACGACCCGCGCATTTCATCGCTTGCTTCACGGGGATCTGTCGGCCGCCTTCCAGTTCAATCCGCTCTTCGTTCTCTCGCTTCCGTTTCTGCTATATTTTTTGCTGAACTACACGAACACTGTATTGCGGGGCCGGCCGATTCCTAAAAACACCCTGGCGGCAAAGTACATTTGGGCCTTGTTCGGAATCGTTCTTTTTTTCTGGATCTTTCGCAATACCCCTTTTTACCCCTTCGTGTCGTAGCCTTCCGTTGGAGAAAGCCATGAAAACTATTGCGAGTTTGTTGTTGATGAGTGTCTTCACTGCCGGGTGGTTACCTTCAGCAGGACGGACGCACGCCCAAGCTGACTACCCTGCGCCCATCTTAACGCGCCCAGTACACACTTACTCGATCGTTGCGCGCGATTCCAACACCGGCGAACTGGGCGTAGCAGTTCAGTCCCACTGGTTCTCGGTAGGACCAATCGTGGCCTGGGCAGAGGCAGGTGTCGGCGCTGTTGCCACCCAGTCGTTTGTCGATCCCAGTTACGGCAAACTTGGGCTCGACTTGATGCGTGCGGGAAAGAGCGCTCCCGACACGCTCCGGGCGCTGCTTGCCGGCGATGAAGGCCGCGATGTCAGACAGGTGGCGATGATTGATGCCTCCGGGCGCGTCGATGCCTGGACGGGCAAGAATGATATTCAGGCTGCAGGCCACATTGTCGGGAAAAATTATTCAGTGCAGGCCAACCTGATGCTCAACGACAAAGTTTGGCCAGCGATGTCGGCAGCATTCGAAAACTCGAAGGGCGATCTGGCCGATCGCATGCTGGCGGCGCTTGACGCCGCGCAATCCGTGGGCGGCGACATTCGCGGCAAACAATCTGCCGCGCTGATCGTGGTCACCGGCAAACCGACCGGCCAGGCCTGGAAGGATCGCATCTTTGATTTGCGGGTTGACGACAGCCCTGAACCACTCACCGAGCTGCGCCGGCTGGTAAAACTACAGCGAGCATACAACCATATGAACGCCGGCGATTTGGCAGTCGAGCACAAGGACAATGAAGGCGCGCTGCGCGAGTATGCTGCTGCTGAGAAACTGGTTCCCGACAACGCCGAAATGATCTACTGGCACGCCGTCGCACTGGTAAACATGGGTCGCGTGGAAGATTCGCTGCCGCTTTTCCGCCGCGTGTTCGCCATGGATCCAAACTGGGCAATCTTGACACCGCGACTGCCTAAATCCGGGTTGTTGCCGAATGATTCGAAACTGATTGAACGGATTCTTTCAGTCGCTAAGTAGATTCTGGCGCGTTAATGTTGCTGACATCGGAAGCGGGCGCGCTGCCCGCGTCGCAGAAACAGCACGATCCACGAAACCACAGAAACGACACTAAGGGCCTGGCGTTTCATTTAAAGTTCGTGTGAATTCTTGGAACTAAAGGCTTCGAAAAACAAAGACCGTGACGGCGGATGCTGCGACTGTCCTCTTCCTTTACTTGATGTCTAACGAGAGATTAAAAGAACGAGTCCGTGCCTTTTGGCAGGCGAATCCCTGCGGGACCAAATTTGCCGACGCTCCTCCGGGCTCACGGCGATTCTTTGAACTCGTAGAACAACATCGTTACGAAAAGGAGTGGCACATTCAGCAGGCAGCGGACTTTGACGGAGCGCGTGGTCTTAAAGTGTTGGAAATAGGATGCGGGCTCGGCACGGACGGAGCCCAATTTGCCGCGGCTGGCGCCGACTACACCGGAGTAGACCTGACTGATGCCGCGATTGAGCTGGCGCAAAAACGTTTCGAGCTTTTTGGCCTTCATGGAACTTTCCGAACGGCAGATGCGGAGCAGCTCGATTGCGACAGCGCCTCGTTTGATCTCGTCTACTCCCACGGTGTCTTACATCACACTCCAGACGCCGCGCGCGCCATCAGCGAGATTCATCGCGTGCTGCGGCCGGGAGGGAGGGCTATCGTAATGCTCTATCATCGAGATTCCTATAACTACCGCGTCAACATCTCGGTGCTGCGCCGAGCGGGCGCGCATTTGCTTAAATGGGAGTCTGGAATCAAACTGGTCCACAGGCTTACTGGAGAGTCACTCGATTCCCTGCGCCAGCACGCAGCGCAACTGAAAGAGAATAAAAACAGCTATCTGAAGCCGGAAGAGTTTCTGAGCCGAAACACGGACGGGGCGGGCAATCCGTTGGCTCGCGTATATTCTCGCAGCGAAGTCCGGGAATTGTTCAAGGATTTTTCCCAGGTAGAGTTGCGCACTTATTTTTTGAACAAGCGGTGGTTGCCGGTGGTTGGCAGGCTGCTGTCACAGTCTATGGAAGCGCGTTTGGCGGCTCGTTGGGGTTGGCATCTGTGGATATATGCGACAAAGTAGAGTGTCCGACAAACTTTAGTTTGTCGTTTGTTCCACGTGGCGTAAGTCTGGCGAAACGACAAACTAAAAGGTTTGTTGAGCTTTTGAGTGATGAAGAACATCCTGATCACTGGCGGCGCTGGGTTTATTGGGTCGCACCTGGTTGACCACTTGCTGGCCGAAGGCGGATGGCGGGTAACTGTGGTCGACGACTTCAATGACTTCTATGAACCCGAAATCAAGCGGCAAAACGTTCAGGCTCATCAACAGCACCCAAAGTACGAATTGTTCGAAGCCGACATTCGTCATCCTGAGGCGCTCGAGCGGGTGTTCTGGCAGACGAAGTTTGACACCATCGTTCACCTCGCCGCGCGCGCGGGTGTCAGGCCTTCGCTTGCTCAACCACGACTCTATGTTGAGACCAACATCAACGGCACCATGAACCTGCTCGAGCTCGCGCGCAGGAATGATGTGCGGCAGTTTGTCTTTGGCTCGTCCTCTTCCGTCTATGGCGTCAATGAGAAGGTACCCTTCAGCGAGGATGATCCAATATTTCATCCGATCTCGCCTTATGCCGGCACCAAGGCCGCCGGTGAACTGCTTTGCCACACCTATGCTCATCTTTATGGAATGCGCTGCATAGCTTTGCGGTTTTTTACGGTGTACGGCGCGCGCCAACGTCCGGATTTGGCCATTCATAAGTTTGCTCAGTTAATCAGTCAAGGTAAGCCGATCCCCGTTTTTGGCGACGGCACAACTCGCCGCGACTATACCTACATCGACGACATCATCGCCGGGGTGCGTGCTGCGATTGATTACAACAAGAGCAACTATGAAGTGATCAACCTGGGCGAATCTCGTACGGTCGAGCTTCGCGAGCTCATAATGCTGCTGGAAAAGGAACTGGGAATCGAGGCGAAGATAGACCGCCAGCCGCTACAGCGGGGTGACGTGCCGCAAACCTTTGCCGACATTACCAAGGCGCGCCGTCTGCTCGGTTACAATCCTCAAACTCAAATTGAGGATGGAATTCGCCGCTTCGTGGAGTGGTTTCGCAACGACGCGAAAAGGTAAGAATATAGTTGACGAATCAAGGTAGCAGGTCGGATAGTAATGCAAAGGACGGGTTCTTATTTAAAATCTTAAGATCACAGGGATTTGGTCAAGCGTGTGAATTGTGGCCCCGTCAGTTTTCAAGTGGGTGAAGTGATTGACTGCCAAGGCTCGCTTTCCTGATTCAACAAACGCTTTCATGCAGGCAAACACGTTATCGGCATTAGGTCTTGGGTGTTTAAGCACAATGACGCCGCCATGATGGCAGGGTTTATACTTCTTCTTGGTAATAGTTCTTTTGTCACCAGTTAAAAGTATTCTTTTTTGATCCACTGTACCTTGGTTAACTAAAACATCATCCTTTGTGTCCTGCCTGAAACCACACTCAATAATCGTCTTGATCTTTAATGCGCTGATCTTCTTGAGGGCTGCAAGGATTTCTGGATCAAGAAGATTGTAGTCAATCATCAGATTCAAGTGTCTCTGAGTCACAAGCTGTCTCCAAGAAGTCCTGAGCATAAGCGATGGCTTCTTTAATTTGCTCCTCGCTCACATCGGGTGCATAGATTTCCTGTATCTTCCGAATGTCGCCGTAGACGTATAGTTTAGCGAGAATATCACCAACTGAAAGACGCACGTTTGCAATGTGAGGCACACCGCCAAATATTCCCATGTCGGTACTAATTCCTGGATGAATCTCACACAGTTTGGATGCTATCGCGTGAAGTTGATTGCTTAGCGTCTTTTCTTTTGTGGGCTGTATCCGAGTATTTACCCCGCGGCGGGGAGGAACTTCGACAACAACATTTTGGCCACGCCACTTACTTAGAATAAACGTGGAGGTAAATTCTTCCTCAGGGTGAAAGTCGTGCTTTCGAGGTTTTCTTATTTCCGCCATCGGTTTTCTCCTGGTGAATTAGAGAAGATATTGTTGTCTTCTGTTTCTTTAATTCTGTAAACAAATCAAACTTTTTTAGTTCTATCTCGGTTTTTATGTTCAGGAATAAATAAACTCCTTCTTTAAAACGTTCAAGGATTGCATTATCAATTGGGCTATCCGCCGGATACTGAAGCGCCAATCCGGTCACTTTTAATCCCGCTAGAGCTTTATTTGATGCTACAAGGGGAAAAGGCAACGCAATGGTGGGAGCAAAATTTTCCCCGAATGTGTAGGCTGCGCTTATACGCGCTGATACCTTATCCTTCCTGAAAAAGCCTGCAAACCAAGTCGCACAATCTTCAAAATTAGGCGGCTCTCGATCTACTTCCTTTCTGCCCGCTTGATGATAACTGAGAGTAGCTGTAGCTTGTTGGTTCTTACGTAGGACAAGCCGAAGATGCGCATGGTCCTTTGGGGGATCTAAACGACTCCCAAAGGAAAGAACAACAAACAAGTCTCCATCTTCGTCTATATACTCGCTTTCATCTTCGATTTTCGCGGCCTTCAGAAACGCATCTCTATCAAAATCTTTCAAAGTAAATGACAACCGAATGTCAAACGTTTCACAATGGAAATCTTCCATGTTCATAATCGTTATAGTTTGAAAGCTTTGACTTTACTCCGGATGGAATATGTAGTCTACACCTATCACGAATTTGACTATTGTGTAAAGCGAAATGGCGGCGGCGACAGGCGCTAGGTATTGACCGATTTCTGAGCGGTTTATACTAATTCCTTTACGGAAGGTTTTTCGTAACGTCAATCTCCCGTACGCATTGATTCCTCCATTTTATCCGCGTTGATCTATGGCTTGTATTCCTCTACCCACGCCCTCCGTAGCGGTATATTTGGGTGGAACATATGGGAATCCGAAAGTCCAGGCCGGAGTTTGCTAACCAATTTCTACATTCAAGGCCTAATTTGATTTACAATGCCTTCTTAGCGACTGTGAGGGTTTCGGAGTCGTCCCACTAGAGCAATGTCCACTACCAACATCATCAATACATCCTTGCCGCAGGAGATGCAGCA
>Ga0187893_10008143_pt1 | contig 16719 bp, 15 predicted proteins | sample MA1701074metaG_FD_139574 | JGI IMG/M metagenome (GOLD analysis project Ga0187893, IMG submission 139574) | White microbial mat communities from a basaltic lava cave in the Kipuka Kanohina Cave System on the Island of Hawaii, USA - MA170107-4 metaG ...
CCGAAGGAAGTTCCGCGAGCGCTTCCGAGGATGGAGGCTCAAGCGCGGGATTTCCCAGGATGAGCTCGCGAGAAAAGCGCACGTTCCCTCGGCGAGCGTGAGCCATTTCGAGAGGGGAATCCGATTCCCGAATGCCGAAACGCTCCGGCGCATTGCGGACGCCCTCGGTGTTTCCGCCGACTATTTGCTGGGTCGGGTGGACGATCCGGCGGGCGAAGGACTCGGCGAGACGGATCCCGAGTTCGCGGCACTCTTCCGCAAATTTCAAGGGATGAGCGAGGAAGCCCGGGAAGAGGTCAAGGAGTTCCTGGACAGCATCGTCGCGAAGGACAAGAAGGGCGGCGCGAGGGAGTCGAAGAAGTGAGCGGACGGATTCCCGATGCACAGGGCTGTGGAAGCTGCCGGAGCTGACGGGCTCTCGATTCCTGGCGGCCCTCCGTGCCGGTTAGAGCCCTTGGAAAACCTTTCGGTTTCCCACAGGTCCTTGGACGCGCTCCGAAGTGAAGTCGTGGGAGGCGCGCCCACAAGCTCCCACAGCCCGTTCCCTTCATTAGGTTAGGCGGGGCTATCGATCGCCCGAGCTGGCAGGCTGGAATTCTCGGGATCTTCCAGCCGAATGCGTCCTGCGGATCCACTCGAGAACCCTGCTCGCGGGTGTCCTCGTCGCCGGTCCCGAGGGGGCGTCCTTTGACCGCGGCCGAGATGGGGGAGGATAGCTGCAGCGGATTTCGTCTATTCGTTTGTGGAGTGAAAAAAGAGCTTCCTGGGGTGAGGGCCTCTCATGGAGGTGAACATTGCGGCTTTACGATGTCGGTCGAGTCGAAGGTCTCCTTTTGGAGATTGTAAAAGCGCGGGCAGGGAAGCGTCCGGAGGGCAAGGTCTGGGAGGTGCTCGAATGCTTGACCGAAGAAGTGCTTATGCTCTGGGCGGAGCGTGAGCAGGACTCGCTTCTCCACAAGAGGGATCTTCACTAAGATGCGACGCTCGCGAGTGAGTCGGCGGCGTCGAAGCCGTTCGCGTTCGTTCGAAGGGAAGGTCCCCCGCAACGCCACACGAAGCCGGAAGCGGTTCCGCGAAAGGCTTCGAAAGTGGCGTCGAAAGCGGAGGTTGACGCAAGAGGAGCTTGCGAAACGAGCCGATGTTCCCAAGGTGAGCGCCAGCCACTTCGAGACGGGACTCCGGTTCCCGAATGCGGAGTCGCTTCGCCGGCTGGCCGACGCTCTGGGCGTTAGCGCGGACTATCTCCTCGGCCGTGTGAGAGACCCGGTTGGAGGGGATATCATCGGCATGGATCCTGAGGTCGCTGTCCTGTGGCGGCTGTTCCAAGGAATGTCGGGGAGAGCCCGGGAGCAGATGAAACAACTGTTCGAGATCGTGGATGCTATGGACAGGAAGAGGCATCGTTCCCGTGAGCGGAAGGCGTAGGGCGGACAAGGACCTGGTGCGTGCCGTCGCCCTCGATGTGCTCGCAGAGCACGGCGTCGAGCGCGCGCCGGTCGATCCGTTCGCGATCGCGGAGTCACTCGGGATTTTTCTCCAGGCGAGCGACAAACTCGAGGGCTCGTTCTCGGGATGCCTTCTGCAGGCCGGTGCTTCTTTCGGAATCCTCTATTCGATCGGAGTCCAAAACAAGGGGTACCAGCGCTTCACCGTGGCGCACGAGCTCGGGCACTACAGCCTGACCGATCACCATGGGGTTCTCTTCGAGAAGGGCGCTCTTCATCGCTCGGAGAGCGGGTTCACCTCCGGTGCGTGGTACGAGCGGGAGGCGGACCTCTTCGGTGTGGAGCTCTTGATCCCGGAGTTCCTTTTCCACAAACACCGGAGGGAGTTCCCGACGGGTCTCGACGGCGTGAAGGCCCTCGGGGAGCTCTTCCAAACGTCTTTGACAGCGACGGCGATTCGGTACGCGACGCTGTCGACGGAGCCTGTGGCCGTGGTGGTGAGCGAGGGAGACCGGATTCTGTATTCGGTTTTTTCGAAGCCGTTCGCTTCGAGGTTCGGCGAGAGCGCTCCAGGGGAGACCGGCGCTCGGCGGGTGCCGCCCGCGAGCATCACGCATAAGCTGAACGCCGGCGGGAAAGTTGTCGCCGAGGAGCGCGGCGTCGTGCCGGCGAAGCGGTGGTTCCGGGAGGGCTCGGGCGAGCTCGCGGAAGAGGTGATTGGGCTGGGCCGGTATGGGAAGACGCTCACGGTTCTCAGCGTGACCGGGTGACGCGGGCGGGGGCGCTGTGGAAGCTGCCGGACCTGACGGGGCTGTGGACTCACTTCGAAGTCGTCGTCGTGGGAACGAGCCCACAGCACCCTGGAAACCTTCGGTTCCCACAAGGTCCTTGGACGGGACGCGCTTCGAAGTGGGGCACGAGGGAACGCGCCCACAAGCTCCCACAGCCCCGGGTTCTCTCGAGGTGAAAAGGGACCCGGGGATTGCCGGGTGTATTAGGGCGCCACCATGCTATTGCCGTAGATTCGGGCACGGAGGGGAACCTGCATCCAAGAGGTGCTTTGATTTACTCAGTTCGATGTGCAAGTCAATAGTCGCGCCCGGCTAGATCCGCATGCCGCAGCCAAAAGGTCATGTATACTTCCCAGCGCCGCCCGCCGCGTAGCTTTCTGTTCATTTGTCGGCTCGAGCGAAAGCAGCCGCGTCTTGGTACTCGGGAGAACCACGCATGATTAAGCCGGCTCGGTCCGCTAGTTTGGTTCTTCTCTTCTGCACCCTCGGGGCGGCACATGGAAAGGATCCGCACCAAACAGTAGAACGGCCACACTATGCGGCCCAGATCCTCCTCATTTACGACATGGAAGGGCTGACCGACGTCACGACAGGGGGCACCACATTCGGTAGCGAGGACTATGTCAACGCCAGACTCTCTCTTGCCGCTGACGTCAATGCCGCGATCGAGGGGCTGTTACGAGCGGGTGCCAAGGAGGTGGTGCTGACGGATGGACACGGAAGCGGAAACCCTGAGCCCGATTACCCCCTCGAGCGCCTTCCAGCGGGAGCCCGGCACGAGCTTCGAGAGCAACCGTATGACCCCTACCTTGCAGTGTTGGATAGCGAGTACTCTGCCGTGGTTGCGATCGGAATGCACAGCGGTTCCGGAAGCGCTGGCTTTCTGGCTCATACCGTTCTCCCACACACGCGTTGGATTGCAAACGGATTCGACATGAACGAACCCATGATCATTGCTGCTTTCGCGGCGGAATCTGGGGTCCCTCTCATCCTGGTGACGGGGGACGATATCTTGAGAGCTGAAGTCGAGCGATTTTCGCCTAAGACGAAGTACGTGACCGTCAAGCTTGCCAAGTCGTACGGTTCCGCGGAAGCGAGACCTCGCGGAGAGGTCACCAACGAGATCCAATTGGCGGCTGCAGACGCGTTTCGGGAACGTGGGATCATACCGGCGTGGCGGGCGCTCACGGATAGCTCAATCGACAATCAGTTTGGATATCGCACGCAAGCCCAGACACAGCTCGCTTCCCTGTTTCCACACGTGACGGTGCTTCACGACAAGGCAGTCGGTCTGCGCACCCACGACCTGCTCGACGGCTATCTGACATTTCGAGCGCTTGCGTCGTACACGTTTCTCGCCCACATGCGTTGGATCGTTGAGACGATTCATGAGCTCGATGACGGCGAGGACATTCTGAGGCGTATCGGCGAGAGGATGCCACCGTCCGGGGAACGCACGTTCGCACCCACGGAAAGGCGTCTCGAGTCCGGTGACTTCGCTACTCATGGGTCGAAATGAACGCGCAGCAATGCTTGACTAATAGGACGGCAGAACCGAGGTGATGCCGACCCGGGAGATATGCCCGGCCTGGTCCCCAGGAGGTCATTGATGATTCCATCTTTGGAAGGTGTCCGGCGAGACCTCCACCTTGCCACGCGTTCTCTGTTCTCTAACCGCGCGTTCTTCGTAGGGGCTGTGGCTATTGTCGCGACCGGTCTCGCGGCGTCCCTCACGGTGTTCTCCGTAGTCAACGCACTGTTGCTACGGCCGCTTCCGGTAGAGGATCAGGATTCCGTTGTCCGAATCTGGAAAAACGATTTGAGCCGTGGTTACCCTCACTTCTCTCTTACGTACCCCGAGTACCTGGAGTGGCAGCGCAACTCCGACCAGTTCGAAGGCCTCGCAGCGCTGTGGGCGTGGGGAGGAGTTGACGCGAAACTCATTGCAGAGCCGAGTGCCGTCCGAGTCAACCTGAGTGCGGTGTCGGAAAATTACTTCGATGTGCTGGGTGTCTCCGCGGCGTACGGGCGAACGTTCCGACCTGACGATAATCTCGAGACAACGATCCCGCCGGTCGTTCTGAGCTACGCGTTCTGGCGGCGGTATTTCGGCGAGGACCGTTCCCTCATAGGAGAGTTGATCCCCCTCGTTCAACGGCATTTGAAACACTTTCGAGTCGTCGGGATCCTACCACCAGGGTTCGATCTTTCTAGCGGAGCGGAAGCCTGGTCCCCGGCCTTGGCGGTTTACCCAAATTGGAAGACCGAAGAGGGATGCGAATGTGACCTTATCGGACGACTTCGCCGCGGCGTCTCCCTCGAGCAAGGACGCGCCGAGCTCCAGTCGATTCACGAAATGATGGTTGAGGAGTCCCCCAACGAGTACCATCCGATGCAAGTGGTCGCTGCTTCGTTATTGAGCACCATCGTAGGTGACGCTGGGGTGGCGGCAGTATTTCTCTTCGGAGGCGTGTTGACGTTGTTGATACTCGCGGTCGCGAATCTGGCCGGGCTCTTCCTGATCCGAACCCTCCGGACGGAGCGCGAAATCGCGGTCCTGCACGCCATGGGCGCTGACTTTCGGGCACTCGTGCGACCGGTGGTGTTAGAGGCGGCGCTCATCACGCTAGCAGGAATCCTTGCAGGAGCCATTCTGGCGTACGCGGCAGTTCAATCGGTCGTGTACCTCAAAGGGGATGAGATGCCGCGCCTGGTCGAAGCAACGATCGATTGGCGAACCTGTTTGTACGCCGTCGTCGCTGCCGTGGCGTGTTGCCTCGGGATTGGTTTGATACCAGGGATACGGGCCTCCCGGAGCGACTTCCGTGAGGCCCTAAGAGGCCGAAGCTGGAGGAGCGCTGACCTTCGGTTGATGAAGAGCATCATTCTTGTCGAGATCGCCCTGGCGTCCGTAGTCCTTTTCGGGGCGTCTCTGCTCGTGCGAACTCTCAGCCATCAAGAGATGATTCCTCGCGGCGTCGATGCTGCGGGTTTATTGAGCGTGCCCGTTGACCTTCCGGAGGCACGGTATGCGACTCCAGAGAGCAAGCTGCAATTCTTCGAAACCGCGGCCCAGGAAATACAGACGATTCCCGGAGTCGAGGCGGTGACGCCGATGATGGTTCGTCCGGGATGGGGCGATGCGGGGGCTGGGGCGCCATTGGCATTCGAAGGGCAAACGTCGGAGGAAGCCGCGTTGAACCCCTATACCGCCTTCGAGACGGTTGACGACACGTACTTCGAGACTCTTCGCATTCCCCTTAAGTTAGGCCGCGTCTTTACAAAGGGTGATCGGCTGAACACTGAACGGGTCGTCATCGTGAGCGAGTCCATTTCAAGCACATACTGGCCGGGTGAAGATCCGCTTGAGAAGACGGTCGTGGGTGGGACGAGACGGTTCCGCGTCGTCGGTGTCGTGACCGATACCCGAATGAGGGAATTGCGGCGGGCGTGGCACACCGTCTATTTCCCAGTTCGTCAAAATCCTTTTTCTGATGAGCAGCTACTGCATCCGTTTCTCCTGCCACGATATCTCGCCGTGCGGACAGCCCGCGGTACGGGAGATTTGACGAGGCCCATTCAAGCTCGACTCCGGCAGATTGACTCGGAGGTGCTCGTCGACGACATCGCTACTATGGAAGCACTGCTCGACCGGGAGCTATCGCAGCCACGGTTCAACGCACTGGTTTCAAGCATCTTCGGTATGCTCGCTCTGGCGCTCGCCGCAATTGGCTTATTCGCGATCGTAAGTGCCTTCGTCGCCTATCGAGCGCGAGAGGTGGCACTGCGCGTGGCCGTGGGCGCTACGCCACGACAAATCAAGACACTCCTGCTGGCACGCGGACTTCGATTGACGATGACAGGAGTTGCAGCGGGTGCCATCGTCGCGATGGCCCTGTCTCGGTTCGTCGGGAGCCAACTCTACGGTGTGAGCCCTCAGGACCCCGTGTCATTCTTAACCGTGGTAGCCCTATTGAGCCTCACCATGGTAACGGCGACATTTATCCCAACGTCCCGAGCCGTGCGTATCAATCCAGCGGCTGTGCTTCGGCAGGAGTAGATAGGCTGACTTTCTGGTTGAGGTCTGCTCGGACACGAATCTGGCTCGTCGTCCGCGTCGGTGACGGGGGAGCGTGGCGCCGGTTCGTTTGCGCGAAGGCGGGTGGGTGTTAAAAGCCTGGAGGTAGGTACTCACAGGCCGCACATGGATTCCATCGAAATGTTTCTGCGTCAAGCAGTCCGAACCGTTTTCCAAATGCGGGCAGTTAGCCTACCGTGCCCCGTCCTGACCGCCCTCGGCGTTGGAGCCGCGACGCTGATGTTCTCTGTTCTCCAAGCTGTTCTTCGTCCGCTCCCGGTCACCGAAGCCGAGCGATTGATCATGCTGTGGGTGCGTGACCCTGTGGCAGGCATACCGCTCATCGAGATCTCGCACTGACAGTTCGACGAGTGGATGGAGAGCGTGACGACTCTGGAGGGGGCGGCGCTCGTCTCCGCGTCGAACGCCCGCATGAACCTCCTCGGCCGTAACGGTGATGGCGTTCAGGTTTTGGTCTCGGAAGTATCGGCCAATTTCTCCGATTTGCTTGGCGTCGATGCCGTGGCAGGAAGGTGTTTCTCGTTCGGGGAAGACGCGCGGGACGCCAGTCCGGTGGCGATGCTGACCGAGGGGTTCTGGCGCCGCGCTTACGGCGGGGTGGCTTACGTGGTTGGCGAGTCGGTTCGCGTCAATGGAGTAAGCGCCGAAATCATCGCCGTTCTCCCCGGTGATGTTTATTTGCCGGACGGAGCGGACGTCGTAACGCCGGCAAAGAGAGGCGCGAGCGTACCGGAGGATCTGGCCGTTTACATCGCTGTCGCGAGGTTCTCGCAGAACGCCGATATCGACGATGTGCGGGCAGAGATGGATACCGTCCTCAAGCGCGAGAATCAGGAGAACGTGCGGCGGAAGGACTGGGCGATCGCAATCACACCACTGAAGCGGCACGTCTTTGGTAACACTCGCACCGTTCTCCTGTTGATCAGCGTGGCGGTCGGTGCGGTGGTTCTGATTGCCTCTTCGAATCTAATGAGTTTGCTCCTGGCCCGAGCCGTGTCCGCTACCGGCGACATAGGCATCCGTAGGGCCCTGGGGGCGACTCGCGCAAGACTCGTTTTGGAGTCGGTTCTTCAAAGCGTCGCACTGTGCCTGCCGGGTGGCCTCGTCGGGATCTTTCTCGCCGTGAGCTCTGCCGACATACTCTCCGGTCTGGTACCTGACGGTGTGCGCCGAAGTGGTGACATCGTTGTCGGTTGGAGGGCACTCGCATTTGGGCTCGTCGTGACCGGAGTCATGGCCGCCATCGGCGGAATTCCGCCAGCATTTCGCGCGGTACACGGCCTGCGTGCCGTCGGCACAACTCGGAAAGTCACTACGGATATCGGTACCGTCAGAATGCGAGCGACGCTCGTAATGCTGCAAGTAGCCTTGACCGTGGTGCTGCTCGGCGGCGCCTCCCTGGTCGTCAAGAGCTTCGTAAGACTGGGGACCCTGGACCCGGGATTCACCGCTGACGGGCTTCTGACGGCCAAACTGAATCTCGGCCCAAAGTACGATTCAGACGCCGATCGCGCGGCCTTCTTTGAATCGGTGTTGGAGCGTCTCGAGGCACAGCCGCCTATCGAGTCCGCGGACGTGGTGCTGCTTCGTCCACTGGCGCAGCCCATCGGATGGGAGGCGGATTTCACGATTGAAGGCCAGGACGAAACTGCGTTCAAGGAAAATCCGTTCGCTAACCTCGAGGCCATAAGTCCCGGCTACTTCGACACGATGCGAATTCCCATGGTGCGAGGCCGCACGTTCACGGATTCGGATGGCCATCCGCCGAAAGGAGCTTTTCCGCCAGTTATCGTTAGCGAGAATCTCGCGAACCGGTACTGGCCAGGGGAGGATCCCATCGGAAAGCGGTTGAAGCTGGGACCCCCAGCTCGACAATCGCCCTGGCAGACCGTGATCGGCGTCGTGGGGGTTGTGCGGTACCGTCATTGGGAAAGCCATCCAATCGATATTTACGTACCGTTTCCATGGTGGAACTTCACGTGGATGGACATCGTGGTCCGTACGAGAGGTGAATCAGATGCTGCGATCGCGGCGATCCGGACCGCTGTCGCTGAGCTCGACCGAGAGGTGACGCTTTCCGAGTTCGAGACCTTCGAGAATGCGATCTCCGGGGCAGTAGCAGGGCCCCGGTTCACGGCGGCTGTCGGCGGGACCCTCGCCACGATCTCGCTTGTGCTCGCTGGTACTGGACTCTACGGGCTCTTGGCCTTTTCCGTAATGCAACGCCGGCGGGAGATCTCGGTGAGGATGGTCGTGGGGGCGACTCCTGCAGGTATCCTGGGGCTCGTGCTGCATCAGGGACTGAGATTCGTAGTCGTAGGTCTTTTCGCGGGCCTGGCGATCAGCGTGCCGGTGAGCCACTTCCTCGACTCTCTTCTCTACGAGGTCTCGCCTACCGATGCTGCCACCTACGCAGGCGTGTGCACGTTTCTATTGGTCATGGCTCTGGCGGCGAGCTACCTCCCTGCTCGAGAGGCGATGCGTATTGAGCCGATTGTCTCGTTGCGACATGAATGATCCCGGAAGCGATGTGGCTTGAAGTGGTCCACGTAATGCGAGCCGTTACAGCGATACTTTTGACCGTAGCGCAGACTGCGCCGAGAAGGAGTGTTTTCGATTATGACCGGGAAGCTCCGCTGGTCATCGAGGAACTCTCCTCGAAAACGGACGAGGGAATCACTGTCAGCGATATCACTTTCGCCGGCCCGCGGGGTGGTCGGGTCCCGGCTTGGCTTGTCGAGCCGTCAGGAAGCGGACCCTTCGGAGCAATCGTGTTCATGCACATGGGCGGCAGTGATCGAAATGAGTTTCTCAACGAGGCGAAGGCGCAAGCGCATCGGGGGATAGTCTCTATTTTGATAAACGCGCCGTATCTGCGTCCCGACCCACCTCCGACGCTCAAGGACGATAAGCGAGCGCGTGCGGAAAGCGACCTCGACATGTACACGACTCTGGTGATCGACCTTCGACGCGCGATTGATGTTCTCATTGATCGGCCCAATGTGGACCCAGAGCTTATCGGCTACGTCGGGCACAGTCTCGGCGCGGCGTGGGGAAGCGCTCTCGCCGGGTTCGAGCGTCGAATCAAAGCGTTCGTCCTTATAGCAGGCAGCTCTCGCCCCGGCCAGATTTCGGGCGAGGATTGGTACTCCAAAATCATGCAGTCCGTTGTGGGAGATCAGCCGGAGCAGATCGCTCACTACGAGGAAGTTATCTCCGCGATATCCCCACACCGGTTTCTGCCGCACGCGGTTCCTGGGAGCATCCTCTTTCAGTTTGGGCTAAACGACGAGAAGGTTTCTCGTGACAGGGCCGAGGAAATGATCGCGGTCGCTGGTCCCTCTCACGAAGTGCGGTGGTATGGAACCGATCATGGGTTCGGACACCCGCAGGCGACGGAAGATCGAATTGAGTGGCTCAGCCGCCGACTGAAGCCGTAGGATTTCGACAGTACACTGGTAGCTTTCTCTTTCTGCGAAGGGACAATGAGATGCTGCCGAAGCGCAATTGGCCGGAAGATCAGCGCCGCGTGCCCTTATTCGATGCAGTCGGGCAGGATCTCCGGTTTTCTGTCCGATCGCTCCTTCGGGACCGCTGGATGAGTGTCGTCGTGATCCTAACTAACTCTTGCAATCGGGCTCGGGATGAATCTTGCTGTATTCAGCGTCGTGAAAACGGTCGTCCTGAGGCTGTTCCCTTTCGCCGACCAAGAGCGTCTCGTTATCATCTGGGAGCAGGACACCTCTCGAGACAGCTATCTACACGAGGTGTCGTATCCGAACTTCTTGGACTGGCACGCCCAGAGCGAGTCGTTCGCTGAGATGGCAGCGATGGGGTCGACGTTTTGGGGGCGACATCGTTTCGTGAGAGAGGACAGGCCGTTGTCGGGCGCGCATCGGGCCGTCTCGCACTCCTTTTTCGACACGCTCGGGGTACCCGCCGCTTTGGGACGGACGTTTCTCCCGGAGGACGACGCTCTCGGAGCGCCGCCGGTCATGGTCGTGAGCAACCAGTTTTGGAGAACGGAGCTCGGGAGCGATCCCGACGTAGTCGGAAAGAGCCTTACGCACATCGACGAGGGACCGATCAGGATCGTGGGCGTGATGCCGCCCGAGTTCGACTACCCAGTTGGCACCGACGTATGGACGCCGGTCGGCGCCCGTCTCGGTCAGATCTTCGAGGCTAATGCATTCACTCCGGCGCAGCGGCGCAGCAACGTGGGCTGGGCGTACTCTTTGTCATCGGCCGCCTCAAGCCGGACGTCAGCATCGAGGAAGCGGGAACGGAGCTCACGGGCATCGTGCAGCGACTGAGAGCCGAGTACGCGAGCGCCGCGGGCCCCGGCCGAGGTGCCCGCGTCCAACCCCTCGTCGCGGAGCTTCTCGGGCAAACTCGACCCGCGCTGTTGGCGCTTTGGGGCGCCATGGGGCTCGTGTTGCTCTTGTCTGTAGCAATGTAGCGTCACTTCTTCTCGTGCGCGTTCTCTCGCGTGGCCGGGAATACTCCATCAAGTTGGCTCTCGGAGCGCGGCGCTTCCACCTCGTCCGGCAGCTGATCACCGAGATCGGTCTCGTCAGTCTTCTCGGCGCGGCACTGGGCTGTTGGCTAGCGAGAGCCGGGATTCGTCTACTCGTGCACCTGAGCGCGAGCGAGGTGCCCCGGATCCGCAGTTCCACGCTGGACTCGGAAACGGTGGTGGTTCTCGCGGTCACGTTGATTGGCATGGTGGGCCTCGTTGCCATAGCGCCCGCCGCTCTGTGTGGGTCGCGAGGCGGAGGCGCCTCTCTCGGCGACGCGGGACGTGGCTCCACAGAGTCTCGTCGCGGGCCTAGGCTCCGGCAGTGGCTCGCGGTGGCACAGATCGCCATCGCGCTCGTCCTTCTGATAGGCGCCGCGCTGATGGCGCGCAGTTTTCTCAATCTCCAGCAGACGGATCTCGGGTACGACGGACGGAACGTTCTCGCTTTCAACGTCGCACAGCCGGAGACGGCCTACTCGAGCCATCGGTCGAGGCGGGCACTCTACCGCGAGCTCCTCGGCCGGCTGGACGCGGCACCGGGTGTCGTCGCCGCCGCGGCGATGAGCAATCGCCCGTTTCTTCACGGGCAGGTGGGCGACGATTGGACTTTCTACGTGGAGGGGCAGGCGCCGGGAGAGCGCCAGAACAACCCCCGGGCCATTGGGATGGTCGTTTCCACGGACTACTTTCGGACGATGCACATCGAGCTCCTTCGCGGACGTGTGTTCACAGAAGAAGACGACGACCGTGCCGAGCGCGTGATCGTCATCAGCGAGAGCCTTGCACAGCACGCGTGGCCGTCCCAGGATCCCATCGGAAAGAGACTTTGCTGTGGATGGGCGGAAAACGGCGACGAACCCTGGCTCACCGTTGTGGGCGTAGTCGAGAACGCATGCTATCGAGACGTCTACGCGCCCCGGCTCGACATCTACGAGCATTACCTCCAAGGCTGGAGCCAGCTTCCGAACTTCATCGTCCGAACCCGCTCCGATCCGCTTAAAAGCGTTGGCGCGATCCGCGAGCAAATCCGCGCTTTCGACCCGAGACTTTCGGTCGAAGACATCACCACGATAGATACGGTGATCGGCCGCGTGTTCACGCCGTGGCGCGTGAGCACGGTGGCGTTCGCCGTGTTCGCCGTTGTCGCACTTGGCCTTGCAAGCGTGGGACTCTTTGGCGTGCTTGCTTTTAGTGTGCATCGAAGAACGCGCGAGATCGGGATCCGCATGGCGTTCGGTGCTTCAAACCGGCGCATCGCGAGTTCCGTAGCCTCACAGGCTCTGGGGATGCTTGCCGTTGGGACACTTCTCGGCGCCACAGGCAGTTATCTGATTACCCGCGTTCTGGGGAGCTTGCTCTACGGAGCTACGGCCGCTGATGCAACGACGTACGTCGCCGCGGCCGCGATTTTCCTGTTAGCAGCATCGCTAGCTACGTTCTTGCCGGCGCTACAGGCGATGAAAGTAGAGCCCTGGGTGGCGCTTAGGCATGAGTAAAGCGAGGCGCGTCGAAAGCTCGAAAGCCTACAACAGGTACCTAGCGAGGCGGGCAGTGTTCCTCGTTGCCCTCGTGGCGCCCCACATTGGCTAAACCGACCTGGTTACGATGACGGAACTGAGCACATCCGATGCTGGACCAACGTAAACCGATACCCCCGGCCGCACTGACCGATATCAACCGTGAGACGAAGGCGATGGGGTTCTCGATGGCTTCGGATTTGTGGACGGGCGCATTACTTCGAACTCTGGCTGCGAGCAAACCTCACGGCGCTTTTCTGGAGCTGGGAACAGGCACCGGTATGGCGACCGCATGGTTGCTTGACGGTATGGATTCCGAGTCCACCCTCCTGACGGTGGACAACGACGAGGAAGCGGTCGCCGTGGCTCGCCGTCACCTAGGGAAGGATCCACGGGTGACCTTTACCGTGTCGGAGGGCGCAAGCTGCCTATCGAAACTCCTCGCGGAACGGAAGATGTTCGACCTGATTTTCGCAGACAGATGGCCCGGCAAGTACACGCATCTGGAGGAGGCCATGCAGTTGGTTAAGACGGGCGGAATGTACGTTGTGGACGACATGCTACCGCAGCCGAATTGGCCGGACGATCATCCCGCCAAGGTCGCCACGCTGATCGATAGGCTCGTGTCGCATGCTGGTCTTCGCGTCTCGATGTTGAACTGTTCGACAGGAGTAGTCATCGCGTCAAGGACCCGTTGACCTGGGCCGTGGAATACTGTGCGCGAGCCTCAGGGGTGTCCTTCCGTGCCAAAGAGCTGAACCATGCGTATCACCATCCTGATACTGTTAGCCGCCGCTCTACAGTCAGATAGAGTGCCACGCTCGTCCCGCCCTGAGCTCTACGGAGGAGAGGATCCGTTCAAATCCATCGACCGCGAGAGCTGGCTTGCTGAGTCTCCGAATGCTTTCGCTGTTCGAGATCGGAACCCGCAGGCCCCTGTCCATATTCTGGTGATAAGCAAGGCATCGGTCCCTACTTTGTTGCATCCATCCGAGGCGCTGCTCGGGGAGATGCTGGGCTTGGTTAAACAAGTCGCGGAGAGGGAAGGCATCGCCGCAGACGGGTTTCGGACCGTCATCAACACACATCCCGACGGAGGGCAGAGCGTCTATCACCTCCATATCCACGTGCTCGGCGCACGTCAGATGAAGTGGCCACCCGGGTGAGGGTACGAGCCGGTCAGCCGACCAAGCGGTCGTGGTCCGGACCTGATTCTCCGCCGTAGCGGTGATGTTTTGCCGCGACTCCTCGCTGCTGTGTTACGATTCGACCGCGTTTTCCGTCACGCGGGCACGCAGCTTGATCGGCAGGTCGTTCGCCGGGCTGAGAGAGAAACGAGGAGCGATGGGAGTTCCCGCGCCCTTGGTCTTACTCACCGTAGCAGCATCAGTAATCCTACCAAAGGCGAGCCGCAGCTACGAGCCGGGACCGGGCGTCTACCCCGTGGAGCTCCGTACCGAGACGCGCGACTGTCCCGTTGCGGTTCGGGTGCTAGACGGTAGCCGAGCGCGACGTTGTAGGAAACGCTGTCTCCGAAGTCGACTTCGGCTCGCGAGGTGTTCAGGTTGTAGATCCCTTCCGCGTAGCTCCCGACCCGACGCCGGATCCAGCCAGCGACGGTGGTAAAGAAGTAATCGGTGGAGCCCGTGCCGAGCGTGGGCGAGCCGTCTTCGTCTCCCGTGGGAAGCTTCACGCCGGCTTTCGACGCGATCCGGAACGTTTCGTTGAGACCGTCCCGTTGATAGAGCGAATACTTCGTGAAGAGCAGCACGTCGCCGATGCCACTGTTCGACATGGTGCTTTCCGTCGTCGAGAGGTCGACGTTCATGAAGGGTGCGACGAAACCGACCTGAAGCTTGTCACTCAGCACGTTGTACGGCACGGCGACAGGGAGGACGGGTGCGGTCACGCTCCGGTCCAGGGGGTCGTCGACCTCTTGCCCATTTTCCAAGAGTCGGGCCCGCCGCACGACTTTCACGAAGGTTCGAGTACCTCTTCCCTGAAGCCCAAGCATGATCGGCGTGTCCGTGTTGATAGGTGGTACATGCGCCAGTGCGATGCCACACACGGAAAAGACGGCGACAGCGATGGCCGTCGCCACAAGCCAACGATGATCTTTCATTTCATCCGCGTCCCAACGTCGTCGCCGCAAGGAGCGGACGGCCGTCGACGACGACCCCCGCGTCGCGACGTCGCGCGATCACATCGTCGAATCTGCGCTCCATGTCAACGCCCAATAACGCGCCTCCCTCATGCTTCCTCCGCGTTGTAGCCAGCCTCGCCGAGGGCCTCTTTGAGCTGCTGTTCTCGAACCTTGCCCGGCTCATACAGGACGCGCAGGTGTTTCTGGGCGACCGTCGGCTTCACCTCGTGCACGCCGATGATTTGGCTCAAGGCGTCGCTGATCTTCTCTGCGCATCCTTCGCAAACCATATTCGGAACATGCAACTCGAGATTCGCAACAAATGCGCCTTCGGTGACATCCGTGCGCGGTGTCGGATGCCCGACCCCCTTTACCGCCTCGAAGAAATAGGCGCCGCGACCCCAAAGGGAATTGACGAAAATCGACGTCACGCTGGCCGCCATGGCGACCATGCCCCATATGGGATAGACCAGTCCCGTTGCCGCGAGCGGTACGCCGATGCCATTGAACGAGAATGCGAGGGCGATGTTTTGCACCATCTTGCGGTAGCTGTAACGGCTGATCTCGTAAGCATCGAGCACGGCGGCAACCCTCTTGTTGAGAATGATCACGTCGGCTGATTCGGTCGAGATGTCAGCGCCGCTGCCGAAAGCGATGCCCACGTCGGCTTGCATCAGGGCGGGCGCGTCGTTGATGCCGTCGCCGACCATGACTACGCGAGCATTTTCCTGAAGTTTGCGGATCAACGTCGCCTTCTCGTCCGGCAACACGCGCGCCTGCACCTCCTCGATGCCAGCGGCGCGGGCGAAATAGCGAGCCGCCTGCTCGTTGTCGCCAGTAATGAGGCTCGTGCGGATACCGAGCCCGTGCAGGCGGCGTACCGTGTCCGCCGCGTCGGGCCGCAGTGCGTCGCCAAGCGCCAACAGACCAAGAAGTTCGCTTTCTCGTGCCACACCGATAACCGTGAATCCGCGCCCTTCGAGCTCGTTGATGCTTCCTTCCTGAACCGTGAGATTCACGCCCTGGCTCGTGAGAAAACTTGGACTGCCGACTATCAGCCTCTTTCCGCCCAGGCGCGCCTCGACGCCCCGCCCCGTGACAGCTGTGAACTCCTCCACCTCGGACAGCTCGATACGGCGCTCAAGAGCCTCGTCCACCAGCGCTCGGGCGAGCTGGTGTTCGGAACCGACTTCTGCCGCTGCCGCGACGGCGAGCAGCTCCTCTTCCGGGCAAGTCAAGGCGATGATCCGCCTCAGGGCGGGGCGCCCCTCGGTCAGCGTGCCGGTCTTGTCAAAGACCACGTGCGTCATCCTTCGCAGGGCTTCAAAAGCCTCGCCGGTGCGCATCAGCACGCCGCGGTCGGCCGCGTCGCCCGCGCCGCGCACGATCGACAGCGGGGCAGATATCCCGAGTGCGCACGGATAGCCCATGACGAGCACGCTGAGCCCGGCGAACATCACCCGTTGGAGATCGGGCGAGGCTCCAACGACTAGTGGTCCAAGCAGCCAGAAGAGGGTCGCGCCGGCCGCTGTCAACAGCACGGTCGGCGTGTACACGCGCAACACGCGGTCCACAAGGTGCAACAGACCGGGCTTCAAGGCCCGGGCCTCTTCCACACTGCGGATCACTTGCCTGAGAAAACTCTCTTCACCCACCAAGGCGACCCGTACAAGGAGCGTGCCGTGACCGTTGAGGGAGCCGCTCACCGTCCGGTCACCGGCGCCTTTCTCGACCGGTAGCGGCTCGCCGGTGACCAGGGATTCATCCACGTCCGATTGTCCCGACTCGATCAGACCGTCCACCGGCACCCGCCCACCGGGGCGGATCCGCACGAGCTCGCCGGCGCGCACGTCTTCGAGCGGAACCTCCTGTTCTTTGCCATCCCGGACGACGTGCGCGACATCGGGTTCGAGGTCCAGAAGCTTCTTCACTGCCTGCGAGCTGCGGGTCTTCACGATCAGCGAGAGCCACTCTGAAAAAATGTGATAGGCGAGAACCATCACCGCGACCGAAAAGAAAGGCACCGTGGGATAATTTGCCGGGTGGAATGTCAGGCCGATCGCACCGCCGACGAGACCCGCAAATGCCCCGAATTCGACGAGCACGTGCTGGTTGAGGATGCCGCGCCGCAGCGACATGAAGCCCATGCGCAGGATGTGCAAGCCCACGCCGAAGATGAGAAACATAGCCATAGCTCCGGCGAGC
>Ga0187893_10008144_pt1 | contig 16716 bp, 18 predicted proteins | sample MA1701074metaG_FD_139574 | JGI IMG/M metagenome (GOLD analysis project Ga0187893, IMG submission 139574) | White microbial mat communities from a basaltic lava cave in the Kipuka Kanohina Cave System on the Island of Hawaii, USA - MA170107-4 metaG ...
CCCGACGCCTGCCCGCCGCTGATCGCGGGGGTGGGGGTGGGCGGCACCTTCGAGCAGGCCGCGCGGCTCAGCAAGAAGGCGCTCTTCCGCGAGCTGGGCGCTCCGAACCCGGACCCGGTGGTGGCCGCGGTGGAGCGCGAGGTGCTGGAGCGCGCCAACCGGCTCGGCATCGGGCCCCAGGGCTACGGCGGCGACACCACCGCGTTCGGCGTCCACATCCTCACGTATCCCTGTCACATCACGAGCCTGCCGGTGGCGGTGACGATCGAGTGCCACGCGCATCGCCACAAAGAGGTCACGCTGTGAGGCCGAGAAGTGCCCCCTCACCCTGCCCTCTCCCCCTTCGGGGGCGAGGGTTGGAGGCTCCCTCTCCCCTCTGGGGAGAGGGCCGGGGTGAGGGGCGATGATCACGGTGGCGGCCGACGGAATCAAGGACGTCACGCCCCCACTGAGCGACGCCGACGTCGAATCGCTCAAGGCGGGCGACCGGGTGCGCATCACCGGGGTGATGTACACCGCGCGCGACGCGGCGCACGCTCGCCTGCTGCCGCTGATGGACGCGGGCCAGCCGCTGCCGATCGACGTGAGGGGCCAGATCATCTACTACACCGGGCCCTCGCCCGCGCGGCCCGGCGACGTGGTGGGCTCCATCGGGCCCACCACCGGCGGGCGCATGGACAAGTTCACCCCGAAGCTCCTGGCGCTGGGCCTCAAGGGCACGCTCGGCAAGGGCGCGCGCTCCCAGCCGGTCAAGGACGCCCTCCGCCAGCACAAGGCGGTCTACTTCGGGGCCATCGGCGGCGCGGGCGCGGTGCTCTCGGAGTTCGTGAAGAAGCTCGAGATCGTAGCCTATGCGGACCTGGGTACCGAGGCCATCCGGCGCCTCGAGGTGGCCGGGTTCCCCGCCATCGTGGTCAACGACTGCCACGGCGGCGACCTCTATCAGGACGGCATGAAGGCCTACGCGAGGGAGAACGCATGAACGGCGCAACGGCGCAGAGGCAGGGCGGGCGGATCCTCGGCGAGGCGCGGCCCCCGATCGCGGCGGCCCACCTGCGGACGGATTCGTGGTGGGTGCTGCCGGTCACGGTGGCGGTGGTCCTGCTGGCGTTCATCGTCTACTCGACGTGGGCCGCCTTCCAGAACGCGCACTACTTCGTGGACCCGTATCTTTCGCCCTTCTACTCGCCCTGCATCACCAAGTCCTGCCTGCACCAGAGCTTCGGGTGGGCGCTGCCGGACGTCTCGCTCCCGATCATGGGGCTGGTGTCGCCCGCGTTCCTCATCCTGGCCGGGCCCGGCGTCTTCCGCCTGACCTGCTACTACTACCGCAAGGCCTATTACCGCTCCTTGTGGCTCGCCCCGGCGGCCTGCGCGGTGCGGGACACCAAGTCGGGGTACACCGGCGAGACCCGGTTCCCGCTCTTCCTCCAGAACTTCCACCGCTACACCTGGTACGTGGCGGTGCTGTTCATCGTGATGCTGACCTGGGACGCCATCCTGGCCTTCCGGTTCAAGGACGGCTTCGGGATCGGGGTGGGCACGATCGTGATGTGGATCAACGTGCTGTTCCTGGCCGGCTACACGTTCTCCTGCCACTCCTGCCGGCACGTGTGCGGCGGGGCGGTCGACGTGTTCTCCAAGGCCCCGATGCGCTACTCGCTGTGGCGCGGGATCACCCGGCTCAACGAGAAGCACCCGGTGTTCGCCTGGCTGTCCCTCTTCAGCGTGGGCCTGACGGATGTCTACATCCGCCTCGTCTCCATGGGGATCATCCGCGACTGGAGGATCATCTGATGGCGACCGTGGAGTACGAGACGCACGAGCACGACGTCCTCGTCATCGGGGCGGGCGGCGCCGGCCTGCGCGCGGCCATCGAGGCGGCGGCCCAGGGCGTGTCGGTCGGTCTGGTCTGCAAGTCGCTCCTCGGCAAGGCCCACACCGTCATGGCCGAGGGCGGCATCGCGGCCGCGATGGGTAACGTCTGGCCGGAGGACAACTGGCAGGTGCACTTCCGTGACACCATGCGCGGCGGCAAGATGCTCAACAACTGGCGCATGGCCCAGCTGCACGCGCAGGAGAGCCCCGAGCGCGTGCTGGAACTGGAGCGCTACGGCGCCCTCTTCGACCGCACCAAGGACGGCCTCATCTCCCAGCGGGACTTCGGCGGCCATCGCTACGCGCGGCTGGCCCACGTGGGCGACCGCACCGGCCTCGAGATGATCCGCACGCTCCAGTACCACGCGATCCACCAGCCGATCGACGTGTACATGGAGTGCAAGATCGAGCGACTGATCAAGGACGGCGAGCGGGTGGCCGGGGCCTTCGGCTACTGGCGCAATACCGGTAAGTTCGTGCTGTTCAAGGCCAAGGCGGTCGTGTTGGCCACCGGCGGCATCGGCAAGGCCTGGAAGTACACCTCGAACTCCTGGGAGTACAGCGGCGACGGGCACTCGCTCGCCTTCTGGGCCGGCGCGGACCTGATCGACATGGAGTTCGTCCAGTTCCATCCCACCGGCATGGTGTGGCCCCCCTCGGTGCGCGGCATCCTGGTGACGGAGAGCGTGCGCGGCGACGGCGGCACGCTCAAGAACACCGCGGGCGAGCGCTTCATGTTCAATTACATCCCCGAGTTCTTCAAGGGCGAGACCGCGGACAACCAGGAGGAAGCCGACCGCTGGTACCAGGACAAGAAGAACAACCGGCGGACCCCGGATCTCCTGCCCCGCGACGAGGTGGCGCGGGCCATCAACTCCGAGGTGAAGGCCGGCCGCGGCACCGTACACGGCGGCGTGTTCCTCGACATCTGTACCCGACGGCCCGCCGACTACATCCGCAAGCGCCTGCCCTCGATGTACCACCAGTTCAAGGAGCTGGCCGGCGTCGACATCACCAAGGAGGCGATGGAGGTGGGCCCGACCATGCACTACGTCATGGGCGGGGTGCGGGTGGACGCCGATTCCACCGCGGCCGCCGTCCCCGGCCTCTTCGCGGCCGGCGAGGTGGCGGGCGGGCTCCACGGCAGCAACCGGCTCGGTGGCAACTCCCTGGGCGACCTGCTGGTGTTCGGGCGGCGGGCGGGGCTTCACGCCGCGCTCTACTGCAAGAACCTGGGCGGGCGGCTCACGGTGGACGCGGGGCAGGTGGAGTCGATCGCGCGCACGATGCTCGAGCCCTTCACCCGCTCGGGCGGCGAGAATCCGTACACGATCCAGGCCGACCTGCAAGACACCATGCACGAGCTGGTCGGCATCATCCGGGTCGAGCACGAGCTGAAGGAAGCGCTCAAGAAGCTCGAGGTGCTCAAGCAGCGGGCGGCCAGGGTCCGCGTCGAGGGCGGCCGGATCTACAACCCGGGCTGGCACCTGGCGCTCGACCTGGCTTCGCTCCTGACCGTCTCGGAGTGCTGCGCCCTCGCGGCACTGGAGCGCAAGGAGAGCCGCGGCGGCCATACCCGCGAGGACCATCCGTACACCGACGACACCTGGGGGACGGTCAACCTGGTCTCCCGGCAGCAGGGCGAGCGGGTGGACCTGCGGCGTGAGCCGCTGCCCCAGATGCCTCCCGAGCTGAAGGCTCTCTTCCAGGAGCGGAAGTGATGGCGACAAACTTCACGATGAAGGTATTTCGCGGTGACCCGGCCGGGGGTGACTTCAAGGAGTACACCGTCGAGGGCGGCGAGGGCATGGTGGTGCTGGACGTGATCCACCGGATCCAGGCCACCCACGCCCCGGACCTGGCCTGCCGCTGGAACTGCAAGGCGGGCAAGTGCGGCTCCTGCAGCGCGGAGATCAACGGCAAGCCCCGCCTGATGTGCATGACCCGGATGGACATTTTTGAACCAGACGAGGTGGTCACGGTGGCGCCGATGCGGACGTTCCCGATCGTGCGGGACCTGGTGACCGACGTCTCCTACAACTACGAGAAGGCCAAGCAGGTGCCGCCGCTGCGGCTGCCGCCACCGGACGCGGACGGCAAGTATCGGATGATGCAGGAGGACGTCGAGCGCGCCCAGGAGTTCCACAAATGCATCGAGTGCTTCCTGTGCCAGGACGTCTGCCACGTCGGCCGCGACCACGAGGGGCTGAAGAAGCAGTTCTCGGGGCCGCGCTTCTTCATCAAGATCGCGGGGCTCGAGATGCACCCGCTCGACACGCGCGACCGCAGCGAGTTCGTGGGCGCGCAGGCGGGCGTCGGGCTCTGCAACATCACCAAGTGCTGCACCGAGGTCTGCCCGGAGCACATCCACATCACGGACAACGGCATCATCCCGATGAAGGAGCGGATGGCCGACAACTTCGACCCCGTCGTGTGGGTGGTCCGCAAGCTCCGGGGCTACAAGAAGGCGTCAGCTTGATCGCATGAAGATCCACGAGTATCAGGGCAAGGCGATCCTGAAGGAGTTCGGGGTGCCCGTGCCGAACGGGGACGTGGCCGAGACTCCGGCCCAGGCGCGTGCCATCGCGCAGAAGCTGGGCGGCAAGGTCGTGGTCAAGGCGCAGGTGCACGCGGGCGGGCGCGGCAAGGCCGGCGGCGTGAAGCTGGCCGACGACGCGGCGGGCGCCGAAGCCGCGGCATCGCTGATCCTCGGCATGATGCTCAAGACTCCGCAGACTCCGCCCGAGGGTATCAAGGTGCTCAAGGTCCTGGTGGAGGAGGCCTCGCCGATCGCCACCGAGCTCTACCTCTCGATGACGCTCGACCGCGGCCGCGGCACCCACGTGGTGATGGCCTCGCAGGCCGGCGGCATGGACATCGAGGAGGTCGCGGCCACGCACCCGGAGCGGATCATCCAGGAGTGGACGGACCCCGCGCTGGGGCTGCAGGCCTTCCAGGCCCGCAACCTGGCTTTCGGCCTGGGGCTCAAGGGCGACCAGTTCAAGGCCGGTGTGGCCTTGATCAGCAATCTCTTCCGGGCGTATCTCGACAAGGACTGCTCGCTGGCCGAGATCAACCCCCTCGTGGTCACGAAGGACGGGCGCGTGCTGGCGCTCGACGCCAAGCTCAACTTCGACGACAACGCGCTCTACCGCCACAAGGACGTGGTCGCGCTGCGCGACATCAACGAGGAGACGCCGCTCGACGTGGAGGCCTCGAAGTATAGCCTCAACTACATCAAGCTCGAGGGCAACGTGGGCTGCATGGTGAACGGGGCGGGGCTCGCGATGGCGACGATGGACATCGTCAAGCTGGCCGGCGGCGAGCCCGCCAACTTCCTGGACGTGGGCGGCGGCGCCTCTCCCGAGCAGATCGAGAACGCCTTTCGCATCCTCTCGTCCGACCCGAGCGTGAAGGCGGTCTTCATCAACGTGTTCGGCGGCATTCTCCGGGTCGACCGGCTCGCCGAGGGCATCATCGGGGCGGTGAAGAAGCTGGGGCTCGAGCTGCCGGTGGTGCTGCGCGCCGAGGGCACCAACGTGGAGCAGGGCAAGAAGATGCTGGCCGAGTCGGGCCTGGCCCTCGTGATGGTCAACGACATGGACGAGGGGGCCAAGAAAGTCGTCGAGCTCGCTCGTGGGGCGCGCGCGTGAGCATCCTGGTCGACAAGAACACGCGCGTGCTGGTGCAGGGCATCACCGGCAGGGAGGGCGCCTTCCACGCCGCGCGCTGCAAGGAGTACGGCACCCAGGTGGTGGGCGGGGTCACGCCGGGCAAGGGCGGAACGACCCACGAGGGCTTTTCGGTCTGGAACACGGTGGAGGAGGCGGTCAAGGCGACCGGCGCCGACTGCGCGCTGATCTTCGTGCCGCCGCCCGCCGCGGCCGACGCGATCATGGAAGCGGCCGACGCGGGTGTGCCGCTCGTCGTGTGCATCACCGAGGGCGTGCCGGTGGCCGACATGGTGCGGGTGAAGGCGTTTCTGGCCCGGACGTCGAGCCGGCTCATCGGCCCCAACTGCCCCGGCCTGATCACGCCGGGCCAGGCCAAGATCGGGATCATGCCGGGCCACATCCACAAGGTCGGCAACGTGGGCGTGGTCTCGCGCAGCGGCACCCTGACCTATGAAGTCGTCCACCAGCTCACCCAGCGCGGGCTCGGCCAGTCCTCCTGCGTGGGCATCGGCGGGGACCCGGTCAACGGCACCAACTTCATCGACGTGCTCCGGCTCTTCCAGGACGATCCCGACACGACCTCGATCATGATGATCGGCGAGATCGGCGGCACCGCCGAGGAAGAAGCGGCCGCCTTCATCAAGGCGCACGTCACCAAGCCGGTGGTCGGCTTCATCTGCGGCCAGACCGCGCCACCCGGCCGCCGCATGGGCCACGCCGGCGCCATCATCGCCGGTGGCAAGGGCACCGCCGCCGAGAAGATGGCGGCCATGGAAGCCGCCGGCATCACCACCGTCAAGAGCCCCGCCGACATGGGCGCCACCGTCGCCCGCGTGGTGGGCAAGAAAGGATAGGACCCTGCCGCGATGGCCGTCCAGCGCACCCTCACCATCATCAAGCCGGACGCCGTCGCCAAGGGCGTCTCGGGGCAGATCATCGCCCGCTTCGAGCAGGCGGGTCTCAAGGTGCTCGCGGCCAAGCTGATCCACCTGAGCGCCGGCGAGGCCGCCGGCTTCTATATCGTGCACAAGGAGCGGCCGTTCTACGCGAGCCTCTGCGCCTTCATGACCCAGGGCCCCTGCATGCCGATCGTGCTCGAGGGCGAGAACGCGATCGCCCGGCTGCGCGAGCTGATGGGCGCCACGGATCCGGCCAAGGCCGCGGCGGGAACTATTCGTAGAGATTTTGCCTCGTCGATCGAGGCCAACGCGGTCCACGGCTCCGACTCGCCCGAGTCGGCCGCCTTCGAGATCCCCTACTTCTTCGGCGCGCTCGAGATCTTCTCCCGCTAGCCGGGAGCCGCCGCGTGCACTTCCCGGCCGTCCTCGGGCGAAAGCAGCGACTCCTCGCCGGGGTGGTCGGCATCGGCCTCGGTTTCGGCGGGCCCTTCCTCCTGTCGGTCGCGCTCGTCGCCAGCTCCGGGGATCCGAGCCTGCTCATCCTGCCGCTGCCCTTCCTGGGCGCGCTGTGGATGATCCAGGTCCTCGCCCCGAGCGGCTACACCCTCGAGGAGGGCGGCCTGCGCCTCGAGCGGCGCTGGGCGCGGCGGCTCATCCCCTACGACCACATCACCGGCTGCGACCGCGAGCGCCGCCCGATCGGCGGGCTGCTCGCCGCCGGCGTCAACGGCCTCTTCGGCTCTCACGGGCCACGGTGGAACCCGCGCACCGGCTGGCACTATCTCGCCATCACCAATACCGACGATCTGGTGTTCCTGCACACGCGCGGAGGGCTCCTGGTGCTCTCGCCGAGCCGGCCGGACGAGTTCGTGACCGCGCTTCACGCCGAGCTTCCCGCGAGACCCGCGTCATGGCCGACCCGATCGTCGTGACCGCGGACGTCCGCGTGCCGGCCTCCGCGCTGACCGTGCACGCGGCGCGGGCCTCGGGGCCGGGGGGCCAGAACGTGAACAAGGTCTCGACCAAGATCGATCTGCGGGTGGACCTTCCCGCGATCGAGGGACTGCTCGACGACGCGCGGGCGCGCCTCTCCCGCCTCGCGCAGAACCGGCTCGACGCGGACGGGCGCCTCGTGATCATCAGCCAGGTGACGCGGAACCAGGCGCGCAACCTCGAGGACGCGCGCGCCCGGGTGGCGGAGCTGATCCGCGCCGCGCTGGTGGTGCCGCGCCGGCGCGTGAAGACCAGGCCCTCGGCCGGCGCGAAGCGGCGCCGGCTGGCGGGCAAGAAGCGCCGGGCGGATGTGAAGCGCCTCCGGGCGCGGCCGGACGATGGCGATTGACGTCTAGCGGGGCGCGGGCTTGAAGACCCGGAAGAGGTAGATCAGCGAAGGGAAGAGCACGAGCGCGCCCGCGCCCAGGATCCAGAGGGTCAGGATCAGCGTGATGCGCGGCGCCGCGGCGGCCCGGATGGTGAGATCGGGCGGGATCAGGTAGGGGTACTGGGCCAGCGCCCAGCCCCAGAGGATCAGCGAGACCTGGGCGGCCGCGGCCACGCGGGCCAGGCGGAAGCGGCGGCTCCAGAGCGCCCAGATCGCGGCGACGGCGGCCACGCCCGTCGCCAGGTGCAGCGCCGGCGCCCACGGCGCGGTGGTGAGCCCGCGCCCCATCAGCGGCGCGCCCAGCAGCGCCAGCCCCAGCGTGCCGAACGCGGCCACGAACACGGCCGCGGCCGCGCCGAGCGCGCGGCGCCGGAAGTCCTCCCGCAGCGCCGGCTGGCGCGCTTCCACCGTGAGATACACCGCGGCCAGGAACGCGAAGAGGGCCAGCGTGAGCAGGCCCACGCCCACGCCGAAGGGCGTGAGCCAGGGCGCCACGTAGCTCTCGCGGAATCCACCTCGGCCGGGCGGCCGCAGGGTGCCCGCGGCCAGCGCGCTCACGCAGAGGCCGAGCGTGACCGGCGTCCCCACGCTCGCGATGGCGAAGATGCGCCCCCAGTGCGCGCTCATCCCGGGGTCGCTGGGCTCGCCGCCGTGGCCGTAGTGGCTGCGAAAGGCGAACGCCGAGCCGCGCAGCACGATGCCGATCAGCATGAGCGTGAGCGGGATGTGCAGGCCGATGCTGAGCCGCGCGAACGCCACGGGGAAGCACGTGAACAGCACCACGATGACGAGGATGAGCCAGACGTGATTGGCCTCCCAGATGGGGCCGATGGCCTCCGCGATCAGCGCGCGCTGCTCCCGCTTGCGCGGGCCCGAGGCCAGCAGGTCCCAGACCCCGCCGCCGAAGTCCGCGCCGCCCAGCAGCGCGTAGGCGGTGAGCGCCACCAGCGCGATGCCGGCCACCAGTTCGGCGGGGCCGATGCCGGCCGTCACGCCGGGTCCTCATCGGCGGCCTGCGGGCTCTTGAGCACCTGCTGGTAGAGGAGCCACGCGACCGCCACCCCGAGCACGCAGTAGAGCGCGGTGAAGACCGCGAAGGGGACCACGAGCCCGGGCATGGGCGTGACCGCGTCCGCGGTGCGCATGAGGCCGTAGATGATCCACGGCTGGCGGCCCACCTCGGTGACGATCCAGCCCGCCTCGGTGCAGATGAAGCCCATCGGCGCCGCCACCACGAGGGCGCGCAGCAGCCAGCGGCGCCGCGTGAGGTCCCGCCGGCGCCACATCAGCCAGAGCGCGGCCGCGCTGACCAGGGCCAGGTAGGAGCCGAGCCCGACCATGACCTGGAAGGCCACGTGCACGATGGCGACCGGCGGCCAGTCTTCCCGCGGGAACGCCTCGAGCCCCTTCACCTCCGCGTGCGGGTCCTTGAAGGCGAGGATGGACAGGGCATAGGGGATCTCGATGGCGTAACGGGTCTCCCCGGCTGCCTCGTCGGGCCAGCCGCCGATCCGGAGCGGCGCCCCTCGCTCGGTCTTGAACTGGCCCTCCATGGCCGCCAGCTTGGCCGGCTGCCAGTGGGCTACGAAGCGCGCGCTCAGGTCGCCGGAGATGGGCTGGAGCACGGCGGCCGGCGCGCCGATCAGCAGGGCCACCGCGAGCGCGCGGCGGTGGAAGGCGTTGCGCGGCTGGCGTAGCAGCGGCCAGGCGTGGATGCCCGCCACCACGAGCCCGGTGGAGGCGTAGGCGGCCAGCGTCATGTGCAGTACTTGCGGGAACGCGGCGGGGTTCATCATGGCCGCGATGGGATCGATGTCCACCGCGCGCCCGTCGACCCAACGGATGCCGGTGGGCGCGTTCATCCACGCATTGGCGATGACCACGAAGACGCCCGACAGCATGCCGCTCACCGCCACCGCCCAGCCCGCGGCCAGGTGCGCCCGCCGCGAGATGCGGTCCCAGCCGTAGAGGTAGACGCCGAGGAACACCGCCTCGGTGAAGAACGCGAACCCCTCCAGCGAGAAGGGCATGCCGATGACCGGCCCCGCGTGCTCCATGAAGATGGGCCAGAGCAGCCCCAGCTCGAAGCTCAGCACCGTGCCCGACACGGCCCCCACCGCGAACAGGATGGCGGTGCCCTTGGCCCACCGATGGGCCAGCTCGAGATAGATCCGGTCGCCGGTGCGCTGCCAGCGCCGCTCCGCCACCACCATCAGCACCGGCATGGCGATGCCCACCATCGCGAAGATGATGTGGAAGCCGAGCGACATGGCCATCTGGGAGCGGGCGGCGAGGAGGTCGGTCATGGCTGGGTTCCATGGTAGACCTCGGGCCGGGACATCGCCACGTGCTGGTTGTTTCCGGCCGAAGCGGATAGAGTAAGCGTCCGTGAACGCCCGAATCAGAGGATTGGGTGAGACGGTTCTCCGGGTGAAAGATCTGCCGGCGGTCCGGCGTTTCTACACGGAGGTGGTCGGCCTCGACATCCTGCAGGAGTTCGACGGGATCACGTTTCTGAAGATCGCCGATGGTTTCGGGGGCCACACACAGATCGTCGGCCTGTTCCACGAGTCCATGCCGGTGCCCTTTCCGGGAGACCCGCGTGGTCCCGTTCGTCTCGAGCAGACGTCGCTGCATCACTTCGCGCTCGAGATCGACTGGCGTGACTTCGACGCCGAGCTGGCCCGTCTCCGGCGGCTCGGCGCGGAGGTCACCACGTTCGAGCATCGCTGGTGCCGGTGGCGGTCCCTGTACGTGCGAGATCCGGAAGGCAATGTCATGGAGCTCGTGTGCTACGACGAAGCGATCCGCTGATGATTCGAGACTATGAGATTGCCCAGGACCGCGATCAGCTCCGGGCCTGCGTCCTCGAGCTCCAGGACTTCGAGCGCGGCCTCGAGCCGCGACTGCCCCGGGGTGAGGAGATGGTCGACCAGTACCTGGCCTTCATGCTCGAGCGATGCGCAAGGACGTCCGGCGGCGTGTTCGTCGCCGAGGTCGATCACACCGTCGCCGGCTTCGTCGCGGTGCTCGCGAGGGTACCGCCGGAGGAGCCCGACGAGGACCCGACGCCCTACGCCTACGTCTCCGACCTTGTTGTCCGGTCGGCTTACCGCCGCCGCGGCCTCGGCCGGGCGCTGCTCGAGCAGGCCGAGCGGTTTGCGCGGGGCGCGGGCGCGAGCCTCCTTCGCGTTGGCGTCCTCGCGAGGAATGAGGACGCGAGACGTCTGTACGCGAGCATGGGCTTTGCCCCCTATACGGCCCAGCTGATCAAGCCGCTGCGGTGAGCCGGCACCAGCACCGCTCGCACTGTGCGGTCATGCGGGGTACGGTCAGATGCGATGCTTGTTCGCGGCCCGGGAACCGGTTAGAGGCCACGGTAATCTGAGGGGCCCGACGCCGCGGTTGAGCCGGGCGAAGCGAGGTCCCCCGAGGGTTTGCTGCTAGAATCGCCCGCATGGCGGCAGCCATCGACGTTCCCGATCGGTTCAACGCCGCCGCTTACTTTCTAGACCGCCACGTCGCCGAGGGCCACGGGGCCCGCCTCGTCTTCCGCTTCGCCGGCCGCGACGTCAGCTACGGCGAGGTCGCGCTCCGCGCCAACCGGCTCGGCAATGCCCTCCTGACCCGCGACGTCCAGATGGAGCAGCGCGTGCTCCTGGCCCTGCCGGACCGGCCCGAGTTCGCCGAGGCGTTCTGGGGCGCGGTGAAGATCGGCGCGGTGCCGGTGCCGGTGAGCGACGGGCTCCCCGCCGAGGAGCTGGCATTCCTTCTCCAGGACAGCCGCGCCCGGGCGGTGATTGCGTCGGAAGCGGCCGCCAGCGAGATCCTCAAGATCCGGACGCAGTGTCCCGCCCTGGAGAGCGTCATCGCGGTGGGCGGGCGCCGCCGTGGCGCGCTCGAGTACGAGCGCCTGCTGGAAAAGGCCTCGCCCGAGCTGGCCGCGGCGGACACGAGCCGTGACGACGTGGCCCTCTGGCTCTATACCTCGGGCTCCACGGGCCGGCCGAAGGCGGCCGTGCACTTGCATCACCACCTGGTCCACGCGGCGGAGCTGGTCGGGCGGGGGACCTTCGGCATCGCGCCGGACGACGTGATCTTCTCGGCCTCCAAGCTCCACTTCGCGTTCGGCCTGGGCAACTCGCTCTACTTCCCGGCCCTGGTGGGCGCCGCCTCGCTGCTGGTGCCGGAGCGGCTCGAGGCGGAGCGGATCTTCGAGCTGATCCAGGCCGAGCGCCCGACCATGCTGTTCGCGGTGGCCACCATCTATCGGCGGCTCCTTCAAGTGGATGGGGCGGAGCGGCGGTTCGATCTCTCGTCGCTGCGGCTCTGCGTCTCCTCCGGCGAGTCGCTGCCCGCCGGGATATTCCACGCCTGGAAGTCGCGCTTCGGCCGCGAGCTGCTCGACGTGGTGGGCTCCACCGAGGCACTGCACGACTATATCGCCAACCGCCCGGGCGAGGCGCGGCCGGGGTCGAGCGGACGGGTGATCCCGGGCTACGAGGCGCGCCTGGTGGACGACGAGGGGCGGCCGGTGGCGCCCGGGTTCGTGGGCCAGCTCCTGATCAAGGGCGATTCCACCGCGGCATACTACTGGAACCGCCACGAGCGGACCCGGGCCACCATGCAGGGCGAGTGGCTGCGCACCGGCGACATGTTCTACCAGGACGCCGACGGCTACTTCTACTTTTCCGGCCGTCAGGACGACATGTTGAAGGTCGGCGGCATGTGGGTCTCGCCGGTGGAGATCGAGGCGTGCCTGGGCGAGCACCCGGCGGTGCTGGAGGCGGCGGTCGTCGGGCGCGGGGACGCCGACGGGCTCACCAAGGCGCACGCGTTCTGCGTGCTGCGCGATGTTCAGAGTGGCACCGACGCGCTGGCCGCCGAGCTGCAGGCCCTGGTGCGCAAGCATCTGGCCGGCTACAAGTCGCCGCGCTGGGTGGACTTCGTGGCCGAGCTGCCCAAGACCACGACCGGCAAGATCCAGCGGTTCGCCTTGCGGCGGCGCTAGGATGCGCGTCGTCGTCGAGCGCGTGTCCATGTGGAGCCCCTCACCCTGCCCTCTCCCCGGAGGGGAGAGGGTGTGTTCCGACCCCCTCTCTCCTCGGAGGGTGTGTGCCGGCCCCCTCTGCCCCCGGAGGGTAGGTTCCGGCCCCTCTCCCCTCCGGGGAGAGGGTGGGGGTGAGGGGTCCGTTCCTGCTATCATGCTCGGAACGTGAGCGCCCCGTTTGGGAAGGTCCTCATCGCGAATCGCGGCGAGATCGCCGTCCGGGTCATTCGGGCCTGCCGCGAGCTCGGCATCAAGACCGTCGCGGTCTTCTCCGAAGCGGACCGCGAGTCCCTCCACGTCCTGCTCGCGGACGAGGCGGTGGCGATCGGGCCGCCGCCCGCCACCGAGAGCTACCTCGTCATCGACAAGCTGATCGCGGCCGCCCGGGCCACGGGGGCCGCGGCGGTGCATCCGGGCTATGGCTTCCTGGCCGAGAACGCGAAGTTCGCCCAGGCCTGCCTGGACGCCGGACTCACCTTCATCGGCCCGCCGCCCGCCGCCATCCGGGCGATGGGCGACAAGATGGCCGCCCGCCGCGTCGCGCTCGAGCTCGGGGTGCCGGTGGTGCCCGGGACCGAGCAGCCGGTTTCGGACGACGCGGAGGCGGTACGAGTGGCCGAGCGCGTGGGCTATCCGGTGATGCTGAAGGCCGCCATGGGCGGTGGCGGCAAGGGCATGCGCCTGGTGCGCGCGCCCGGCGACCTGGCGGGGGCCCTCCGGGGGGCGCGCTCGGAGGCGGGCGCCGCGTTCGGCGACGCCGCGGTCTACATCGAGCGTTACGTCGAGGAGCCGCGGCACATCGAGATCCAGGTGCTGGCCGACGCCCACGGCGGCGCCGTGTACCTGGGCGAGCGAGAGTGCTCGATCCAGCGAAGGCACCAGAAGCTGGTGGAGGAGAGCCCGTCGCCCTTCGTCACGCCCGAGATGCGGCGCCGGATGGGCGAGGCCGCCTGCCGGGTGGCCGCCGCGGTCGGCTACGTCAACGCGGGCACCGTCGAGTTCCTGGTGGACCGCGAGCGCAACTTCTACTTCCTCGAGATGAACACGCGCCTGCAGGTGGAGCATCCGGTGACCGAGCTGGTGACCGGGCGCGATCTGGTGAAGGATCAGCTCCGCATCGCGGCGGGTGAGAAGCTCGGCTTCGGCCAGGACGACGTCACGCTCCACGGCTGGGCCATCGAGTGCCGCATCAACGCGGAAGACCCGTTCGCGTCGTTCATCCCGTCGCCGGGAAAGGTCGTGGGGCTGCGGGCGCCGGGCGGGCCCTGGGTGCGAGACGACACCGGCGTCTACGCGGGCTGCACGATCCCGCGCTTCTACGACACCCTGATGGCCAAGCTGATCGTCTGGGGCCCCGACCGGGAGGCGGCGATCGCGCGGATGACCCGCGCGCTCGGCGAGTACAAGGTGGCCGGCGTTCAGACCACGATCCCGATCCTCGAGCGCATCGTCCGGCACCCGGACTTCGCGGCGGGCCGCCTCTCCACCGGGTTCATGGAGCGCCTGCTGGCCGCAGACCGGCCGGAGGCGGCGGGCCGGCACCGAAAGATCGCCCTGATCGCGGCGGCGCTCACCGCTTACGAGCGCGCGGGGCGCCCGGCGCCCACGGCGGATTCATCCCGGGAGCCCGCGACGACGCCCAGCGCCTGGCGCCAGGCGCTGCGGCCGGGCTGGAGGAGCCGGTGAAGTTCGAGGCGCAGACGGGCGGGGCGACGATCCCGATCGAGATCGCGGGGGGCGAGGGCCGCTTCACGGTCACCATCGGCGACGAGCGCCTCACGGTGGACGCGCGGGAGACCGGGGAGGGCATCTGGTCCGTCCTGCTGGGCGGTGCCTCGCACGTGGCCGACGTCACCGAGCAGGACGGCGTCTATCTGGTGGACGTGGAGGGCGAGCGCTACGCGATCCGGGTCGAGGAGGAGTCGCGGTACATCATTCGCACCCGAGGGGCGCAGGGCGGCGACCGGGGCCAGGTGCTCAAGGCCCCGATGCCAGGCAAGGTGACGCTGGTCGAGGTCGCGGTAGGTCAGGTCGTCGCGCCCGGCGACGGCCTCATCGTGCTGGAGGCCATGAAGATGGAGAACGAGTTCAAGGCCCAGGTGGCGGGGACGGTGAAGGAGATCCGGGTGGCGGCCGGCCAGGCGGTGAACCCGGGGGACGTCCTCGTGGTCATCGAGTGACCATGGCGCTCGCCATCGAGTTCAAGGGCGCCAACAAGTGGTTCGGCGCGCACCACGTCCTGGTGGACGTGGACCTGAAGGTGGACGCGGGTGAGGTCATCGTGGTCTGCGGCCCCTCCGGCTCCGGCAAGAGCACGCTCATCCGCTGCGTCAACCGGCTGGAGCCGATCCAGAAGGGAGACATCCTCGTGCACGGGCAATCCATCGCCGCGCCCGGGGGCGTCGACCTGGTGAAGCTCCGGACCGAAGTGGGGATGGTGTTCCAGTCCTTCAATCTCTTCCCCCACATGACGGTTCTGCAGAACATCACGCTGGCGCCGCGCAAGGTGAAGGGTCTGCCGCCGGCCGAAGCGGAGAAGATCGCGCGCGTCCTGCTCGAGCGGGTGCGGATCCCCGATCGGGCCGACTACTACCCGGCCAATCTCTCGGGCGGTCAGCAGCAGCGGGTGGCCATCGCCCGGGCCCTGGCCATGCAGCCCCGGATCATGCTGTTCGACGAGCCCACCTCGGCGCTCGATCCCGAGATGATCAACGAGGTGCTGGACGTCATGACCGATCTGGCCAAGGACGGCATGACCATGATGGTGGTGTCCCACGAGATGGGCTTCGCCCGTCGCGTGGCGAGCCGCGTCGTGTTCATGGACTACGGGCGGATCGTGGAGGTGCAGAAGCCGGAAGCCTTCTTCGCCGCGCCCCAGTCGGAGCGGGCCAAGGACTTCCTGTCCAAGGTCCTGTCGCATTGAGACTTCACCAAGGAGGATGTGCATGCGGAGATCGATGGGAATCGTGATGGTGCTGGCGCTGCTGATCGCGTCGGTGACGCCCGCGGCGGCGCAACAGAAGGCGACGCTCGACAAGGTCGGCGAGAGCGGCACGCTGACCGTCGGCACGCGGACCGGGTCGCCCCCGTTCGCCTACGTCAACCCCCGGAACGAGTGGGTGGGCTTCTCCATCGACCTGGTCGAGGAGCTGATCAAGCCCGCGCTCGAGAAGAAGCTCGGCAAGCCGATCAAGGTGGAGAAGAAGGAGAGCACGCCGCCGACGCGCATCCCGCTCCTGTCTTCCGGGGCGGTCGATCTGATCGCCGGCACGATGACCGACACCCGTACCCGGCGGGACAGCGTGGACTTCTCGATCACCTTCTTCGTCACCGGGGCCCAGTTCCTGGTGAAGAAGGGGAGTCCGGTCAAGGGCATCAAGAGCATCGACGGCAAGCGTGTCGCGGCCCAGCAGGGCTCGACCAATGCCCGCATCATCCGGGAGAAGGCGCCCAAGGCGGTCCTGCGCGAGTTCCCGGACCAGCCGGCGGCCTTCCAGGCGCTGGTGCAGGGGCAGGTCGACGCGTACACCAATGACGGCATCCAGCTCGCCGGACTCAAGGCCAAGGCGCCGAATCCGGCCCAGTGGGAGATCGTCGGCGACTTCTTCTCCTATGAGCCCTACGGCATGGCCATGCGCAAGGGCGACGCCGATTTCCGTAACGTGGTCAACGGCGGGCTGATGGACGGCATCGAGTCGGGCAAGTTCTTCGAGATCTACGACCGGTGGTTCGGGGCCAAGGGTGAGCTGCCGTACCCGATGGCGTCCCAGGTCCGCAGCTTCATGCTGCTCCAGGTCGTCCCCAAGTAACGCGCTAACCACCCCTCACCCTGCC
>Ga0187893_10008145_pt1 | contig 16716 bp, 13 predicted proteins | sample MA1701074metaG_FD_139574 | JGI IMG/M metagenome (GOLD analysis project Ga0187893, IMG submission 139574) | White microbial mat communities from a basaltic lava cave in the Kipuka Kanohina Cave System on the Island of Hawaii, USA - MA170107-4 metaG ...
AGGAAGTGGATGAAGGACGGCGTATCCTTGAGCGCTTTGCGGACTCGGGGAAATCTGCCCCGCCTTGGGAGCTCGGGAGACCGGGCGGCCCATGAACCAAGAGTTTTCCCCTCACGCTCGCCGACATGGTTAGGAAACCTCAGGGAGAGCCTGTGATAGGTCGCAAGGATATGACGACGTGCGCCGGGAGGCGGACGTGGAGCGTGAGGTCCCGACTCCGCAAACGGAGAGGACGAGGGAGACAAGGATGAACCAGCGAACGATGGGAATCGACTTGGGAATCCAGTCACCGAGCGTAGCGGTGGTGTTGGACGAGCGAGGCGAGGTGCTGCGCGACAATCTGCGGTTCGAGCTGAAGGTGGAGGAGCTGGAGAGGGTTGAGTCGGCGGCCCTGGAGGGCTCGGCTCCGGGGACGAAGCTTCACGTGATTCTGGAGAAAACGTACCCGACGTGCGAGTACGTCATCGCGTACTTTCACAAACGGGGCCACCGAGTGAGCTTCGCGAAACCAGACCAGGTGAGGAAAGCGCGGGAGGTGATCTCGCCGAAGGTCAAGACGGATCGACGGGACGCGTTCGTAATCGCCCGGTTGCCGTACATCGATCCGAAGCAACTGCAGCGAGTTTATGTGGCGCCGGCGCCGCTGCGGAGGCTGAAAGCGCTGGTGAGCCAGCGGGCCTCGATGATGAAGGAGCTGGTGTCCCTAAAGAACCGCCTGGTCCGGTGCGTGAACGCGGTGTGCCCAGGCGTGAGTCGAGCCTTCGACGACCTCGACTCCGCGCATGCACGGGCGTTCGTACGCGAGCTCGAGCCCCGAGGGGTCCTGGAGCTTGGGGAAGCAGGTGTGGCGCGGTTTCTGGCGAGGGAGGGGCGGATTACCGACAAGCAATCCGAGAAACTGGCCCGCGGCTTGATACCTCTGGCACGGCGCGCGATAGGCCTGCACGGCCTGCTCGAGCAGGGAGAAGAAATGGAAATCGAGCGCCGGCACGCGGACGAGCTTCTTCGGCAGATCGAGACGGTGGAGCAATGGATCGAGTCGAAGGAGAAGGAAATCCGAGAAGCCTATGACCCGGCGGATCCGAAGGGTCACTTGCTGAGTATTCCTGGGGTGGGAGAGAACACCGCTCCCACGATTCTGAGCTACTTCGGGGAGGCGGAGAGGTTCGAGACAAGCCGGAAAGCTCAGGGATTCGTGGGACTGTTTCCGGAGAGCGATTCGTCGGGAGAGTCGGAGCGGAAGGGCACGGCGCTCACGAAGAGAGGGCCGGCAGGCCTTCGACGGGATCTGTTCTTGGTGGCGGACCACTTCCGGCGAAACGATCCGCAAGGCGCGCTTCTGTATTACGACCAGATGGTTCATCGCGGCAAGCACCACAACTCAGCCCTCTGCGTGGTGGCGAACCGTCTGCTGATCCCAAGAATCCTGGCGGTCGTCAAGGAGCAGCGCGCCTACGAGTACCGGGATCTCGACGGCAACCGGATCACGAAGGAGGAAGCTCGGGAGCTCGTGAGCGGGCTTCGCGTCAGCGATGAGGAGCGTCGTCGGCTCCGCAGCAGCCGGAGGTGGGAAGGAGCGAAGCGCCGGGAGAGCGAGTCGGCCAAAAGCACGAGCGAACTCGAGGCTCCTCGAAAAGCGACCGCCTCCCGGCGAGGAGATGGTATCAACGGAACGTTGAGCGTGACCAAAAAGCAGCTCGGCATGTTGGTGTTCCGGAGCGTGGACCAGCTGTTGAGGAGCGGTGAGAATCTCGAGGAAATCCGAGCCCAGCTCCGACAAGAGGCGGAGAAATTTTTTGAAAAAATGACTTGACAAAGATTAGAAACTCTTGGTTTCCCCCCCTGGACCCCCCCTTCCGAGGCGCCCCCTGAAAAGGGACGGTGGCTTCAAACTGCGCCTCCTGCTGAAGTGAGTTGAGCGGCTATGGTGGGAGTGCGTCGCGGCGGAGACCGGAGCACGACCAGTTCCTCGGTGGCGCCTGTGCGCCATCGAATCCCCACGCGCACACGGGGCCCGGGTTCCGAGATCAGAGTGACGTCGGCCACCAGTGTGCGCAACAGACGTTTGCGATCCTTCGGGGACGTGGTGGGCGCCGCCCAAAGCCGGGGCAGGCGAGAGGCCAGCGCCGCGAGCTCGGAGCGTGGCGGCAACGCGACCACCGCTTCCCGCGCGGCAGCGAGAACGGCCTCGGCCTCGGCGAACGCCTTCAGCTTTTGCTCCCAGCGCTGCTCGAGACTGCGAGCGACCAAACGATTCTCTGGCTCACACAGATGGAAAGCTCGCTCCGCTCTCGCCGCTTCATAGCGAGCCCCCTCTACTTGAAGCTCCAGTGCTCGCGTGCTGCGCTCACGTCTTTGTACCACTTCATCGCTCGCGGCCAAGGCTAGCGCGATACTCTCGGGGGCCACTGCCGCGAGAATACGCTCGGCGACAGCATCGTCGATGAACCTAGCCGCCACGGCGCGGCACGCTGGCGTCAGGTTGTGGTTGTCCCGCGAGTGGGAGCACTCGTAGGACGCCGTATTCTTGGAGTAGCAAACCGACATGGCGCGACCGCAGCCACCGCAGGCGACGACTCCCTGCAGCAGCGCGGTCCCCTCACGCGGAGGGTGGGCCCCGCTGCGGGTGTGATTGGCCGCCAGTCGGCTCTCGTTGGCCAGGAACGTTTCCCAGGGGATGTAGGCAGGATGATGATCCTGAATGAGCACGGGCCACTGGTCTCGGGCGATCCGGACGACCTTGGTCCTGATGGTTCCGTCGGGGTCGACACCACGACGCGAGCGAAAGCGTCCGAAGACGTAGGCTCCGGCATAGGCCGGATTGGACAGGATGTCGAGAACTCGGGAATGCCTCAGACGGCCCCAGCGGATCTCTCCCGCCCAGGCTCCACCGTACGCGCGCCGTGGAAAGCGCCTTTCGCGAAAGCGGGCCACCGCGGCGTAGGCCGAGCCTACCGTCTCAAAGGCAGCGAAGACGTCGGCCACCGCCGTGCGGATCTCCTCATTCGGATCCATCACGATTCGGCGATCGTCGTCGTACACGTAGCCGACGGGAAGCGGGAACCGCAGCTCACCGCGCCGAGCTGCCTCACGCTTCGACTCCTGGAGGCGGCCCGCCAGGATATGCAGTTCTGCCTCTGACATGGTGCCCTTCAGTCCGAGGAGCAGCCGATCGTTGAAGACTTGCAGATCATAGATGCCGTCCGCGTCGATGACCAGGGTGTCAGTCAAGCTGCAGAACTCCAGCAGTCGCTGGAGGTCCGCGGAGCTGCGGGCCAGGCGCGAGATCTCGAGCCCCAGGACGGCGCCCACTTCCCCAAGGCACACGCGACTCACCAGCTCTTTGAACCCTGCGCGCGTCGAGGCACTGCGTCCGGAAAGCCCCAAGTCGGCGTCGATGATCAGGACCTTCGAAGCCTCCCAGCCAAGCCGCGCCGCCTCGTTTGCCAGGGCGTACTGGCGGGCTGTCGACTCCGTGTTCTCCCGCACCTGGGCAAGGCTCGACTGACGGATGTAGACCACGGCGAGCCGTGACAGGTGCGCACTCGTGATCCTGCTGGAACTGCTCATGATCCTTCGCCCACCCTCCTTCGATCGCCGCCGCCAGCATGTTGGCTAAAGGCGCTACCAGCTCGCGGCTGGCAGTGCCCGCCGGCAGCATTCAGATCAGCTCCCCCCGCGTGAGTAGCTCGAGGTTGATGGCGGAGATCTGCGCCAGGACCGCCTCGAGACGGCGTGTAACCTCTATCCGTCGGGTCACATCCTCGACCAGTTGTGCGGTGATGTAGAGCAGTCGGCTCCCCTCGCCGCTGCGCAGGGTCAGGTAGACGTACGGGCCATGCAGTTGCCCTTCCGCGCAGGAGCAGCCCTGCTTTCCACAGCGACGACTCTGCCTTTGGAGCGAACCGTGCAGCGTCAGCTCTACGTTCGGGAGTTGGCGCGCCAGACGAGCCCTTCGTGCCCGTAGCTGCCGCACGCTCAGCCGACCCAGAGCATGCTCCTGTGTCTTGTGTCCCACTCGAACACAAGGTTATTCTCATCTCCACTTCGATGTCAATGCTTTTCCAGCGCCAGCACAACCGCAGCAAGCTCGGCCAGTGACTGGGCATCGACGGGCGACTTCCCTGGAGCAAGTCCTCGGTCGGTCAGGTCCTCGTGCAAAGTGAAGGTGCCCAGCGGGCCCCCGTCACAGATGTAGACATGACCGAGCGACCGATAGCGGCGCTCGATCAGGATGGACACCCGCTTGCCCGCCAGCGGGTGGAAGCGATGGGTTACTACGAGCGAGTCAGGAACGCTGTTGGGCGAGCTCGCAGTATGACGTGACCGTCGGAATCCCCAGGGGGGGAACGTGCGCCGGGATAAACCGGCAGAGAGGAGCAGATGAAAGAGCTGTACACCGAAGGGCTAGCCACCCACGGTGACCCCGAGTCATGCGCCGGTCGTCGCGAGGCGGCAGGTGAAGCGTTGACAGGGGCACACGCAGGCAGGGTATTGAGCCGCGTAATCACTTCGTCTCGGGGCCAACGTCGTGTTTCCAGGCGGAAGGCAACATCGTCCACGCGCGCTTTGGCGAGCGGGTGGACGGCCCGGCGCGGTCGAAGACCCCTAGCATGCGTGGAACCTCTCTGTGCGAGAACCGGGAGATCCCCTGACCGCCCGCGGGTGGCGCTGCGGGCCGCATCGGGAAGGCCGAAGGTCGTACGCCGATGATGAACGGTGAGGGGAAGTCAGACAGGCCCATAGTACCGACGAAGTCGCCGAACAAAGCCGGCCGACCGGCGGCGGAGGTGATGGAGGGAGAGGGCCTGGCCAAGGGAAACACGAGCCAGCGAAACGCGCCCCGGACTCAGCGCCGGACCAGCGCGCCCAGCGAGTTGGAGCGTGTACGCCAAGCAGCAAGGAAGGACAGGAAGGCGAGATTCACTGCGCTCTTCCACCACGTCACGGTCGACTGCCTGCGGGAAGCGTTCTTCGCTTTGAAGAAGGACGCGGCGCCCGGGGTGGACGGAGTGACGTGGGAGCAGTATCACGCCGGACTCGAGGACAACCTCAGAGACCTGCATGAGAGGCTCAACCGAGGAGCGTACCGAGCGAGGCCCTCTCGAAGGCAGTACATCCCGAAGGCGGACGGGCGGCAGAGGCCGCTCGGCATCGCTTCGCTGGAGGACAAACTTGTCCAGCGAGCCGTCGTCGAGGTGCTCAACGCCATCTACGAGGAGGACTTTCTCGGCTTCTCTTATGGGTTTCGGCCCGGACGTAGCCAGCACGATGCGCTGGACGCGCTCGCGGCCGCGATTTTGCGGAAGAAGGTGAACTGGGTGCTCGATGCCGACATTCGCGGGTTTTTCGACGCCATCTCCCACGAATGGTTAGTGCGATTCGTCGAGCATCGGATTGCGGACCGGCGGATTGTGCGACTCATCCAAAAGTGGCTGAGCGCAGGGGTGATGGAAGAAGGTCAGTGGACGGAGAGCCGAGAAGGGACTCCGCAAGGGGCGACGGCATCGCCGCTTCTCGCGAACCTGTACCTGCACTACGTCTTCGACCTCTGGGTCCAGCAGTGGAGGAAGAAGCGAGCCCGTGGCGACGTTGTGGTCACGAGATACGCCGATGACTTCATCGTTGGATTCCAGCACCGTGGGGACGCCGAGCGGTTTCTCGAGGAGTTGCGCGAGCGCTTGCGCAAGTTCTCGCTGGAGCTGCATCCGGACAAGACGCGCCTGATTGAGTTCGGCCGCTACGCGGCGGAGCGGAGACAGGGGCGAGGAGAACGGAAGCCAGAGACGTTTCACTTCCTGGGCTTCGCGCATAGTTGCGGGAAGTCGAAAACGGGGAGGTTCGTTCTGGTGCGGCGGACGATGCGGAAGCGGATGCGGGCGAAGCTTCAGGAGCTGAAAGTGGAGCTCCGGCGTCGCCGGCATCAGCCCATACCCGAACAGGGCGCGTACATTCAGAGCGTGGTGCGTGGCTACTACGCGTATCACGGAGTGCCCACGAACGTGGTCCCCCTTCGGTCGTTTCGGACAGCGGTCGAGAAGCTGTGGCGGCAATCGCTCCAGCGACGGAGCCAAACCGGACGGCTGACCTGGGCTCGTATGCATGTGCTCACCCAACGCTGGGTGCCCCGGCCCCGCATCCTGCACCCCTGGCCAGACGAGCGGTTCGACGTCAGAACCCAAGGCAAGAGCCGAGTGCGGTAGCACCGCCCGCTCGGATCTGCGCGGGGGGCGGCCCGCAAGGGCCGTCCCTACCGCGATCCATCCCGGCCCGCCCGGTAATGAATGCTCGTTGTCACTCGCGCGGGCGGGCCTTGGGGGAGGCGCGCGGCCCCACGGACCCCGGGGCCGCCCTTCGGGGCACGCCCTTCGCAGATCGCACCCGCTGTCCGCTCCCGTCCGCCCCCCAGGGGGCTCCCCTCTTTCTCGCAGGTAGCGAGGTCAGAGCCGCGGCCGTTGTCTGCGCGATTGCATCGATGTGTACGTGCTCGACCCTGTTCGATGTGAGCAATCGCGTCGCAGGCCGGTGATCGCCATGCCGAGTTCAACGAAGGCGGCGAGCTAAAGGAACGAGAGGTGCTCGTCATCAACGGCTGAGCTGTCGCCGGCAAGCGCCCGTGGCCGCGTTCCGCGGCCCCGCTCGCTACCGGCGAGAAAAAACAGCGCCAGGATGGCTCAGGAGGCGTCGGCGAAGGCCTGGCCGATGTCCAGCACCCCTCCAGAACGAATCGATCCGAAAAGATGCGCGGATTCGTTTTCTCTGAGAGGACTGCCAATGCGTCGGCCGAGCGGTGCTCGGCGAAGAAACAGCGAGCGAGGAAACGAAGCGGCAGCTGTGAACTTGTCTGGAGCTAGTCCTCGCTCTCGATATCGCGGAAACGATACTTATCGTGTGAGTCCCGTATGACTCTCACGATGACACGTCGGTTAACCATCGGGCCGATCAAATCGTCGACGGTTTCACCGACTTCATCGACGCGAACATGCCGCTGGTCCACTGTAACCTCGAGCCAATCTCGGTCAAGATGAACTGCACGTAGAATCCCGTGTAACTCCTCCTCGCGTTCGGTGGGCTCCAAGCTCTTACTCGGCTTCCGTCGAATCGCATCTCCGACTGTTTTTCGAGTGCTTGGAAGGAGAGTGATGGGGTGCGTTTCTTGCGAGGAACGGACGTCGAGCTGATCGAACGTGCGTCCTGATGGGGCGAGGTTTCGGGTCAACTTCAGAAAAGTCCCCTGATACTCTACGTCCGGAACGAGTTCAGCTAGGGTTTGGTCGGGATCCTCGATGCTTGCGCGGAGGATGTTGAGGAACTGGTCTGCCACCTCCTTGGATGCTGGAACATCCGTTGGGAAGAGCTCTCGTTGCCGAGGCTCCTGAACGGCGACTGCAAACTGATAGCTACCGGGTGCGGTCTGAAAGAGCCAGGGACGACAGGTTTCCTGAATCTCCTGAGACGGAGCACCCCGTTTCCGATGGGGTAACCCTCGAAGAAACTCCGCGGTGCGATAGAACAACGATTGAACCGTCTGGACCTTTGCGACAATCACGTCGAGGGGTGCGCCTCCCTCGACGATCTCTCCGCCTTTAACGGAAACGATAACCTGACCCGGCGCAAAACCGACTCCGGCCCGTTCGCGCACTTGCTCACTCCAAATCGATTGAAGAAGGCCGCGAAGCTGATCCCGGGCAAAACCGGGCAGGTACTCAGAAGCCATCCACTTATACGCGACGGACTCCGCCTCCGTGAACCGGAACGCCTTGTAAAAGAGCGAAACCGCGCTGACGACCGAGATCCCGAGCGTTCGAGTTTTAGAAGGCTCCAAGTCATCGAGCGCTCGGATCTCGTTGGTGGCTGCCTGAAGATACAGCTTCTGCGCTTCCTCGGTATTCCCTTCTCGCAGCAGCAGCTCCGCCTTCACCGCGTAGAGCTCGCTCTCTCGATGATGCTCAAGCCAGGTCATGGTTGAAGTGGTGCCAGCATTATCAGTCGCTCGCGAAATCCAACGACGGTGGCAATCGCAGGTAGGTTGCTTTTTCCCGACTTCGCCTGCTCGAGCTTATCCTTGAGACGGCGGACGATGGAAGGGATGGTTCCGCGGTCGATGCCCGAGACTTCTAGACGGATGCAACTCTCCAAATCTGCGGGCGACGAGTTTATGGGAGCGACGTAGTAATCCGCTCCGGTCTTTGTCTCTGCGCGATGTACCGCGACTAAACCTTCGCAGAGCTCGACAGCGGCAAGGGCGCAAGCGTACGAGCCGGCTTCGGTCGTATCGATCTCGTTCGCCCAAGCGCTTCGAGCCCGCGCGTCTGTTACTTCCCACTCCGTCTCAGCCTTCACTTTCTGGCCGGAGTTATCCAGCTCGAACTCCACGGGGGGGTTGTGATGGCGATCGAGGCATACCCTTGCTGCCTCCCAGTACGAAGCCGCGATAGCAGGAGTCAATCCGTGGTGCCGTTCAGCAAGATCACAAAGGAGCAGCTTTCTTTGGGTCACGCGCCTGGACCTTGTGTTTGGTGGCCGTGCTCGTCTGTCGGCACTTCGTCTGACTGGGTTGCCTGCGGAACAACGCCAGGCCCATCCGGGTCGGCGATCTGGACCCTCTTGACCCCACCCGGAAAACGGTTGGATAGCTTGTCGTACTCTGCTTTCTTGGGTCCGGCTGTAGGCTGCCAGGCATGCAGGTAGTGGACCTGATGAATCCTAACCTGCAGCATCTCCTTCATGCAGCCGAAACATGGTTGAATCGTGGTGTAGGCGATCGCACCTTCGAGGCGAATGCCGAACCGCGCCGCTGACAGCAATGCGTTTTGCTCGGCGTGAACGCAGATACACAGGTCGTAACCGGTCCCGCTTGGGTACTCTTTCTTGTTCGCACACCGATAACAACCGCCATCGAGGCAGTTCGTCATCCCTTCCGGCGTGCCGTTATAGCCAGTCGACACGATGCGGTTTTCCTGGACGATAACCGCTCCAACCCTGCTTCCCCGGCAGTTCGCTTTCTTTCGAACCGCCAGAGCTATCTCCATATAGTACTCATCCACATCGGGAATGCTCGGTGAGGCGATCGTTAACATGGTGCTCATTGTGCCCCCTATCTGGCGGTAGTCGTGGCTTGGAAGGTCATGCGAATCTGAGGCTCAAGAGAAGAGCGAAGCAGCGTTACCGTTGAAGCAGGTCGCCTGCGAGGGCTCGAATGAAAATAGGTACTTTTCTTGAATGATACCAAACTCAATTGCCGTGGTCGACTTTCGAATTTTTCACAGAACCGGAGAGAAGGACTGAAGGGCAATCTAGGTGCGAGCGATCCACGAGGCTCCCGTCCTTGTTCTCGAATCGGTCATTCGAGAAGGTCCACAGGTAAGCAACCATCCGCAGACCCGAGGAGGTCGAGTCGCAACCGAGCGCGAGCGGCGAGCTCGAGTGGGTTCGTATTCGCTGTGAACCAGGCATGAGCGATACGGTCCATCCCTGCTCCTACCAGAGGGGCCGCTGTTCTCAGTGCGGCTCGAAGGCCCACGGCATTCATTCGGCCCCAGTGAAGAACCAGGTTTCTCTGGCGATACAGTCTCCGCAAGGCGCGCTTCGCATGTTGCTCGATATCGAGCAAGACCGTTCTCGGGCGAGTCAGGAGGTTTTGCAGTCTCTGTTCGGCGAGTCGATGGGAGTCTGCTGGAAGCTGCAAAGGGATCCTCGCCAGAATGGCCTCAGCCACGAGGGCCGCACGGTCTCGGTTGGTAGGTGCGGCCGTCAACGAGGCCGCCAATGGATCCGTGGCAGCCAGTTGGTGCGCGTAAGCTAATGTCGTTAGCTCTGCACGAGGGAAAGAGCAGGCGACGAGAGAAGCGAGCCGATCTCCGGCTACGCCGCGGTCACCGCCATCGCCGGGGCCAAGCAGGAGAGCTTCAATCGCCGCCCAACCGCCAGAAACAGCGGTTCCTGGTGAGCCACGGTCGAGCGGCTCGATGAGCTCGAGCGCAGCGTCGATACCGTCGTCGGCCGTCTGAATGTAGAGGCTGTTCTCTCTATCCAAAGCGTGGATCTCCACGCCTCTTCGATTCCTCCGCAGATTGAAGGGCTTGTCTTCTCCACGAATCCAAGCGTGTTGGTGCACTTGGAGTTGCGAACGCGTGCCAACGCTAATCCTGGCCACGAGCCTCTCGACTCTTTCGAGACTCTCGTCGATGGCCGCCCATGGATCTCGAGCGGTGACGTTGAGGAGCATTCCGCCGCCTTGTCGAATGCCTGTAGAATCGTGGTTGTTCTGTCTGAGCCAGTCAGAGACCCGGGGGGCAGTTAGCCACTCAGAGGGCATATCCGCCCGTGATCGCGGCGCCGCAACGAACGCGACGAGAATCTCAAATCTCTTCGGTGGGTTGCTCACGAGATCATGAGCATCTTCGAGAAGCTCTGCCAGGGTTCGCGACGAGGGCTCGTGTTGAATCCGGTAGCTCCACCAACGATGAAGGTACGCCGAGCTGAAGCCGGAATCGAGCAAGTGGGTCGCGATGGCGCGTGCGGCTCTCTCCTCCTGTGGCCGGGCATCAGGGTCGGTGATTGCTTTCGACCATCGTTCCAAATAAGTGCGCTCGATTCCTTCGAGAACTTGCTGGAGTAACCTGAAGTCCGCGCCTTCAGGGCGAGGGGGGTGTCGGAGCGTTTCTTGAAGCAGACGACGCTGCTCCGCGCTGCCCACGCCGGGATCCTGTCCCGACGTGACTTCCACGGTGTGGCATAAATCCTTGAGCGATCGTTCGCTCAGAACGCCACGCTGGAATGCCTCGCAACCTTCGAGGACCTCTCTGAGGCCGAGAGTCAGACCCACCGCCCAGAGCCGTCGTTGCCACGGTGTCCGGCTGCCAAAAAAATCGAGAAGAATGGCGGTGACGCGCTGGTCGTACGGATTGACAGCGATCATGGAGCGGCTTAATATGTGGACAGGACAGAACGTCCGACATCTAAACTAGGAGGGCGTCGCTCCTTGCTAGCTTCGGTTAGCATTGGGCTTCCCCCTCCAGTTCCTTTTTAGGGGCTCCGTCTTACGGAGCCCCTAATCTTTTGTAGCGGCTGACCTTCTCTCTCGAAGCCGTCGCTCACCCTGCCATCCGCTGGCGATCGTTCGGAGACGCGAGCGAGTTGATCAGCCGAATGACGGCCCGCTGGTCTTTCTCGGGCAGCGTCTCGAACTGCTGGAACTTCTTCCAGAGTCTCCGAGCCTCCGAGCTCATGATGTTCCGCTCGCGTTTCGGGGCCTTTGCGCCCAGGAGCTCGTCGGTGCTCACGGCGAGGGCGTCGGCGAGGGCGATGACCGCCGGAACGGGCGGGTAGCCCGGCTCGTTCTCGTAGTAGGAGATCGCCCGCTGAGTGGTGTTCGCGACCCTGGCGAGCTGCACCTGCGTGAGGCCGCGTGCCTTTCGGAGCGTCCGTAGCCTCTCGCCGAAACCGCTCCTCTGTCGCTTTTTCCGGGGCATCCCGAAATCGATTATAGGAGTGGGTTTGTGCACCGGTCGGCTCAGGGTTGAAATGGGCTTGACGTTGGTATACGTAAAACGTATGCTCCTGCGGACGGTATTATGATAACTCATGAAGTAACCGGAAACGGATATTTTTACTTGACAGGTTATTGGCAGGTGGCTTGAAAACGACAAAGGGCCGACGCCGGCTAAATCTTGGCGGACTCACCGGCGCGGCCCCTGTTGTGAGGAGAGAACGGTGCTCACCTCGCGTCCTCACTTTAATCCATCTCTCCTCTTTCCATCCATAGGAGAAGGACGTTGATCCAGACCGATGACCTCTTCTTGGGCGCCTACGTGCTCATGAGGGGAGGCGCGCTCCGGTCGATCGAAGTCCGAGGAACGAACGGACGCCGGACGGCGGTGTTTCGAATCGAGGGGCCCGAGGGAGCGGAGCTCGAGTACTACGGCGGAAAGACCGTGGTGAACCTCCAGCTCCTCAAGCTCGAGCTCAAGAGGTTGAAGGACCGAGCGTTCGAAGCCATCCGTGAGGAGGAGAGAAGAAATGCACGTTACGAAAGAGGGGATCGAGCAGATCAAATCGGCCAACGAGCTCGCGGGAGTCGTGGCCGAGCGGGGGATCGAAGTTAAGCGGAGAGGGAAATCGCTCGTCGCTTCCTGCCCCTTCCACGAGGAGACAACACCGTCTTTCACCATCACCCCTTCGAAGGGACTCTTCCACTGCTTCGGGTGCGGAGTGTCGGGAGACGTCATCGGGTTCGTCTCCAAGCACGACAAGATCCCGTTCAGCCAGGCGCTCGAGGTCCTCTCGAAGCGAGCGGGACTTTCACTTCCCGAGGTCATGAAGGAACGTCCTCAAGCTCTTCCGAAGAAGATTCCGATATCACAAAATCCCACGACGCCCTCGCCCGGCCTTCTTTCTCGAGTCGTCGAGCATTACCACAAGACTCTCTGCGCGCGGGAAGACGCCCAGGAGTATCTTCGGAGCCGAGGCCTCACCGATGCCCAGCTCGTCCTCGACTTCCATCTCGGCTATGCCGACGGGTCGTTGCTCAAGCTCGTTCCCAAGGGCGGAAGCCTCCGGGACGAGCTCGTCTCGCTCGGAGTCTTGACCGAAAACGGCCGGGAGCTTCTCGGTGGGTGCATCGTGGTTCCGATTCCCGACCCTATGACAGGGCTCTGGACGTCTCTCTACGGCCGGGGGATGAAAACACCTCGTCACTGCTACCTTCCCGGACCTCTCCGCGGTGTTGTGAACTTCCAGGCGGCGCGGTCTTCTCCGAAAATCGTACTCACCGAGTCCATCCTCGATGCCCTTTCCTTCTACCAGGCGGGAATCCGGACGGCGATCCCCATCTACGGAACGAACGGGTTCACGCAGGAGCACATGGATCTTCTGAAACGGGAGAACGTGAGCCGCGTCGTCCTGGCGCTCGACGGAGACGAGCCTGGACGAAAGGCGACGGAGGCCTTGAAGGAGAAGCTTCTTTCGGTAGGAGTCGCGGTTTCCGTGGCATCGTTTCCTTCGGGCATCAAAGACCCGAACGAGCTTCTGGTCTCTCGGAACGGAGACGCCGGCGACGTTTTCCAGAAGCTCGTGGCCGAAGCCTCGCCCGCGAGCTCGTCCTCTCCTCCTTCTTCGTCAAAACCTTCCGGCATCGTTCGGGAAGATGGACACCTTGTGCTTCGAAAGGGCGCAGTCCACTACCGGGCTCAGGCGTATCCGCCTCAGCTCGGCCGCTTGAGGGCCACGGTGAAGGTGGAGAAGGGCGAGCGATTCCAAGTCGACACCCTCGACCTCTACTCCTCGAGAAGCCGCTCCGAGTTTAGCCGCCGGGTCTCGAAAGCGCTCGAGCTCGAGGAGGACGCGATCGAATCCGACCTTCTCGCTCTCCTGGTCGAAGCTGAAAAGACATCTAAGGAAGGAGAATCGAAGGAAGCGCCGGAGCCTCCCCCCTTGAGTGAATCCGAGCGAGCCGAGGCCGTCTCCTTCCTGAAATCTCCCTCGCTTCTCGACCAGGTCGCCCGCGACGTCGACACGCTCGGCTACGTCGGCGAAGAAACGAACAGCCGCCTCTTGTACCTCGTCGCCATCTCGAGAAAGCTCTCGGACCCTCTCTCCGCCGTCATCCTCTCCCATAGCGGCGCCGGAAAGAGCGGTCTCACCGAGATTATCGAACGGCTCACCCCGCCCGAAGACGTCGTTCTTCTCACCCGCCTCACTCCTCAGAGCCTCTACTACGTTGAGGACGACTTTCTCGACCGGAAGCTCGTCATCATCGAGGAGCGATACGGCTCGATGGAGGCGGACTACTCTCTTCGGGTTCTTCAGAGCCGAAAGAAGCTCATCGCGGCGGCTCCCGTCAAAGATCCTCTGACAGGAAACATGAGGACCAAGATCTTCTCGGTCGAGGCCCGGGCGGCCTTCATCGAGGCGACGACGGCTTCCTCCGTCAATCACGAGAACGCCACCCGGTGCTTCGAGCTCACGATGGACGAATCCGTCGAGCAGACCCGGAGAATCCACGAACGACAGCGGCTCATGAGGACCGAGCTCGGAGCTCGACTCGCAAGGAAAGCCGATTCCATCGTCAAACGGCACTGGAATGCCCAGAGACTTTTAGAGTCTTTGCACGTCGTCATTCCCTTCGCCGACAAGCTGACCTTCCCCTGTGCCTGGATGCGGACCCGGCGCGACCACGCGCGCTTCCTGAACCTCATCGAGGTCTCGGCTTTCCTCCATCAGCACCAGCGGGAGCGGCGCTCTGGCGCGATCGTGGCCTCTCTCGCCGATTACGCGGTCGCCTACCATCTCGCCAGCGAGCTCCTGCGGGATACCCTCTCCGATCTCAAAAGACCGCTCCGGGATGCCTATACGCGAATCCAGAGCTTATCCCTTAAAGGAGACGGAACGGTGACGAGGCGTGAGATTCGCGAAGCACTCGCGATGCCGGATTCCACCGTGCGTGGGTGGCTCTCTGAGCTCGTGGAGCTCGAGTATCTCGAGGCCGAGGCCTCGCGCGGCGGAGCCGGCAAGATCACGCGCTACCGCCTCACCGACCGCGGCCCGAGAGCGAAGCTCACGCTCAGTCTTCTCGCCCCCGAGGAACTGAAAGAGGTCCTCGGCCAGGCGCCAGAAACCCGCGAACCTGCGAAAACCCGCGAACGCCTCTCGCGGGTTCTATCTCCTGAGGCTTCCGTCTCTTGAGCCCAAACCTGCGAAAGCGCGAGAGAAACCAGCAAGCCACTATGTCGGAGAAGGCGGGAAGGCTCGTTGGCCTCTACGAAGACGATGTCCGCGTCCGGTACGAAGCGAAGACGGGGCACGAGTACCTGCGCGAAGTCGCATCCTTCCTCTCGTGGCTCGAGAATCGCGGTGTGACTCTCGCCCTCGCTCGAACCGAGGACGTGCTCTCGTACCAGAGCTTCCTCTACGCCCAGAGGAAACCCAATGGAAAACCGTACTCGAGCGGAAACCTGAAGAACCGCATCAAGGCCTTGAAGAGTTTCTTCCGCTTCCTTTACCGCCGAAGGTACCTCCTCCACGACCCGGCGGCTTCCGTCGACTATCCGAGAAGCGAAAGGCGCCTTCCGCGCGTGATCCTCACGCGGGAAGAAGCGCGGAAGATCCTCGAGGCTCCAGACCCGATGACGGTGACGGGCCTTCGCGACCGGGCTATCCTCGAAACCTTCTATGCCACCGGAATCCGTGCAGGAGAGCTTTCGAACCTGACACCCGATGACGTCGATACCGAAGAGCGCGTCCTCCGCATCGTGCTCGGCAAGGGGCGCCGGGACCGGAGGGTTCCCCTCACGCGTGCCGCCGCCGAAGCGCTCGACCTCTACCTCGCGAAAGCACGGGCAAAACTCGTGAGGCGGGAGAAGCGTTTCCTCTTTCTACAGAATCGCGGAAGCCGCATGGATAGCTCCACCTTGAACCGCATCGTTCGACAGTGGGCCGCCGCGGCCAGGGTCAAGAAGCGCGTCACTTGCCACGTCTTTCGCCACAGCGTGGCGACCCATCTCCTCAAGGGAAGAGCCGACATCCGGCACATCCAGGCGCTTCTCGGTCACGCCTCTCTCGCCACCACTCAGCGCTACACCCACGTCGAGCTCCAGGACCTCCAGAAGGTCATCCGTCGTGCCCACCCGCGGGGTCGCTGAGCGACGAAGTTTTAGCGCGCTTCTTGCGGCCCATCTCGAAGAGCTTCCTGCGCGGGGCGTTTCGCGCTCGGTCATCGACAGAGCGCGGCTCGTGCTCCCGCGCCTCTTCGAACACCTCCATCGCCAGGGAATCTGGGACGTGCTCTCGGTTCGCGAACTCCATCTCCTCCGATTCGCCCGCCACCTGGCCGAAGTCCCGAAAAAGCACGGCCGCGAAGGCGCGACGCTCTCGGTCGGGGCTCAGAGCTGCTACCTCCACACCGTCCGGCGGTTCTTTCTCTGGCTCGTGAAAAAGGGCGTTCTCCTCGAGGATCCCGCACGCGATCTGCCGGCACCGGAGAGCTTACGGCTTCCTCGTCGCGTGCTGACGAAAGCCGAAGCGCGGCGGCTCATGAGCGCGCCCTCACGCTCGAGCGTCCAGGGGCAACGCGATCGCGCCATCCTCGAGGTCCTCTACGGCACCGGCCTCCGCCGCGGCGAGTGCTTGCGGCTCGACGTCACCGACGTCGACCTCGGCCAGGAGCTCCTTCTCGTTCGGAGCGGCAAAGGAAAAAAAGATCGCATGGTGCCCCTAACCCGTCAGGCGGCCTCCGCCCTCGACCTTTACCTTCGGGAAGGCCGCCTCGAGCTCGTGAAAGACTCGTGCGAGCTCGCACTCTTCCTCTCCAAGTACGGTCTCCGCATGAGTCCCACCTGTCTTTGGACTCTCCTCACGAAACACGCCCAGGCCGCGCGAATCGAGGGCGCGGTCTTCCCGCACGCGCTCCGCCACGCCTACGCGACCCATCTTCTCAAGGGAAAGGCCAGCATCCGGCACGTCCAGGAGCTTCTCGGCCACCAAAGCCTTCAGTCGACCGCCATCTACACCCGCGTCCACATCGAGGACCTTCACGAGGTCGTCTCCCGCTGCCATCCGCGGGAACGGCGCCGGAGATAGCGGTACACTGATCCAGTCCCGATGAACGCCGCCCTTCAAGAACGCGATTCCACCACCGACCCCAATGGTGTAGGTGTGCTGTCGTTCCAAAACCCCGAATATCTCGGCATCGAGTGGGATGCCGAAAATCGCCTCCTC
>Ga0187893_10008146_pt1 | contig 16715 bp, 13 predicted proteins | sample MA1701074metaG_FD_139574 | JGI IMG/M metagenome (GOLD analysis project Ga0187893, IMG submission 139574) | White microbial mat communities from a basaltic lava cave in the Kipuka Kanohina Cave System on the Island of Hawaii, USA - MA170107-4 metaG ...
CATCATGTACGTCGGACTGTGCTTTTGCCTTGCGGAAATGTCGCCGGCTCTGCCGCACACCGGTGCCGCATATTCCTTCGCGCGCAGCGCGATGGGGCCATGGGGCGGCTTCGTCACCGGCCTGGCGGAAAACATCGAGTACATCCTGACGCCTGCCGTCATCGTGTTTTTCATCGGCGCCTATCTCGGCAGCATCTTCGGAACCCCGGAATCCTTTCAGCCGGTCTGGTGGATCGCCATGTACGTCGTATTTGTCGGCCTGAACGTGCTCGGCGTTGAACTCTCTTTCAAGGTTTCGGTGCTGGTTACGTTGCTGGCGCTCACGGTGCTGGCTATTTTCTGGGTGAGCGCTATCGTTTCCGGACAGGTCGACTTTGCGCGCTGGGCGCTCAACATCGGGGTGGGCGACGACGGCAAACTGATGGAGTTGGCGGAGGGAGGAGGATCGTTCCTGCCTCTGGGGATCAATGGTATTCTTGCGGCAATGCCGTTCGCGGTCTGGCTTTACCTCGCCATCGAGCAACTGCCGCTGGCTGCCGAAGAGTCCCACGATCCCAAGAAGGACATGCCCAAGGGCCTGCTGCTCGGCATCGCCACGCTGGTGTTCTCGGCATTCATGATCATGTTCCTCAACTCCAGCATCCCGGTGCAGTCAGCCGATGGCAGTGCGCACGGCGCCTTCCATCTCGGCAGTTCGGGCGAACCGCTGCTCGACGGTTTCCGGGCGCTCTATGGCACGGCGGCGGCGAACATTCTTTCGCTGTGCGCGGTGATCGGCCTGATCGCCAGCTTCCACACCATCATTTACGCCTTCGGCCGGCAGATCTATTCGCTGTCGCGCGCCGGGTATGTGCCGCACTGGCTGTCGGTCACTCACGGCACGCACAAAGTGCCGCACGTGGCGCTGGTTGCCGGAGCGGTACTGGGCTTCGTGGTGATGATGTCGGTTTACCTGATCAAGGGCGAAGGAGCCGGCGCATTTATCGGGGCGCAACTGCTCAACATGGCGGTGTTCGGGGCGATGATTTCCTATGCCTTGCAGGCGCTTTCGTTCATCCTGCTGCGCAGGAACCTGCCGAACATCCAGCGGCCGTACCGCAGCCCGATGGGCGAGCTGGGCGCGTACCTCACGATCATCATCGCGCTGGTGACGCTCTACATGCAGTTTCAGGATCCGGCCTACCGCGGCGGAATGATCGGCGTGGCCATCTGGTACGCGACCGGCATCATCTATTTCGCAGTCTATGGCCGCAAGACGCTGGTGTACTCGCCTGAAGAAGATTTCGCGGTCAAGGCGCGTGCTGCGGCGGGCCTCGACAAGGCCTGAACCGGTCGCATCGCAGGTGCATTGATACGTTTCAGCCCGGCCGCCGGCGTTCTTCGCAGGCGGCCGGATTGGACTTTTCCCGCGGTCGCGCTGCCATTCAACTCCAATCGCCATCCCGGATAACGCTATGAAACCCGAAGAAGTCAAGACCGTCGCCGACGCTAAGAAAATCGTCAACGAACGCAAACTCACGCATGTGAAGGTCGGCGTCTTCGACATCGACGGCATCCTGCGCGGCAAGTACATGTCGCGGGAGAAATTCTTCAGTTCGCTGGAAAAGGGGTTCGGTTTTTGCGACGTGGTCCTGGGATGGGATTCGAACGACCAGTTGTACGACAACACTGAATTTACCGGATGGCATACCGGTTATCCGGATGCGCAGGTGCGGATCCTGCCGGACACTTGCCGTGACATCCCCTTCGAACCCGGAATGCTGATCTTCCTCGCCGAATTTACCGAAGAGGCCAAGGCGCCATGTCCGCGCGGCGTGCTCAGGCGCGTGCTCGACAAGGCGCGCAAGATGGGCTTCGAGGTCTATGCCGGCTTCGAGTACGAATACTTCGTCTTCGACGAAACGCCAGACTCGGTGCGGTCCAAGCATTACCGCGATCTCAAGCCGATGGCGCCGGGATACTTCGGATACTCGGTGATTCGCAATTCCGTGCACTCGGATTACTACAACGAAACGCTGGACCTGTGCGAGCAGATGCGTTTTCCGCTCGAGGCCCTGCACGAGGAGACCGGTCCCGGCGTGCTCGAAGCCGCCATTGCGGTGGACGAGGGACTGTCGGCCGCGGACAAGGCCGGTCTGTTCAAGACTTTCATCAAGGTCCACGCCCAGTTGAACGGGCGCATGGCAACCTTCATGGCCAAGTGGAACCCGAACCTGCCAGGCCAGAGCGGCCATATCCATGTTTCTCTCAAGAGCAAGGCGGGCAAGGCGGTATTTCACGATCCCAAGGGCCCGTTTTCGATGAGCAAGCTCATGCAGCAATTCGTCGCGGGTCAGCAGGCGCTCATGCCGGAATTTCTTGGGATGGTGGCATCGACGATCAATTCGTACACACGCCTGGTGCCCGGCTACTGGGCGCCAACGCATGCCACGTGGGGTGCGGAGAATCGCACTTGTGCGTTGCGAGTCATCCCCGGCTCGGAGAAGAGCCAGCGTGTCGAGTACCGGATTGCCGCCGCCGACTGCAATCCCTACTTGGGACTTGCGGTTGCGCTCGCTTCGGGCCTTTGGGGGATCGAGCACAAGCTGGCATTGGGCAAGCCCGTCAGCGGCAACGCCTACGAGCAGAAGCCGCCAGCCAAGGGCGCTTTGCCGACCACGTTATGGGACGCCGCGCAACGGCTGAAGGCCTCGAAAGCGGCACGCGCGTGTTTCGGCGATGCGTTCGTCGAGCACTTCGCCGCCACCCGCGAATGGGAAGAGCGCCAGTTCCGCAAGTCCGTCACCGACTGGGAAATGGATCGGTACTTTGAAATCATCTAGGGCGAATGGCAACATTGCCACAGAGGACACAGAGGCCACAGAGGAAAGTTCAAACGAGGAAAATCACGTTTGGACTGTAAGGCGGTCAATGTTCGCGAAATTGTGCCGCCAATTGTTGCTGTGTCCGGTCATGAGCCGATAACAGATTTTCATCCGGAACTGGGTTCAGTTCCGGTTTTTCCTCTGTGAACTCTGTGTACGCTGTGGCTAAATTGTTCTTCCGTTCCTTATGATCCGGCATGACTGAAATCCAGAAAACCGTTTCCCCTATCGACGGCAGCGTTTATGTCGAGCGGCCGTTAGCCACGGACATCCACATCCAGCAGGCGATGGAGCAGGCGAGACGCGCTCAGGCACAGTGGAGGCGCGTGCCGATCGCCGGCCGCGCGGCCATCGTCAACCGCTTCGTCGATGCCTTTATCGCGCGCAAGGAAATGATCGCGGAGGAGATTACCCGTCAGATGGGCCGACCGCTTTCACAGTCACCGGGCGAGGTGCGGGGCTTCGAGGAACGCGCGCGCCATATGGTATCGATCGCCGCCGAGTCACTGGCCGACATCGAAGCGGGTCCTAAACAGGGTTTTCGCCGCTTCATCAGACGTGAGCCGGCAGGCACGGTGCTGGTGCTGGCGCCATGGAACTATCCTTACCTGACCTCGGTGAATTCGGTGGTGCCCGCGATCATGGCCGGAAACGCGGTCATCCTGAAGCATTCGAACCAGACCCCGCTTTGCGCGGAACGTTACGATGAGTGCTTTCGCGAAGCCGGGCTTCCGCAAGGCGTATTTCAGTTCGTGCACTGCAGCCATGAGCAGACTTCTGCGATGGTGGCTTCGCCGCTGGTCGACTTTGTTGCTTTCACGGGATCGGTCGCCGGCGGCCATGCGGTTCAGAGAGCTGCGGCAGACCGCTTCATCGGTACCGGCCTGGAACTGGGCGGCAAGGACCCGGCGTATGTGCGCCCCGATGCGGACATGGCGCATGCGGTAGAGAACCTGGTAGACGGGGCGTTCTTCAACTCGGGCCAGTCGTGCTGCGGAATCGAGCGTATCTATGCGCACGAGAAGATATACGACGGGTTCGTGGACGGTTTCGTCAAGCTCACGCGCCAGTACCGGCTCGGCAATCCGCTCGATGCCAACGTAAATCTCGGGCCGATGGTGCGCGCCCGCGCAGCGGAGTTCGCCCGCGCACAAGTCAAAGAGGCGATCGCCCAGGGTGCGAAGTCGTTGGTGAGTCCGACGGAGTTTCCCGCCGACAGCAAAGGCACGCCGTACATGGCGCCGCAGGTGCTGGTGAACGTCAAACATTCGATGCGGCTGATGACAGAGGAAAGTTTCGCACCGGTGATCGGCATCATGAAAGTGAAGAGCGACGAGGAAGCGATCGCGTTGATGAACGACAGCGTCTACGGCCTCACCGCTGCGATCTGGACTTCCGATCCGGATGCCGCGTTGTCTATCGGCGAGCGGGTGGAAACCGGAACCTGGTTCATGAACCGCTGTGATTACCTCGATCCCGCGCTGGCCTGGACCGGGGTCAAGAATTCCGGCCGCGGCTGCACGCTGTCCAGCGTCGGCTATGAACAGCTCACCCGGCCGAAGTCGTATCACTTGCGACTCAAAATTTAGGTACGAGGACTGAGGTACGAGGGCCGAGTAAAATCGATTGTTCCAACTCGAACCTCGGCCTTCGAACCTCGGCCCTCGCCTGAATCACCCTTTACCTTTTCAAAAATGACCATCGACACTAAAACTCTTACCCGCAACTGGAACTACCCGACCTCGGTGCGCTTCGGGCCGGGCCGCATCGCGGAACTGCCTGCTGTTTGCAGGGAACTGGGCATGAAACGCCCGTTGCTGGTCACAGATCCGGGCTTGCGCAAACTGCCGATGATCGAGAGTGCGTTGGCTTCGATGCGCAAAGCCGGTTTGGGGGACGGTGTTTTTTCAGACATCCGAGCCAATCCAGTCGGCAGGAACGTCGACGACGGCGTTGCTTTCTACAAGATCGGCAAGTGCGACGGCATCATTGCCTTCGGCGGTGGCAGCGCGCTCGACGTCGGCAAGACCATTGCCTTGATGGTCGGGCAGACGCGCCCGCTATGGGACTTCGAGGATCGTGAAGATTGGTATACCCGCGTCAACGTTGCCGGTGTAGCGCCGTCCGTTGCCGTGCCTACGACCGCCGGCACCGGCTCGGAAGTTGGCCGCGCTTCGGTGATTCTCGACGAGACCACGCACATCAAGAAAATCATCTTCCATCCGAAGATGCTTCCGGCCGTGGTGATCTCCGATCCGGAATTGACCGTCGGTCTTCCGCTACGTATCACTGCAGCGACTGGAATGGACGCGCTTGCGCACTGCCTCGAAGCTTACTGCGCGCCCGGCTTTCATCCGCTTGCCGACGGCATCGCACTGGAAGGCATGCGGCTGGTCAGAGAGTGGTTGCCGATCGCGGTGAAAGATGGCAAGAATATCGCAGCGCGCGCGCACATGCTGGCGGCGGCAAGCATGGGAGCAACCGCGTTTCAAAAAGGCCTCGGTGCAATTCATTCGCTGAGCCATCCAGTGGGTGCGATCTACAACTCGCATCACGGTGAGACCAACGGCGTCGTCATGCCCTACGTGCTGGTTTTCAACCGGCCAGCGATCGAAGAGAGAATGACGCGCCTGGCGCGTTATCTCGGCTTGGCGAATCCCGGATTTCAGGCTGTACTCGACTGGGTCCTCGCGCTCAGAAAAGAGATTGGTATTCCCAACACGCTGGCGGATCTGGGCGTCAAGGAGGCCGACCTCGACACCCTCGTGCCGATGGCGGTAGAAGATCCGTCCACCGGAGGTAATCCGCGTCCGGCGGGTCATGCCGAGATGCGGCAGATGTTTACCAAGGCAATTCGCGGCGATCTGTCGTGACGGGTCCAAGTTCTCGAAAAAACAACGCGCTTGCCGCACGCCTCTTTCGTGACACTCAACACTCACGAATTTACGGGACGCGGACACCGAGCAAGAACGCGTGAGCGCGCCGTGCATGCCGCGGCGCTGGCGGTTGCCACCCGACGGCGATTGTGCGAATAGCAACGTTCGCGATTGACCGGCCCTCAATGGCGGCGCGAAGCACAGTTGTTGAGAGTCCGGTCGAATCGCGGGTTCGGCTTCATTTCCCGGCAACAGCATTGATCCTCGACATGAGAGCCTGGGCTCTCGTGTTGTACGGGCTTTCCGGATGAACCGACAGGGGCTTGAGTAGTCCGCGCAGATTGGGTAGCAGCTTCACAGAAAATACGACGGACTCGACTAAATACAGCCCACACTCCACCAACTCCAGCGTGTCGGCGTCAGTACGGGCTGTCTGCCCCAGGAGAGCATCGTACTTCTGGCGGATGGCGCGGACCCGCTGTTCGTCCTTTCGGCAGGGAACGCAATCCAGGCAGTCGGCCTCAAGTGGAAACTTCAGATCCTCGTACCAGTGTTTCTGCTCCTCCGCGAAGAACAGGAACGGCTGTCCGCACTTGCGACAGACGCGCTTCGCATCGAAGTAATGCGTGACGTGAAGCGTGGGCGTCCCCTGGCGCGCCACATCCGCCACAACGGCCGTGTTCGGAACACGAACACCAGCAGGCGAGTGCCAATGACAGTACACCTTTCCGTCAGGCAAATCGGTAACGTCCAGCCCCGTCAAGCGCGGCCCCTTCCCGTAGCGCGGGTGCTCAACGAAACCAGAGTAGTCAGCGCCCGGCGACTTCATCGGTCAATGACGCCCACCGTATTGTGAACTTCCGAATTGCAGCGTATCACGGTACCGCTGGAAGTGACTGCTGGAATATCAGCAATTTAAGTGTCGTCACGCAGTCTGTCTGGCCGCTACACACAGGAATATCGAAATAGTCTTCTACAGGTTCTAAGGATGTCCGCTACTGGCTGTATGCAACCAAGGTGCCGAAAGATCGGTGGCCTTCACCGAGCGGTCGCCGAGCGCCGAGTCCGATCCCGTCATAACGCGGACAATTGCCGTTTCCGAGATGGCGCAAGAATTTCTTGACATCGACGGAAGAAGGGCGCTCACTTGAAATGCTTCCGCAGGCCGGCCCGGGGGTGATTCTCAAGCCCAAGGCATGACGATCCGGTTGCTGCCGTAGACATCCGCTGTTGCGCGCGCCAATTCGTTACGGTGTGCCTGATGCGGGCTGGCGGCGACCACCTTAAACCCGAAATTGAGGGTTACCTCGACCGGTGAGCTGAAGTAAAACAAGGGGCGTGACGTGAGTCGCGCCCTTTGTACGTGCCGTTTAAACAGGAACGTGCCGGCTTGGCCAGTCGCCTTCTGGCCGCAAGCGACGAGTTCGAGAGTCCATACGACTTCAAATGCGCCAGTGACGGTCTTTGCCGGAGCTTGTGCGCCTGCCTGACACCGCGCATCCCGCAGTAGAGCCCGACGAGTTAAGGGCTGTTTCCGAGCCAAAGCCTTTCGATTCCCGCCGGATTTGCTATAGGATTACGCCCTTATCAAACTCAGTACGCATTCCGCGGCGTAAGGCCGGTCTTCCTCGCAGTCGATCTGATCCCTTCCCCGTTTCGCGGTGCGGTATTTTCACGCAGCAATCGACGTCAAGCGGGCCTTTCATCGAGTTCATCATGCGGATGTTCCCTCGCAGCGCCGCTCTGTTGCTGGCGGTCGCCATCACGACGCTCATTGCCGTTGAAGCGATTGCCGCCGAGGTTTTTGAACTCGAGCCGGAGTACGTCTACGGCAGGAACCGCAAACCGCAGATCGGCTATCGGCAGCCGGAAGTATTCGATCCCCTGAGCGACCGGCTCTACCAGTCCGGTTACCGGAACTTTGCGCCGACGGCGATCCCCGACGAATTGAAGGAAGTGCCGGCGATGGAACGGGTGCAGAAGATGGGCCGAATCCTGGCCTGCGCCGATGCCTGGTTCTGGCCGTTCTCGCGCACGGCGCGCAAGAATGAGCCGCCGGGCCTGGAAATTGAAATTCTGCAGGCGATCGCCAAGAAACACGGCTGGGATGTCAGTATCGCCTGGGTGAATACGGGGATGCGTTTTGGCGTCGGCGTCACGTTTGGAAATTCCATCGACAAAGGCATCTGCGACATATTCCTAGGCCTGACCTACACCGGCGACGATCACCACATGCCCAAGCACAAGATGGCCTTTACCAAGGCGTTCATGAGCACTGGCTACGTCCTGGTGACTCAGGGGCCGGCCACGGACGTGAAAACGCTCGACGATGCGAAGTCGCTTGGCGTCAAGATCGGGGTACCGGCCTATTCGCCGATGAGCGAATACGCGCAGGCCAACGGCATTCCGCACGAAACTTTTTTCCAGAATTACCAGGTCATCGACGCGCTGATCAGGGGTCAGGTCAACGCCGCGATGATCTGGTCGGGCGCGATATCGCAGGCAAAACTCCAGCATCCCAACGCGGAGTTCGAAATGGTCAAGGGTTTCGTGCCGCCGCCGGAAATGCGTTTCGACAATAACTGGGGCGTGAAGGAAAAGGAAACCGAGCTCATCCGGTTCATCGACGAGGCATTCGCGGAGATGCTCAAGAGCGGCGAAACCAAGCGCCTTTCCGAGCGTTACGGCGTGCCTTTCTATCCGCCGATCCACAATTGAAAGGAAGGCCTTTGCCACAGAGAACACAGAGAGCACGGAGGAAAGCACGAGCAAGACAATCGGGTCGGGTGAAGATCGTTCATTGATTGATGATCGACCGCGATGAAAGTTGGCGGTACAGGTGCGTGAACAGATACCTCGTCCTTATCCCCAACTTTCTTTTCCTCGTTTTTATTTTTCCTCTGTGACCTCTGTGTCCTCTATGGCAAATTGTTTTAGTCGTCACCCGCGGAAGCGTTTCAACTGATTCAGGGATGGAGACCATGATTGAAAAACTGATTGAACTGAGCATCATGTCCGGCGGGCTGTTGCCACTGATGGCGATACTGCTCCTGGTGACGCTGGCAGTGGTCGTCGAGCGATCGTATTTCTTCCACAAGGTTCTGAAAACCGGTCTGGCGATGGAACACGACCTGCAACTGGTCGAATACCAGAACGTCGTCAAGCTCGAGCAACTCGCCACGCACTACGAAGGCTCGCTGCAACGCTCCATCATCTCCTCGGCGCTGGCCTCGCGCGGCGACGACGCCGGCACCATGGAGCGCCACATCGAGGAGGCGATCATGTGGCAGATGCCCAAGATCGACAAGCACGTCTGGGTGCTCGACACCTCGGTGACGCTTGCGCCTCTTATGGGTCTGCTGGGGACCATCATCGGCATGGTTCACGCGTTCGACATCCTTGGCACCTCCGGTACCGGCGGCTCCGCGACCAGGATGGTGACAGGCGGCATTGCCGAAGCGCTGGTTGCAACCGGCGCGGGTCTTTTCATTGCCATCATCGCAGTGCTGTTCCTCAACGACTTCAACAAACGTGTTCGCCTCGCGCTTCACCAGATGGACCTGCTCAAGGTCATGGTGATCAACCGGTTCTATGGCGGCGGCTCGGCGCACCAGGGCGTGTCGGTACGCGATGCACACGCGGCGAGTGTCACCGGGATGAAGGCGGGGAGGGGCCAGTGAGCGGCCGTGCGCGCGGAGGATACTTCGACGCCAACCGGCCTCGCGTCGAAGTGATCCCGATGATCGACATCATGATGTTCCTGCTGGTGTTCTTCGTGGTGATCTCGCTCAACATGATCGCCGGGTCGGGCGTGCAGATGGAAATTCCCGGCTCGAAGACCACACAGCAACTCAAGGTCTCCACCATCACCGTCGGGGTCACGAAGGATGGCAAGGTCGTCGTGGCGGGCAAGGCGCTGAGTCCGAATGAGTTGGCGGCGCGGCTCGACGCACTCAAGAAGGATGGTCCGGTAGATGTCGTGCTTGCCGGCGACAAGGACGTGCCGCTGCAAATGCTGCTTGGCGTGATGGATACGATCCGCGGGTCCGGCATCTCGTCGGTAGGTATCGCTGCCATCGCCGAGAAGAAATGAGCGATAGCGCGCGCGGTCCCCTGTGGGCCGATGCGAAGGACGTCGATGAACAGACCCTCCCGCTGTGGCGTGCCGGTCTGATTGCGTTCGGCATCGAATTGCTGGTCCCGTTCCTGGTTTACGGCGTGGACTGGTCGTTCCTGCCCGATTTGCGGGAACCGCCTCCGACGAAAGTGATGTCGGTGCGCCTCGAAGAGCCGCCGCCGCCGATGGAGCCGCGCCCGGAGCCGGAAAAGAAAAAAGAACAGAAGCCGCCACCGAGAAAGAAGATCAAACGGGAGAAAAATCCGGTCCCGATCAATATTCCGAAGCCGCTTCCGGACGAAGTGCCAGCGAAGATCGAACTGCCGAAGCCCGAGCCGAAGCTGCAGCCCGAACCGCCAAAGGAGGAGAAGAAGCCGGAGCCCGAGCCGGAACTGCCGCCGTTGCCTTCGGTGTTCCGCGACGTCAAACCGGTGAAGAAAGTGAAGCCGAAATATCCGCCGGAGGCCGAGGCGGCGCACATCGAGGGCCGCGTGAAGGTGCGGCTCACGGTCGAAGTCAACGGCAGCGTAAGCGATGTGCAGATGCTGCTGTCGGAACCACCCGGCGTATTCGACGAGGCGGTGCTGGAAGCAGTGCGCCAGTACATCTTCAAGCGCGACGGCACTTCCTACCTTGCCGACCAGGAGATCATCTTCAAAATCGACTGACAACTGCCTCTATAATCGTCGGGCAACTGTCCGGAGGTAATGGCGTGCTCCCGCAACTCGATAATTACGACGCGATATGCCGGCGATTCGAATGGGACATTCCCGAGTTTTTCAACATCGGCCTGGATATCTGCGACAAGTGGGCGGACGTCCCTCATCGCCTGGCGCTGATCCACGAGACTCGCGACGGCCGGACGGTCCGCTACACCTTTGCCGAAATCAGGAGACTTTCCAATCAGGCCGCTAACCTGTTTGCTGCCCGGGGCATCCAGGCGGGGGACCGGATCGGCATTCTTCTTCCCCAGGAACCGGAAACGGCAATCGCGCACATAGCCGCTTACAAGATGGGCGCGATCGCGGTGCCGCTCTTTACGCTGTTCGGCTTCGACGCGCTGCAATTTCGTCTGAGCGACTGCGCCGCGAAAGTCCTGGTTACCGATTCCACCGGTATGACCAAGATCGACCAGATCAGGGCGGCCCTTCCGCATTTGCAATCGGTGTTCTGCATCGACGCGGAACCGCGTGGCAGCGAGAATTTCGGCGAAGCGCTGCGTGGATTTCCGGACCGGTTCTCGGTGCAACCGACCCGCGCCGACGATCCCGCGCTCATCATCTACACTTCCGGCACGACCGGTAAACCCAAGGGCGCGTTGCACGCGCATCGGACTTTGCTCGGGCATCTGCCCGGCGTCGAGATGTCGCACAATCTGCTGCCGCGGCAGGATGACCTGATGTGGACGCCGGCAGACTGGGCGTGGATAGGCGGGTTGCTGGACCTGCTGTTCGCGGCCTGGCATCACGGCATCCCGGTCGTTGCCCGTCGCTTCGAGAAGTTCAATCCCGAGGCGGCCTTCGAACTGATGGCGAAACACCAGGTGCGCAATGCATTCCTCCCGCCGACGGCGCTCAAGATGATGCGTTCGGTGTTTCATGCGAATGTGCGCTGGAATCTCGATCTGCGTTCCCTTGCCAGCGGCGGCGAATCGCTGGGAGCGGAACTGCTGCAATGGGGACACGAGACTTTCGGGCTGACCATCAACGAGTTCTATGGGCAAACCGAATGCAACATGGTGCTGTCTTCATGCGAAGCCCTTTTTGCTGCGAGGCCCGGCACCATCGGCAAGGCTGCGCCCGGCCATCAGGTGGACATCGTCGATGACGACGGCTCTCCGCTGCCGGATGGCGAACAGGGCAATATCGGCATTCGGCGTCCGGACCCGGTGATGTTCCTTGGTTACTGGAACGATCAGCGCGCCACGCAGGAAAAATTCGCCGGCGACTATCTGCTGACCGGCGATACCGGGCGCCGCGATGCGCAGGGCTACTTCGAGTTCGTCGGCAGGAACGACGACGTGATCACCAGTGCGGGCTACCGGATCGGGCCGGGGCCGATCGAGGACTGTCTGCTCGGCCATCCTGCGGTTCGCCTTGCTGCGGTGATCGGCGTGCCCGACCCCGAGCGCACCGAGATCGTCAAGGCATTCGTGGTCCTGAAAGACGGTTGGAGCCCGAGCGAGGAACTGACTCACGAGATCCAGAACCATGTGAAGGTAAGACTGGCCGCCCACGAATATCCGCGCCAGGTCCGCTATGTCGACGCGTTGCCGCTCACAAGCACAGGAAAGATCATCCGCCGCGAGTTGCGCAACCTGAAGGACTGACGGTGCACAACCGGCATCGATGCAGTAACCTGTCGGCCATCGGACGATAATAGCCCCCGCCGCCAACCCGAACAGAGCCCGATGCAAGACCAGCCCATCCTCGAAACCCGGCAGCTTTCCCGGGAGTTCAGCGGTTTCGTGGCCGTGAACAACGTCAGCCTCAAGGTCCGGCAGGGCAGCATTCATGGACTGATCGGTCCCAATGGCGCGGGCAAGACTACGATGTTCAACCTGCTCACCAAGTTTCTCTTGCCGACCTCGGGAACCATTCTCTATGGCGGAAAGGACATCACCCGCGATCATCCCGCACGGGTGGCACGACGTGGACTGGTGCGCTCCTTCCAGATCTCCTCGACCTTCCCTCACATGACCGTTCTCGAGAACGTGCGGGTAGCGCTACAGCGAAAGCTGGGAAATTCGTTTCAGTTCTGGCGTTCGCAACGCACGCTCGCTCGACTCGATGGGCGTGCGATGGAGATCCTCGCCAGTGTCGAGCTCGCCGAGCACGCACAGCTTCAGGCCACCGAACTACCGTACGGGAGAAAACGCGCCCTGGAATTCGCCACCACGCTGGCGTTGGAACCGGACCTGATGTTGCTCGACGAACCGACGCAGGGCATGGCGCACGAGGACGTGGGGCGCGTCGTGGGGCTCATTCGCAAGGTTGCCGCCGGTCGCACCGTCCTGATGGTCGAGCACAACCTCAGTGTCGTGGAGGATTTGTGCGACACCATCACAGTCTTGCAGCGGGGCGCAGTGCTGGCGGAGGGAAGTTACGCCGAAGTTTCCGGTGATCCGCAGGTGCTCGAAGCCTATGTCGGAGTCGCCGATGAGTGACGCGGCCACGATCCTCGAAGTAGTCGATCTGAACGCCTGGTACGGCGAGTCGCATGTCCTGCACGGAATGCGCTTCGCGGTGAACCGTGGAGAGCTGGTAACGTTGCTTGGCCGGAACGGTGCGGGACGCACGACCACTTTGCGCGCGATCCTCGGACTCACCGGCCGACGCAGCGGTTCCATCCTGGTCAGGGGGCGCGAAGTGATCGCGATGCCGCCGCACCGTGTTGCACGGCTCGGAATCGGCTACTGCCCGGAAGAGCGCGGCATCTTCGCCAGTCTATCTGCCGAGGAAAACCTGTGGCTGCCGCCGCGCATCGGCAGCGGGGGCATGAACGTCGAAGAGATCTACGCGATGTTCCCCAATCTCTACGAGCGCAGAAAAAGCCCGGGCGGCCGTCTGTCCGGAGGCGAACAGCAGATGCTGGCGCTCGCGCGCATCCTGCGCGCCGGCGCGGACTTGCTGCTGCTGGACGAAATAACAGAGGGACTGGCGCCGGTGCTGGTCAAGATGCTGGGCCACGCGGTCCGCAGCCTCAAGGAGAAGGGCTACACGATTATCATGGTGGAACAGAATTTCCGATTTGCCGCGCCTCTCGCGGACCGCCACTATGTGGTCGAACTGGGGCGGGTGGTGGAAACGGTCAACAAAGGAGAACTGGACGCCCGGCTCGATCTGCTGCACGAGTATCTTGGCGTTTGAGCGGATTGCACATCTTATTGGGAGGGAAAATGGATAGGAGAAAAATAGGCGCGCTTTCCTGCGCGGCGGCATTGGTGCTGATCGCAGGCTGCAAGGACACCGGCCAGAGCGGCGGCAAGATCACCGATAACGTGGTTCGCGTCGGCGTGCTCACCGACATGTCCGGACTGTATTCGGATATCGGCGGGCAGGGCTCGGTGGTCGCGGCCAACATGGCCGCCGAGGATTTCGGCGGAACGGTTCTCGACAAGAAAATTGACATCGTTTCCGTCGATCACCAGAACAAGGCGGACGTGGCGGCGCAGAAAGTTCGCGAGTGGATCGACCGTGGCGGGGTGGACATGATCACTGACGCGCTCAATTCCGCGGTGGCGCTGGCGACTGCCAAGGTCGTCGCCGAGAAGAAAAAGATCATGATGAACACGGGTGCCGCCTCCACTCGGCTGACCAACGAGGACTGTACCTCGTACACCATCCATCACACCTACGACACCTATGCGCTTGCCAATGGCACCGGGCGTGCGGTGGTGAAACAGGGCGGGAAAACCTGGTTCTTCCTCACGGCCGACTATGCCTTCGGCCATTCGCTCGAACAGGACACCATGAACGTGGTGAAGGAAAGCGGCGGCAAGGTGCTGGGCGCAGTGCGGCATCCGCTGTCGGCATCCGACTTCTCTTCGTTCCTGCTGCAGGCGCAGGCGTCGAAGGCCAAGATCATCGGGCTGGCGAACGCGGGCGGCGACACCATCAATTCCATCAAAGCGGCAAACGAATTCGGCTTGACCAAGACGCAGAACCTCGCCGGTCTGCTGGTGTTCGTCAGCGACATCCACAGCCTGGGGCTTCAGGCCACCCAGGGCATGTACGTCACCGAAGCGTGGTACTGGGACCTCAACGACCAGACGCGCGCGTGGAGCAAGCGGTTTTTCGACAGGACCCAGAAAATGCCGACCATGATCCACGCGGGTGTGTATTCCGCGACGACCATGTATCTCAACGCGGTCAAGGCGACCGGCACCGACGATGCCGATGCCGTGATGACGTGGATGCGGTCCAACAAGCACAGCGACATGTTCGGCACCGACATGGTGCTGCGCGAAGATGGCCGTCTTGTCCACGACATGTACCTGTTCCAGGTCAAGAAGCCGGCTGAGTCGAAAGCGCGGTGGGACTATTATCACGTGCGCGAGAAGATCCCGGCCGACCAGGCATTCCAGCCGCTTTCGCTGTCACGTTGTCCTTTGATCACCCGATAACAAGACGAAGCAGCGGTCGGACGCTAGAAGAAAAGTAAATGACGGAAATTTTTGGCGTTTCGGTCGATGCGCTTTTCGGCCAGCTCCTGCTGGGGCTGGTCAATGGCTCGTTCTATGCGATGCTGAGCCTGGGCCTCGCAGTCATCTTCGGCCTGCTCAACATCATCAACTTCGCCCACGGCGCGCTCTACATGATGGGCGCGTACGCGGCATGGATGGGGTTGACCTATTTCGGCATCGGGTACTGGCCAAGCCTGCTGCTGGTGCCGTTGATCGTCGGTGCTTTCGGGATGGTGATCGAGCGCGCGCTGTTGCAGTGGCTGTACAAACTCGATCATCTCTACGGCCTGCTGCTCACATTCGGCGTCGCGCTGGTCATCGAAGGCACCTACCGGCATTTTTTCGGTGTGTCGGGCCAGCCTTACCCGGTTCCGGAACTGCTGGCCGGTTCCACCGATCTGGGCTTCATGGCGCTGCCCAATTATCGCGCCTGGGTGGTGGTGGCTTCCGCACTGGTGTGCCTCGCGACCTGGCTGGTGATCGAGCGCACCCGGCTTGGCGCGAACCTGCGCGCCGGAACGGAAAATCCGAAACTGGTGCAGGCCTTCGGCATCAACGTGCCGCTGATGGTGACGCTGACGTACGGCTTCGGCGTGGCGCTTGCAGCGTTTGCCGGCGTGCTCGCAGCGCCGATCATCCAGGTGAGCCCGTTGATGGGCTCGAACCTGATCATCGTCGTGTTCGCGGTGGTGGTCATCGGCGGAATGGGTTCGATCCTCGGCTCGATCGCCACCGGCCTGGGTCTGGGCGTGATCGAAGGCTTTACCAAGGTGTTCTATCCCGAAGCCTCCAACACCGTCGTCTTCGTCATCATGGCCATCGTCCTCATGGTGCGGCCGGCGGGACTTTTCGGGCGCGAGAAATGAGTCCGCAATGAAGCGCGATTACGTCGTCTTCGCTGTCGGGCTTGCGGTCCTGCTCGCTGCGCCGTTTTTCGTCTATCCGGTACTGATGATGAAGGTGCTGTGCTTCGCGTTGTTCGCCTGCGCTTTCAATCTGCTGCTCGGATTCACCGGCCTTCTGTCGTTCGGCCATGCCGCATTCCTGGGCACTGCCGCGTACGCAACGGGTTACGCCATGACGAATCTTCCGGTAACGCCGGAAGTAGGCCTGATTCTCGGCACGCTGGCTGCCGCTGCCCTGGGCGTCGTGTTCGGCGGGCTGGCAATTCGCCGGCAGGGCATCTACTTCGCCATGATCACGCTGGCTCTTGCGCAGATGGTTTACTTCTTCTGCCTTCAGGCGCCGTTCACCGGCGGGGAGGACGGACTGCAGGGAGTTTCGCGCGGTGCGCTGTTCGGGCTGCTGAACCTCGGCAACGATATGGTGATGTACTACTTCGTGCTCTCAGTCTTCGTGGCCGGATTCCTCGTCGTCTACCGCACCATCCATTCACCGTTCGGCCAGATACTCAAGGCGATCCGGGAGAACGAGCCGCGGGCGCTTTCGCTGGGTTATGACGTGGATCGCTACAAGCTCGTCGCCTTTGTGCTCTCGGCTGCGCTCGCCGGGCTGGCCGGCGCGACCAAGACCCTGGTGCTCGGCTTTGCCACGCTGACCGACGTGCATTGGGGAACCTCGGGAGAGGTGGTGCTGATGACCTTGGTAGGTGGCGTGGGCACAGTGCTCGGCCCGGTCGCGGGCGCCGTCATCATCGTGGTGTTGCAAAACGA
>Ga0187893_10008148_pt1 | contig 16711 bp, 12 predicted proteins | sample MA1701074metaG_FD_139574 | JGI IMG/M metagenome (GOLD analysis project Ga0187893, IMG submission 139574) | White microbial mat communities from a basaltic lava cave in the Kipuka Kanohina Cave System on the Island of Hawaii, USA - MA170107-4 metaG ...
CAATGGATGGACCTGATGTATTTCTGCGAGCGGCTTCAGTCGGGAGTTTCAGATGCACAGGCGCTTTCCAATAGTCTGGCAATTCAAACGGAGCTTGCAAAAAACTACAACTATATGCTGCATACTTCCGTGGGAGGAAATCAGACCTACAATAATGCATGGATTAATCTTGCCAATCAGAATCCGCAATGGAAGCTTGCGACTATAACGTTCAGGGCGCAGATAGGAACCAAGGTATGGAGCTCGTCACTTCCCAACGACCACTATCTTCAGAATTCAAGCGGTCAGTTCCTTGATCTGAACGGAAATGTGGGAAACAAAACCTGGAGGCCTACAGCGCCATTATCAAGCTATGTGTCGGACGGGCAAACCATGCGCAGCAGCTTACAGTCTTCACTTCAGGGCTTGACACGAGGTGTGGATTTTGTAAACGAGAACGGAGAAGTATTTCCGTTAATTTCCAACAGCGCCATGGCAAGCGATCCGCAGGTTACCTCTGCAAAAAATTCATCCGGCCTTGGATGGGAAGAATTTCTTGCTGATAAGGTGATGCAAAATGCCGTTCAGTCGTACCGCGATCAGTTTATGAATCTTCCGCAATTGCAGAATGCATCATTTTCTGAGTATAGGATTGATGGTCACCGAAGCTATCAGTTCAGGTGGGAAAAAATGAAATACATCACCAAACCTATCAATGGAAAATATTATTCAACCGCTGATTTTTATCCCCGTTGGCCCACCAACTGGAAAGACTGGATGGGACCCTGGCATGGCTTGAGGTGGATCGTGGAATCGCGCTATGAAGAAATCCGAAATGGTGATAAATTATTTAGTCCGTTTGTGGCTGCCGGCTGGGATGCGAATCCTGAAAATGATGTTCGTCCTGCACAATGGCTGGGTTTGTTAAAATGTCTTGGAATGCTGGGAGCAGAATTTTATTATACAGGATATTTTAACGAAGCAGCAAATTATACTCCGCCAAATCCTCCGCCTTACAATCCGCGCGGGTATGCATGGCAGGTAGTAATGCCCCCCTACTCACAGGCGGTAACAAGCCGCTATGAAGACCTGCTCCGCAACGGAAGCGTTCTCGAAGGCGACCTGATGAATAATTATACCTCGCCCACTTGCCCCGGTTATCAATTTTCGGCAGGTGATGTGCGCAAAGTGGTAATGGCGCGCAAAAAGGATAATGCCAATGTATATGCGATTACCGGAACCATTCAGCCCCTTTCCAATATGCAGGGCAATGCTGAACTGGAAGGAGAAGCATCCATCAGCCTGAACGGACAAAACCTGAAATTTAAAATCCGCAGACAGGGCAGCACTTATTTTTATGATAATACCAATTCAGGCGCTCCTGTATTTTTCCAGCTCGACAAATGGCATGAAGCATCCCATCCGTACTACTGGTCAAAAGATTTTGAACTTGAAGCGGAATTGTACGATAATACCAATGCTACCTATAATCTGAAAACAACTGTTCCGCAGGGAACTGCTTCAGGAGATTACCGGAACTATACCACATGCATAACATTCCCGGATAACCAGACTTCGTTTACACCGGTTGAATTGTCATTCTCACCACGCTCAACTGCTCCGGTCACTTATTATTTCTGGGTAAGGGCACGCGCCCGTACAAACGGACAGACCACAGGAATGAGTGTAAGTGTGGATAATGGCGCAGCCAAAACGATTGGCTGTGTTTCGGATACAAACTGGACATGGTTCCGGCTGGATGGTTGTTCGCAGCAAATCATCAGTTTCGCGAACGTAACACCAACCGCACATGTTCTGAAAATCACTCCGACAAGTAACAAGCTTGAAATTGACAAAGTTTTTCTGACCACTAATTCCGGACTGACCATGACACCATCGGGAGCAGCATGTTCCACCAGCGGTTCGGCAACCATCACGCCTTCCGGTCCTACTTCATTCTGCCAGGGGGGATCTGTTTCGTTGACTGCTTCCTCAGGCACTTCCTACGCATGGTCGAATGGCGCTACCACGCAAACTATAAATGTAACTGCTTCCGGAAGTTATATTGTAACCGTCAATAATGGTACAGGTTGCGCTGGAGTTTCATCACCCATAACCGTTACAGTAGCTCCTTCCCCGTCTGCAACAATTAGTGCAGGGAGTTCCACTTCTTTTTGCCAGGGCGGATCGGTAACACTTACTTCCAGTGCCGGAGCATCTTACTTATGGCAACCGGGCGGACAAACTACACAATCAATTACCGCTACTACATCAGGAAATTATACTGTAAGAGTAACCAACAGTTCGGGCTGCTCAGCTACTTCTTCAGCTACCACAGTAAGTGTGCTTAGTGTACCGACTGCGACTATCAGTGCCGGAGGACCCACTTCATTTTGTTCCGGTGGCTCGGTTACGCTTACCTCAAGCACCGGCAGCGCTTATTTATGGCAGCCAGGGGGGCAAACTTCGCAATCCATTACAGTCACCACTTCAGGAAACTATTCCGTAAGAGTGACCAACAGTTCGGGTTGTTCCACAACATCCTCTTCTACATCCGTAAGTGTAACCAATGCACCATCAGCTACCGTCAGTGCGGGGGGGCCAACTTCGTTTTGTTCCGGTGGATCGGTAACGCTTACATCGAGCGCTGGCAGCGCTTATTTATGGCAGCCGGGTGGGCAATCTTCACAATCAATAACCGTCAGCACAGCCGGAAATTACACCGTTCGGGTGAGCAATTCATCAGGATGTTCCGCCACTTCAGCACCGGCAAATGTTGTAGTTAATACAGCCGCGATTCCTGTGATCACCCCTGGCGGAACAGTAACAATTAATCAGGGGCAAACCGTTACGCTCACTTCAAGTGCAGCATCTTCCTATTTATGGTCACCAGGGGGTCAAACCACGCAGAGCATCAGTACCGGTACAGCAGGAAGTTACAGGGTAAGCACATCCGATGCGAACGGTTGTACTGCAACCTCAGCATCCACCACTGTGCTTGTTCAAAACACACAACCGGTGAGCATAACAACCGCTGGTCCGGTTTCTTTTTGCCAGGGAGATTCGGTGATGCTTACTGCTTCCAATACAAGCGGAAATGTTTACTGGTTGCCCGGATTTCAAACTACGAATTCCATTTATGCAAAAGAATCGGGTACCTATACAGTGAATGCTGCGAACGGAACTTCGGCACAGATTACAGTAACCGTATGGGATAAGCCAATGATTCCTTCAATAACACTTTCATACATTCCGAATTCAGCATATCAATTGACAGCTTATGAACCTTCGGCAATATCGTATTTGTGGTCCACAGGAAGCGCCTCGCAAACAATAACGGTTGCCTCCGCACAAAATGTTACTGTCAGTGCATTTAATTCGTTCGGATGTAAAAGTCCAGCACAAAGTATGTCGGTGGTTAATCCCGTAAGTCAACCCTGCGGAGTCGCCAATATGCTGACAGCGCATCATATTATTGACGAAGCGGCTTCGCTTTCATGGAACCCTGCCGTTACTGCCGATTCGTTCCAGGTAGCTTACCGGGCTTCGGGTCAAACCATATGGAGCTATCTCGTTGTAGCCGGAAATATTTCAACGGTACGCATTACTGGCCTTACTGCCGGAACAGTTTACAATTGGATGGTAAAAACGCTTTGTATCTCCGGATCGCAGTCCAGCACCTTATCTGCATTTACCACACTGAATGGTGCATTAAGCTGCGGAAGCACTCCCATAAATACCTACACCTCCGATGTTACCGAAAGCGGAGCAAAGCTGAACTGGTATAACACCATCGCGCAGTCATTCGTCATCAGGTATAAAGCCGTTGCATCGGGAACATACAAATACATAAATAAAGATGGTACCAACGGACGGGTACATGTTTACCTTTCCGATCTTGATCCCCATACTGTTTACCAGTGGAGTGTTAAAACAAATTGTAACGGTATTCAAAGCTTGTATTCTCCATCCGAATATTTTACCACTGCTGATATCTGCCCTGATCCAGGTCCTGTTGATGTTCAGGAAGTGCTGCATAACCGCGCTACGATTGTCTGGAATGCAAGCGCACTGGTGGATACGCTGAAAATAAAATACGGCATCGTGGGCAATGGAATTATTCAGTATAAAACAGCCGTTCAGGCCGGAAGCTTTGGCAGAACTACTATTGGAAAACTGGAACCAGACCGCGATTATTTCGCAGTATTAAAATCAAAATGCGATGATGGCGGAAGATCAGCAATATCGGATACTGTGTTCTTTCACACACAGCCGGCACCTGTTCTGCGACCGGACAATCAGCTCCAACTGAATGCTTATCCTAATCCTGCAACCGACCGGATTACGTATGCATTCGAAACAAATAAGGATGGAGAATACTCTGTTAAAGTAACGGATATGTCAGGACGTGAGCTGTTGAAAAAAGTCCGTTTTGCTTATGAAGGAGAAAACGGTGATGAGCTTTATTTGGGAACTTTTACCAGCGGAATTTATATGTTGGTTGTCGAACAGGGTCCAATGACCGGGCGATTTAAGATCTCGATTCAGTAATAAGAACCAAACAACAATCTGCAAACGGGCTTCTCAAGAGCCCGTTTTTTTATTTCAAACGGTATCATCTGCTGGTAAATTATTTTCAACTGGATTTCACTCATCGCATCGCATACTGCTGAAAGGTATGGACGATTGCTTCATGTTTTTATCTTTGCCGTCCACCTCACGAAAAATAATGGACAGAAATCAAGTGATAGGGCTTTTGCTGATCGCGGCTGTAGTAATCGGAATGAGCATTCTGAATCAGCCATCTAAAGAGCAGATGGAAGCGATGAAGAAGCAGCGCGATTCTATTGAAGCGGCTGAATTGAAAAAATTAAATGCTCAGCAGGAAGCCGCCTCTATGCAAAAAAATATTCCGGAGGTTGTAATGGATTCTTCGCTGGCATCTGATTCGGTGCTTGCTGAAGAAACCAGACAAAAGCTTGGATTATTTTCTGAAGGCGCTGTAAAAGATAGTTCGGTTTACTTTATTGAAAATAACCTGATGCGCATCGGCATTTCGGCAAGAGGGGGAAAGGTGCATTATGTTGCATTAAAAAATTATAAAACATTCGATGGAATGCCCCTGGTGCTTACAGATGGTGATTCATCTGTTTTCGGATTCAATTTCTTTTCACAAAACAAATCCATTTCCACCAGTGATCTGTATTTTATAAAAACAGCTTCCACAGCACAGTCCTTAACCTTCCGGCTTAATGCAGGCGAAGCAGGTTATTTGCAATACACGTATCAGGTTTCCCCCGATTCATATCTGCTTTCATTTTCATCGGAATTCAGAAACCTTGAAAACATCATTGCCGCCAATACAAATTACCTTGAACTGAATTGGTTTAAGAAATTATTGAAAACAGAAAAGGACATTGCTTCCGAGAGAAGCAATTCATCCGTTTATTATCGTTTTATGGATGAAGAGGTGGAAAGCATATCTGAACAAAGCGATGAAACCGCTGACTTAACAACAAAAATAAAATGGGTTGCATTCAAGCAGCATTTTTTTACATCTGCGCTCATCTCTGAAGCTGGATTTGAAAAACCAACGCGCGTTGAAACCATTACCGATGAGGGATCCGGAAAATACATCAAGGAATGTAAAGCTACGTTCACAATTCCATACAATCATAAACCGGATGAAACCATTTCCATGTCATTTTATTATGGTCCTAATCATTTTCAAACACTTAAAAAACTGGATCTGGGCATGGAAAAGCTCATTAATCTGGGTATTTTCGGATTTGTTTCCAGATGGCTTGTTATTCCCGTATTCAACTGGCTGAACAGCTTTAATCTTAATTTCGGAATTATCATTTTGATATTAACCATTCTGATCAGGATCATTTTACTGCCGCTTACTTTTAAATCATTTCTTGCCACTGCCAAAATGCGGGTACTGCAACCGGAAGTAAATGAGCTGAATCAGAAATTTGCAGATGATCCATTAAAGAAACAACAGGAGCAGATGAACCTTTACCGCAGAGCCGGAGTGAATCCGCTGGGAGGTTGTATTCCGGCATTGCTGCAGGTTCCGATTCTTTTTGCCATGTTCAGTTTTTTTCCGACATCCATCGAGCTGCGGCAGCAAAGCTTTTTATGGGCGAAGGATCTGTCCACCTACGATTCCATTGCCAATTTGCCGTTTCATATTCCGTTTTATGGAAGTCATGTAAGCTTATTTACCATTCTGATGACTCTTTCCACCTTGCTTTATACCGCCATCAATATGCAGATGACCACAGCGGTGAATCCGCAGATGAAATGGATGATGTACATTATGCCGGTTATGTTCCTGGGGGTGTTCAACAGTTATTCTGCCGGATTGAGTTATTACTATCTGTTAAGCAACCTGTTTGGATTGGGACAGCAGTTCTTGTTCAAATTTTTTATTGATGAAGATGCCATTCATAAAAAAATTCAGGAGCGGAAGAAGAAACCCGTTCAGAAATCAAAATTTCAGCAGAAGCTGGAAAAAATGGCAAAAGAAAGAGGACATAAACTCGGAAGGTAACTTCAAAGAATTAATCCAAAAAAATCAGTCATCAGCGATAAATTATTCTTTGCCTTTTTCTCCGGAAAACTGATCAGCAGAATTTTTGAAAAGTACATTAAAGGTGGTAAGACTTCCATAAATCCGGGTCAGGTATTGCTGAAGATTTATTTTATCCTCATCGGTTAACTTTTCATGGGCATTGATGCGTTGTTCCATCATCCGCAGCCGGTCGCGCAGCATGACTATTTTATGAAAGAAAACATCCAGGGGAACTTCTTTCGGTTGCAGGTTGGAATTTCCAGGATACAGCACCATTTTTCCGCCTGTCCATTTAGCTCCCATCGGAACCGTTTCCTGAAGATCGGAATATCTTTTAATGATATTGACCAATGCCGTTTCAACCTGAGAAAAACTGACAAGATCGGTGTCACCGGGAACGGATTCAATTATTTCCAATGCATTGTACATTCTGGAAACCTCCACCCTCCCCTTTTCGGTGAAAACAATGGTGAATGTACTGGCTTTGCTGTTAATAACCACCCCCGTTCCGAATTCAGGATGCCTGACACGCGATCCGATTCCAAGATCAATCATTATTTTTTTTCAAATTTTAATAATTGAAAACTAAATTGCAAAATTTCGGTCCGGTTTTCATGTAAATCAAAATCCTATACGATAAAAAAAGTACGTAAAAACGTCCGGGAAATCAGTTTTTGAATAATGGCACTTTTAATTCAATAGTGCCTTCCGGCTGATCGGTTCCGAGCGGAATTCCACCCGAATAACTTTCGCCCGTTAATTCGTCCGAATAGGTTACATAAAAGTAAAACAAGCCGCATTTAAGACTGTTGCAGTTGACAAAAGGTTCATTCTTTTTGCCCTTGAATTTTCTGTTGTAATTGCTGTTTCCGGCACCCGGAAATTCGGTCTTGCCGAACGCAACATGTGCTTCTACTAAAGAATTTTCAGTGCTCATAACGGGATTTCCATCGTAATCAGGAATAATGCGTACCTGAAGATTTCCACCCGTTCCACCGGTACATTGAATCTCCACGCTTTCCTTTTTGCAGGAAGTTATCACCAGCGCTGCAGCGCTTATTAATAAACATGCAATCGTCTTTTTCATTGTTTTAATCATTTACAGGTTAAACGTCAGGCAAACGAAAAGATTCAGCCGGGTAAGGTCTGAATTTGGCTTTAATTGTTGCAATCTTACATTATTTGCATGTATGTTCCTAATAAATGTTCATAAGTTTATCGAATGTGCGAATGAACCTGCTTCCGTCCATCATGTGCATTTTAAATACTTTCGCGCTTTGTATAATTTAAAAATTCTGAAATGAAAAAATCAATATTGATCTGGAACCTGTTGCTCACAGCAGGAATTATTTTTTTAGTGATAAAGCTTTATAAGCAAGACAAAGCTCCTTCTCCTGCCTCATCTGCGGCAAAAACTCAGGAATCATCCGTTGTGTATGTGAATACCGATTCGCTCCTTGAAAATTATCCGTATTTTGAAGATCTGAAAAAGCAGCTTGAAAAAAAGCAGGATAGTATCGAAAGAATTATTGAAGGAAAATCAAAAGCATTAGAATCCGAAATTAAATCATACCAGCAAAGGGGGGCATCACTTTCCGACTCGCAACGGATGACTGAGGAAGAAAAGCTGTACCGAAAACAGCAGGAATTGGTTGAATTCCGCAAAAGTCTTATTGACCAATTAGGCAATGAAGAAGAAAAGATGATGGACAGTCTGCATAAAAATCTTTCAGCCGCTTTAAAGGAATATAATCTGAATAAGAACTATCATTTTATTTTCGGCTATCAAAAAGGTTCCGGAATATTACTCGCCAATGATTCTCTTGATATCACGAAAGAAATAATTTCAGTTTTAAGCTTGAGTAAGCAATAAGATTCTGCGATTAATTTCTTAAAAGATCAGAACGAATCCCGGTGGGAATAACTACAGAACCTGTTTCATATCATCACGAATGAGCTTCAGGAAATAATATTCTTTTCGGTTGATATAACGCTGCCGGATTTGAAAGCACCGGCAAGCTCCAGAAATTTTTTCATTCCCTTTTCCTTCTGTTTATCCAGAATATAGCTCACAGAATTTTTCAGGTAGTTTCGTTGGGCAGAACGGGGAATTTCCGGTTCGAGCGAGGCATCAAAAAGATTTTCAATCCGGCTGATTCCATATCGAAGGGCATTATTGAATTCTTTAATAAAATCTCCGGATAGCTTTCCATTACAAACCCAGCAGGCAAAAACAAAAGGAAGCCCTGTCATTTTTTTCCATTCTGCAGCAAGGTCGTATTCAAACCTGAATTTATTCTTTAACAACAAAGCGCGGTTGCCAATGACCAATCCTGCCGTATTGCCCGAAATATTTTTTTCAAACCCTTCGAGTGCATACAAAATTTCCGGTTCTATTTTCCATTGTTGTTCAGCAAGAATTCTGATAAGCAATGCCGATGTCCGCGATTCGTAATCGAGCAGGATTGTTTTAATTTTATCCAACGGAACCTGGCTCATCACCGAAACAGAGTCAATTTTTCCGTCAGCGCCTATACAATATTCTGATATGATTTCAGCATATTTTAACTGAGGGATAACTGCTACAGGAACCAATCCCACATCTGCCTCACCCGCCATAAGTCTGCGAGCACACTCAGAAGGTGCATCCAGCGAAAGCGCCAGCTTATGTATGAACCCGGACTGATTCAGTCCGTGAACAAATGGCAGGGTATTGAGATACGATACGGCTGAAACTTTAATTTTATTCATTCCTTCGTCAATGGAGAATTTTATAAACCAGCTCTTTCAGCAATGCACTGTTCTCAGCACTTTCATTATTTACGCCTTTTGTTTTTAAATCGTATTCGCGGAGCAGCGAAAAAATCTGCATCAGCTTCTGCGGCTGATAATTCCTTGATGCTTTGGAATAATCCTTTACGAAATAAGGTGGTACACCCATTGCAATTGCAGCATTTTTGTCGGATTTGTCGTGAAGCTGATGAAACATCATCACTTTATTGAAATAGGAAAACAAACTGCCAAGCGTTAGAAAAACCGGATTGCTTTTTTCATTCGATGAGAGGTAATTTATAATCCGGTTTGCCTGGAGCACATTTTTTACTCCCAACGCTTTTTGCAGCTCAAAGACATTAAATTCCTTGCTGATGCCAATGTATTTTTCAACCAGAGATGCATCAATCAAAGCCCCCTTTTCAATATTCAGAAATAATTTTTCCAGCTCATTAACAATCCGGGTTAAGTCATTTCCGATAAATTCGCTCAGAAGCAGCGATGCATGGTCGTCAATCCGGTAACTGCAATTTTCAACATACGATGTGATCCATGATGGAATTTTATTTTCATAAAGCGGGGTGGATTCAAACATCACGGCATGTTTTGCAATTGCTTTGGCAATTTTCGTTCGCTTATCAAGTGATTTGTACTTATAACATAAAACAAGCAGGGTGGACAGCTGGGGGTTCGTCAAATAAATGAGAAAGGGGTTTTCATCATCCTCACCGGCTTTTGAAATCAGGTTTTTCACATCCTGCGCTTCCTTCACAATCACCACCTGGTAATTCGACATCATCGGATAACGTTTGGCTACGCTGATCATCGTCAGTACATCCAGCTCGCGGCCATATACAATGGTTTGATTAAATTCCTTTTCCGTTTCGTTCAGCACATTCGCTTCAATGTAATGCGTAATGCTGTCAATAAAATAATTCTCATCGCCATAAAAAAAATAAACAGGGTGATATACCTTGTTTTTAAGGTCGCGCATGATTTGCTCGTAGGTCATCAGGAAAAATTATGATATTTATTCCAATCTCAGCAATTGAATTCAGAACCTGAGATGCTTTACAGTTAGTCCGTTATTTATTAATTCTTTCAGCGAGTCAATCCCGATGCGCAGATGGCGTTCTACAAATTTTCTTGAAACCAGCGCATCGCTTTTTTCTGTTTTCACTCCGGCAGAAATCATCGGCTGGTCGGAAACAAGCAGCAATGCCCCGGTGGGAATCTCATTGACAAACCCTGTGATAAAAAGCGTGGCGGTTTCCATATCAATTCCCATGCATCGGGTTTGCTGAAGGTATTTTTTAAATTCCAAATCGTGCTCCCAAACCCTGCGGTTCGTAGTATAAACCGTGCCTGTCCAGTAATCGAAATTATGATTGCGAATAGTGGTGGATACGGCTTTCTGCAGACTGAATGCAGGCAGCGCAGGAATTTCAGCCGGAAGATAATCATCTGAAGTACCGTCACCGCGGATGGCTGCTATGGGAAGAATCAAATCGCCTACTTTGTTTTTCTTTTTAAGCCCACCGCATTTGCCGAGAAACAAACAAGCTTTGGGTTTTACAGCGCTGAGCAAATCCATAACTGTAGCCGAATTGGCGCTCCCCATCCCAAAATTGATGATGGAAATTCCACCTGCTGTGGCATTGGGCATTTGCTTATCCATACCCTGAATTTTTACCTTGTTCCATTCGGCAAACAGGCGGATGTAATGATTGAAATTGGTTATCAGTATGTATTTTCCGAAATCCTTCACCAAAGTTCCGGAATAGCGCGGAAGCCAGTTAGCAACTATTTCTTTTTTGCTTTTCAATGTAATTATTTACAAAAAACACAGACCTTTGAATCGCTCAAAACCCTATGAAACTTAATCTTCCGGTTTACGATTTCCGGCTGCGTTCGGTGGGACAAAGAAAACAAATTTTTGATTCGTTAAGAAAGAAGTTTGTTCCGCTTACTCCGGAAGAATGGGTGCGCCAGCATTTTGTACAGTTTCTGGTTCAGGAAAAAAAATATCCTTCTTCACTGATGGCAATAGAAAAAGGTTTGAAAGTCCATGTACTGAAAAAGCGAACCGATATTGTAGTATATAATCGCTTCGGAAATCCGTGGATGATTGTGGAATGTAAAGCTCCTGAAGTGGAAATATCGGAAGACACGCTTTTCCAGGCAGCCCGCTACAATATGACTCTGAATGTAAATTACATTGCCCTTACCAATGGAATGGAACATTACTGCTGCAGGATTGATGAAAAAGAAATTGTATTCCTGGAGGATGTTCCGGAGTATAAAAGGGATTAGTATTTAAGATTTTCCGAATGAAATTCCTGAAAAAAATTCTTATTGGCATCGGAATAATTCTTTTGCTGGTGGTTGTGGCATTAACTGTTTTTCTTCAGAACTCAAAACCAAAATATTCCGGTGAAATTAAGCTGAAAGGACTGAAAGCGGAAACAGAAATTTACTTTGATGATTACGGCATCCCTCACCTATATGCATCCAGCAAAGAAGAGGCATGGTTCGCTCTCGGTTTTGTTCATGCGCAGGAACGGTTGTTTCAGATGGAACTGCTGCGAAGGATTGGTTCCGGGCGTCTTGCCGAAATCCTGGGAAAAGATTTGCTGAGCGTTGATATTTTTTTTCGCACCCTTGGCATCCGGAATCATGCGGAAACAATGGCTTCAGAATACCTGACTGAAAATAAAGAGCCATTCCAGCGGGCGGCATTTTCATATATGAACGGTATCAATGCATTCATTGAAAACGGAAAAACACCGGTTGAATTTCATCTGCTCGGAATTCCGAAGGAAAAATTTACCCCAACCGATTTTTATGTTATCTCCGGTTACATGGCATTTACTTTTCAGGAAGCGCTGAAAACCGATCCCGCGCTCTCTGATTTGTATTCCAGATTCGGGAAGGAGTATCTGAAAGCATTTGTAAAATTACCGGAGGGGGATTCCATTTCAGCCCTTTCAGAACCAAGGGAGCTGTTGAGCATGGTAAATAAAGCGCAGGATGTTTTCTCAAAAATTCCTGCACCGCCTTTTATCGGAAGCAATGCCTGGGCTGTTTCCGCTGCAAAATCAAAATCTGGCAAGCCCATGCTGTGCAACGATACACACATCGGTTACTCGCAGCCATCGGTGTGGTATGAAGCGCATATTGAATATCCGGGTTTCAGCTTGTATGGAAATTTTCTTGCCGGATATCCATTTCCGCTTGTCGGACATACGCGCAGCTATGCCTGGGGGCTTACCATGCTTGAAGACGATGACCTCGATTTATTTCGTGAAAAATTAAACCCTGATGATTCGTCAGAATACTTTGTAAATGACCATTGGGAAAAATTTATTTTAAGAAAAGAAGTTGTCAAAATCAAAAATTCAAAGGATACAATAATTCATGTCCGGAGCACCCGCCACGGACCGGTAATGAACAAAGCTTTGCAGGATTTTTCAAAAAAGGAAAAACAACCCATTTCGCTCTGGTGGGTTTTTACCAATTGCACAGGAAATATTCTGCAAACCTCCTATTCCATGTGTCATGCAACCGATATGAATTCATTCAGGAATGCATGCTCCCGGATTGAATCACCCGGACTGAATGTGATTTATGCCGATACATCAGGAAATATTGCCTGGTGGGCTTGCGGCAAGCTGGTGAAGCGCCCCCCTCATGTTGTTTCAAAAACAATTCTGGATGGTTCATCCGGGAAGGATGAGCCACTGGGGTTTTATGATTTTGAAGAAAATCCGAAAAGCGAGAACCCGGAATGTGGATATCTGGTTTCAGCGAACCGTATTCCCGACTCACTCATTCATTTCAGATTCCCCGGATATTATGCATCGCCTCACCGGAGCCGGAGGATTGATAAGCTGTTGAATGAAAAAGAAAAATTGAATACGGAAGAAATGAAAAAAATCCAGCTTGATGATGTGAATGAAAGTTATAAAGGAAATTCCAAAATTATTTTGCATGCTTTACATGGAAATCCGGTACTGGAAAAAACCATACAACATCAGAAAGCTGCACAGGCATTAAAAGAATGGAATGGAAGCCATTCATTGACTGACATCGCTCCAGTTATTTATTACAAGCTTCTTTCCATCGCGTTGGATGAAGCGATGGCAGATGAAATGGATTCAGCGTTGTATCCTGTATTCAAAAATTCTCATTGCATGAAAAATGCAATTTCTGATTTTCTCAATAACAATAATTCCCCCTTTTGGGACAATAAAACTACTGAAGTAAAAATTGAAACGAGAGAGGAGATCATTGCTGCAGCGTTTGATTCCACCATAGCCGGATTAATCAATCAGCTCGGACCGGAGGTGAAAAGCTGGACATGGCAAAGGGTTCACACCGTTGAGTTTGTTCATGCCATAGGAAGGCAAAAACCGATGAATAATTTTTTCAATGCAGGACCTTTTCCTGTCGCTGGGGGTAATGAAACCATCAATTGCCAGGGATTTCCTCTTTCGCAAAGCGGAGTTTACAATGCCACCTACGGACCCGCTATGCGCATTGTCATTGATTTGGCTGATATTGAAAATGCAGAGAGCATTCTCCCCACCGGGCAATCCGGAAATTTCATCAGCGGGTATTATGATGATCAGGCAAAAATGTATGTAAACGGAAAATGGAGAAAAATGATGATGAACAAAAATGAAATTATGAATCGCGGCAAAAAGCTCATCCTGCTGTCCGATCGGCTTCCGCCTTGAAAGTTCGCGGTCAAAACCAATTTTCTTTTTGGATTGTTGTATTGGTTGCCAGCGTATGCATTTATGTCATTAGTCTGACAAACACATTTGAAACATTCGTTTATTTTTGAACCATACAAATCAAAAATCATATATGAGCTTGCAGCATTCTTCTTCAGAAATTTTAAGTCAGCTCGTCCGCCTAATAGACCAGCTTGATGAAAAACAATATGCGTGCGCCCTTACAAGCTTCGAGGGAAGCACCATCGGGCAACATGTGCGGCATGTGGTGGAATTTTATGATTGCCTTTTCCGAGGAATGCAGACAGGAACGGTAAACTATGACAAACGCAGCCGCAATAGTGTTATAGAAACCGATGTGCATTTTACAATACAGTTGCTGCATGACATCATTCATAAAATTAATAATCTGAAATTCGACAAATCACTGCGGCTGATTATTGATTTATCACATAACAGCGAGGAAACCGAAATCCACACTACCTATTTCCGCGAGCTTGCTTACAACATTGAACATGCCATTCATCACATGGCAATCATCAAAATGGGAGTAATGGCTCATTTCGCTCATGTTCGTTTTGAAGAAAATTTCGGAGTTGCTTATTCTACTCAACAGCATTTGGAAAAAGAAAAAGTTTTGTCAAAATAATTTTTTAACATGTGTACCGTAACGTACCTGCCGCTGGGCAATTCTGAATTTATCCTGACTTCCAATCGTGATGAAAGGGTAAACCGGGCGGCAGATTATCCAAAACCATACAGGGTATTTGATACGCTTGCCATATTTCCCAGGGATAAAGAAGCCAAAGGCACTTGGTTTGCCGCCACATCCAACCGTTTCACGCTTTGCCTGCTGAATGGGGCATTTGAAAAGCATAAGCACAATCCCCCATACCGTAAAAGCCGCGGCTTGATGCTGCTCGATTTTTTCAGATTTAATGATGTGAAAACATTTATTAATGAATATGATTTTTCAGGTATCGAGCCCTTCACCCTGCTCATTTTCGATAAACAAAAAATCATTAGCATTGATGAAATCCGGTGGGATGGCACACGGTTTTTTCATGAACTGAAAGATGCACGCCAGCCGCATATATGGTCATCGGCTACATTATATTCCAGGCAAACCATCCGGGAGCGCGAGCAATGGTTCAGGGATTTCCTCGATCATCATCCGGAATACAGCGAGAACGACATTCTGCAATTCCATCATTTCGGAGGCAGGGGGGACAAAGCAAATGACCTGATGATGAACCGGGATAATTTTTTAAAAACAGTGAGCATCACGTCCGTAACCAAAAGAAATGATTACGCATACATTACCTACGAAGACACCCTCCGCCACAAAATCTATCAGCGCAGGATTTCCTGAGCTGCGGATGCCGCTGTTTGCGGTAAAGCTTTTCCGTTTTGAATACTGGACCTGGTGGCTTTTCTACCTCCCCCTCCTTCCGTATTATTTATGGCTTGCATTCAAAGCGCGCTCTTTCACATTTTTCACGGCAGCCAATCCGGGTATTGATGCCGGTGGATTTTTCGGAGAGAAAAAATCGGAAATTCTTAAACTCATTGATGAAAAGCACAAAGTAAAAACCATTTTCATTTCGTGCTCAGATACTTTTGGCCATGTTGTATTGCAAATTCAAAAGCAAAACATCGGATTCCCGCTGATTGTCAAACCCGATGTGGGAGAAAGGGGGAATGGCGTGCAGAAGATTTATTCATTGGAAGAATTAAGAAACTTATTTCGTGAATATGCGGCCACTGATTTGCTGATTCAGGAGTTCATTGATTTTAAAACCGAGCTTGGAATACTTTATTACAAACAGCCCGGAAATTCAACAGGAGAAATCAGTTCAGTCGTTATCAAAGAGTTTTTGAAAGCAGAGGGTGATGGCGCTCGCTCCATTCTGCAGCTGATGCAGCAGAACGACCGCGCACGCATTCAGGCAAAACGGCTGAAAAAGAAAATGGGTAATGATATTTACAGGGTGCCGCATGAGGGAGAGGAAGTTCTGCTCGAACCTATCGGCAACCATTGCCTCGGCACAAAATTTCTTAATGGAAATCATTTGATAAATAAAAAGCTTGTAAATATTTTTGATAAGATAGTTGCGGACATACCGGGGTTTTATTACGGACGGTTTGATTTAAAAGTAAATTCAATGGAAGATTTGTATGACGGAAAAAACATCCGCATCATGGAACTGAATGGCGTTAGCTCAGACCCTGCACATATTTTTCATCCCGGGTATTCGATCGTGAAAGCATACAGGGATTTGATAAAACACTGGAAGATTATTTACCGTATCAGCATTTCCAACATGAATTCGGGAACCCCTCCTGTTTCATTAAAGGAAATTTATAATAAAATGCGGATTCATTTTTTCAAATGATATTGCGCCAACAGCTATGCTTTTAAAAATTTTCAATCCTGAATAAATACCCGAAAATCCCAGCATAATAAAAATGAAATCCATTAAAATCACCACCCTCATAGCAGGAATTCTGATTCTGCTTTCGTCATTCTTTCATGCTTTTCTTGGCTATCCCGCCATTAATGATGCCATCATCACCACGCATACGGCTGATGAAGTGGCTCACACGTTCCGCATCATCTGGATTTATTCATCCGTTGCCA
>Ga0187893_10008149_pt1 | contig 16709 bp, 13 predicted proteins | sample MA1701074metaG_FD_139574 | JGI IMG/M metagenome (GOLD analysis project Ga0187893, IMG submission 139574) | White microbial mat communities from a basaltic lava cave in the Kipuka Kanohina Cave System on the Island of Hawaii, USA - MA170107-4 metaG ...
ACATCACGAATCGCCTCTCCGAGACCCCTTGGCTCTTCGTCGGCAGTGCATTGCACGCCACCGCGCGTAGGCATCACTGTTGATGCGGAACCGGATTCGGTAATTTGAGATTCTCAGGCGCTCCTCTACGACAACCTCAAGTCCGCGGTGCTGGAGCGGCAGGGCAGCGCCGTCCACTTCCATCCGCGGCTGATCGAGCTTTGCTCGCACTACCATTTCCAGCCCCGCCCCTGCGCCCCCGGCAAGGGCAACCAGAAGGGCAAGGTGGAGCGCGCCATCCGCTACGTGAGGGAGTCCTTCTTCGAAGGCACGCGCCTGACCACGCTCGAAGATCTGAACGGCCGGGCTTGGGCGTGGCGCGACCGGGTGGCGCACCAGAGGCCCTGGCCCGACGACGCGAAGCGGACGGTGGCGGAGGTCTTCGACGAAGAGAAGCCGCGGCTGCTTCCGCTGCCCGTAAATCCCTTCGTCGCCGAGCTGGTCCGTCCGGTGCGGCAGATCAAGGGGATCTGGGTCCCCTTCGACCTCAACCACTACTCGATCCCGGCCTCCGCATTGGGGCGGTCGCTCACTCTCGTGGCCTCCACAACGATGGTGCGCATCCTGGACGGCCAAATCGAGATCGTGTCCCACCGCCGCAGCTACGACCGCGACCAGTACGTCGACGAGGCCGGCCACGAAGAGGCCCTGCTCGAGCACAAGCGCAGAGCCAGGGGTCAGACGCCTTCTTCCCGCCTCACCGCCGCCGTGCCCGAGACGGAGGCCTTCCTGCGGGCGGCCTTCGCCAAGGGCGAGAACGCCGGCTCCACCACCCTCAAGCTCCTGCGCCTGCTCGACGACTATGGGGCGCAGGCTCTCCGGGCCGCGCTCCGCGAGGCACTGGAGCGCGACACGCCTCGCATCTCCTCGGTCGCCTACCTGCTGGAGAGACGCCGCCGTGCGGCGAAGACCCGGCCGCCTCTGCCCGTCGACCTGTCTCGCCGTCCCGACCTGGCCGACCTCGTGGTCCGGCCCCATGAAGCGGAGACCTACGATGAGCTTTCCCGCACAGACGACGACCGGGACTCCTGACCTCAAGGAGTATCTCGCCCAGGTCGGCCTCCTCGCCCTGGCCGACTGCAGCGACGACTTCCTGGCCCGCGCCAGCAAGGGCCGCTTCTCTCCGCGCCAGGTGGTCGAGGAGATCGTCCGCCTGGAGCTGACCGAAGGCGCCAAGCGGAGCCTGGAGAGGCGGCTCGAGCGCTCCCGCATCGGCCGCTTCAAGCCCATGGCCGACTTCGACTGGAACTGGCCCAAGAAGATCGAGCGCGACGTGATCGAGCGCGCCTTGACCCTCGACTTCGTCGAGGAGCACCGCAACCTCGTGCTGCTGGGCGCCAACGGCGTGGGCAAGACCATGATCGCCAAGAACCTCGCTTACCAGGCCGCCCTGGCCGGCCACTCCGTCCTCTTCACAACCGCGGCCGAGCTGCTCGACGACCTGCGCGCCGAGGTCGCCCAGACCACCTTCCGCCGCAAGCTCACCAAGTACGCGTCGCCCCAGATCCTGGTCATCGACGAGGTCGGCTACCTCTCCTACGACCACCACGCCGCCGACCTGCTCTACAAGGTCGTCGACCGCCGCTACGAGAAAAAGTCCATCGTGCTCACCACCAACCTCGCCTTCCGCGACTGGAACACCGTCTTCCCCAACGCCACCTCGATCGCCACCCTGCTCGACAAGCTCACGCACCACGCCGACGTCACCATGGTCGAGGGGAACAGCTACCGCGTGCACGAGAGCCAGAAAGAGGCCGCGGCCAGGCGAAAGAAAAAGCCGTGAGGATCACGCCCAGCCACCTCTACGTCGAGGCGGTGATCCGAGACTACCTGTGGCTGCCGGGAACGCCGCGCCGGGCCAGCCGCCAGGATCGACGTCTGGCCGCCTCCCTCTACGAGCAGGCGGTGCCGCTGCCTGCTGTGCATGCAGCCCTGATGCTCGCCGCCGCCCGCAGGACCCTACGCAGCTCCCATCTCATGCCGCTGCCGCCAATCCGAACCCTCCACTACTTCCTGCCCGTCATCGAGGAAATCCTGCACAACCCGCCCGAGCCGGGCTACGTCGAATACCTCGCCGGCAAGCTCAAGCCCTTCGCCAGCCAGAAAACCGCGCTTCTTGGCGAGCGCTAACACTCAGGGGCCTGCGCGGCGTCGGACGCGTGACGGAGACGATCGGCGGGGAGTTCATGCTGCTTCGAGGGCTGCTGTGGGGGCTCTACGCGCGGGCGAGGGGCCGGAGGAAGCCCAGCTTCTCGAGCCGCGCGCGATAGCGGCGGCCGACGGCGTCGACGCCATGCTGGGCCTCGACCAGCTCGCGGCCCCTCTCCGCCAGGGCGCTGCCCCAGGCCGGATCGCTCACCAGCCGGCGCATGTACCCGGCGGCCTCGTCGAGGTCCGGGTCGGCCCAGCGCTGGCCGTCCGCGAACGGGTAATCGCCCTGGCCCACGTCCACGAGGCGGTAGTCCACGATGCAGGCGTTCTGGGAGTTCGTGAAGTCCATGTTGCCGGAATAGCCCGTCACGATCACCGGCTTCCCGAGCATCATCGCCTCGGCGATGCCGCGGCCGAAACCCTCGGAGCGGTGGAGAGAGACGAAGGCGTCGCACTGCTCGATGAGGCCGACCATGCGCCGGCGGTCGAGCACCTCGTTGATCAACATGATGCGGGGGTCGCTGAGCTCGGGGGAGGCAAGGAACGCCCTGGCCTGGTCCGGCCGCGCCTCGGCGCCGTTCGCCTTGACCACCAGGCCCACGCGTTCCCCGGCCTGCGCGGGGAACGCGGCGCGAAAGGCGCGCATCGCGCCGATGGGGTTCTTCCGCGCGACGTACGAGGTGAAGTCGAACGTGGTCAGGAAGAGATAGGCGTCCTCCGGCAACCCCAGGTCGCTGCGTCGCAGCCCGGTGCCCCCGCGCACGTCCAGTGGGTGCGGCATCCACGCCACGGGCAGCGGGAACTTCTCGGCCAGGGCGTGCTGGATGAAGCGCGAGGACGCCCACAGCTCGTCGACTCCCTCGGCCGCGTCCAGCCAGGCGTCGGGGAAGCGGCTCAGCTCCCAGTGCCAGCAGGCGATGTTGTAGCGGCCCGAGAAGGAGGCCGATCCGAGGTGGCGGCGGGCGTTCGCCATCTCGTCGGCGTTGACGTGGAAGATACGGACGCGATGAGGATCGTCGCGAGTCAGCCTGTCCCACAGCTCGAACTCGGTGTGCTTGTCCTTGAGCTGCTCACCCCGGTCGAACAGGTTGCGGATGTGGAAGGGCACGCCCGCCGACGCCAGCGCCGCGGCGGAGTCGCGCAGGTACTCGGCCACGCCCAGGACGTGGTAGGGGTGTCCCACCAGCAGCGCCCCCGGGGCTTCGGGCGAGATCCTGCGCGCGTCGCTCGCGGGCGATCTCAGCAGCCGCCGCAGGCGGCCCAGCCCGAGCCGGCGCGCCAGGCGGCGCGGCAGCCCCTCGGGACGCGCCAGCAGGTGCCAGAGGCCCATTCAATCCCGCGCGGCGCCGAGGAGCGCCCGGGCGGTGGCTTCCAGGTAGCGATGGCCGTGCTCCCGGTCGGGCTCGAGATAGTTCGTCTCTCCCCACTCGTTCCAGGCGTTGATGAAGACGATCCTCTCGTCGCCGAACTTGAGCCGGCGGGTCTGCGCCACGACGGCCTCCAGCCAGCGCCCGTAGGCCTCGGGTGAGCTGTCGAGGAAGATGTGCGCACGCTCTCGTCGTCGCGGGCTGTTATCCCAGGAGGGCATTGCGGTGCGGAAGAAGGGGTAACGCGGCAGCGGCCTGGCCGCGAAGCTCTCGGCGCTTCGCGGGTAGTCGAAGAAACGGACCTCGCGGGAACCCTGGAAGCCCGCCGGCGCCGCCGCCTCCACCGCGAACCCGTTGGGTGGGAACTCCACCGCGGCGTCGAAGCCCCAGCGTCTCGGATCGGTCAGCACGTCGGAGTACACGCTCTGGACGGTCGCCAGGTACGGCTCTCCCAGGCCCGCGTGCTGGCACGCCCGCCGCCAGGTATCCGTCGTGCGTTCGACATCCGGCAGCAGCTGCGGGCGGTAGAGGAGCAGCAGGGGGCGACCGTTCACGCGCAGGTAACGGGCGTCCTCGAGGAGCGGGAGCAGGCCCTCGATGAAGCGCCGGTCGTCCTCGGGCGAGTACCGTTGTCCGATCAGGACCTGGTCGTCGAGACCGTCCCAGCGCCGGGTCCAGTTCTCGTTGGCCCAGCAGACGCAGAACGGGAAATCCGGCCGCTTGCGTGCCACCACCTCGAGCAGCGGCCGCTCCAGCAGCCGCTTGCCGCCGAACCAGTAGTAGTAGTAGCAGAAGCCCGACAACCCGTAGCGCAGGGCCAGCTCCGCCTGCGCCTCGCGGGCCTCCGCGTCCCGAAGGTCGTAGAACCCCAGGTCGCCCGGAGAGCGAGGCTGGAGGTGTCCCGCGAAGAGGGGCTGCGCCCGCCTCACGTTGGTCCACTCGGTGAAGCCCGCTCCCCACCAGGCGTCGTTCTCGGGAATCGGGTGGAACTGGGGGAGGTAGAAGGCGACCGCCCTCACGCGCTCCTGTTGCGAGAGGACGTCCCCCCAGCGCTCCACCAGCAGGCGCCGGTTGACCTCGATCTGGCGCTGCTTGACGCTCACGCTCTCGGACGACGTGGTCGCGCTCAGGTGGTGCACCACGACGGAGCCGGGAATGTAGACGACCTTCAGGCCCCGTTTGCGGACCCGGAGCGCCAGGTCGCAGTCCTCGAAGTAGGCGGGCGCATAGGCCGCGTCGAAGCCGCCCAGCTCGAGGAAGAGATCGCGGCGGACCATCAGGCACGCGCCCGAGCAGTGGTCGACCTCGCGGGGGACGTTGTACTCCGGCCTGGTCGGATCGTCGTTGAGCCCGACCATCTCCACGGTGCCGTCGGCGCGAAGCACGGCGCCCGCCTCCTGCAGGTGGCCCGAAGGGTAGATCAGCTTGGAGCCCGCGATGCCGACGCTCGGGTCGTCGAACGCCGCCAGCAGCGGGTCGAGCCATCCCGGCTGCACCTGGGTGTCGTTGTTGAGCAGCAGCAGGAAGCGGCCGCGCGCCTGGCCGGCCCCGCGGTTCACGGAGTGGACGAAGCCCTGCGTCGTCTCGTTGCGCAGGTAGGCGAGGTTCGGCACGCGCGGCAGCAGCTGCGGCGTGGCGTCGGAGGAGCCGTCGTCGACCACGATGACCTCGAACGAGGCGGCGGGCGGGTAGCGGGACAGGGAGGCGAGACAACAGGCCGTGTACACGACGTTGTCGAGGGCCGGGATCACGATGGACACGACCGGCTCGGGCGCGTCCGGGAGGCGGATCTCCGCCGCGATGCTCTCGGACGAACGACCCGCCGCTTCGATCAGCCGGGGTCGAGGCAGCGGTCGGGGGTGTGCCGCGGGCCAACCCAGCCCCAGGCGCAGCCTGAGCCGCAGGGTGATGCCGCCCCAGCCCTCTTCTCGCCAGACCCGCGCGATGGCGGCGAGGAAACCCGCTCGTGCCTGCTCGTCGTGGGAGCGCATCGGAGAACCTCGAATTCTCCCGGCCGACGCCCGAACGTGTCAAGCAGGCTTCGGCGCGTCCCTGTTCATGAGACCGCGAGCCGCCCTGACGGCGTAGGGCGTCAACCAGCCCCGCGCCATCCAGCGAAGGAGCTCGCGGGCCCGGACGCGGCGTCCACGCTGCACGCGCCGCCGGTCGCGAAGCACCGCCGGAAGCCCGCGCAGGGCATCCCACTTCGCCCTGAGGATCACCCGGGCCTGTCCCCGCGCCGAGAAGGAGACGAGAGAGACGACGTTCAGCAGCGCGTGCTGGGGCAGGTAGAGCGCGAGCAGGGCGGCCGGCATGTCCTTGAAGAAGGTCCAGACGAGATTGCGGTGGCCGTGGTAGGTGGAGAAGTCGCTCCCCTTGCCGGTCGTGCCCGAACCGACGTGGCGGACCACCGCCTCGGGAACGTAGAGGCAACCGTGGCCGCGGAGCCGGAGACGAAAGCCGAGGTCGACGTCCTCCAGGTAACAGAAGTACCTTTCGTCGAATCCCCCGATCTCGACGAGCGCGTCGCGCCGGTAGAGGGCTGCGGCGGCGCAGGCCGAGAACACGTCGCGCGGGCCTTCGGAGGGGCGCAGCGGACTTCCATGGGCCTCGCGCCACGCGAGACCGCTCACGTGGTACACGTCGCCGGCTCCGTCGAGGAGGCCCTCGTCGGCGGCCGAGCGGAGCTGGCTGGCGAAGGCCGCGTGGCCGGGATGGCCTTCCGCCGCGGCCGCCAGACGGGCCAGCCACGAGGGCGCCGGAAAAGCGTCCGGGTTGAGCAGCGCGATCCAGTCGCAGTCGTCGCAGGACCGTAAGGCCAGGTTGTTCGCCGCCGCGAAGCCGGCGTTTCTGGCGAGCCTGATCGCCTCCACGAACGGGAAGCGGGGAAGCGCGGCCTCGAGCGAGCCGTCCTGGCTGGCGTTGTCCACGACGATCACCCGATCGGGCCGGCGATCCTGCGTCGCGACGCACTCGAGACACCCGAGCAGGTCGTCGCCGCCGTTCCAGTTGACGATGATGAGGGCGATCTTCAAGTCTGCGAGGCTACGGGGTCGGCGGACTGCATGTCAACAGGGCCTCGGGCTGTGACGCGCGTCACAAGTCCGGACCGAAAGGGCCTGATAGCCTGCTTGGGCCGTGTCGCGTGCCCTGATCGTCAGCGTCCTCTGTTTCCTCGGTTCGGCCGGACGTGCGGGCGCCGCCGACGCGGTCGTGGGAACGGGCTCGCCCGCGAGCTGCAACGAGGCCGCCCTGAACGCCGCAGTCGCTTCGGTGAACTCGGGCGGCGGCACCATGACGTTCAACTGCGGCGGCGCCGCGACCATCAACATCACGTCCGAGAAGCAGTTCAACGCTCAAGGCGCCGTCTACGCCATCGACGGCGGCGGGCTCGTCACGATCAGCGGTCAGAACGTCACCCGCATCATCTTCCACCGCCGGGGGACACTCTACGTCCGCAACATCACCCTGCGAAACGGCCGTGCGCAGGGGACCGATGACAACGCGAGCGGCGGGGCCATCCGCAGCGACGACGTGCCCGGCCCCGCCCTGGGCCTGACGAACGTCGTGTTCCAGAACAACTTTACCAATCTCACGGGGGTGTTGATCCCGGGCTTCAGCCCCTTCGACTACGGCGGGGGCGCCGTCTTCAGCCGCCTCGGCTTCCTTCAAGTGACGAACTGCACCTTCACGGGCAACACGGCCAACAACTCCTCCGGAGGCGCCATCCACGCGCGGTCGAGCACCATCGACATCGCCGGCAGCACCTTCACGTCGAACGCGTCGAACGGCGGCGGCTTCGGCGGCGCCATCTTCACGGACGGGCTGAGCCCGAGCGGAAGCAACGGGACGCTGCGCATCGCCAGCTCGAGCTTCACGAGCAACTCGGCCTTCAACATTGGCGGGGCGTTCTACCACTACATGTACCAGGGCATCAACGAGTCGGTGACCCTCGACCGCGTCACGTACTCGAACAACGTGGTCAACAACAACATCGGGACGACCTTCGTGCCGCCGAACCAGGTGTTCGGAGGCGCCGGCATGATCGACCAGGGAAGCGCGACAGTGCTGAACAGCACGTTCTCGGGGAACACGGCCACGAAACCCGGCGGCGACGGATCGGGAGGCGGGATCGCCTTCAGCAACAACGAATCGGTCACCGTCGTGAACTCGACCGTCAGCGGCAACCGGGCCGAGGGCACGGGCGCCAACGCGAGCGGCGGCGGCGTGCTGGTCTGCGGCAACGCCCAGCCCATCCAGATCAGGGGCAGCACCATCGCCTCCAACTTCGCGGGCTGGGCGGGCGGAGGGATACTGAGCTGCGGGAGCGGCGTGCTCAGCAACACGGTCGTGGCGTACAACACCGCGGCCGTTTTCGGAAGCCAGTGCAGCGCGGAGCTGGCGAACGGCGGCGGGGTGCTGCACTACCCGGCCCCTGCCGGCGGCAATCCCTCCTGTGCTGCGGGAGCGATCATGGCGGACCCTCTGCTGCAGCCGCTCGCCTCCAACGGAGGGCCCACCCAGACGCGCGCACTCGCCGCCGGAAGCGCGGCAATCGACGCCGGCAGCAACGGCGCGTGTCCGGCGACAGATCAACGCGGCTGGCCCCGTCCTCTGGATGGAGACGGCAGCGGCGGGGCGGTCTGCGACCTCGGCGCCTTCGAGCGCCTCGCGACCCTCTTCGCCGACGTGCCCCAGAACCACCCGCAGCGCGCGTACATCGAGACCGTCTTCAACGCGGGCGTCACCAGCGGTTGCTCGGCGAGCCCCCCGCTTTACTGCCCGGGTTCGAGCGTGACGAGGGGTCAGATGGCTGTCTTTCTCCTTCGCTCGAAGGAGGGCGGCAACTACAGCCCCCCGAACTGCACGGTCCCGACCTTCGGCGACGTGCCCTGCTCGCACACGTTCGCCGCCTGGATCGAGGAGCTCGCCGGCCGAGGGATCACGGCCGGCTGCAACACGAACCCGCCTCTCTATTGTCCCGAGGGCGTCGTGACCCGCGGCCAGATGGCCGTATTCCTGTTGCGGACGCTCAACGGTTCGGGCTACGTGCCTTCGCCGTGCCAGGGGGTCTTCGCCGACCTCCCGTGCAGCGATGGCTTCGCGGCCTGGGCGGAAGACCTCTACGACCTCGGCGTGACGTCGGGCTGCAACACGAACCCGCTGCGCTATTGCCCAAACGCCGCCGTCACGCGGGGCGAGATGGCCGTCTTCCTGGTTCGGACCTTCAACATCCCCTGACGGCGGCGCGTCCGGCGGTCGCGATAACGCGCTAACATCCCGGGCCATGATGTCCGGGAGCCCGCCCGACGCGCCGGTCCCGCCACAGGTCGAGCGCGCCCGGCAAGAGGCCCTCCTGCGCGCGATGCGAGAGCGGATGACCGCATACGAAGCGGCGCAGGGCTCGTTCGGGGCGCAGGTGGGCCGGTGGCTGACTGCACTGGGGGAAAGGTGGGCGGCTCCTGGCACCTTCAGGAGACGGGTCGGCGCGGGGCTCGCTCGGGCCTTCCGCGCGCTCCATCGGGACGGGCTCGTGCCGTTCCTTCGCAGGGCCGGGCGGAAGATCCTCGGACCTTCCGGGTGGTCCGATCTCGCGCAGGCCGAGACGGGCCTGGTCGGCGAGTCGCACCTCTTCGACGTCGAGCACTACCGCCGTTGCCATCCCCACGTGGTCCGCGCCGGTCTCGATCCGATCCGCCATTTCGTCCTCTCCGGCTGGCGCGAGGGGCGCTCTCCGCACCCACTCTTCGACGTCTCGTACTACCTCGAGACGAACCCCGACGTGCAGCGCGCGGGCGTGAATCCGCTCGTGCACTTCATCACGACGGGCTGGCGCGAGGGCCGGTGCCCCCACCCCTTGTTCGACGTCGCGCACTACCTGGACGCCCATCCCGACGTGGAGCGCGCGGGCGTGAACCCGCTCGCGCACTTCGTCACGTCGGGCTGGCGCGAAGGCCGCAGCCCCCATCCGCTCTTCGATACGGCGTACTACCTCGGCGCCAACCCGGACGTCGCCCTGGAAGGGCTCAACCCGCTCGCTCATTTCGTCGCTCAGGGAATGCGCGAGGGACGCGTTCCCTGCCCCGGCCTCGACCTCGAGCTCGCGCTGCCGTTGCCGGACTTCGCCTGGCAGCCCGGCGACACGCGCATCGAGCGCTTCCTGCGCACGTTCGTCTACACGCGCCGCAGCCCGCTGGCCGATTCCGACGTCGAGACCTGGACTCGTGAGATCAACGCGTTGGCGGCCGCCCAGGATCGTCTGCCGCGTCCGGAAGCGTCCGAGTGTGCCGCCTCGGTGATCATTCCCGTCTTCAACCAGTTGAAGTTCACGCTCTGGTGTCTGCACGCGATCCTGTCGGGAAGCTATCGGTGCTCGTTCGAGATCGTGGTGGTCGACGACGGCTCGCAGGACCGGACCCTCGAGGTCCTGAGGCGGTTGCCCCTCGTGCGGCACGTGCACAGCGCCGGCAACGGAGGTTTCGTGCGCTCCTGCAACCGGGGAGCCGAGGTCGCCCGCGGGGGGCACCTCGTGTTCCTCAACAACGACACGCTTCCCCTGCAGGGATGGCTCGACGCCCTCGTGGACACGTTCCGGGACCGCCCGCAGGCCGGCGCCGTCGGCGGGAAGCTCATCTCACCGGACGGACGGCTCCAGGAAGCGGGCGGCATCGTGTGGCAGGGCGGGGCGGCGACGAACTACGGGAGGGGCAGCGACCGGACCCGGCCGGAGTTCAACTACCTGCGGTCGGTGGACTACTGCTCCGGCGCGGCCCTGGCCGTTCCGGCAGACCTCTTTCGCGACGCCGGCGGGTTCGATGTGTCGCTGTCGCCGGCCTACGGCGAAGACCTCGATCTCGCCCTGCGCCTCAGGGAACGCGGGCACCCGGCCCTCTACCAGCCCTTCTCCGAGGTGGTTCACCTCGAGGGCGTCACCGCCGGCACCAGCACGCGGCAGGGCGTCAAGGCGGCCCAGGTGCGGAACCTGGAGACGCTCTCGGAACGCTGGCGGCTCCTGCTCAGGAGCCACCGCCCGGAGGGGAACGACACGCGGTTCGAGAAGGATCGGGACGCGGAGCGCCGGGTGCTGTTCGTGGACGCCTTCACCATGACGCCGGACCAGGACGCGGGGTCACTGGACGGCCTGCACTGGCTGCAGTCGCTGCAAGCCCTCGGGTACCAGACGACCTACGTGCCCTACTTCGACTTCCGCCACGCGGGCAGGTACACCTCCGATCTCCAGCGGTTGGGTGTCGAGTGCGTGTACGCCCCTCACTACGCCACGCCGGAGGACTTCCTGGTAGAGCACGGGGCCGAGTTCGACCTGTGCGTGTTCTATCGCTTCCACGTGGCGGACGCCATCCTGCCCGCGGTCGAGCGCTTCGCGCCCCAGGCCAAGCGCCTCCTCGCGCTCTGCGATCTGCACCACGTCCGCACGCACAGGGAGGCCACGCTCGAGGGATCGGCGTCCGGCCTCCGTGCCTCCTACGAAGACAAGTTCCGGGAGCTTTTTGCGTGTGCCCGCTGCGACGCCTTGTGGACGCCGAGCGCCTTCGAGAAGGAGGTCCTGCAGAAGGAGCTGCCCGGAGCGGACGTGTTCGTCTGGCCGCTGGCGCAGGAGCTGCGCCCGCCCAGGAAGGCCTATGCCGAGCGCGCGGGGATCGGTTACCTGGGAGGGTACAAGCACCTCCCCAACGTCGATACCGTCCTCTACTTCATCGATGCGATCCTGCCGCGCGTCCTCGAGGAGGAGCCGGACATGACCTTCGTGGTTGCCGGCAGCGCCATGCCGCCCGAGGTCTCGGGCATCGACCACCCCGCGGTGAAGGTCCTGGGGCACGTCGAGGACCTGCGCACGTTCTTCGAGGAGCTGCGCGTCTTCGTGGCGCCGATCCGGTACGGGGCCGGAGTCAAGGGAAAGGTCGTGGCCAGCCTGGCCTCGGGCGTGCCCGTCGTCGGCACGTCCATGGCCGTGGAGGGAATGGGTCTCGGGCCCGAGGAAGGGGCCATCGTCGCCGACACGCCCGAGGAATTCGCCCGGCAGATCGTGAGGGTCCATCGGAGCGAGAGGCTATGGAGCCGCCTGTCGCGGGCGGGATTCGAACGCGCGGAGCGGGAGTATTCGGTGGCAGCCGGCACCGGGCATCTGGCCGAGGCCGTCGTCAAACTCGGGGTCGGGACCCGCCGCGCCTACGAGCTGATCCAGGGGGCCACGCCTCGCGCGTGGCTCGACCTGCCCGGCATGGAGATCGACGTCTGCAGGACGCAGGCGGAGCACCGTGCCCTCAGGGAGAGCGATGCGTTCCGCCGCCGCGTCGCGCTCGAGGAGGAGCTCCTCCAAAGCGCCGAGAACGGCCAGCTCCGTCACCGCGGTTACTCTCTCCCGGCGAGAAGGCCCGTCGTCTTTCGCGCCGATGTGCTGACCGATGCGGCCGGAAAGCCCCAGGCCCGCTGGCGCGAGGACCTCTTCTGCCCGATCACCGGCCTCAACAACCGGCAGCGCGCGATCGCGGCCTTCGCGGAAGGCCTCCTCGTGAGCCGCGATCTCGGAATCAGGGACGTCTACCTGACGGAGCAGGTGACGCCGCTCTACAAGTGGATGGCCGCGCGGTTTCGGACGGTGAGCGTGCTGGGAAGCGAGTATCTCGGCCGGGAGGCCCGCAGTGGCGAGGTCCGTGACGGCCTTCAGCACCAGGACGTCGAGCGGCTCGGCTTCGACGGCGCGTCGCTGGACCTGGTCGTCAGCGGCGACGTGCTCGAGCACGTCGACGACCCTCGAAAGGCCCTCGCCGAGTTCGCGCGCGTGCTCCGTCCCGGCGGCCATCTGCTCTTCACGGTGCCCTTCTGGTGGGAGACCGAGAAGAACAGGCGGCGAGCGCGAGCGAGAGACGGCTCCGTCGAGCACCTCGTCGATCCCTGCTACCACGGCGATCCCATGAATCCCGCGGGATCGCTCGCCTTCTTCGACTTCGGCTGGGAGCTGCTCGACTGGGTGTCCGGCGCGGGGTTCCGCGACGTCTCGGCCCTCTGCTACTGGAGCGCCGCGCTGGGCCATCTCGGCGAGGTCCAGGTGATCTTCTACGCCAGGCTCCCGGTCTGAGGCTCGGCGAGCCTTACGCGGACCTCGGGTCGGCGGAGCCGCCGGCGAGCGCGATGCCGCCCTCCGATCGCCGGTAGCTTCGCCGGCAGCCGGCGCGGCAGCCGAGCACATCGCCTGCGTCGATCAGCTGCTCGCCGCAGACGCAGACCCAGCCGATGCGCCTGCCCGGGTTGCCCACGACCAGGGCGAAATCCTCGATGTCCGCCGTCACCACCGCGCCCGCTCCGATCATCGCGTAGCGGCCGATCCGGACGCCCGGCAGGACGATCGCCCCGGCGCCCAGCGAGGCCCATTCCTTCACGAGCGTTCGAGGGTACTCGGCCAGGTGGCTGCCGGAGCGCGGGTGAGGGTCGTTCGTGAACGCGACCCCGGGTCCCACGAAGACCCCGTCCTCGAGCGTGATGCCGTTCCAGATCGAGGCGCCGCACTTCACGGTCACGTTGTCGCCCAGGACGGCGCCCGTTTCGATGAAGACCCGGTCGCAGATCTGGCAGTTCCTGCCGATCCGCGAGCCGGGGAGCAGGTTGCAGAAGGCCCAGACCCTGGTCCCCTCCCCGATCGAATCGGCCTCGACCAGCGCGGTGCGATGGATGAACGCGCCCGGATAGCGCGACCCGCTATCCATCAGCGGTCCGGCCGGAGCGGGTCGCCACGGGCCTGCGCGATCTGTCGGAAGATGCCCGGCCAGAAACCCTTCCAGTCATACTCTCTCAGCACCCTCTCCCTGCCCGTCCTGCGGATGGCCTCCGCTTCGTCGGGATGATCGAGATAGTAGCGGACCTTGTCAACCAGATCGGCCATCGAGCCGAACACGATCAGGTCCTTGCCGAAGTCGAAGTACTCCCTGGCGGGCTCGAACTCGTTGGTGACGACGAGCGCCCCCGCCGCCATGAAGTCGAGCATCACGTTCTTCACCACCGGCGTGTTGAAGAGGGTCGTGTGCGTGACCAGGGCGAGCTTCGCGGAGTTGAGCGCGCTCAGCAGGTCCTCGCCTTCCAGCGTGCCACGGCTCTTCAGGCCTTCCGCTTCCCAGGCCTCGCCGTAGAGGTGCAGGTCGAACACCTCCGCGACGGCCTTGACGGGCGCCACCCGGTCGCGGTGGGCGCGTCCGAAGACCACCACGTCGCACCGGTATTCGGGCCTCGCCGGGACCGGATGGAAGTAGTCGGCATTCGTGGCGAACGGCAGCTTGGCGGCGTTCGCGCCGAGGGCGCGATACTCGGGCAGAAGGTCGCGGTAGTTCGTGAGGTAGAGGTCGAAGCTCGCGGCGATCTGCCGGGTGGTGGGCGCGAACACGTCGGGGTCGCTCATGGCGATGCCCAGCAGCGCCGTTCGCCGGCGCAGCCGGCGCGCCACGTCGGGCCGGAAGCTCAGGCCTCCCGCGTCGCAAACGATCAGGTCGGGCCGGAAGGCCTCGATCTCGTCCTTCAGGGCCTCCCATCGCAGCCAGACCGGCCCCGTCGTTCCCCGGTCCCAGCCACGGCCGTCGCAGTCGAGCGCCTCCGGATGCTCGTCCGTGCAGTACTCGTGGACCAGGGCGCCTGCGCCTCGCAGGCCGAGCATCACCTGGCGAACCGCGTCGTTCTGCCCGCGCCAGTAGCCGCCGATGTGGAAGACGCGAAGCTCCGACGGGTTGGACCAATCGGGCGCGCGCCTCCGGCGCAGTGGTGACAGCCATCCGAAAAGCATGGTCTTGACAGCCGGGGGAAGCTTATCAAGGCTCGGATGCGGGCGCTGCATTCATGGGAGAATCCGGATCCGAAGGAGATGCCGCGGTGAACTCGCACGCGCTGGCCGAAGAACGCAGCCTGGCGATTCACGGCCTGATCGCCGGCCGCCTGCGAGCGGACCCGGGCCTCGCCGAGCTGGCGCGGGAGCGCGTGGCGGCCTGGCTGGCCGAGGGCTCGGTCCACCGCGCCTATGCCGAGGCGTGGCGGGACCTGCTCTCCGGTCCCTTCGAGCGACTGCTCGACTTGCTCGTGGATCCGGGCGAGGCAGCTCGCGCCCTGCGCCAGTGCTCGCCCTTCGCGGGCATCGTCGACCCGCGGACCCGCTGGCGCATCTGGCGCGAGGTGCGCGAGAGGCTCGGCCCGTGACCCGCGCCCAGCTCGAGGATCGAGACGCTGCCGATCGACCCCGCGCATCGGACGACCCTGCGCGCCCTCATCGACGCCGCCTTCACTCCGGCGAGCTCTCGATGACAACCGCTGTTTGACTTCGACCCGTCTTCCCTGTAGCGTTTGCCAGGTTTTCCAAGGAAATGGGCGTTTTTCTCGGTTCGCGCGACGACGCTCGCGCCAGGAACCCAGCGCAAATACCGGACTCTTCGAGTCAGAGGAGATGGCTTATGTCGAAAGGAAGGACGTGGACGTCCGTCGGTCTGGCGTTGATCGTGGCGTGCGTGTTGGCCGCCCCGGTCGCGGCCCAGGAGAAGATCGACCCTCAGGAGCTGTACAAGGCGATTCTCACCGAGGGCGTGAAGAACCCCTCCCAGTTCCTCAGGAGCTTGAAGGGCGACCTGCCGTTGGGGGAGTCAAGGCCGATCGACCCAATGCAGTATGGCGGGAACACAGCGTTCATGGTGATTCCGGTTTCGAGGTTCCAACCATTCACGAGCAATTTCTCTGTCACCACCGCCTCGGATGGCGTGTACAAGAGGGCATTGGGCGACAACGGGCTCATCCTTGAAGCGCCACTGGAATTGCAGCCGGGAACCGAAGTCCAACAAGTGTGCACGTTCTGGCACGACACCGACGCCACAAACGATGGTGGGTTCGAGGGCCTTGCTGCCGTCAGTGCCAACGAATTGCCCTCTGACAATACGACTATTCCCAACGGCCAAGCCTTTTCGATAACGGGTGTGACTCCCACGGGAGCGCCGGGCTACGTGGTGAGCTGCCAGCAATTGAACCCAACGTTCACCGTTCGCTCGATTGCCGATCTCGACGATGCGGACGCCCTCGCGCACGCTGTTGCCTACTCTTTCGTCGTCATCGTCGATTTCTCGCCCCAGGCAGACGTGTCGTTCGGCGGCGCGGGCATTTTCTTCAGGCGGCTCATCACGCCCACGCCGGCCACGGACTTCTTCGACGACGTCCCCGTGGGTCACCAGCAGCACCAGTACGTGGAGGCCCTGAGGATCTCGGCGATCACCTCGGGCTGCAGCGTGTCGCCCCCGCTCTATTGCCCGGACGCTCCCTTGACCCGCGGCCAGATGGCCGTGTTCCTGTCGAGGATCGTCGGGCTCTGGTGGCCGTTCTAGGACGTTTATCGTAGGACGTTCGTTCATCGCCTGCCGGCCCCCCCGGCAGGCGATTTCATTGTCGGAGGACTCGATGGGTCGACGTCGCTTGCTCTCGATCTCGATGGCCACGGCAATCGCGATCGCCGTCTGCTCGAGTGCCGGCTGGAGTGATCAGCCGCCTAGCCCGGCGCCAACTCCAGCCGCGACGCCGACAGCTTCGCCGTCCCCCCCGCCCACGCCCCCTCCCACGGCCAAGCAGCGACAGCGTGGCGCCGCGTTGATCGCCAAGGCGGTCGCCGCGATGGGCGGCGCGGCAGCCATCGACGCCGTCAAGAGCCTCGAGCTGAAGGCCGCGGGCAAGCGGCAGCTCCCCAACGGGACGGAGCTGGCCGTGACGACGCACACGCGCATGGTGTTCTACGACCGCTATCGCCAGGACACGACACTGCCGGGCGGCACGATGAGCACGATCCTCAGCCCGGGAGCCGCCTTCGTCGCCATGGGCGAGGCGGCGCTGCCCCTGCCCGAGGAGGAGCGCGACAACATGAAGAAGAACGTGCGGCGCAACATCGTGGCCATCCTCCAGGCGCGCCGGGACAAGGGCTACGGCGCGGCGGCTGCGGGTACGGCAACCGTCAATGGCGTCCCCGCCGAGCGCGTCAGGATCGAGCTGGCCGGCGAACCGGCCTGCGCCAGTGGGTGCTGTCGCTGCCCTTCACCCTGCGCTATCAGCTCGCCTTTGACGCGGCGCTGACCGCCCGTGTACTGGACGTGTTCATCCGCAGCGTGTTCGCCGGGCTGCGTCGCGCCG
>Ga0187893_10008151_pt1 | contig 16707 bp, 16 predicted proteins | sample MA1701074metaG_FD_139574 | JGI IMG/M metagenome (GOLD analysis project Ga0187893, IMG submission 139574) | White microbial mat communities from a basaltic lava cave in the Kipuka Kanohina Cave System on the Island of Hawaii, USA - MA170107-4 metaG ...
GCGAGGAACGAAGAAACGATTTTTCGGAACGGACACCTCTCCCGCTCCCCGTTTTCACAGATGATTCGTGTTGTTCTCACGCGGGCCCTTACTGGCTTGACAAAGTGGCGTCGGCGGACAATCATCTCGAATATGTCTCGGGTCGTCGCGGTGCTCTGCGTACTCGCCCTGGCACCCTGCTCGTGCAGCGGCTCCACGTCCGAACGTGGGGGGACGGGGTTGGCGAACTCGACAGCGAGTGGTGGCAGCAACGTGGACTCGGAAAGCTCGGCGGCCGATCCCAGTAGCGGTGAGACGGATTCATACGGCACGTCGAGTAGCACGAGCGGATCGGCGGAATCGGGAGCCGTTACCACGGCGGACGGTGGCATTAAATTCGACGCGTCTGGAGGCGCCAACACGGCGGGTAACAGTGGTGGGGATTGCGACTGCGGCAACCGTGATTGGAGCTATCTGTGGACCGCCAACAGCGACAATGGAGGAGCGAACCCCAACAGCGACGAAGGTACGGTCTCGAAGGTCGACACGCGCACGCTGACGGAAGAGGGTCGATACCTCGCGCGCCCTGACGGTCTCGGAAGTCCGGTGGGAACGTCCGTCAGTATCGACGGCAAAGCCGTGGCTGTGGCCAACTCCAACGTTGGTATCGTGAAGATCTGGGCGCGACCGGAGTTTTGCAAAGGCGGCAACACCTCGACGGGCAAGAACGACGTGAAGGCATGGGGGCAAGAAGATTGTGTCGCTTGGTTCATCGATTTCCCTGGCAAGACCGTGCAGCGCGCGGTGCAATGGACGTCCGGAACGTTCAATCCCGCGACATGCCAATACGAACATCAAAAGATCTGGACGACGACCGCGGCGATGGGCTGGACGCCGGGCTGGTGCGGTCCGTCGGGCGTATGGGTCCATCGTCTCGATGGTGATACCGGTGCGGTCGAGCACGAGCTCCACCTTCCGGAGGAGGTGTACGGCTGTCGTGGTGATGGTGACTATGGGTGGGGGCCGTGGGGCGGGGCCGTGGATGCGGAAGGCAACTTTTGGATCTACAGCAGGGACACTCTCCAGCTCGCGCGGATCGATTTCGATACGCTCGCGTACAAGATCTTTTCCGGCGGTGACCTCGGCATCGCGGTCGACACCAGGAATCGGCTATGGACGACCGAGGTGAGGCGATTCGACTACGCTACCGGGATCTGGGCCTCTGCCATGAACAATCTGAATGTCGGCTCGGGGATCGCACAGGATTTCCAGGGTCGAATGTGGGTTACGGGCGGTGTCGGGGCCGCGGGAACCATCCATCACCTGACATGGATGGACATGGAAACGCTCGCCATCGGCGACACCATCATGCTGCCGAGCGAGATCGCAAGCCTGAGTGTGGACATTGACGGCTACATCTGGGCGGTGGACTTTGTCAGCACAGCGTACAAAATTCATCCCGACAGCTATCTCATCGAGTCGTACGACGGATTGACATACCCCAATACCTACTCCGACATGACCGGCGGCGCGCTCAACAACGTCACGTGCGACCCGGCGGGCTAGCGAAAATGCCGTTCATCGGCGTCATCGATTGTGATGCCGACGGGGATGGGTGACGCCCGCCTCGTTCAAACCGGTGATCGCCGACTTGACGACGTTGATTGCGGCTTCCTGGGACAGCCCCGTCCTTGCGATGTTCCACATTCCGGTGTTCACATACACAGGAATTTCCGTCATGACGTTGCCGCTCGTATCGCGAAACGTGACGGATCCAAACGTGCAATATGCACTGCTCGATGCCGGATAGATCCCCACTGCGAGTGCGCTTGAGAAAAAGAAGAAAAGGCTTCGAAATCGTGCCGAGATCATGTGAGTTACTCCGTGATTGCAGACGTCAACGCGTCAGTCCGCACCTTCATCGTGCCCACCAGTGACCGGTCGGCCACGAGACCTGCCCAGACCATGGACTCAGCCGCTGCTTGTACCGCCATCAGATTGGCAGACACCAACTGCGCGTCGTCTAGTAACTCGCTCGCCCCCACGCGCACACGGCACGCCATGTACGCGTACACCTCGGCGGAAACTAGCAGCGTCTCCGGTGCACGTACAACAAACTCCTCGATCGAAGAGAACGCGAAACCAACGGCCTCGAGCTCGGCTTGGGTCGCTCCGGCCTCCACACGATCGTGACCCATACCACCACTGATGAGCTTGCTGCCGGTCCCCGGCTCCGGCGCAGTGCACAATCCGTCGAGAACGATCAAGTCGTCTCCGGCACCGCCATCCACAACGTCTCTGCCACGTCCTGGTTCGATGCGGTCGTTTCCTGCCCCACCTTCGATGTAATCTGAGCCTCGGCCACCTGATCAGAGAGCTGCGCCGATGGCGCAATGGTCGCACCCCGATGCACGACGACGCAATTGCCTTCGTGACTGGCCGAGGCCTCGCCACGTGTGATAACCCGCGCTTGTGAGCGACAGCGTCGCAGGAACATTGGCCGTGATCGGCTGCGGCACCATGGGTCAGGCGATCGTGGGAGGCCTGCTCGACGCCGGCGTATTCGCCCGGGATCACGTCGTGGTGACCGCACGAACCTCCGAGGCCGCTCGGGCGCTGGAGCACAAGCTAGGCACGTCGGCCACGATGGACAACATCGCGGCTTGTCGTCGTGCCAACGTCGTGTTGATCGCCTTGAAACCGCAGCGCGTGGGGCTGGTGGTCGATCAACCCGCGTTTCGTGAGGCTGCCACGGGAAAGCTCGTGATCAGCATCGCGGCCGGTGTCGATCTCGAGCAGCTCTCGCGCTGGCTTCCAGACGCAGCAGTGATTCGTGCCATGCCGAACACGCCATGCCTCATTGGTGAAGGCATGACCGTGATCGCACGCGGACGAGCTGTGACGGACGTCCATGCTGCGTTGGCCATGCGCATGTTCGAAGCGGTCGGTCGTTGCATCGAGCTCGAGGACAAGCACATGGATGCGGTGACCAGTCTGAACAGCAGTGGTCCCGCGTTCGCTTATGTCATCTTGGAAGCGCTTGCCGACGGGGGCGTGATGATTGGCCTTCCACGCGACGTGGCGCTGCAAATCGCTGCGCAGATGTTCCAAGGATCCGCCCGCATGGTGCTCGGCACGGGCTTTCATCCGGCGGCGCTGAAGGATCAAGTCACGACCCCTGCTGGGTGCACGATCGCCGGAATCCTCACGATGGAAGACGGTCGCATCCGTTCGGTGCTGGCGCGTACGGTGCAGGAGGCTGCTCGTGTGGCCAGTGGCCTCGGCAAAACTCCGGAAAAGCCGTAGACCCGCGGAACGCCTTCATCCTCGCGTCCGAGGTATCGTTTGAATATCGCTGTATTTCATGATATGGGTGCCCATATGAAGACCACTGTCGAGATATCCGACGCCCTCGGGGAACGGGCGAAGGCCTTGGCACGACGTCAGGGACGCACGCTGAGAGATCTGATCGAACATGGTCTGCGCTTGGTGCTGGACAGCGAGGCCAAAACGAAACGTCCGTTTGAGCTTCGTGACGCGAGTGTCGGCGGGCAAGGTCTGAGCGAGGGATTGAGGTACGAGGACTGGGGGAAGATCCTGGAAATGAGTCAGGACCGGTTGATCAACGAGTGATTGCCATCGACAGCAATATCCTCGTGTACGCTCACCGTCGTGATTCGCCATGGCATGCCGAGGCCAGGGCCTGCATGGTCGAGCTTGCGCAGGGGCGTGCGACGTGGGCGATTCCGTGGCCATGCATTCACGAATTTTTGGCTGTGGTAACGCATGTGAGGGTGTATCGTCCGCCATCCACCTTGAAACAGTCACTGCAACAAGTGGAAGCATGGATGGAGGCGCCAACGCTTCAATTGTTGCACGAATCACACGACCATTTCGAAACATTGAGCGATGTTCTGGAGAAAGCTCGGGTATCTGGTCCTCTCGTACACGATGCTCGAGTCGCTGCGATTTGCTTGGTCAACGGGGTACGTGAGCTCTGGACGGCAGATCGAGATTTCGCGAGATTTCCGCGTCTACGCACGCGCAACCCGTTGATCGAGCGGCGCCCCGATCCGTGATCCAGCGATGCCCAGTGCCCAGCGCTCATGGCCCAGCGAAATGACGAGCCAATGGAACCGCCCATGCCAGCAAATCTCGTGACGTCTCGTGACGGTACGGCCATTGCATACTTTCGAAGCGGCGGCGGCCCGCCACTCGTGCTGGTGCATGGAGCGACCGCGGACCACACACGATGGGCACCGCTTTTGCCTGCGCTCGAACAGCAGTTCAGCGTGATTGCGATCGATCGTCGCGGCCGGGGACACAGCAACGATGCATCCAGCTATGCGATCGAGAGAGAGTTCGAGGACGTCGCTGCGGTTGTGGATGCAATTGGTGAACCGGTGTTCCTGCTTGGACATTCGTATGGCGCCGTGTGCTCGCTCGAAGCCACGCGTCTGACCAACAACGTGAAAAAGTTGGTGCTCTACGAGCCTCCCATTCCCACGGGCATGCGCTTTTATAGCCCCGATATCATCGAGCATGTTGCTGCCCTACTGGCCCAAGGCGATCGCGAAGGCGTGGTGATGACATTCTTTCGTGAGGTCGTGCGTGCACCGGAGACGGAGCTTCGCATGATCACGTCGCTGCCAAACTGGCCAGCGCGCGTGGCCACGGCCCACACGATCTCGAGAGAAATGCGCATCGATTCGAGCTACGCATTTTGTCCCGCCGCGTTCTTGGAAATGAACGTACCGACGCTGCTTTTGCTTGGTGGCGATAGCCCTCCCATCATGAAAGCGGCGACCGAGGCGGTGCATCGGGCGATCTCGACCAGTCGGATCGACGTGCTCCCGGGTCAGCAACACACGGCCATGAACACGGCCCCCGAGTTGTTTCTCGACAAGGTGACGGGATTTTTGTTGCCGTAGCCGCCACCTGGCCCGGCGGGGCCCTGACAAGGTGGGTTTGAGGTAAGATTCGAACGTTTGACCATGAAACGACGAACACGGCGCGAATTCTGTCAGCTGACCGCGGCCGGCTTCGTCGTGGGGATCGGCTGCGCCGTCAAGGATGGTCATGGGACAGACGACGGTGCAGGCGCATCGAGTGAACCCGGGTCATCCACTGACGCGAGCACGACGACCGGCGTCGACGAGACCTCCGGCAGTACGAGCACCAGCAGCGAGGCGGACACTGGCGAGGTCGACAGTGGCAGCACCGGCAGTTTCGAATGCGAGCCGTCGGCACCTTCGATCGAAGGGCCATTTTACCGTCCCGACATCCCGATCCGCACCGACCTGAACATCCACGGTGATCCCGGCGTTTCACTTCACATGAGTGGTCGAGTGCTCGATACGAGCTGCAACCCAGTGGCCAACGCCGTGGTCGAGCTTTGGCACGCGACGCCACTCGTACCGGGTGCCAAACCGGGCGATGCGTTGGCGACCTACGACGACACTGGCGAATATCGCTACTACGGCCAAACCGCGAGCGATGAACGAGGCAACTATCGTTTCGACACGCTGCAACCTGGTTGGTACTTGAACGGAGCCGAATATCGTCCCGCGCACCTTCATATCAAGATCTGGATGGGCGAGGCCGAGCGGCTCACCACCCAGGTCTACTTCTCCGGCGACCCGTTCAACGCGGACGACCCGTGGTTCGACCCAGCCATGGTGCTCATGCCGGATGCAGACGGCAATGCGGTGCAGGACTTCACGATCTGAATCAGGGGACTTGCACCACGGGCTGCTAGGGCAACTCCGTTACGATGGCCGTCGCACCGCTCGCAACTGTCTTCGCAACCGTCTTCGCAATGGGGGGTGGCCGTGCTGCGGCGCGTCCGAGGAGCTCCGCCATGCCTGGGAACGATTCTTGAGCATACCGGAGCTAGGCCGTCATATGTCCACAAGCCTCCCGGGCTGGAGATTGGCGCTGCGCCGCGCGCTTCGGGGGTTTTCGGGGTGGGCACGCTCGACCGCATCCGTAGGCGAGCTCGGTTCGAGCAACCCGGCCTTCGCGCTGGTCGCATCCAGCGACAATACCACCGTCACTCTTCGCCCGAGCGTGGACATCCAGGCGGGCGTGGCGATGGCCTCCGCCGACCAGCCGAAGGACTATACCCTGAACAAGGCACAGGTCCTGCGGGTCGAGCAGGCCGCGGACACGCTTGGAAGCATCATCGCGGCAGACAAGCGACGCTGCCCATGGAACGCAGCTGACCTACGAGCCGAGCGCCCCGATGGACGCACCGACGACCCTTTCCGAAGGCGAGGCGATGGACGTCCGGGCTGCGGGGGGGCTGCCGTTCATCGTGCGCAGCCAGGACGACGAGCATCCGTTCTATGTCGCGCAGTACATGACCGGCGGCGGCGTGTTCAACGGCACCGGCGACCCGGAGTTCGTCAACACCATTCCGACTGCACCGATCCCACCTATCCCGAGACGAACCTCGTGCTGGTTCGCAAGAAGGCAACGGATGGGATGTTCAAGGACGTGTTGCTCGAGTGTGGTCCGCCGCTCACCGGTTGGGAACCCATTGGCACGGGGGACCAGTACGAATACCTGCGCTGGGACATCGCGAGCGGGAGCTTCATGGGCCAAAACGGCTGCGACAATGGCGTGCACGAGGCGACGAGCGACGGGCCGTTCGGGCTCACGATCTGGGCCTGGGGCCCTGCTAGGCCGCACGAGGCCACGGTGCTCCGCAGGTCGACACCGCTTCGACGTGACGCTCGTAGGAAATTTTCGGTTCGTGAACATGCATGGGACTCTGTTGGGCGATGCTTCGTCCGGTTCGAACGCTGCTGGGCCTCGTCGTGTTGGGAACGCTCGTGTGGGCCTCGTTTGCAATTCCTCTCGGGGGCAAGACGTTGGCCCAGCACATGGACGCGATCGGTGCCACAACGGAAGCGAAAGCCCTCGTCGACGGCACGCGCTCGACCTTGGATCCCGTGATCGACGATGCGAAGCAGCGTGTGCTTGGCGAATATGTCGAAGCGCCCACGCAGGACACGACGGCCAGGACCACGACGCGGGCCACGCGCGAACGGGAGCCTTCGCGGAAACGAGCTCGCGCAGTTCCCTCGCACGCCGCCTCGAACACCAAGCCGCCCGTGTCCACGCATGACGCCACGAAAGTGCCTGGGCGTGAAATCGAACGCACGGTCGATCGCGGTCGTGGACAGCGGTGAGACGTAGGTGCAAGACTCCGTCGCCGCGCGGCCCGGCGCATGCATGTGTGGGCGCGCTCGAGGTCACATGCCGAACGCCGACAGTTTCGCGAGTCGCTCGATGCTTTCCGCCGCTGGCACGAGCTACCAGGTATTTCGTCTCGACGCGCTCGACAAGGCCGGATTTTCCGGTATCGCCCGCCTGCCGTTTTCGCTCAAGATCCTGCTTGAGAACCTGCTTCGTTGTGAAGATGGGCTTCAGGTAACGCGAGAGGACGTCGTGGCGCTTGCGAACTGGCGCGGCGATCAAAAGCCAACGCGCGAGATCGCCTTTCATCCCGCGCGTGTGCTGATGCAAGACTTCACGGGCGTTCCTGCGGTCGTCGATCTCGCAGCCATGCGCGATGCGTTGAAGCGCATGGGAGGAGATCCCGCGCGAATCAATCCTCTCGAGCCCGCCGATCTCGTCATCGATCACTCGGTTCAGGTCGACGCGTTCGGCAGCACGCTCGCGTTCCACAAGAATGTGGAACTCGAGTACGCACGCAACGCCGAACGTTATCGGTTCCTTCGTTGGGGGCAAACGGCGTTTGCAGATTTTCGTGTCGTGCCACCCGGCACGGGGATCTGCCACCAGGTGAACCTGGAATATCTGTCACGCACGGTGTGGAGCGCACCAGGCAAACACGGCGGGCCGCCACGTGCGTACCCCGACACGCTGGTGGGCACCGATTCGCACACGACGATGGTCAATGGGCTCGCCGTGCTCGGTTGGGGGGTCGGTGGCATCGAGGCAGAGGCGGCGATGCTCGGCCAACCACTTTCCATGTTGATTCCGGAGGTGGTTGGGTTTCGTTTGGCTGGCGAGCTGCCCGAGGGAGCCACCGCGACCGACCTCGTGCTCATGGTCACGCAGATGTTGCGCAAAAAGGGCGTGGTGGGGCGGTTCGTGGAGTTTTTCGGGCCAGGGATCTCGAGCCTCAACGTGGCCGATCGAGCAACGATCGCCAACATGGCGCCGGAATACGGCGCGACCTGTGGATTTTTTCCGGTGGATGACGAAACGCTCGCTTATCTCCGATTCACGAATCGGCCCGCGTCGATGGTCGAGCTGTGTGAGCGCTATTGCAAAGAACAGGGGTTGTTTCGCACGATCGAGACACGAGATCCCGTGTTCACCGACACGCTCGAGCTCGATCTCTCACAGGTCGAGCCGAGCTTGGCGGGGCCGCGCAGGCCGCAGGATCGTGTGCCATTGCGCACGTCCAAAGCCAACTTCCGGCAGGCGCTCATCGCCATGACCGAAGGCCGTGGCGGCAAGCCAGTCACCGTCGAGCGTGAAGGCGCGTGTTTCGAGCTGTCCAACGGCTCCGTAGTCATCGCAGCGATCACGAGTTGCACGAACACGTCGAATCCCGCGGTCATGCTGGCGGCAGGCCTCTTGGCACGCAACGCCGTGAAGCGAGGCCTACGTACGAAGCCGTGGGTCAAGACCAGCTTGGCACCGGGCTCGAAGGTCGTCACGGATTATCTCGAGAGCGCAGGGGTGACGGCGTATTTGGACGCACTTGGTTTTCACCTGGTGGGCTACGGCTGCACCACCTGCATCGGCAATTCAGGGCCGCTTCCGGACACGATCGCCAACGCGGTGACCGAAAGTGATCTCGTCGTGGTTTCGGTGTTGTCCGGCAACCGCAACTTCGAAGGGCGCATCAATCCCCATGTGCGCGCAAACTACCTGGCTTCGCCACCGCTGGTGGTCGCGTACGCGCTCGCGGGGCACATGGACATCGATTTCGAATCGGAGCCAATCGGCCACGACAGCACCGGCGCGCCGGTATACCTGCGCGAGATCTGGCCGAGCGCGCGAGACGTGACCGAGTCGGTGCGAGGCAGCGTGACCGAAGAAATGTTCCGCAAGCAATACGCAGCGGTGTTCGAAGGGGACGAACGTTGGCGCGGATTGGACGTACCGAGTGGGGCGTTGTTCGCTTGGGATGAACAATCCACGTACATCAAACATCCGCCGTACTTCGACGGCATGACGGTCGAACCCGTGGCCTTGCAAGACATCGTGCAAGCGCGCGTGCTCGCTGTGCTGGGCGATTCCATCACCACCGATCACATTTCACCGGCGGGTTCGATCAAAAAGGACGGGCCGGCTGGCAAATATCTCATCGAGCATGGAGTCCGACCCGAAGATTTCAATTCGTACGGGGCACGACGTGGCAATCACGAAGTGATGATGCGGGGGACGTTTGCCAACATTCGCCTAAAAAACAAGCTCGCATCGGGCACCGAGGGCGGAGTCACCTTGCACCTTCCCGCCGGTACGCTCATGTCGATCTACGATGCCGCGATGGCGTATCAGAGCGAGGGTGTTCCGCTCGTTGTGCTTGCTGGCCAAGAATACGGCACGGGATCGTCGCGTGACTGGGCGGCGAAGGGGACGCGCTTGCTCGGCGTTCGAGCCGTGCTGGCGAACAGCTTCGAACGGATCCATCGGAGCAACCTGGTTGGCATGGGTGTGTTGCCACTCGAATTCGAGCCCGGCGAAGGCGCGTCCGAGCTGGGCCTCGGTGGACGTGAGCAGTTCACCATCAAGGGCATTGCAGAGGGGCTGTCGCCCGGCAAACGCCTCGTCGTCGAGGCACGTACGAACGATGCCACCAAGGTGTTCGGTGTCGTATGTCGCGTCGATACGCCGCAAGAGGTCGAATACGTGCGCCACGGCGGGATCTTGCAATATGTGCTTCGCAAGATGCTCGCGAAGACGCTCATACGCGGTTAGCAGCACGACGCCGTGAGCGGCCAAAAATCGGCAGCCGGACCGCCAATACGGATGGGGGATGCGGGGCGGCCCGGCTACCGAGGGTGACTATTTCACCCTATCGACCTGAACCTATGAGTGCTTCCGAGGCCGCGAACGGGCGAAAGAAAATTTCGATCCATGGACAGCGCTGACCCCGCTAGGGCCGTGTCTGTCGACGACGACGACAATTGCGTCAATACGGCAAACCCCGATCAGAGCGATCAGGACGGTGATGGCCTGGGCGACGTATCGACAGCGACGCCGTGTTCGATACCGTTCCCCAGCCAAGCACATCTTCACGATCTTCGACACGCGTGGGTGCTCGTGTGAGCAGATCGTGGCGGCCGAGGGCCTCGGAGGCGGTCATCTCATGCACGGCTGCTCCGAAGGCGTGATGAAGAACTGGATCGACGACCACGACGGATGACCCAACGTCGCCGGTTCGGGCGGCAATCGACCCTTGCGTGCGAACCGGCATCAGCGAGCCGCGACGATCGCCAACACCATCACTGCGGCGAGACCGACCAGGACCACCAGGGCGACTTTCAGACGATCGATCGGTGCGTTGCCGACGATGGCTCCGGTTTGGGCATTGACGACGAAACGAAATGCGCGCTCGCGGTAGCGAAACGCACCGACGTAGATCGGAAGCATGTAGAGCCGCACGTCGAGATCGTCGATCATCGAGCTGGCCTTGCAGTGCGAAAGCTCGCGTGTACCCGCGATCTGCTGGGCATGGAGAGTCGACATGAGGTCGTGCGCACGCGTGCGGGCGGCTCGCTCGGTCAGCGCCGGTGGCTCGAACGGCACGTTCACCTGTTCTGGCCAGGCCAGCGCTTGGGCTTCGTTCCAAGGTTGCAGGCCGCTCAGCTCGTGTTGCGCGAGGCCCTGCGAAGCGGTGACCATCTGGGTCAAGGTAGCGTGCTCGACCCCGCTCATGGGACGCTTGCCTGAAAGCGTTGCCGCTCGGACGAGCCCAGCATAGTGGGTTTCGACGCGTCCGCGAAACCACCAGGCTGGCAACAGCATGGTCCGAACGTGAATCTGCGCGGCTCGAAGCTCGTTGGGATGCCAAAACGAGCTTCGGGCCCATGCGCGAAAGCTTCGATCCGCCGAAGCGTGGTCGACCGTCACGGGGAGCATGGCGTGGGGGGATGCAGGTGCTTCGTGAAGGTCCGCCGGACGCAACGCGGTGGAGCCGCAGAACAAGCATGCCGCACGCTCCGTGGAGGGATCCCATACGATGCTTCCTCCGCACGCTTTACACTGCACCAGCTCGCTCATCGTCTGCCTCCCAGCTGGGCGATGAATAGACCAATCGCGATGAGCATGAGGATCCCGAGTACGGTAAGCACGACCTTCGTCACGGATGTGGGCACCGAGCCCACGCAGTGGCCAGTCTGGCCGTTTACCAGCAGCCGATAGGGTTTTCCGGCAAAGCGGTAGCTCGCAGCCCATACGGGGAGCAGGACCAGCTCGGGAGGTTCGAGCGCAACATCACAGCTCACCTGTTCGAGCGTGTTGACGTCGCCGGGCAAGAGCTCGTGGACAATCCGGCGTTTTTCGTTGGCTTGGACCTCGTCGACAGCGGTCTGATCGGCACGAGAGCGCTCCACCGACGGCAGCTCGGCCTCCCAGCCTGCCAACAGGTGGGGATCGAACCCAACGGCGTGGCCGAGATCGAACGGCTCGAGCTCGTTTGCCTCCTGTTCGGGAAGGCCGAGCGAGGCCGACACCAAATGATCTTCTAGACGTAACACCGTCGATCCCGAGAGTGGAAACCACTCGGTTTCCTGCACCATGCGTGTACGAATTTTTCCGCCGGAATCTCGATACGTCTCGGTTCGGTACCAGTGTATGCCAACGGCCGCGCTATAGCGGCTTTGCACGTTGCCGCGATAACTCCAAAACGGGATCAGTACGCCGCGGATCGATTCCGAGCGCACGAGGTTTCGTCGCACGGGCTCCGGCGCCCATATGTGCCCAGCCAGCTCCGCTTTCAACGTCGCCGTGGCAACCGACTTGGGAATGCGAAACGGTGCCACACGTTGGATGGCCACCGTGGCACGCTCGCGATCGACCAGCTTCGAACCGCAATAGCTACAGCTGGTGCTGACCGTGCTCGGACCTAGCTCGACCGTTGCACCACAGGCCGTGCACGAACGAGTGATCGCCGCGGCGGCTTCTACGATCGGCATGGGATAGGCATGGTACTCGGCTGGCACAGAACTTGGCGGATATCGCGGACGCTCGCGGTGGGATCGCGCAAATCGCTCGCTCTATGCATGGACAGTTTGGTCCCGTGTGCGACTCGTCATGCGGCACATTTGGCGTGGATACGCCTGCATATTGACGCACTGTCGTGGAAGCGTGGCGGTGGGCCGCGCAAATGGATGAACATGCTTGGTGGGGCGCTTGGTATGTCGCGTGCAACATCCGTCGTTGCCGGCCGACTAGGGCGGTACGAGGACGCCATGAACCCGCTCACACCCCGCCATCTTCGCTTCATCTCGACCTTCGTCGACAGTGTCGTCACACGCCCGTTTCTCTGCGACCTCCGCCGTGTCGCTGCCATGCCGCAGCCCTCGCTACAGCGTGTTGCGGATGCCGAACCACCGCGGGTCTACGAGTTGGCGCGAGCCGACGAGGCTGCTGCCGCGTAAGCGGGCCTGCGCAGACGTGGCCATCGGCCAGCGCCGTGTCAGTCGGCTTGGTTCGCGAGCTTGCGTAGCTGATCCACGAGCGACTGCGTGACCACGAGCTGCCAGCGCTGCATCCCGTCGGATGTGTTGACGGCACCGAATGAAATGTCGCCGAGCTCGTTGCCGAGGTCGGGCAAGCGTCCGCGTTCGCGCTCTGGCAGCACTGTGCGCAGCCATTCGATGCATTTTTGGCCGTCGATCGCCACGATGCCACTGGCGTTCGGATGCACCGACCAAACCCGTTCGAGCGCACTGCTGCCGACCAGCGAACCTTGCCCGTTTCGTGCAGCGAGGGTGTTTTGCATCACGGTACCGGGCTTCCCCGCCGCAAACGTGAACACAGCCGTGCCCCCGTGCTCCGCGCGATCGATGACCAGCCTAAACCCTCCGAGCTGGTCCTCGAGCATCGCGAGCTTGGGTTTGCCAAGCTCTTTTTCGAGTGCCTCGCGCGTTTTCGGGCCCGCTTCGACGATCCAGCGATCGATCCCGATGCCGTGTTCCTGCGCAGCGTCTTGCTGAAACGACCAGGTCACCCACCGCATCCCCTGTGCACCGAGCACGTCTTTGGGCGTGAATGCCCGTGCCCACTTGGTCCACGCGCTCCTGCCGGACTGATTGGGCTCCATGGACCACAGCACCGCACCTGCGAACGGCACGCTCGCATCTTGCATTACGGAAAACGCGATCTGATTGGCGTAAAGTGTGTCCATTTCCTGAACGAAGGTTTCGACGGTGCGCGCGACGACGGACGCATCCTTGTTGGTCGACTCGGCGTACAAGCGCGCGAGGTCGGAACGAAGCTGTTTGGCCTCGGGGAGTTGCCAAGCGTCAGGATGAGACAGTGAGCTCGCCACCAACCACGATGACGCGGGTAACGTTGTGACGTGGGCTCGATCCGATGGTACCGACGCGAGTGCCTGTCCGAGCTTCTGTAGGCTCGAGCCTGCCGCGGGAGCCATGAGCGCCTGTGCCACGACCATCGTGGGCTCGATGGAAAACGAAAGATCGACCTGGTCCAACTCGCCGAGCTTACTCACCAAGTCTTTGGTCGATCGAGCATTGTAGTCCGACAGGAGCTTCGCGATGGCATTGACGGGCTCGTGCTTGTCGGACGGTATCGTCTTGGAAACTTCGGCGACGAGCGACGAGACTTCGGCTTGGTAGCGTTTCATTGCCTCGGCAGCGAACACCACGATCTCGAAGTCGCGGGCAGTTTGAGCGGCTCGTACGAAAATGTGTTTCTCGAGATAGCTTCGCGATGCCTCGAACGTTTGTGGTGATCCGCTGATGACGACGCGATCCCCCAACGCGTCGACGTATGCGTCGCGGCCATCCAGCTGGTAGTGGGCGAGATGGGGAGCCGGATCCGCTTGCTGTCCCTCGCTGCCGAGATCGCTCGTGAATGCCGCGGCCCCCCCCTGATAGGCGAATGCACACACGATGGGCGTCTCGTATTGCTTGGGATCGAGGATGGCGCAGCCCACAGGCTGGGCAAGATCGATCTTTTGCGGGATGTTGCTTCGACTTCCGAGCTGCGCTGCGGCAAGGCTGCGCAACACAGATTCCGTGACCATCGGTGCGTACTGTGAGGGCGTGAGCTGAGCCTGGACCTCACTGATCAACCGCGAGGCGTTCGGAAATACCACGTGACCGAGCACGTTTCCGCGGTCGGCGACGGGGACGAGTGCGGCAGGCTCGCCGGACACGGGCAACCCGTCGGGTGACGAGAGGTCTGTCGAGCTGGCTTCTTGCGCAGGTTCCTTGGCTTTGTCTGTACAGCTCCCGACGAGCAGGCCAGCGAGTACGCAGGCCATCGGCATGACCAGTACGGTTCCGCGTACGTTTCGACCACGTGCATGCATGCGTTCTGGACCTCGCGGCGATAGTACGCCACGATCGTTGTTCGAGGGCGCGAAAACATGGCACCTCCAGTCCAAAATCGACCACACAAGTGGCGGTCGGCAATGGTTGGCGTGTCGAGTGCACTGAGTGCACTGGTCGCCAGTGCCGTGACGATTGCCGTGGTTGGGCTGGTTGGGCAGTCGCCCGCTCGCGACGCCCACGCGGCGCGTGAGCTCGGCCGTGATGGTTTCGATGTCGCGCTCGATGCCGTCTTGGATCGTTATGTGGATCCCATCGATCGCGGGAAATTGCTCGCGAGCGCCCTCAAGACGCTGGTGAGTGGCCTCGACATTCACAGCCATTATCTCACTGCCGACGAACGCAAGATCCTACGTGAGCGCCATGCAAGCGCGAATGCAGGATTGGTGGTGGTGTTGCAACGAGGCAACAAAGCGGCCGGTGGAGCTTCGACGGCGGAGATCGTGGCTGTGATGCCAGGTTCGCCGGCGCAGCTTGCCGGACTGCGGGCGGGCGATCATGTCTTGCGCATCGCGGGTCGCGACGTCTCGTACATGTTGAGTCAGCCGGAGGTCGATACGCTACTTTGTGGACGAGAAGGCGAAAGCGTTTCGCTTTGGGTGCAACGCTCCCGCGACAGCGAGCCCATGACCGTAGCGGTGCCCTTGGTGCAACGTTTTGCGAGTGAGGTGGCAGTGACACTGTCCAAAACGAGGCCGGGTCCAGTCGCACACGTCAGGATCCACGCGTTCCGAGCCGGTACCGGAGAACGGGTACAACGAGCACTGCAGCGATTGCGCGAACGTGACCAACTGGCGGGTATCGTTCTCGACCTCCGTGGCAATCCAGGTGGGGAGATTGCGGAGGCGTTGATCGTCGCGGACCTGTTCGTGGCCGAAGGCGTGCTCGTGCGCACACGTGGTCGGGGAGGGCGAGTCATTCGTGAAGAGCGAGCCCATCCAGCAGGAACGGACACGAAAACACCGCTCGTTGTGCTGCAAGACAGGCACTCGGCCTCCGCGTCGGAGCTTGTCGCGGCGGCCTTGCAGGCGCACGGCCGTGCACGCATTGTCGGCGAGCGCAGCTATGGCAAGGGCACCGTGCAGGAAGTCCTCGGAATGGACGATGGGTCGCTCCTGACACTCACCACCGCTCGTTACTATTCACCCAATGATCGTACCATCGACCAGCAGGGTGTTGTTCCCGACGTACCGATCGTTTTGTCGGAGGGCTCCGACGCGCGAGTGAATGGAGATCGTGGACTGGACGCGGCGATTGCCATTGTCGTTGTACCTAACCGGAGGTAATCTTTTCGCGCACCGTCTGTTGGGCCGAAAGGCTGGCCAAGCATCGATGCAGGACGAGTAGACCAGGCCGTCAATGTCTGCCAGCCCACGCTGCAGCAACGAGGCACGGCCGCGAGCTCACCCTCGCCGCAGCCGACGTTCGAAGAAAAGCCTCAAAAATCAGCGTCAAACCAATGCGTCGCCGGCCGGAGACCACAACAACGTCGTCCTCCGCAGCCCGAAACGCTTCTCTTGGCTCACCGGCGTATCGTCGTGATGCTGAGCGAGGACCCGCTGCATGCCCAGAAAGCGGCGATTTTGCCCACGAAGCTCGCGTTGAATCGTATGCTCTCGTCTATGGACGTTCTCGAACAAGCGCGCATCGAGCTCGGCATCGCTCGAGTTTGGGTGAATGTTTGGACGTACGAGGACGATGTCGACTTGGTCGGGTAGCAGCACGTTGTCTTCTGCGAAGAACGCTTTGGGTTTGGCAAACGTCATGGTCGAGCCAAAGGGTTTGCCCCAACTGGACAAGCCGGTCCAGAGCCGGCCGGAACGGACGAGACCGGCGGTGACGGGGTTGACGAGGGTGTAGGCGATGCGGTCGAGCACGTCGTCGTCGTTGACGAGGGCGACGTCGCAAGGAGCATCGGCACTCCAGAACTTGTCGAAGCGCCCATATTTGGCATTGAGGACGCGTGCGAGGACGGCATTGAAGTCGCGCTCGAGCTCGATGATGAGACCATGGGGGTCTGTAACGTCGAGGTGGTAGTGGTTGGACATGACGACGACGGCATGAAGGAGGATGCCGTAGCGTTGGAGACATATGCCCAGCCAATAGCCGAACACGGCTGTGGTTTCAGCGTCTGGCCTGAGAAAGAAACGGCGTTCGA
>Ga0187893_10008152_pt1 | contig 16707 bp, 15 predicted proteins | sample MA1701074metaG_FD_139574 | JGI IMG/M metagenome (GOLD analysis project Ga0187893, IMG submission 139574) | White microbial mat communities from a basaltic lava cave in the Kipuka Kanohina Cave System on the Island of Hawaii, USA - MA170107-4 metaG ...
AGAGACAGTCACCATCGATCTTGGTGAGTACGTCCGCCAAGGCGATGCTCCTACAGCCGATGAAGTGGCGAAGCGGATTTACAATGCGCTCGGATTCACCGACACGGAAGCCGAAAAGTACGCAAAGCGCATCCTTGCTGAGTCTGTGACTGATGCTTTCTATGGCTTCAAAGGCGGCGAGGGCGATACTGATGCCGCGATGCAATCCATCCTTGAGCGCGCGAAAGCGGATCCCGGTGGACGGGTGGCCATTCCCGGACTCGACAAACTGGCCGTCGAGCGCACGCGCGAACAGCTTTCGGAGATTCGCAAAGAGCGAGAGGGAGAGCAGCGCGGGTACTGGCTCGAATATCTCAGCAGCCTTCCTGAGAAATCCAAAGAGCGAACCGCGCGCCAGATCGCCAAGTCTCGACCGCTCGATGAGGACGAGAGAAAGGCGCTCGGAGCCGAGTACAGTCTTTGGGATACCTACAGCGGGGCCGTGACACGCTCGGCGGGCGAACTCGTCTCAGGTGTCGGAAAGGTTGTTTCCCTCTTCGAAGACGAACCGCAGGGGCCGAACTTCATCACTCAGGCTGGCGATTACATACAGCGCGAAGGACAGTCCGCCGTCAACCTCGGCAAGCGTCCTGATGTGTGGGGATCGCTCGTTGAAGGCACGTCGGCTATGGCTCCTGATCTGGCCGCGTCGTTCTTCCTGCCTCAAGCGAAGGTTGCGCATCTCGGTTACTGGATGACGAGCGCGGGCCTCAAATCACAGGCCCGCGGCGAAGAGTTGCCCGACACGCTCAAAGAGATGGCGATGGCTGGGCTGATGCTCGAAGCGAATAAGCCGCTCGCTCCTGTGATGAATAAAATCGGCGAAGGACTCCTTGAGCGCGGCATCAAAGGCACGACTCGAGTGCTTGCCGGGGCCGCGCTCGGCTTTGGGCTTGCGAAGGCTCAAGGGGCAACAGATGATGAGGCAATCTCTCACGCTATCCAGTTCGGCGCGATGAACATCTTTTCAGGCAAGCGCGGAGAAGAAAGAAAGCTCGACCGCTTCACCCCTACGGATGATGACATTGCCGTGATGAGTCGTCCACGTCCAGCGACAGACACCGGCGCGGCTCGCATGCAGATTCGCCCGACGGCAGAGGGAATGCTTGAAGGCTCGACGATCGCGCCCGTTCGACCTGGCGCACAGTTGATACCGCCACGCTCAGCAACAGAGACTGGAGATTTTCGCCCGCGCGTCAAAATCACTCCCGGAGCAGAGCCTAAGCCTTCGGAGATAACACCCGTCGGACCGGGCGCGGTCGCCAGTGGCCCAACGGAAAGAAGAGCAAGCGAAAGTGGGCCACTCGCGCCGCGGCAGAAGCTCGCGCCCGAAGATGCGCAGATTTATCAGGGCGTCGTCGAGTATGCGACGAGAGGCGAGGCGGTCACGCCAGCAAATCTACAGCGCGAGTTTGGGATAGGCTACGGGAAGGCAACGCAGATGATTGATCGCCTGAAGGCTGAAAAGGTCACTTTCACGACCGGGCGCGCTCCTTCGCCTGTCACAGATCGCCGCGCGGATTTCACTCAGCGCGCAATGATAGGCGAAGCTCTGGCTCGTGTGCGTGAGGGCAAAGCGACGGCGGAAGATCATGATTTACTTCATCGCACCATATTCAAAAGCGAAACGGTAGACCTGCCGAATCGCAGGGCATACGATGAAGCTCCGAAGAAACCCGTGCAGGTTCGAACTGATGCTGATGGGTTGAAGGCTTTCAATGACAGGTATGGCTATGCGGCTGGCGATGCGCTCTTAAACGCAAAGGCTGAAGCGATGAAGCGGGCCGGACTTGAAGCCTATCACGAAAAGGGCGATGAGTTCATAGCACAGGGGGATAGTGAGGCAGACGTGAGCGCACGCATCGAGCAGGCGCGTGATATACTCAGAAACACCGAGTTCGAAATCACGACCCCCACGGGCGAAGTAAAACGATTCAAAGGAGCGGACTTCAGCTATGGAACAGGATCAGACCTCAAAGCCGCAGAATCAGGACTCAAGCGACATAAAGCCGAGCGCGAAAGATCAGGACTCAGAAAACGTGGGGAGTTTCGAGGAATTGTTGAAGTTGAATCTCCCCAAAGGAACCAAAATCAAGGCGATAATGCCCGACGGCAAGACGTTCGAAAGCGAAGTGTAGATGATGAGTCTGTAGTCGACACCGCAGCGCATGACGCTGCTTCCTCTCCGCGCAATGATCTTCGGGAGCCGACACCTGCACAAATCGAAGCCGGGAATTATCGCAAAGGACATACAAAAGTCGCGGGCCTCGATGTATCTATCGAAAACCCGGCTGGCTCGACGCGCAGCGGAACAGGCGCAGATGGCAAACCGTGGTCAGTCGAGATGAAATCTCACTACGGCTATATCCGTGGCACGAAGGGAAAGGATAAAGACCATCTCGATATCTTCATCAAGCCCGGAACCAAGCCTGATGCTGACGGGCCTGTTTTCGTCATCGATCAAAACAAAGCAAGCGGCCACTTCGATGAGCATAAAGTCATGTTCGGCTTTGGCGATGAAGCATCAGCAAAGCATGGCTATCTCGAAAACTACGAGAAAGGCGCGGCCCGCATTCGCTCCATCAGGCGATTCGAGAATAACTCCGAGTTCAAAGAGTGGCTCAACTCCGGCGATCTGACGAAGCCCGCTGAGAGACCGCAGGCCAATATCGATCCGAATGAATATCTCAACATCTCGAAGATGAATCTCTCTGCCTCGGAGAAAGAAAATCTCGCACGCACTATCCGCGAGCAGGTAGCAGAGACAGGCTCGAAGGCGAAAGAGCGCGTCACGTTCGACGACATCAAGCGCGAAGCTGCCGAGATAGACCCGGCTCTGCTCGATCATCTCAAACCGCCAAAGAAAGGCGAAACTCTCAACCCTGCGGTGAGGCTTGCAGCGAAACAAAGACTCAAGGCGCTCAACACTGAATCAGTCAGACTCAGAGAGAAAATCGAGACGGATAGAAACAAGCTCACACGCACAGAGCTTGATGATTTGCAGACGAAAGCCGCCATCGTCGAGCGCGATGCAAAAGCCTTGCTCGATGTTCTCATACCTACTCGCTCAGAGGCGGGCCGCGCTCTTGCCTTTGAAAGAATCATGGTCGATGCGACGGGGTTTGATCTGGAGCGTTACATCGCTCGCGGTCGCCAGATCGCCCAGCGCGCCGGTGAGAATCTTGATAGCCAGCGGTGGAAGGACACTGAAGACGCGATCAGAAAGAGTGTGGCCGAAGGGCAGGACTCGACGGCAAAGATTGCCGAAATAGAAAATCGGCTCGCGGAGTTGAGAGAGTCGCCCGCTGTGCAGGCGTTTGAAGCCGCGATGAAAGAGGCTAAGAAAGCCGGTCTCAAGCCTTCGGGTGAGATTGCAAAAGCGAGAGCGCGGCGGGCTGTGGCCGATTCGTGGAAAGCCAAGCTCGATAAAATGGAATCAGGCGCGCGAGCGAGAATGAAAGAACGCTCTGAGCGCGGGCCGCTCGGTCCTGAAGCCGGGAGCGCGCCGATAATCGAAGACCTCGCCGACATCGCGATCATCGGCGCGGCCAAGCTCGCCAGACGTGGAATCGATAAAGCGGTTTGGGCTGCCGAAATCATCTCCGAGGTCGGGGAGTGGGTCAGGCCGCACCTCGGAGCGATCTTCAAACGGTCTTATGATCTCTACAGCGAAGAACGCGCTGCTGCTCGCAAGGCTGCCGACACTCTCAAAGTCACAGGCGATGACCCGTCGAAGTTTTCGACCGAAGAAATAGAACGGCTTCTTGGTCAGGCTGCCAGAGAGAAAGCCAAAGCCGCAAAAGCTCGCCTTGATCTCGCGCGCACGTTCGCCCGTCTTGAGCGCACGTCTAAGCTCGATGTGATAGATGCGTATCGGCGGACGGGGATGTTGTCGAGCATTCGCATGATCGTGCAAGACATCGGCTCGACGGCTTTCTTTCAGCCGATGGAAGCCATCGCCTCGGTTCCCGGCGCGATTCACGATATCGTTGTCGGCTCTGTCACCAAACGGCGAACGCTTACGGCTGAGACCCCGGCCAGTTTCACAAAGTCCTATGTGAAGGGCGGCGTCAAAGCTCTCAAAGAGACGCCCTCGATTCTTCGACATGGCGCGAGCGAAGAGCAGCTTGAAAGATTGGAGCTTCCGAGCGAAGTCAACAGCGGCTCGCGTGTTGTTGATGCGCTCCCGAACATCACCGGGCGCGTGCGCTCGGCCATAGATAATGTTCCTTTCACTCAGGCTTATATGCGCGCTCTGGCCAATCGCGCACGCGCGCAAGCTCTGACCGAGATGAAGCGAGGGAAGATCAAACAAAGTGAAGTCAAAGCGCGGGCCGAAGAGATAATCAAAAATCCAGACTCGATTGATGAGGCTGAAGCTCTCTTCGATATGGGAATCGTCGAAGCAGCGAAAGAAGATGCACGGCGCGCGACTTTCAACAATGACAATGTTATCTCTAAGGCCATACAGTCGGCGCGGTCGACTTCGCCCTGGGCGCGATTCTTCATCAACATCCCTCTGCCGTTTACTCGCGCTGTGCCGAACATCATCGCTCGCGGAATCGAATACACTCCCGGCCCCGGCACGGTCGTCTATGGGGTGAAGCTGCTTCGCGCGCTCTACAAACGCAGTCTTCCGCCGGAAGCGCAACGCTCGATGTCTGAAGTCTTCGGGCGGCAGGCAGTAGGGGCGGGCTTTACGCTTTTGGGCTACACGCTTGCAAAGCTCGGCTATATGATCGGCACTTCCGAACAGACGCCTTCGGAGCGAGAGCGCGACCGCGCGGCAGGTAGAAAGAAGCTCGCGGTTTATGATCCGGTTTACGGAGTGTGGCGCAGTCTCGAATGGCTCGGCCCTGCGAGCTTCCCGCTTGCGTGGGGCGCGAATCTCGCCGAGTCGAATACTCCGGGCGAGTTCAGGGACTCGGCGCAAAATCTCTTCTGGGAAGGCTTCCCCATCACGCGCGGCTCGAAGGAATTGATTTCGCTGTTTAACCTGAAAAGCGAAGAGAGCGTCAAATCTCGCTTCGGTCGACTGACGGCGAGTTTCGTCCCTGAAAGCGGACTCGTTAGAGACGTGGCTATGGCGACCGACACCAAAGAGCGAGAGGCGAGAGGATTCACCGGGCCGATAGAAAAGAACATTCCGGGCCTGAGAAACCAACTGCCAGAAGCTGTTGACGCTTTGGGCCGTCCTGTTGATTACTCGCGATTTTGGGCAATCGATCCTTTCCGCTCGACGACGGCCAGAGACAAAAGCGATCCTGTGATCAAAGAGCTTGTGCGGCTCGATGTGGGGCTGTCGAAACCAAAGCGAGAGGATGGAGAATCGGAAGAAGATTTCCGCCGTCGGACCATCAAGACTGGAATGATGCTCGAAGCTCGACTCAGAAGCGTAGTCCTAAGCCCTCAGTATCAACAGCCTCCGACCATCCACGATGCAAAGAAATGGCAGCGGCGCGCGATTGAATCGGCGCAGTCGGCAGCGTCAGAGGATGTGAAGCGCGGTCGCCTTCCTCAACCCGGAGATGAAGCCGTGATCTTGTTCAATTCAACCGTCGCGGCGGAATCGGATAAGATCATCACCGGCGCGAAAGAGAAGGACTATTACAAAAACCTCACACACACACAGCGGAAAGCATTTGAAGCCGCGATCCGCGAGGAGTTGGACGGCGCGAAAGCAACGCTTGCGGGCGAAGAGAGCGCAGCTATGAGGCTCATCGATGCGTCAGGGCGGCTCAACGAAAAGTTGCAGGATCGCGCGGGCGTCATCGAGAAGGCGATTGAGAAAGCAAAGCGGATCAGATGATCGGAGTAAATCATGCCTCAAAAATGCACTGTCTGCGCGCATCCACAAAGCCACGAGATTGACCTGGCGATCATTCGCGGCGAGATGTCGAACCGACGCATAGCGTCGCAATTTGGGCTTGGCGAAAGAGCGGTTCGCGATCACCGAAAAAACCACCTCGCCGAGAAAATCCAACAATCTCAGGCTATCGTTCAAAAGGTCGAAGCAATCGACCTCAACCGCGAGCTTGCGACTCTCTACTCAAGGGTGAGGAACTATTTTGAGTCGTGTCACGAGTATCTGCTCGACCCGGATGATCCTACGAGGTACAACCTCAGCGCGCGTGGCGAAGAGATATCAGTCATCTACGAAGAGATTGACGCGGAGACGGGAAAGCCTAAGCGCAAAAAGGCCAGACTTCACACCTTGATCAAAAAGATAGAAGAGGGGCTTGGTATAACCGTCCTTGCCTGCGAGGTTCGACATGCCGATATCCGCAAACTCTTTCTCGAATCATCGAAGCAGTTGCTCGATGAGATTGAGAGAATCGGCATCGGGTTTGGGCTGCTTCGACCTTCGCGGCTCGACACGGAGATTCTTGAGACTCTGCGCGTTGCAGTTGAGTCTATCCGCGCAGATTTCCGCCGCGATCTCAAAATCGACCTGTCGTGGGAGGAAGCGATTGATCGCATAATGCCGCTCTATCCAAAAAAGCGAGCTTATCTTGAGAAGCTCAGAGAGGAAGGGCCGGAGCCTTCCAAAGAATGGCTGATGTAACGCTCGCCTGGCAGCCAATGACTTGCCCGCTGTTGTATAATCGCTGCTGCATGAGCGCGTCTTTTGCTCCGAAGAAATCTCCTTCGATCATCACCCCGCGCGTCCGACGTGCGCAGTATGAGCTTATCGAAGCTTTGAAAGAATCGCTCGCTCAAAGCGATATGACGCGGGAAGCTGCCGAAGGGAGGCTATCGGCGTTGATGGGGGAAGTGTGGAACGAAGTAGAGCATGTCGCGGCGGTCACAATGCCTTCTCGCTCGAAGCTATAGCCTGCCTTCAAATTCCTGCCTGCCTTCGCGCGCTGGCTCGTGCTGGCGAGGCGAGAGCGGGCCTGAAGGATGGATCGAGGCGTCCGGGCGCGAGAAAACGCCTCTGAGGTCAATTTCAGCCTTCGGGGTGATCGAGCGGCAACGGTTGCCGGTCGCGGATTTCCGCGAGTATAAAAAAAGAGCGGCAGACCGCAGCCCTTCAGCCGCGATCCGCCGCCGAGCATAGTTGCTCTTTGTCTACCACGACACATTATGATTGCAGGGCCGCATCCTTCGACACGGCCTGGATGATCTTACGAAGTGATGGGCTTATCTCTACTCTCGATGATGACAAGCAGTTGATCGAGTTCGGTCTCGCCGTCCGGATCGTTGAGGCAGCTATAGATGAACTCTGTGAGCCGTTCTATTTTGCTGAGACATCGGCTTCTTCCTCCGGCGATATCGGGCTTTGCTGAAAACCCCGTCTGTCGCCTCGTGGTGATCGTCCGCCACAAAGCGTTGACAGTCTGATCATCAGCTCTCAGTATGGCCAGCATCAGATCGACCTTGATGATCGGAGTCTCCGGGTCTGCCGCTCCCTGAAGGACTTTGTTTCGTTTTGCGAAAGGCGAGAGATGTTCGGGCCTTGTCGGAAACTCAATCACTTTTGCGGTCATCGGTCGCCCCTTTCTCGTCGAGATCTTCTGGCTGGAGTTTTTCGACCATTGCTCGAAGATCATCTGCGGTATCAAAGCCGCGTGTATCGCTGTTGATTATTTCCCTGACTGCTTCAGCGATACACTCCCTCGTCTTTTCAGGCGTGCGCGGGTCTGCAAGCAGCATATCGACGCTACGGGCGAAGAGTCGGAGCTTTACTCGCCAGTCTCCATTTTCGCCTTCGACTCCGAGAGCTAAGGCAAGCTCAATCGCCTTGTCAATCATCCTGAAGGCATCAACCGTATCATCTGAGCCTGTGTATGGGTCATCGTATTTCGGGCCTCTCAACATGGTTTCCTCCGAGTGTGGGCGAAGGGCAGACCGCGAAAGCCTGCCCTCGCTCGATCAGTGCGCGTAGAACGCGACGTTGAACTGGCGCGCGGCGTCATAGAGTGGATCAGTTCTCACATGCTTGAGATTGAAAGCCCACTGCTTTGAAAGGGCTGAAATCTGACCGCCGATTCTGCCGAAGTAGCGGAAGTCGCCTTGCTGCGAGTGAAAGGCGATGTGGCAATCTCGGTGAGTCGGCTCTGTCTCTCGCCCGCCTGCGCTGCGATAAACCGGATGATGAAGGTTGACCTCATCACCCGGCTTGATTGCGCCACTGCAAAGCGCGCATCTCATACTTCTATCCCGCCTATGAAGGGGCCGCGCTTGGGCTCAGGCTTGTGTTGAAGCTGGCCGTTTATGACCTCGAAGTTTTCAACGTCTTCTGACCATTCGGTGTAGCCTTCGAAGTCCTCGGCTGCCGCTTCCAGAAGCTCGCGCTCGCGCTCCTGCCGGGTGTACTCGTGATCAACTATGTGACCGATGAGGGTTGTAAGGTCGATGTCGTCGTGGTAGGTTGACATTGTTATTACCTTTCTGACCCGTTCGTAGCGGGTCGGGCATTTCAAGGCCGGGTGCTGCTAACACCCGGCCTTTGAGTTTCTGTTGAAAGTTTCGTGTGCGTGTTGTCGGCAAGCGAGTGTCTTACTCTTACCTGCTTTGCGCTCGTCATCTACTCAGCACAGCCCATCGAATTTCGATCACCAGGCCCTTTCGACTTCGCGCTACTCGACGTGGCTTTACGGATTGTCCGTTGCTGCCTTCCGCCTTTGTCTTCAAAAACCTGATACAGTGAATATACGCGAATGCAAATATATTGTCAAATGAAAAGTATGCACAGATGCATATATTTTTCTTGTCAAATACTGTTGCGATTGTGATAGTATGTTTGCGACTTAGTATATTTGAAAGGACGGTGATAATATGCAGTGTGTTGAAACCTTGCAGGATAGCCCTTTGATTGGAGGGTGCATGATAGAAAACCGACTTGATGACCTACTCGAAAAGGCCGGGAAGTCACTCTATGCCGTCCAAAAAGAAACTGGACTGGCCTACACTACGCTTTGGAAGCTGCGGAGCGGTCGCGCTAACAGCATCACCTTTGATGTGTTGGATAAAGTCTGCGCGGCGCTTGAATGTCAACCCGGCGATTTACTTGTTAGGACGCAGGGGAAAAGCAAGCGCAAAGGATAAAACACTGAGAGCCGGTTCACCCTTGCAAAGTTCACCGGCTCCCAATGAAGACCAATCCTGCATAGAGGACAGTCGATGGCAACTATACAATCCGGTCAATCAGGGGTCAACGCCGGCTCTGCTCGCGACGCGCTGAGGCAGAAGATCAAAGAGAGCGAGCCGTCAACACGAGCGGCCACGCTACGAGCGGCCACGCTCGACCTTCCCTCATCACCATCAAGACTCATCAGCGAAACGACAGACGCGATAAATTCTATCCTTGCTCTGGCGGGCTGTCCGTCCGGGTCTCGCGCTTTCATCTCTTCGGTGATCGGCGCGGCTCACTCTCGCCTCTCGTCTCAATCTCTCGATGAATGGTTCGAAGCAAGTGATCTGGAGATTGCGCGCGGCGTGATGGTGGATCGTCGCGACGAGCAATCTGTTACCGCGCTCAAGAAATGGACTCAGCGACACCGAAAGGCATTCTTCGACTGGCAGAAGCGAGCAGGCTTCACACTGATCGAGTGCGCTCCCGGTGGACAGGATGACGAAAAGAATAATCATGCTACTCGTTATCGCGCGCCGGTCATCCGGGCCGCGGCTGACGCCTTAGCAGAAGCTCGCTCTGATCCTACCTGGCAGCGTGATCCGTCATCGGCGATCAATCATGCGGCAAAGATTGCCGTTGCGGGCTTACCTTCGACTGCGGCCAGACGTGAGAGATTTCGAAGACCTCGGCGCGATACTACAGCGCTTCTCAAGCGAAACACGGCGACGATAAAGAGCCTCTTCAAAAAGAATCTCGACCTACTTGCTCGTAAGGCCGGATTCGATGCTGCGGGCCTGGTAGAGCGCGCGCAGCAACACTTCGATGAAATAGTGAGAGAGGCACAGGCCGCGCTCGATGAAGTCATTGAGCAGGCAAACCGGGATCGTGGTCGAGCTTTGGGCAATTCGGGTGAGAGCGAGTCGCCGCAGTTGGAGTCAGGCGAGGGGGGTGTGGACAAAAGTGTCCACACCTTAACTGTTATAAAGAGTGGACAAACACAGGGGGGCATATCCGCGGGCGAAGAGTCGGCGCGTCCTGAAAGTCCTGAGAGTTCGACCTTACCAGACTCGATAGACTGTATGGACTCGCCAGACTCTCAGGCCCGCACAGACGTGGCCGCTTTCGAACAGGCAGGCGCGGTCGCGTTCGATGTTTCGATAATCGGCGAGGTGAAACTTGACGGTGAGCGTGAGTTTGTCGCTTTCACGCGAAACCTGCCGGTTGAAAAGCTCCGTCGCTCTCTCTCTGCGCTCGTCTGGAAGTGCGAGCGCGAAGCGTTGAATTTCATCATCCGTCCGCGCGCTCCTGCGGATCGGCGGCTTATCCAGCTTGACGATCTGGATTCGGTCTCAGTCGGGCGAGTGCGCGACATCGCCTTTCGTATCGTCGAAACAAGTGACGGCAACTTTCAGGCATGGCTTGCTGTGCTTGGGGCTGATGATGAGATGGAGCGGCGGTTGAAGAAATCCATCATTGCTGATGTAGGGGCGAATGGAGCAACACGCATTGCCGGATCGATGAACGTCAAAGAGATGCGCCGGCGCGCAGATGGATCATATCCGCGCGTAAGACTGATCGCTGCGCGCTCGATCGTTGTTGATGTCGAGCGGTTGCTTTGCGTGATCGGAAGATATGCCCCCTGTGTTTCCTCTTCTTCTTTTTCCACACACACACAACCGACTATGCCACTGCCGGACTACGATGAATTTGTACGGCGTGCGCGTATCAGTGCGACGGGTGAAATTGACCGGAGTATGGTCGACTTTGCGTGGGCGGCGACCGCGATCCGCCGAGGGTTTGCGAAAGAAGTTGTCGCCAGTGAGCTTGAGCGCGTGAGCCTGAAGGCGGCGCAACTAGCGAAAGGAACGCGGGCGAGATACGTCAAACGGACGGTCAACGCCGCGGCGCGTGAAAGCGGCTGAGGGAAGGTGTAGAGGGAAAGCAGTCGCCCAAAGCGGAGAGTTGATATTTTACTCCCGGCTTGGGAGAATAGCAGCGGGAGCCGAAAGATTGCACGTAATCAGCCGGAAGGCGCTCAGAGAGTTTGCCAGGAAACACACCCAGGCGGCGCAACCGCTTGAAGAGTGGTACAGGACGGCGAAGCGCGCGAAGTGGCGCAACCTGTCCGAAGTAAGAGCATCATTTCCGCATGCCGATCTGGTGGGAACCTGCACGGTGTTCAACATCAAGGGGAATAGTTACAGGTTGATTGCTCGCATTGGATACCGAAAGCAAAGAGTCTACATCCGGCGAGTGCTGACACACGCAGAGTATGACAAAGGGGGATGGAAGAGTGAGTGTAGCGATTAGTCAAAGGGTGGATCGAAAGAAATACGGCAGGCTGCTTGCGCGCGTCGCTCCGGTCGTGATCGAGACAGAGGAAGAAAACGAGCGGATGCTTGCCGAAGTCGATAGGCTGATGCGAAAGGGCGAAGACAATCTCTCGCCCGAAGAAGACGCGCTGCTCGACGTGATGACGACTCTCATCGAGCAGTTTGAAGAGAAGGCTTACCCTATCCCTGACGCGCCGCCCCATAGAGTTTTGAGGATGTTGATGGAAAATCGGGGACTGAGGCAAAAGGATATGATCGAGATATTCGGGTCGAGCGGGCGGGCATCTGAAGCTCTGAGCGGAAAGCGCCCCATCTCGAAGGCGCAGGCCAAAAAGCTCGGAGAGTTTTTCTGTCTTCCTGCGGATGTGTTTATTTGATCATATTCAGCCCTCCTCGATCTGCGCTTTGGGGGTCTGGAGGACGACGCTGAAGGCGCAGAGGAATCAATGGCAAAGAAAGTGAGCAGCCGATGAGCAAAGTTAGAGCCGAGCCAAAAGAGGAAAGGATAGAGGTTCCGAAATGCTGTCAGACGCGGCCACTTTCAAGAGCCGATGCTCGACGACTGGCAGAGCTATTCCGTAAGGCATTAGAAACTGATCTGGCGACGGAGGCGAGGGGCAAGCCTGCGGGAGGGCTGATGGTGGCGAAGAAGAAACAACCACAAGAAGAGTTGGAAGAACTACGACCCGTCCTCGACCCGGACGAAGTAGAAGCAGCGCCTCTTCTATTTGATGAATGTCTAAACAGTGGTCTGGTCTTACCGGAAACTGAGACGTGGAAACAATTAGCGGAAGATCTGAACTTCTCAGATTCCCGGTGCTTATTTCAAATCGTCAAGACTCCCGGATACTTATATTCTGAGGTTTTTGAGTGCTTTGGAATAGAGAACATTTTTGCGATCCCTTTTGATAATCAGAGGTCTCTCTCAGGGGAAGAATCCGGACCACATCTTCAAGCCTTCCTTAAACGCACACGAATCTTTCGATTTCAAAACAGGGCTGAGGAAGTGTACCTGGCCCTTATAACCCCTCGGATCATCTCTGAATGGTTTCCGTATCCGTTCATTGAGGTGATGTGGGACCGGGGCCGCATGATAAAACTCGGCACGCAGATGTCTCCATTTGTTGCACAGGAGATGTGGGGAGAACTCGCCATGTCTCTACTCGGAGGGCTGGAGTTGCTACGTAGCGATTTAACGATTGAAGAAATGAGAGCCTCGTTTTCCTTCGAAGTTAAGAAAGGCGCTGGCCGTCCAAGTGGTTCGGGAAATTTCAATCATGAAGTGTCTTTCTTGCTGGCCCTCATAGATGTTTTAGGTAGCACCGAGAAAGAAATGTCGGAGCCGGAAGCCTTGGTTAAGCTTTCACAGCACCCTCTCTGGAAAGGAAAGGTTTTTGCTCTTGCACAGGCTCAGAAAAGAACGAGGTCTTTAAGACGCTGGCTTAAACCCTTTCACCTGACTTGGGAAGAGGCTCTCAAGGCGTTTTGTTCTACAAAACGGGGCGGACAATAATTCCTTCCTATTTTTGCCTGCGGACAATAATCCCGACTGAAATTCTGCCTGATAGATAGTTTGGGCGATCGCTCGTAAAATCGAACCCAGTAGTTGACAGCCCCAAACCGTCAACTACTGGGAGAGTGAAAAATGAGCGAACAAATTCTCACGACAGGCGATGCGGCAAAACGTCTTGATGTGAGCGGTGAATATGTGCGGCGGCTCGTGCGCGAGGGCAAACTCACAGCCACACGCACCGTGAGCGGCCAGCACCTTTTCGAAGCGGGCGAAATCGAGCGTTTCGCTTCTGAGCGCGAGGCTGCGAGGCAGGCGAGGGCGGCAACAGTTGCCGCAAATACCTAACAAAATCAACGGCCCGGCAGGTGTAATCAGCACCGCGCCGGGCCTCGAATTTTTGGAGTATCAAATCGTGGAAAAGGTAACATGCAGATTTGAGTCACGCAAGCACCGAAATTGCACAAGCGCCCGTCGGTGCAACCACACACCAACCATCAAAGCCGCGATCAGCGTCGCTGCACATGGCGACAGCTTCTGCGAGTTGTTACAAGCTGGTTGTGTTGAAAATCCGATCGATGAGTCAGGCGAAATTTATCGAAAGAAACTGCCCGGCGATGCCAGCGCAAGCGTGTGGCGAGTTATAGATAGAGGGAAAATCTATCTCGCGCAGTTAGAGCGAGAGCAGGAGCGATAGACGATGCCGATCATTCGAACACTGAAGGATGAAGACCCATACGCGCGCATCAGTCGTTCTTTGCTTCAGGACGATAGCTTGAGCTATGAAGCGCGCGGACTCGCGGCCTACCTTCTCAGCAAACCAGAAAATTGGGAGATTGAAGTCTCTGATTTGATCAAGCAGTCACCTGATGGGCGGGATAAAATCTATCGCGTCCTCAAAGAACTTGAGCGAAGCGGCTATCTCAAGCGCGAGCGCGAGCGCGGCAAGACTGGCCATCTCGGAAAAGTCTGCTATGTGCTATTCGAATCGAAGAATTTAGCGAATTTATCCACATCCGGCTTTGCCACGTCTGGCAAAACCATATCTGGCAAAACCACGTCTGGCAAACCCGCGCCATACATAGAAAGAAAAGAACAAACGAAAGAGTTAACAAACGAGAGAGAGAAATACATGTCGCCTGACGGCGACGGCGCAGTGTGCCGGGAGGTTTTTTCTCACTGGCAGGCAGTGATGGAGCATCCAGGAGCGAAACTCACCGGCGACCGAAGGGCGAAGATTCTGGCCAGGTTCAGAGAGGGTTACACGGTTGAGCAGATGAGGCAATCGATTGACGGCTGCAAGCTCTCGCCCTTTCACATGGGCGATAACGACAGGGGCCGAAAATTCGACGCTCTGACGTTGATTCTGCGCGACGGCGAGCATGTGGAGAGGTTTATTTCGTGGGCCGAGAGTCCGCCAAATGGAAAGGGATACCTCCATGGAAGAAAATCAGCAACAGATCGAAACTTCGAGAACCGGCTCGAAACCGAGCGGCTGCTCAGGCTCAAGCCTGACGGCGCAGGTTGAAGAGTCGTTTCGCAATCTCTCCGACCGCGGGCGGCTCATCGGTCAGCTTGTCAATCGCTCGCGGACTCAGCGCGGGCTTGCTCAGTTCAGTGCTGGTGAATTGCTCGTCCAGATCAACGACAGCGCGCCGATATTGCGCGACGTGCCTGCCTGGGCGCTTTCGGAGTGTTTTCGTCTCGCAGTGATCGGTCACAATCCGGCGCATCCGTTTGGGATCAATGAAGCGGTGATCGTCTGGCGCGAGATGAGCGAAACGACTCGGCAAAAGGTTTTCGACGCCGCGCAGATTGCCGCGCTTCCTTCCGGGCCTGCGTGTCAGTGGTGCGCAGGTCGCGGCTTGATGCGCGTGACTGACGACGGCTCTGCCGTGCTGTGGGGATCGAGCGCGAACACTCGAAGGATGAAAGTTTGCTTTTGCAAAACGGGTGCGGAGATTCCTCAACTCGACCCGGAGCCGGTTGTTGAGGGTGAGCCGTTCGACCTGAAGCGCGCAGCGCGAATGCTGATCGAAGAGCGCAAAATCGCAAAGGTTCAATCCTGAAGCGAGAAGCGCGCATGATGCTACTGCGACAGCAGGCCGCAGAACTCGCAAACGAGGAAGCATCTTTCCCGACCGGCGAAGCAGAATCGAGTGATGTAGTAATCCGGTTGAACTGAACGAGGTGAATATGAGCAGCGATATCGAGATAACAGGAAGAGTCAGACCAAAGCTATGGACGCCGGAAGACCTTGCCGAATATCTCGGCGTCACAGTCGGATGGGTCTACAAGCATTGTCGAAAGAACTGTCTCGACCGTGTGCCTCATATCAAGCTCGGCAAGTATCTGAGATTCGACCCGGAGTCGAGCGAGTTTCAGGACTGGTTGGCCTCTCACTACGCAGGGCCGCGACCGGCAATCATTGCCGCCGGTTTGACAGATGACGCCTGTGTGAGTAGATTGCGGGCCACGACGGTAAAGACGGGCCGGGTGAACTGAAAGGAGAATCTATGGCTCGTCAAAGTTTTCAACGCGGTTGGGTTCAACTCAGAAAAAGGGGCGACGGCGAAGTGTGGGTTATTCGCTATCGCGTCCGTGATCCGAACTCCCCGAAAGGATGGAAGGAGAAAACCGAAGCTGTGCCGGAGGCCAGAAACGAGAAACAGGCTTTGATCGCTCTCGACAAGCGAATGCAGGAGATCAACTCTGCCAATAACTCTCCGCGACCGCTATGTGTGACCTTCGAGAGCTTCGCTTCAACGCTCTGGCCCTCCTTCGTCGCCAACAAAAACTACAAACCCTCGACAGTCTACAACTACAAGTCGCTCCTCAACAACTTCATCCTGCCGGGACTTGGCAAGAAGCGGCTCGATGAAATTCGCCCGGAAGACATCACGAGGTTTTTCAACCATCTCCGCGCGAAGGAAATATCGGGCAAGTACCTGCTCAATGTCTACTGTCTGGTGAAGATGATGTTTGATCTGGCTGTCGAGTATGACATCATCAATGTAAGCCCGGTGCGTCGCAAGCTTCATCGCCCGCATTGGGAGAGAAAAGAAAAACCTGCGCTCTCGGCTGAAGAGATTCGCAAGATCATCGAAAATATCCCGGATAAGTATCGCGCTCTCTTCATCACGGTGGCCATAACAGGTCTCAGGCTCGGCGAGTTGCTCGCGCTCCGATGGCTCAACCTGTCGTTCGATCAGAAGCAGCTTACAATCACGCACAGTCTCTGGCGAAAGCAGCTTGTTTCGCCAAAGACGAAAGCAAGCACCAAAAGTATCCGCATTCCTGCGGCGCTCGTCGCTTTGCTCGAAGATCATCGCGCACGGTCGAGATGGACATCTCTGGGTGACTTCGTGTTTTGCAAGGAAGACGGCTCACCTCTCGACCCTGATACGATGCGCAGGCGTGTGCTTTATCCGGCGATCTCCAAAGCGGAAATCAAGCGCGTTTCGAGATCGCATGGCTTTCATTTGTTCCGCCACTCGGCTGGAAGCATCGTCCACGCTCAAACCCGCGACCTGAAGATGGCGCAGGAGCTTCTTCGACATTCGAGGATCGCCACTACTGCCGATGTCTACATTCACGTCGATGAGGCAGTGGCAGAAGAAGCGACAGAGGTTTTAGCGAGGGCGATAATTCCAAACTGCGGCCTGATTGCGGCTCAGGGCAGCGATAAGATTCAGTAGGTATGAAGAAACTTCTCCGTAAACCAAAGAAAATAGCCGCCTTACGGC
>Ga0187893_10008153_pt1 | contig 16706 bp, 11 predicted proteins | sample MA1701074metaG_FD_139574 | JGI IMG/M metagenome (GOLD analysis project Ga0187893, IMG submission 139574) | White microbial mat communities from a basaltic lava cave in the Kipuka Kanohina Cave System on the Island of Hawaii, USA - MA170107-4 metaG ...
CAGGACGCCGTCATCCTCGCTGCGGCGGCCCGGCATCGCGTGCATCCGGCGCTCGTCAAGGCCGTCGTCTGGCGCGAAAGCCGTTTCAATCCCAAGGCGCGCGGCAGGAGCGGCGAAGTCGGCCTCATGCAAATCATGCCCGCCACCGGCAGCGACTGGGCGACAGCGGAGCGCGTCGCTCCTTACGCGCACGAACGCCTCTACCATCCCGCGAAGAACACCGAATGCGGCGCGTGGTATCTCCAACGGCTGCTCACCCGCTACGCGCGCACAGACAATTCGCTGCCGTACGCACTGGCCGCTTACAACGCGGGTCCCGGCAACGTTGCCAAATGGGCCACCGGCGCCGCCGCCACCAACAGCGCCGCCTTCATCCGGCAAATCGGTTTCCCCGGCACAAAAAACTACGTCCTCGCCGTGATGAAACGATTCGATCGCTACGCGAAGGTCTTTCCGCCGCGCGGGAAGAATTCGCCTGCTGGCGCGAGTCAAGGTGTCTGGCACGCCAGGGAATCGACCTTGCGGAGAATCGTCTCCCGGCAGCGCGCGGCCTGACGGCGCAGGAGGAACCGATGCCAGCGCGCGCGCCAGACAACTGGATTCAGCAACGCTGCCCCGCGCTCGCGGCGCAATTCCTGGTAACGCGCGTTGGCGTCCAGCAATCGATCCGTGGCCTGCCAGAAGTTGCCAAGCGGCCCGGCGAGTTCGTCCACTCGCGCGGATGCGCCGGCTGATTTGAGTTGTTCTTCAAAAATTTCGCGCGCCTTCGTGTGCAATCGCCGGCGCGTCTGGCCTACGGGTTCGCTGGTGGGCGCATCGGCGGGCGGATGCACGAGGAACTCCGACTCCAATCCCGGAGCGACGACGAGCCGCATCTGGAAAGCGTTCTCGATGGCCCAACCCGTATCGCCGACGCGTCGGTAACAGGTGGGAAACGGATGCTCTTGAAGGAAGCGCGTCCGGTACAGATTGCTGGCGGAACTGCCGAGCAGGCCGGCCGGCACATGCACAGCCGACCAGACGAACGCTTCGAGTCCCGATAATGAATACGGTTCGCGCAAACCGCGCCGCGCGATGCACTGCTCCAGCGGCCAGCGCCCGCGCACCCGCCGCGCGCCCGGCCCGGTGAAGCGCGGCAGACTCACCACGGCGTCGGCGTTCCGTTCGCGCGCAATCTCCACGAGCCGCGCGAGCGTCGCCGGAGTGATTGTGTCGCCAATCGACGAGATGTAGGCGAATTCCGCGCGCAGTTGGCCGATGCCGAAATTCCACGACTCATACAGGCCGGGCGAATGAGACAGGAACCGCGCGCGGGCTGAAGGCAATTGTTCACGCAGGAATTCCACCGTGCCGTCGTTCGACTCGCTGTCCACGACGACGATTTCCGAAACCAAGTCCCGCCAATAGCGTATCGACTCCAAGTGGCGAGGCAGGAGTGCGCGCGAATTCCGCGTTGGCAACACAACCCCGATGGGCAACTGGGCGGGCGTGGTCACGGAAAATCTTGCGTCGCACGCCTCAACTTTTCCTGCGGCCCAGCCGCAGCCAACTCCAGCGCGCCTTGCGCTGGCGATGCCGGCCGGCGTCTCGCGCGAGCTTCAGCCAATCGACGCCGTGTGCCTGCGCGTGCTCCTGCATCTCCGCGCGGATGCGTTCGGGATAGAACACAATCACGTCGTTCAGCACGACGATGCGATGCGTCGCGCTGAGCGAAATCAACGCGCGAAGGATTTCGTCCAAGTCCGGCCAATCGCCCAGCCGATGCGGTTTGGGCGGCGCGCACAGGTAGAGCCGCGCGTCGTCGATGAGCAGCACGCTGTCGGGGTGAAGGCGTTCGATGGCGGATAGTTCAGCCAGCAATGGACTTTGCGAGTCGGCGCCGCCCGCGACCTCAGCGGCGCACCAGTGGGCGTCGAGCCAGAAGAGCGTGCGCGCAGCTTGGTGCCGTTTGCGGCGCTCGCGCAGGAAGTCCGGCGACGGCCCGCACGCCAGTTCCACTCCATCGACTCCCGCGAAACGCTGCTTCGCCTGCGCATGATATTCAACCGAAAGCTCGACGCTCTCGCAGCGCGGGAAATGCCGTCGGGCCAGCGCCAGCGTGTCGCCCCGAAACGTGCCGGTTTCGACGAACACTTCGAGGGAGAGCCGCGCCTTGAGAAAACTCAGCAACGCTTCATCGAGCGAAAAATGGATGGCGCCCATGCTTTTTGAAACTCGCCGCCAACGTGGCTGCGACGCCCTCGTCGCAGGAAGGTGAACGCGACGCCTCGTCGCCAGTACTTCTGATCGTCATTCGACGCTTGGGGTTTCCCGCGGCGAGGCGCCGCGGACACTTCTCTGCGACGGTCGCAGCCACGATCGGATGCGCCCATGATTTTCAGGATTTCTCGAACAGATAAATGGCTCGCGCCTTGTCCGGCTTCTCCCAGCGTTGAACGGTTCGATACCCAAGCGCCTCGAAGGCGCTGACGAATTCGCGTTCGTTGTAGTGAGGTTCGGGAAAGCCCTTTTTGCCAATCCATTTCTGAACGTGCACGTCCGGGAGGTCCACGTACTCCGCCAGCACGTAACGATGGCTGTAGCGGTCGAGAATGGCGGCAAAGATGCGAAAGGGCATCTTCTGCCGGTACTGGAGATGGTGACTCACGGCCAACGCCATCACGAGATCGCTGCGCAAGCGGTCGAATGAACTGGCCAGCAGCAGCCCCTTGCCCCATTCGGGAGTGGGCCGGCAGATGTCGAGCCGCCCGACGAACAGCGGCACGCCTTCGCGCCGCGCCTCGGCCCGCGCGATTTCCAGCGATTCCTCGTCGATGTCGGTGAGCACTGCCGTCTTGCCCAAGCGGGCCGCCTCGCGGACGTGCGCGCCCTTGTTGCCGGCCACGTCGAACACCGATTCGATGCCCGGCATCGCCAGCGTCTCCTGCACGGCGCGCAGTTTCCATTCGCCCTCTTTGATCTTGTAGTCCGTCCATTGGGTGATCTCCCTGCCGAGGAAGCGGCGCGAGAGCAGTGACTTCACGGCGCGGAAGTAAAGCCGCGGATTGCCGATCAGTTTGCAAAGGAGGCGAAGCACATCCAGGCCGAGCGTGAGCAACACGACCGGCGACCACGGGTAAGCCTTCTTGAATGCGCTTTCGAAGGGTTCGCGCTTGAGGGCCAGCGCCAGTTCGTGGAAGCCCGAATTGTGCAGCAAGATCGGCAGGAGGAAATTGTTTTTGAATTCGCGGTGCCAGCCGCGGCTGATCCACGAACGCCGCCGGCGCAATCGCAGCGATCCGAAGTCGATGAATACCGGCTTGGCGTCCGCATCGAACAGCAGATTGTGCGGCTGCGCGTCCACCGTGCAAAGTCCGTGCTCCATCAGAGCGAGATTCAAGTCGCAGAACATCGCCAAGGCTTCGCGCCACATTTGCATCGTCCACTCCGCCGGGTAAAGCACGCGCCGGATGCGCTTGTGACGCAACACCGCTTTCAGCGGCATGCCGCCCGCAGGCCGCGCCCCGGCCACTTCCTCGGTGCGCACGAATCCCATCGCGGCCAGCCGGTCGAAGCCGACATGCTCGCGAATGTGGCGCAACACTTCCTCGCCCTGCTCGGTCACTGCGCGATAAACCCAGTCTTCGTCCGCCTGCTGAAGCAACACGGCGTTGCCGTCCTGCCAGCTTGCGGCCAGAAGTTCCGGTGTTGCTTCAGCCTTCACGCGTTGAATGGCGCGACACTAGCAGCGGCCGGTTTGAGCTGACAACGGATCATTTCCCGCTGACGCGGTGAGTTGACAGCACGGATGAATTCGCTCTCGCCCCGGCCGCTCCGCCGCGTTATCTACTGCGCCAGTCGCGATGATCATTTCCGCCCGCCGCCCGGCTCCATGAAACTCGGCTTCGTGCTGTTCGACTATTTTCCGTTTGGTGGGCTGGAGCGCGACTGCCTTCGCATCGCTGAGCTTTGCGCGGAGGCCGGCCATGAAATCGCTTTCTTCACGCGCACATGGCAGGGCGAACAGCCGGCAACCATGAAGGTCGAATTGTTCGGCCGACACGGAGTCACCATCCCGGCGCGCAATCGGCATTTCGTGCGCCAACTCGCCGACGCACTGCCGAGTCGCGCGCTCGACGGCGTCATCGGCTTCAACAAACTACCCGGTCTCGATGTGTATTACGGCGCGGACCCGTGCTATGCGGCGGCGCTCGAAGCGAAGCCTTTCTGGACGCGCTGGCTCCCGCGTTGCCGGCAGTACGTGGAGTACGAGCGCGCGGTCTTTGAACGCCGTGCGCGCACGGTGATCCTTCAGTACATCCCGCGCGATATCCCGACTTACAAAAAGTTCTACGGCACGGAAGATCGTTTCCACGTCCTGCCTCCGAACGCGCGCCGGCACGCCTTCACGGCTGCCGACCAACCCGCGGCCCGCCGCCGCGTGCGCGAGCAAAACGGATGGAGCGGGGACGACCTGTTGATGTTGTTCGTCGGCTCGGACTTTCAGCGCAAGGGCCTCGATCGCGTCATCCGCGCGCTCGCGGCGTTGGAGCCTGCGCTGCGCGGACGGACACGGCTCGCCGTGCTCGGACGCAGCGAGGCGGGCCGCTTCGCGCGGCTGGCGGGCGATCTGAGCGTGGGCAACCGCGTCCACTTCCTCGGCGGACGCCACGATGTGCCGGACTGGATGCTCGCCTCTGATGTGATGACTCATCCGGCCCGCAGTGAGAACACCGGCTCCGTGCTGGTCGAGGCGCTGTCGTTCGGCCTGCCCGTGCTGGTGACGGACGTGTGCGGCTACGCGCCCCACATCACGACGGCGCGCGCGGGACGGACATTTGCGGAGCCGTTCGATCAAGCGGAGTTCAACCGCGCATTGCAGGAGTCGCTTGCGTCCGGTGTCCTGGCCAACTGGCGAAGCAACGCCTGGGCCTACGCCGACACCGGCGCGATCTTCGGCTGCCACGAACGCGCGACGGAGATCATTCTCGAAACCATCGCGTCGCGCAGAAAATCGGATTTGCCTCGAAAGAACGCAGAGAACGCAAAGAATGAAAGCTGAGAGATTCCTTGGCCGTGCTTCGGCGGCGCGATTCGCGACAAACTACGCCGCCTTCGCAGCAGGGCGAGACTCCCTCTCCCCCGCTTGGAGCGGGGGAGAGGGCGGGGAGAGGGGGTGCTCGTGTTTGCACAGAGTTGCGACGCGGAAGCAAAAGGCCCTCCTCTCCCCAACCCTCTCCTCCCTCGGGGGGAGGAGAGGGAGCCAAGTGCCTCCGCGCGCACTCGGCTTCGGTTGCCGTTTCCTCTCCTTGCTCTGCAATCCGTACGAATCCTCGTGCGCCGCGAGGATTTCTCCAGCGCGCCGGACCGCGGGTCTACGACCCGCAGCAGTCAGCCTTGGCCTGCGTCGCCTGAAATCCCCAGCCCTCGCCCCAAGGTTACGCGCTGCGGGTCGGAGACCCGCGGTCCGCTTTGGTTGCGGCTTCGCCGCGCTGCGTTCTCTGCGTTCTTTCGCGGCTAAGTCCTCACCCCCGTGCTTGAGCTAAGCCCCCATCTCCAACAGCACCTGCCGAAGGAAAACACCTTCGACCGTCTCCTCGACTGGCCGGGCAACGTGCATCGCCACATCAAGCACCGGCGCACGGTCGAGGCGGAGATCGGCGGGCGTCGTTACTTTATCAAGGCCCACCGCGGGTGCGGCTGGCGTGAGGTGTGGAAAGACTGGCTCTCGTTCCGTCCGCCCATCGTCAGCGCCCGCACCGAGTGGGAAGCCATCGAACGCGCGCAACGGCTCGGCATCGCGACAGTCACGGTCGCAGGCAAAGGCGAGCGCGGACGCGCACCCGCGCAGGTCGAGTCGTTCCTCATCACCGAGGCGCTCGACGGCATGATTCATCTGGAGGACCTGACGCGCGACTGGGGCGGGCTGACCGGACGGCGGCAGAAATTGCTGAAACGCGCCTTGCTCGAACGCATCGCCCGCATCGCGCGCGCGCTGCACGAAGGCGGAATGAACCACCGCGATTTTTATCTCGGCCATTTCCTCGTGAAGGATCGTCGCTGGGCCGACTGGCTGCCGGGCGATCCGTTGGAAGTGTTCCTCATCGACTTGCACCGCGTGCAAAGCTGGAAGCGTCTGCCCTTGCGCTGGCGCGTGAAGGACCTTGGTGCGCTGTTGTATGCGGCGATCGACATCGGCCTGACGAAGCGCGACCTCCTTCGCTTCGTCGAGATTTACCGCGGCCAGCCGTGGCGCGAGAGCCTTAACGCCGACGCCCGGTTGTGGCGTCGCGTCTGGCGCAACACAGCCCGACTCCTTTCCGTTTATCAGGACGGCCGTAAGCTTCCTGCATGGGCCGCCCACGCGCGCCCGCATTGAACCGCCGGCGGCCCGCTGCTAGCCTCGCCTCCGGTGCAAACAAGAATCCTCCTTCCACTGCTCGGAGCGCTGCTTCTCCCCGCCACGTCCTGCCGCAAGGAGTCCGGCCCGCCCACTGTCTCCGGCACCATCGAAGTGGACGAAGTCCACGTCGCCTCGCGCTACGGCGGGCGCGTCGAACGCCTCTTCGCCCGCGAAGGCGACTGGCTCACCAACGGCCAGCTCATCGCGGAACTCGACGCCGCCGAACTCCACCCCATGCGCACGCAAGCCGCCGCCGCGCTTGAGGAATTGCTCACCAGCCCGCGCCCGCAGGAACTCACCGCCGTCAGCAACGACTGGCAGGCGCTCGTCGCCGAACTCGAACTCGCTCGCGTCGAGGAGAAGCGCAGCCGCGAACTCTCCGCCTCGAAGGTCATCTCCGAAACCGAACGCGACCGCGTGACCAGCCGCGTCGCCACGCTGGAGAAAAGCGCCGCCGCCGCACGCAGCCGGTTCGACCTGCTGCTCGCCGGCACGCATCCGCAGCGCATCGCCCAGGCCCGCGCGCGCCTCGCCGAACTCGACGCCCACCTCTTGGAGATGCGCATCACCGCCCCCACCAACTGCGTCCTCGAAGTGCTCGCCGTGAAAGTCGGCGACGTGCTCCCGCCCAACCGCGAAATCGCCACGCTCCTTCTCACCGACCACCTGTGGGTCCGCGTCTATGTCCCGCAACCGTGGCTCGGCGAAATCCGAATCGGCCAGAAAGTCCGCGTGAAAGCCGACGCATTTCCCGCCAGGGAATTTGAAGGCACGGTCGAACAAATCAACCGCGCCGCAGAATTCACCCCCCGCAACGTCCAGACCTCCGGCGAGCGTCTCAAGCAAGTCTTCGGCGTGAAAGTCCGCCTCACCAGCCCCGACCTGCGCGCCGGCATGTCCGCAGAGGTGATTTTCGCGGAACAGGTGCGCGGGCCGATGTGAACAGAGAGTTTTTCATCGCCTCAAGAAAACCATTGAGAGCGTGTCTGAGAAGTTCGCTGCCGACGCCGCCAGACGCCGGGAGTTCCGCCTTCAGGCAGCTCGGGCGCACGGCCGCCTGAAGGCGGAACTCCACCCCAGTTCTCAGACGCGGGCGCACTTCGGCGCCCGCACCAGCGGACCGCGAACCGTCCCGGTTCGCAGCCGTTACGTAGCGCCCGGCGCCCCGGAAATACGCGGGCTTTCGTTACGCCCGCACCCGCTGCGGACGCGGAGCGTCCGCACTCCGGTGCGGGTGCCGAAGTGAGCCCCAGACACGCTCTGACTAATCGGTAGTGTCCTAATTTGCAAATTAGGACACTACCGACTAATCCGTCTGCTTGCGTGCGGTTGAGCGCGAGGGCATCCTCGGCCAAACACTGGCGCGCAGATGAATATCCTGCTTCCACTGTGCCTGCTGGCCGCCATTCTCATTGGCCTGGGCGTCAGCGCAGCGATTAGAGGCGTGCGCGAGTGGCGGCGGCACCGGGAATTCCTGGCGCAACTGGCGGCGCGAAAGTGTCCGGTGTGCCGTCAACTTTACGGCGAGGGTGGCCGGGCGCATCGCGCTGCGGCCGGGCTGGAAACTGAACCGCAGAAATGGCAGGTGACGTGTCCGCATTGCCATCGGGAGGCGCTGATCGTCGAAGGAGCGGAGGAGGAAGTGCGTTCCGAAAGCGCGGCTTGAATGGGGGCAGCGAGAGGATTCGCTGCCAGCTCCCGGATCGCCGAACTGACGTTCAGCGCTCCGCCGGGATACGAGGCGCGTGCATACTCCGTTACAAAGGGCGCATCTTGACACTGGTTATGCTTTCCGGTGCGTGCGCAGCCAAAAGCGCCCGAGGACTGGCGCAGTCCAGGACGCTTCGCGAGCAATGGGGGCCGGTTTGCGCGCCAGCGTCCTGGACTGCGCCAGTCCTCGGGCGCTTTTCCGCAAGCATGACAGTGTATGGATGCGCCCCGTTACAAATCTGCGGGGAGATTGTCATTCCATGATCGGCGCGGGGCGGATACAACGGCGGCATCATGAGCGATATGAAGGTTTCGTGTCCGCAGTGCGGGCAACACATTGCGTGCGATCAGTCGTGGGCGGGACGGCAGATTGCGTGTCCGATGTGCCAGACGCCGATGACGATTCCGGGGACACCCGCGGCGCCGCCGCCGCCGCCGCCACCACGCGCCCCGGCGCCGGGCCCGGCTCCCGCACCGCGCGCACCGGTGCCAGGACCCGGATCGCGCCCGGTTGCACCGGCAGCAGCGCATCGCGCCGGCGGGAATACAGGGGGAAAGTCCGGCCTGGCCATCACATCAATGGTGTGCGGCCTGTTTTTCTGTCTGGCGCCGTTGACCAGCGTGGCCGCAGTCATCACGGGCCACATGGCGCGAAGCCGTTTGCGCCGCCAACCCGGCTTGGGAGGATCGGGCATGGCGTTGACGGGACTCATCACGGGTTATCTGTTCACGGTGCTGGGAGTGTTGTCTATCGGCTGGCTGCTCATGGGCGGCATGACAGTACTCGAGCAAGCCAGACAGCAGGCCGAACAACTGCGGCGCGACGTTGAGCAGAAGGAAAGAGAGGCGCGACGGCAAATCACTGACATCGAGCGCGCGGCCCCTTCGAACCGCACGAACCGCACGAGGTCCCCGCGCCGGAGCAGCGGCCCGGCTTACCGGGAGCCGAAGCTGCCATTGCCCGACAACCCGGTGAAGGGAAGGATCGGCGCGAGCGACTTCACGTACGAACACGCGCTGTTGGAGAACGGATGGTTCACGCTCCGCCAAGGAGAGGGTTTTCTGGCCGACGTGGAAGTGAAGATTGTGTTGTGGGACAGGAACGCCGAGGCCGAAGGGAAGACCTACACCGTGACGCCGGCGGGTTCGGGCCGGCAGCCGCATCTGCACTTTTCGTGGCAGGAAAACGGGCAGCGCATGGCGGGCATGGCCATGAACAAGTACACCATGACGCTGAAATTCGAAAAGTTCGAGGGCGGCCAGGTGAAAGGGACCATCGACCTGCGAGTGGACCAGAAGCCTGCAGGCGCATCGCTGAAGGGCGACTTCGTGGCGAAGGTAAAGTAGCTGTGGCGGAGCCGGACGCAGCATGGCAGGATGGGCGCGTATTCCAGCCATGAAATTGCGGTGGATGGCATTGCCTGTGGCGGCGCTGCTGGGCTTGAGGCCCGTCGGCGCGGCGGATTACGTGCGCGAGGTGAAGCCATTGCTGGCGGCGAATTGCACGAAGTGCCACGGGGCATCGCAGCAGAAGGGCGGCTTGCGGCTGGACACGGACGCATTCGCGCTCAAGGGCGGCGAGCATGGCGCGGCGATTCAGCCAGGCAAGAGTGCGGGAAGTCTTCTGGTGCAAGCCGTCGAGGGCGCGCACGCTGAGATTTCCCGGATGCCCTACAAGAAGCCGCCGCTGGCAGACGCGCAAATCGCGCTGCTCAAGTCGTGGATCGATTTGGGCGCGAACGCGCCGGCCGATGAGCAGGCGGACACGGCGAAGCATTGGGCCTTCGTCGCGCCAGTGCGCCCCGTAGTCCCTCCAATCCGCAATCCGCAATCCGCAATCCGCAATCCCATCGACGCCTTCATCCTCGCGCGGCTCGCGCTGGAACGCATCGCGCCGTCGCCCGAAGCCGACCGCGTCACGCTCATCCGCCGGCTCTCGCTCGACTTGATTGGCCTGCCGCCCTCGCCGGCCGAAGTGGATGAATTCCTCACCGACAAACGGCCCGACGCTTACGAACTGCTGGTAAAGCGCCTCCTCGAATCGCCCCACTACGGCGAGCGCTGGGGCCGCTGGTGGCTCGACGCCGCGCGTTATGCAGACTCGAACGGCTATTCCATCGACGCGCCGCGCTCCATATGGAAATACCGCGACTGGGTCATCGCCGCGCTCAACCGCGACATGCCCTTCGACCAGTTCACCATCTGGCAACTCGCCGGCGACCTTCTTCCCCCAGACGCCAACTCCAAGACGCTGGACCCGATTATCGCCACCGGCTTCCACCGCAACACGCAAATCAACCAGGAAGGCGGCATCGACCCGGAGCAGTTCCGCGTCGAATCCGTCGTGGACCGCGTGAACACCACCGCCACCGCCTTCCTCGGCGTCACGCTGGCCTGCGCGCAGTGCCACGACCACAAGTTCGACCCCTTCACGCAGCGCGATTACTACCGCATGTATGCCTTCTTCAACAGCACGGTCGAGGACGGCCACGGCAAGGGCACGCCCGGCGGCGTGTTGGAGATTCCCGGCGAGTTCGAGGGCGGCGAGAACGTCCTCAAGGAAATCGAGGAGGCGGAGGAGGAACTGGATCGCTATCTCAACACGAAGGGCAGTGAGTTGCGGAAATGGGAACAGGCGTTGAACGCCGAACAGCGCGGCAAGCTCAAGGCCGATGTGCGGAAGGTTCTCGAAGTGCCGTTCGCGGAGCGCAGCATCAAACAGAAGCGCGCCGCCTACGCCGCCTTCCAGCCGGATGACCCGGAGTTCAAATCGCGCAATACGAAACTTGCGAAGCTCGAAAAGCGCGAGCCGAAACCCGTCACCACGCTTGTCATGCGCGAGCTGGACAAGCCGCGCCAGACGCATCTCCTCATCAAAGGTGACTTCACCCGGCCCGGCGCCGTCGTCACGCCGGGAACGCCAGAGACGCTGACGCCCCTCGTGCCTTCTCCCTCTCCTCCCTTCGAGGGAGGAGAGGGCCGAGGAGAGGAGGGCGCCTTACTCAACACCAAAGCCCCGCCCGCAACGTCTCAGCCACAAAAGCACCCCCTCTCCCCATCCCTCTCCCCCGCTCCGAGCGGGGGAGAGGGAGTCGCCACCCGCCTCGACCTCGCCCGTTGGATCGTCGCCACGAACAATCCCCTCACCGCCCGCGTCCTCGTCAATCGCGTCTGGCAACAATCCTTCGGCCGCGGCCTCGTCGAAACCGAGAACGACTTCGGCACCCAGGGCATCCCGCCCACACACACGGAGTTGCTCGACTGGCTCGCGTGCGAAGTGATGAATCCCGTTGAATCGTTGAATCGTTCAACCGTTCAACCGACATCCGGTTCAACGCTTCGGCGATTCAACGATTCAACGCCGCGCCCCTGGTCTCTCAAGCACCTCCACCGCCTCATCGTCACCAGCGCCACCTACCGTCAGTCCTCCAAAGCCCGGCCCGACCTCCGCGACAAGGACCCGCACAACAAACTCCTCGCCCGCCAATCCCGCCTGCGCCTCGACGCCGAAGCTGTGCGCGACGTGATGCTCGCCGCCAGCGGATTGCTCTCGCGCAAAATGGGCGGCCCGCCCGTCCATCCGCCGCAACCCGCCGGCGTGATGAACCTCGGCCAGCAGAAACGTGATTGGAAGCCCAGCACCGGCAACGACCGCCATCGCCGCGGCATCTACACCTGGTTCTGGCGGGCCACGCCCCATCCCGCCCTCGCCGTCTTCGACGCACCCGACGCCTTCAGCACCTGCACCCGCCGCCTCCGCTCCAACACCCCGCTGCAAGCCCTCACCCTGTTGAACGATCAACAATTCTACGAAATGGCCCAGGCCCTCGCCTCCCGCGTCCAGCGCGACGGCAAATCCTCCGACGCCGACCGCCTCGACCACGCCTTCCGCCTCTGCACCGCGCGTTCGCCGTCGCCCGACGAAAAGCAGCGGCTCAACGAACTGCTCGCCTCCGAACTCCGCCGTTCCTCCGGCGATGAAAAGAAACAACCCACCGAAGCCTGGACCACCCTCGCCCGCGTCCTGCTGAACCTCGACGAAACGATCACGCGCGAGTAAGCGCCATTGACGTCCACGAGATGGAACTCGTGGCGCTCCGAGGGGTTGCGCACGCCCTACGCCCCCTTCCTCCCCGGCCACACCTTGGGAATCGTCCGCACCAATCGCCCCTTGTTCCCCAGCCGCGCGCGCACGCCGTGGCCGTAAGCCATCAACAACGCCGCCCCCTTTTCATGCGCCAGCGCCACCGCGCCACGCGCCAGCTTCAAATCGATCTTCGGCCCGTATAACGCCCGCCACGCCGCCTCGAACTCCTCCACCACCTCCTCAAATTGTTCCAATGTCCGCCCATCGCTGAACTGCACCCGCCGTGGCGTGCCGTCCGCGAGCAGCACCGGCGCCCCCGCCACGATCAGCCTCCACATCGCCCTCGCGTCGATCGCCGCGTTCCACCAATGCTGATACCCCTGCCCGCGCCCCGGCACCCGATGCACCATCGCAAAGAACGGAGTGTAATGATAAGTCCCCCGCATCCAGATATTGATGTCCCGCAGCCACCGATGCAGCACCGCCTTGCGCTGCTCGTAATGCCCCCGCCCCAGCTTCAAGCCTGCTTCCGCCGCGGCCACCTGCTGCCGCAAGGCCGGGAAACCATTCACCAGCCCATTGACCTCCTCCAACGTCACCCCGCGCAGCAATAACAGCGGACATTCCGCCGGCAACACGCTGTTGACCGCCACCCAATGCCGGGCGACCCGCGCCAGTTTTTCCTGCGTGCCGACCAACAGTTGCTGGGATGTCTTTTTCATCCCGTGGGGAATCGGATCAAGCCGATAAAACCTGAGGTCCGATTGCAGACATTGCATTTTATCCACTGGACGCGCCTCCCCATGAACTGTTGGAGCCTCCCCACGGCCTTTTGGCGTCTCCCCACGAGCTTCTTATGGCTACCCACCAGCTTTGGACGCCTCCCCATGAACTTTTTGCGCCTCCCCATGAAGCGGAAACGCCTTCCAGCGAAGAAATTCCGCCAAAACACCGTGATCACGGGATTCCGCCCGGTCAAGCGGGGTGAACGCGGCCGATGATCCAGTCGCCTGCGCAAAAGCGGTGACGAGTCACCGCACTCCGAAGGTGGTGCGGGTCGCGCTGCGACCCGCCCGTCCGCGCAGAGCGGACGGAAACGGACGACGAGGATGGACGATGGCAGATTCCTTGCGCCGCTCTGCGCGGCGCGACGGCTCGCAGCGCGAGCCGTCCCACCTCACGGGCCGTCGCGTCCGACGGGCCGGCGCACTCCAGAAGGACGCGGGCATTGGCCCGCCAACGAGGCGGGGTTCCCGAATCCCAACGGGATTCCGCAATGAAGCCCAGGGTTGCCGCGTCCGCGCGGCTACCCTGGGTGCGTGGGAAGGAATCCTGCAACCCCGAACGGGGTTGTGGCCCCGGCCTGAAACGAGCGTTCGGGAGGCCGCAACCTCGTTGAGGTTGAGGGCCATTGTCACGGGTGACCCAAGGCAGGCCCTCCGCTGTCGGGCCAACCTTGGGCTTCATTGCGGAATCCCGTTGGGATTCACGCCCGCCGCACTCCAGAAGGACGCGGGAATTGGCTCACCAACGAGGCAGGGCCGGTCGGCACGACCGGGAACGCGTTCCAGCACTTACCCCGGCGCGCCCAGTTCCCGTTCCAACATCGCGATGAACGCCTGCCGCCACCGATCCTTCTGTCGCGCGACCGACTCCTGCGGATTCAATCGCTTCTCCAGGCACAAGCCCGACTCCGGTTCGCTCAGCCGCAGCACGCGCGCGCCATCCGCCAGCTTGAGCAGCAGGATCTCGATCTCCCGTTTCATGCCGGAATCGTAGCGTTAGAATCCGAACTGTGCCAGCAACCGGTTCAGCGGCCTGAACCGAGGTCGTACTCGATGGAATAAGCGGTCGGGTGACACCGTGCCTTGTAAACTTTCGCGTGCGCATACCGTTCCCTAACAAGTGATACTATTTTGGCATTCTTAGCGTCGTCGGAACCGATCCCACAATCAACTCTGACGACCCAGGAGGGATCAAACTGGAGGTGCTCCATTTGCGGGTCCTTTTCATCGTGGACGCATGTCTCCGGCCTCACCAACAAACGAGATTCCCATTCGTAAGCCCACACAGGATTTTTCCGGTAGATAGATTTGATCATTGCACCAAGAAAGTTTGGGTCGGCTTCGTTTCCATTAAAAAACACCTCAACTCTTTTGGGGTCGTAATGAACGGGATCAATCGAGTACGAATTCTTTGGACATGGGGGTATTCTGAATCCGATTCGATGCCCTCGATGCTTATTCGCGTAATGGGACCAGAGGAGAATCTCATCGCAGGGAGAAACCTGTTCAGATGAGAAACAGATCAGCCGCATTGTGGCGTCGGCGCTATCCAGCCGCGCTTCCAGCCCTTGCTCTCCCAATTGGGGGTATTGTGCTCTTACAGCTTCACAGGCTTCAGGCGAAAGCACTCTCGCTCGAAGCTCATCGTCGGTATCGTTTGGGAAGCCCTTCCTGAGTTCCGCCAGAAAGTCTGGCCTGCGCAGGCGGTTTTTGATTAAAATTTCCGCGGGTGCCAGGTTTGGCGAATAGAGCAGTTCAAACGGGTCGTTCAGATCTCTCACTCGCGCAGTCTTAAGTCGCCCTTTTTCCAGCGTCTCGAATGCATGAGATCCAAGATAGCGATATAGAACCACGCTTCAGTTTGATCAGAGCTTGACCATGGAGGCAAGCAGTTGAATAGCCGATGACCATCCGTCCCTCTACACTCGACACGAGGCTGCCGCCGTGTTTCGATTCATGGCGATGAATGCCTACGGTCGAGGAAGGCAAGCCAACCGTTTGGCACGGAGCGGAATCTTCGCCTTCCTGATGTTGCTCAGCTTTGAGCTTTCGGCGGCGCAATCGCTCGTCCCGCAGTGGGCCCGGCAGTCAATAGGCTACGCTGAAGTGAGCGGCGTCGCAGCGGATTCCGAAGGCAACGTTTATGTCGGGGGACACATCGGAGACGCAACAGTCGCGTTCGGTGGGTTCGTGATTACGAACTTGGGAATCGGTGAAGCCTTCGTGGCGAAGTACGACGTTTCCGGAAACGTGCTGTGGGTTTGTCAGGGAGGTGTGGTCGCAGGAGGAGATGCATGGATAGTCGACATGGCGATCGATGGTTCTGGAAACGCTTACGCGGTCGGGTATTTCTACGGCGATCTCGGATTCGGCGGGGGCACCGTCATCAATAGTGGTGACATCAACGATGGGTTCGTGGCCAAGTTGAGTTCATCAGGGTCGTTGCTGTGGCTACGTCAAATCGGCGGTCCCAGTTCTGACAATGCAACCGATGTCGCGGTGGACGGAACAGGCAACGCCTATGTCGGCGGCCAGTTCAACGGCACCTGTTCATTTGGTCCCACCAACCTCGCAAGCGTTGGAAACGCCGACGGCTATCTCGCAAAATACGATGCAGCGGGAAATCTGGCGTGGGTCCGACAAATCGGCGGAACCGCATACGAATATCCGACTGCAACGGCAGTGGACTCCTCGGGTAATTGTTTCGTAGCTGGCGAGTTCCGGCAGACAGTCTATCTGGGTGCCACGAACGTGGTGACCACCACGGATCGAAACATCTTCTTTGCGAAGTTTGACGCGAATGGGGAAGTCGTCTGGGCGCAAGCAGCGGGCGGGACGGGTTATCTCGGAGTTCCCGCGGCGTCGTTGGACGCTAACGGGGATCTCTACGTCACTGGCATCCTCGCGAGCAACGTCACCATTGGCGCGAGCAACGTGGCGAGCCGGGGGCGTCGGGATGTGTTCACCGCGAAATTCAGCAGCGATGGATTGTTGCAGTGGCTTCGGACGGCGGGAGAAAGCAATCGTCTGGCCGTTGCGAACGACATTTCGGTGAACAATGCCGGCGAGGTCTTCACGACAGGATACTTCGAGGACTCGATGTTCTTCGGGACAAACCGGCTCGTCAGCCTGGGGATGGCGGACGTGTTTGTTGCCAGCTACGACAGTGGCGGGACCATGCGGACGGTTCAGCGCATTGGCGCCACCGGGAATGACAACGACACTCGCGTTACGACTTACGGATCGAACAATGGCTACGTGGCAGGGCGCTTCTCGGACGTTGTGGCTTTCGGAAGAACCAATCTGAATGGAGGCGGGATGTTTCTGACCAAACTTGTTCCCGCCGGCAATCCACGCGTCAGCGTGGACGGCAGGCCCGTGTTCGGAGGACGATCTTTTTCGCGAGGGGCCGCTTCGATTGCCATGGAACCCGGATTCCCAGAGGGGACTGTGCTCTACTCACTCAACGGTTCTGATCCAGCATTGTCGGGTTTCCTTTATTCTGGGCCGATTGTGGTGCGGCGCAACGTGCCGCTTCGCGTTATCGCCTACAATGCGGAGTTCACTGAGTCAGTGGAGTCGGACCCGGTGGAGATTGTCATCCTGCCGACGGTGAGCGTCACGACGGCGGGTGGTGGCACGGTGGCGGTGGACCCGCCGGACGGGGCTTATCACAGCAACGGGACTGCGGTGGTCACGGCCACGCCCGCGCCGGGCTGGACGTTCCTGCATTGGCTTGGCG
>Ga0187893_10008155_pt1 | contig 16702 bp, 13 predicted proteins | sample MA1701074metaG_FD_139574 | JGI IMG/M metagenome (GOLD analysis project Ga0187893, IMG submission 139574) | White microbial mat communities from a basaltic lava cave in the Kipuka Kanohina Cave System on the Island of Hawaii, USA - MA170107-4 metaG ...
CAGCAAGATCATGAGCATCAAACGAAAAGCCGGCGGCTTCCGTAACCCGTCGAACTTCACAACGGCGATCTACTTCCACTGCGGAGGGCTCGACCTCTACCCACGCTGATCCCGGAAGAGGCCAAAAGGAAACTGCCGAATCGGAGCTGGGTTGAATCCGGAGTGTGGCGCAGTTCGAACGGGCCGACGTAATCAGTGGTGCCGGTCTGTTCGATTGGCCAACCACCGTCACGGCCAGCGAGATTGGCGAGTGCCTCTCGTCTCTTGGGCACGTTGGCGCGGTTGATCCTGACACTCTTCAGCCAATCGCCTGCGGCGGTTGCAGCGGGCAGTAACGCAGGGAGCAATGCTGCAGCATCAGGGCCGGAGGCCAGCTTTTCGAGAGTGGCAATCGCTCGGGCGATGATTGCGAGCGGCAGCGAGCCCTCGTTTGACTGAAGCCGCGCCACGCTCGCGAGCGAACGCTTCGCCCCGCGGAGCCAGTCGATGCGTTGGTCGATTTCGTTTAGTGCCGCTTCAACCTGATCGGACACGTGCCGCTGCTCCGGGTCGCCATCGACAAAGAGATGGGAGTTTCGTTCATCGGCGGCCACGGCTAGTCACCCCACCATTCAAATGGAGGAAGTCCATGAGCGTAGCCGGGGCATGCGACAACCCACGCCGGGCATTTCGGATTCGGCTGCCAGTATTGACGGAAGCATACTGTCCGCTCGCGAGCCGGCCGTCAACAATGCAGTGTAGACCGAGGGGTTTCCACTCGACGTACTGGCGAGATCTTTCGATTGGATGTAGGCGCGTCCTTGACCAGGCTCATGGTGGCGTGGTTTTGAGCGGGTCGATCTCGGGCGCGCCATCTAGGTCCCACGCTTTTCCAGCAGATTGATCACTCGGAAGGCCCCGCCATTAAGCTCCCGATGCGTGAAGGGTCATTGCGTCACGGAGACGTCCTCACGCGTGTCGAGCCAGCGAATAACACCATCACAGGTGAAGAGGAGACCGCAGCGGAGCGAGCAATCGCCAACGATTCCCGCCTGCTCGAGCAGATGGCCGTACGTACGCACCTGCGTCGCGTATTGGGGGTACTCCTCCTCGACCGATCCCTCGGGCGGTGTGTCGGTCTTGAAGTCGACGACATCAATCCTGCCATCAGTTACGCCGACCAGATCGATGTGGCCGCTAAGGAGCTGGCCCCCCTCCCATGCGGCTGCAACAGGGTACTCGAGCTGGAGGTCGCTCCCGACGCTACGCGCTAGACCCTCGACCCTGAGCGCGGCGAGAGCGCGTGTGACGTCCCCGATGGCATCTTCGAGGTGCTCGGAGAGACCGGTAAGTTCTGCAGCCCGACGGGTTGCCTCCTCCGCCCCGAGATCGTCTCGCAGAAACATGGCGATCGCGTGGTGCACCGTCGTCCCAAAAAGATCGCCGAACCGGCCCACGCGCAGCTTGCGTGGGCCAACCTTACTCAGCTCCTCGGCGTCTTCGCGCGCGGCACGCTGTGCTTCGCCCGACACGCTCGCCGGGCGGAATCGAGGGCGAGCAGCCTCGGCGGACATCCGCGTCCACAAGTCGTTGATCTCGCGCTCGACGCAAGCGCCGTCCGGTGGCTCGATATCCGCCTGCTTCCGCTGCATCCGGGCCCACGCCGGCTCATGACCCTCGATGTACGGCTCCATCATGCGAATCGAACGTCGGACCAGATCGGCGGCCATGTGAGCGATGAGGTCGCCGCACAAAAACCTCCCGGGCGGCACGTCTCCCGCCTTCGGTACGACGAGCAGGTCTCGTGCGCGCGTCGCCGCCACATAGGCGACGCGGCGCCGCTCTGCATCAAGGTACGCCCGCTCGGTCAAGCGGATGTTCAGACCCTCAGGCTCCTCCCAGGTGAGCCCCGCAAGGTCCACCATCCAGCCGGCACCGTCGCGCTCCATTCGCCACGCGCCGCTCTCAGGCCTGATATCCCAACGTCCTTTGCCGTCCCAGATCGCGACAATGGGGAACTCGAGGCCCTTTGCTTGATGTACGGTCACAATCTGCACGGCTTCCGATCCGACGGGGTATGGTGGGTCAAGTTGGACCGGCCGCTCGATCCACTTGCGGACGCGCATAGTTGCAGCGTCGAAGTCGAGCCCCTCACTCGCCGCGATCTGCTCGAACACGAGGCACAGCTCGCGCAGTCGCGCGAGCCGTTGCGTCCCGTTCGGGCCGAGCGCTACGGCGCGCGCGAAGGCCGTCCGCTCGAGCAGGTCTCGCGCTGTCGCACCTGGCGGCCTTTCGAACCGGCGCCGTCTCAGCTCGCGGACAAGCTCGCGCGCTTCTCGGGCGCAGAGTGCCCCCTCGTCAGGGTCGACTCCGTCCTTCGCTGACGCCCGCTCCCGCACGAGGTCGAGGAGGTCGATGCCAAAGAACGGCGGGCGAAGCAACGCCGCCTGCGCAACGCCGTCGTCGCGGTCAGCAATGGCCCGCAATCCTAAAAGGAATTGGCGGTGGAGCGGATCCTCAAGGAACAGCTTGCCACCACGCGAGGCGTACGGGATGCCTTCCTCGTCGAAGCGCGGGAAAAGTAGGGACAGCCGCCATGTCGAGACCGCGAGCACGGCAATGTCCCCATACCGTGCGCGCCGAGACCTACCGTCGAGCGGGTCTACGATGCGCGCGTCGCTCGACTCAACGAGCCACCGCAGGTAGCGTGCGAGCGCGCGGCCCTCGAGCTCGCGGTACTCGTCGACCGAGTGTCTGTTCCCGTCGTCGAAGTCGAACGGCAGTACGTGAACGGGCGGCGACGCGTCGGCTCCGCGCCCTGCGTCAAGCCGCTGCTGGAACACCCTGCCCGTTGCGGGATCGAACGCCAGGCCGTCGGGCGAGACGCCCAGGATGCGCGCGAACCGATCATTGAACCACTCGATGAGCGGTGCGACGCTGCGGAAGTTGGCCGTGAGTTTGGCTGCCAGATGCTCGCGGCGGGCGACGACGCGGCAAACGCCGTCGTACATCGCCACGTCCGCCCGGCGGAACCGGTAGATCGACTGTTTCGGGTCGCCGACCACCGTAAGCTTGGCGTCGGCGACCTCGACCTCATCCCAGCGGCCTGCGCGGGGCTCGCGCTCGCACAGGTAAAGGGCGACTTCCGCCTGGAGAGGGTCCGTGTCCTGGAATTCGTCTACGAAGACATGCGCGAACATCCGCTGGAACTCGCCACGAACAGCGAGATTCCGCGCGAGCAGATCGCGCAGCTTCATGAGCAGGTCGAGCTGATCGAGTTGTCGACGGCGCGCCTTGACCCGCTCATAGAGCGCAACGACCACCGGGAAGAGGCGCACAAGCCGTGTGGCCATCCAGCGGTCGATTGGCGCCCGCAGGTCGTCGCGCAACGGTCCGTCCCGCAGCCGACGTCGACGGTCGTCGCCGTCCCACGCTTTCCAGACATCGTACGCGCCATCATGGTTGGCGAAAGCGCGGCTCTTAGAGGTGTCGCGCGGCTCGGACTGGACAATCCTGACCAGCTCGCGTAGCACAACCACCGGGTCCGACTCGTCACGGAGCGCCCGCAGGCTGCGTGCAGCTCGCGTGAGCCAATGCACGCCCGGAGCGTCGATGCCGGGCACGACCGCACACAGCCGGATCATCTCCTCAGCGGCCTCCCTGAACGCCCTAATGTCGAACGGCGCCGCCGGCGTGTCGGGTGGCGGTACGTCGCGCTGCCGAATGAACCCGTCGATGAGCGCGTCCAAGCCATAGTAGATGTGCCATTCCGTCTCGCGCGACTCGGCCTGGACTCCGGCTGACAATGCGTCCAGGATCGTCCGCGTCGCCTCGTCGCTTCGGGTAGCCGCGTCGCTTCCCACGAGCTCGGCCGCCAGCGTTCCGCTCTCGACCGCGTGCATGAGCACTTCGAAGGTCTCCCGAACGAGCGGTCCTTCGTCTTCTGCGATCTCGTACGAAGGGCTGAGCGCCGCCTCGACCGGACGCAGCCGGAGCAGCCGATCGGCGAAGCTATGGATCGTGCCTACGTACGCGGTGTCGAGACCCGCGAGGGCGTCGCGGAGCTGCTGAGCGCGACCCGAGTCGGGTCGCTCCTCCGCGAGATCCTCGAGCAGCCGCTCACGAATCCGAAGCCGCAACTCGCCAGCGGCCTTTCGCGTGAACGTGATGGCCGCGATGCGACCGATTGGGACCGCATCATGGGGGCCGGTGGGCGCCAGCATCTCAACGAGGCGGTCGACGAGGATCGTCGTCTTACCCGTACCGGCGCCCGCATCGACTATGACGTTGCGGTGATGCTCGTTCACGGCGTCGTCTCGTGCTTTCTGGTCGGGAGCCGGACTCTGAACGCGTCGCGCCATATCAGTCCTCCTCGTTTTCCCTGGCGCTCTTGAGCGCGGTGAAGTCCGCGAGGACGCCGTCGGCACCGGCGAGGAGCTCGCCTGCGCGTTGGAAGGCGCTGGGGCCACAGACCGGACGGAAGCAGCAATAGGAGCAGTCCTTCTCGTTCGGCGTGCGCGGGAAGAGGCGTCCGGTAAGCAACCCGCTCGCGATATCGATCCAGCGTTGTGCCAGCGGCTCGAGCAGTTCATGGAAGTCGTTCCGGTATGACCTCTCGGCCGAGTCGCCGCGCCCCACATAGACGTAGGCTGCTGCGACATGCTCCGGGATCTGCCAGTCGGCGGCGAGAGCCTGGGCCACTAGGCCGTACACGGCGATCTGGAGGTCGAGCGTAGGGTCGGGATTCCGTTCCTTTCCCGACCGCGGGTGCGCACGGCCGGTCTTGAGATCGCGTACGACCGCTCGGTGTCCTTCGACATCAATGCGGTCGATGCGACCTCGGACGAACAGAGATCGTCCGCCGAAAGACAGCTCCACGGCGCTCGGCCAACCGAAGACACGCTCCACGGCGATGAAGCGACGTCCCTCCGTTACTGCAGCCTCCCAGTCGTACGCGAGCAGTTCGTGGATGTCGCGCCGCAGCCGCTCGCGCTGTTGCGTGCGGACGGCGTCGCCGACCAGTGGGTATTCACGAAGGAACTCTACGAAAGCGTGGTCCACGAGTTCGTCGGCGCGGCCTAGCCACTCAGCCAGCGTTCTCTCTCGCGCGTAGAAGGAAGCGCCGTCGCGGCTGTAGAAATTCGCGGCGACAGCGTGAAACAGATTCCCGTAATAGGGCTGCCCGATCTCTCGTTGCGGGGGCGCAGCCATCGGCTCGTCAAAGCCGAGGACGTTCCCGAGAAGGTACGCGTGCGGGCATCCGAGGAGGGCATCCAACGCCGATGGCGAGATCGGCCACTCCGGGGACAGCCCCGGCACCGGAAGGTAGGCGGTCGCGGCGCCGAGCAGTCCGTCCATCGGTCCAAACGTGTCAGGCACCCAAATCCGCGCGACGCGTTCCAGCTCGAGCGAGCGTACTTCGCGCCAGCGCCGCGGAGCCCCGACCGCGCGTGCCGACACTCCGTCCTGCCATGCAGCCTCGCCAAGCGGTCGCTGGTGCCGAAACAGGGTTGCGACCTCGCGCGCGGGTACGAAAGCATCCCGACGGAGGGAGGGGACGTCTGGGATCGTCGCGCCGCGTTCGCCCGTGATGCGGTTGGGCCGCCCGAGCGCCGCCGCGGCTTCCAGAATCACCGAGGACGGTTCGCGCTGGGACCGTTCGACGTCGACCCGCGGAGCCGACAGCGCGACGCGATCGACGGCGTTCCGAATCACCACGTCGAGCGCGTGCAGGTCCTCGAGTGCGCGGTCGGCCGCCGTCGGCGGCGGCGACGGGCGGAGGGCCTGGCGGTCCGAAGCCGATAGAGTCTCTCGCAGCGCGTCTGGGAGGACGGGATCCTCCCGCGCTATAGAAGGGAGGTGCCCTTCCGAAAGGGCGACCACCCGCACAGCCCGGAACTGGAGGCCCACGGCCTCACGGACCGTGCCGATGTAAACCGCGGGCTCGCCGAAGCGGCCCGTGACAACACGCGTCGAGACGAGCGTCTCCTCGATAATCCGCAGCGCGTCGTCGCTGGCGAGTGTTCCGCACGTCGTGTCCGACGCCATCGAGGCGAGCTGTTCATCCAAGAGTGCCTGGACGCGCGGGCCTTCTCCGGGCTGGAGCAACCACGTGCCAAGAAAATCACGCAGCGCGGGCCACAGGACGGCGAGTACGGCGCCGTCGACGACGCCCCGCGCCACTTGTACCAGCGCGTCAAGGGCCGGCCGGATGGCGCGCAGGTCAACCAACAGTCGCTCAAGATCGTGCGCACGGCGCCCGGCCCTGCCACCGGCCTCCTCGGCCGCACGGGCGCGTTCAAGTTCGTTCTCGAGCTCGGTCTCGCGCTCGCGCGCGCGCGCCGACCATTCCAGCGCGCCCGCGGGCTTGGCAGCGTTCCCGCCGACTGTCCCGAGTGACCACACAAGGTCCATGGCAGCACCATGCGATAGGTGCCGACCGTCGGCCGCTGCAGAGCGTAGCGCAGGCAGCATTCCCGCTAGGACTTCACCGGCGAGATACGTCCGAAGGGCACGCAGGACAGCGAGTGCCCGCGCCCCGGCTGCAAAGCCCGCGAGCGGCAGGCCGCCGGCGACATAAACCGGGACGCTGCCGCCCTGCCAGGGAAGTCTGGCGAGGCGATCGGTCACCAAGCCGGCGATCGGATCCAGCGTGGGAATGAGGATGCCGATCTCCTCAAGCGCAACTCCTGCGGCGATCTGCCGCGCGGCCCAGTCTGCCGTCGCCTCGACTTCCGCTTCCACGCCCGCATGTTCTTCGAGGTCCACAGTCCCGTCCGGGCCGCTGCTACGGGGGCGGGACTCGTCAGCGAGCACCCAAGGTGGTTCAAATAGAAACGAAGCGAGCAGGTTCCGTTCGGTGCCGTTAGAACGCGGAGCTCTGGCAGAGCGCAGTGCCTCACCGACATCGTCGCCGAGCAGGGCCCTCATGCGTTCGAGGTAACGCTCGCGCGCGGGGCGCGCCGCCAGAAATGCCAACGCTACTCCGGGGATAGTGCGGGCGAAGCGCGCCTCCGCGCCAGTCGTACTGCCGACGGCGAATGCGAGCGTCGGACCCTGGAGCGGCCAGACCCCTGGCCTCTCCTCGAGCGCGCGGGATGCCTCGAGCAAGATGCGCTGTGCTGTCCATGACTGGCCTGCCGATTCGTCGAGAGCGCGCCAGATCGTGGCGACGTCCCAGAGCCGCTCAGAAGCAGTCGCCGACTCAAGATCCTCCGGTCGAAAGCCGGCGCCTTCGAGATCCGAGAGCGTACGAGCGAAGGCTTCGTCCCACCCGGGCCTTTCGCGCAAGAGGTCGCGAGGGAAGTGTCTGAGGTTGATATCCGAGCGGAACAGAGCGATGAGCCGAGCCGGACGAAGCGCTTCTTCACCAGGCTCGAACACAATACCGGCCCTGCGGAGCACCTCCACCGCCGCGTATGCGATCGGCACGAAGCGTGTCCCCGCAAGCACGTTCGTGCGCCCGACCCGAATGAGTTCCCTCCGCAGGACATGAGCGACGCGCTCGCGTGGAACCAGCACCGTGCGGCACGGCAGCGGACCGTCCACCGGCAGGGCGGCGACCGCGTCCGCCCAATCATGCGACGTCCAAATGATTCTCACGTCCATCGTCCGGTCCGTCGAACCGTTGGTTTATGGCCGGGGTAACATTTACCAGTTGTTATCGCAAAATTGCGTTGACAGCATCATAGCAAAATTGCGATACTCTGTCTACGAGAGACCAACGTGCCGCAAGCGGAGGTTGTGTTCTTTGCCGCAGAGGACGGCTCAGTGCCGTTGCTGGTCTGGATGGACCAGCTTCAAGACAAGGTTCGGGACAAGTGCATCGTTCGGATCGAGCGCTTGGCGGAGCTCGGTCACGAACTGCGTCGGCCCGAAGCCGATTTCTTGCGTGACGGGATTCACGAGCTGCGTGTGCGTCACGGAAATGTGCACTACCGGATCCTCTATTTCTTTCATGAAGGACGTGCGGTCTTGAGCCACGGATGCACCAAAGAGGACGTCGTTCCGCCGGCGGAGATTGACCGTGCGATTAGAAACAAGGCTCGATTCATACAGAATCCTGCCCGACATACCCATGAGGAGTGATTGACCATGGCCAAGAAGGAGAAGACGCAAGATGCCGTCAGCATCCTTCACGGTCGCTACGTGAAGGACGATCCTGAGCGAAAGGCTGCGCTGCAGGAGGAACGTGTGAACGCCGAGGTGGCTCGGCTGATTCACGACATGAGAACGTCCGCCGGGCTTTCACAGCAGCAGCTCGCAGACCTTATCAGCACGACGCAGTCCGTGATCAGTCGGCTCGAAGATGCGGATTATGAAGGTCGATCGCTCTCGATGTTGGAGCGCATCGCACATGCCTTGAACCAAAAGTTGACGGTGGTCATGACCGCCCGTGAGCCGGAGGCGCAAGAGGTGCGAGAAGCGTTTCACAGGGTCGTGCAAATGCTTCGTCGGTCTCAAGGGTTGACGATCGACAGCTTGGCCGAGAAGACGGGCATCGATCGAACAGAACTGGCGGCGCTTGAACGAAATCCGGCGTACCGCCCATCCCCGTTGACCTTGCACCGGTTGAGTCAGTTCTTCGGCGTGCCGGATCGGAAGCTCGCTGTTCTGGCAGGGGCAATTCGAGACGTTCCTGCCGAACTGCGTGAACAGGCTGCCCGTTTCGCGGCGCAGTCCGATTCGTTTTCGAAGCTGACGAAAGAAGAGCAACGGGCACTTGACGATTTCGTGACTTTTCTCAGGTCTGACGCGTAGGGACGTTCGAGGGAGTCTGCGAATGGATGAGACCACCCGCAAGGAGATTCAACGCACTGCCGAACGGACGCTGCGAGACGCAGGACTCACTGAACCTCCTCTGTCGGTCGAGCGGCTGCTGGAGCACGTCAACCTGTACCGCGACTACTACGACCTGTCTGATCCGGGCTTCCTCGACCGCGCGAAACACAAGCTCACGATCCACGGCCGAAGGCTCGTAGAGATCGTCAACAAGGTGCGCCTCCGCGCGGTCCTGCTGTTCGACGAAAACCGCATTTGCATTGATAACGATCTTCCCAGAATCAAGCGCCCGTGGGCGTCATGCCACGAAACCGGGCACCGGATTCTGCCGTGGCATAAGCCCTTCTTCTATGCGGACACGGCCGAGACGTTGGATCCGGCGTATCAAGCGGCCCTGGAAGAGGAAGCAAACTACGCAGCTGCGCGCCTGCTTTTTCTGGGGGATCGTTTCGCGCGCGATGCCCGCGACGTTCAGCCGACAGTCGCTGGCGTTAAGGCGCTCGCAAAACGGTATGCAACGTCACTCACGACGACGCTGCGCCGGTACGTGGAACAAGGACCTGACATCGCGATGGCCATGCTGGTAAGTACACCCGCATGGCAGGCACGGCCGGCTGATCAGGAGCACCGGTGGCGCTACTTCGTGCAGTCGGCCCGATTTCAGCGCTTGTTTCCTGGACTATCTGCCGATGCCCTCCGCCAGCTCGTCGATGGCGAAGCGCGTCAGCAACGCGGCGGAACGGTCGCAGAATTTGGATTCGGTCTGATTGACGCTCGCGGCGATCGTCACGAGTTCCACGCCTGGACGTTTCACAATCAGCACTATCTTCTGACTCTGGCCGTGGAGGAGGAGCGAATTGCGGAGAGGCGAATCGTGATCACGTCCAGCCGTGTGTCAATGGCCTAACGGGTGAAACCATGAACTTCTTGCACACGGATTTCCAGGGTGGGCCAAATGACACGGTGTTGGTAACGCTCGATCATCAAGCGAACGTGATGCTGCTTGATGACGCGGCGTTTTCCTCGTATCGGGCGGGTTCGCGCTTCTCGTACTACGGCGGCTGGGCGACAGCCTCGCCAGTCCAACTACGTCCCCTGTCGTTTGGCCATTGGCACGTTGTCGTGGACCTCGGGGGTCGGAGTGGCCAAGTCAGAGCTGGAATTCGGATAGTCCGGACTGCGGCTTAGCCGACTGGGTGTGTGGCGGCGCCAACCGTCCGTGGTTCGCTGATCTGTTCGCCACGATGTCTTGGCGGACGACGCTTTTTCCCCAAACCGGTGACCATCGGGACCCGCATCCAGGAGCTGGACGATTGTGTCCAGAGGATCAGCAGACGGCAGGAGCTGCCTGACGGGAGCACGACCGACGATATGAGTTTCCTCGACAAACTGTTTGGCCGCTCGCGGCCGAAGAATGACGCGCCGAGAGAGACGGCAGGCGTAGGGCGTGTGATCCCGAAGCTGCCCGAACGGGAGCTTCCGAGAAGCTCCCGCGGTGCGCACCGTCCTTTCGACATCATTGCAGAGGCGGAGCAGGCGTGGCAGGCCGGCAACACCACGGGCGCTGAGACACTGTTCAAAGAGGGTATCTCAGCCTATCGGCGCCGCGAGCCAGACGGACTGGACTTTGCGCTCGGACGTTACGCGGCATTCCTGATCGAGCAGGACCGCAGAGAAGAAGCGATTCGCGTTTTCGAGGAGGCAGTCAATCGCAAGACGGACATTCCAGCCATCTGGTCCGACTATGTCCGTCTGATTGCTGACCACCGCGATCTCGAGGCGTTCAAGCGGGCCATTCAGCGCATGGCCGCGTCGGTCAAGTACAGAATTGAGCCCGAGTTCATGCTGGCGCACGCACGGCGAGCCCAACGCGAAGATGCACACGCCTTTGCTGAAGCTGTCGCCCGTTGGGCCGTGGAACGGGCGACGGATGAGGGCGACAACCAGGGACGCTGGGCGGCGATCGGAGATCTCGGCCGCATCCTCGAGCGCGCCGGTCGCGTTGAGGAGGCCGTGAAGCGCTGGACTCAGGCCTTTGACGAGGGTAGCACCGATCCTGAGACTGCCACTTGCCTCTCGATGCACCTCGAACGCGCCAAAGACTACGCGGCTTCGAGCGCAGTCATCCGTCAGGCCCTGAAGCGCGGGCTTCCGGCTAACGCGGAGGAGTCGCTGCGAAAGCGGTTGGCGCGCTGCGAGGCCAAGACTAGCGGCGAAGGAACCTCCGCGAAGGCACGCAAGCGTGCCGATGTGGCTGCGTATTCCGTCCGTCGGGAATCGAAACTGTTCGAGCCAGTCTTCCAGCTTCGGCTCAAGCCAGCCGTCAAGGACTTGGAACTGGTTGGCGAGACGGCTCGCTGCCTGTTGGCCTCAAAGGCAGCATCCACACTTGTTGACGTCGACGTCGCAAACGGCACGTGAGCTATCTCGAAGGCTGCACGGCGCCGATGCGGGACGAGAACCAATTGCACGCCGCCGTCGTGGAGCTCGTCGCGCTCGACAACGCGACGATCAAGTACTCGACGATCCAGAACTGGTATCCGGGCGATAAGGCAGGCAAGGGCGGCATCTTCAATTTCGTCACCAAACGCGGCAAAGCGGCGGGCGTGAACTCGAAGATCACCTGGACGCAGGTCGAGACCGGGTCCGCCATCACGTGGAAGTACCCGGGCTGCATCCTGCAGGGCGACAATTCGATCGGCGAGTTCTATTCAGTCGCGACGACCAACAACTGGCAGCAAGCTGACACCGGCACCAAGATGATCCACATCGGCCGGAACACGAAGAGCACGATCGTCTCGAAGGGGATCTCGGCGGGGCACGGCCAGAACACCTACCGCGGGATGGTGAAGATCGGCAAGCAGGCCCACGGCGCGCGCAACTACTCGCAGTGCGACTCGCTGCTCATCGGCGATCAGTGCGGCGCCCACACGTTCCCATACCTGGAGATCAAGAACACGTGGGCGAGGGTGGAACACGAGGCGTCCACCTCGAAGATCGACGAGGACCAGATCTTCTATTGCCGCCAGCGCGGCCTCTCGACCGAGGACGCCGTGAACCTGATCGTCAGCGGGTTCTGCCGGGAAGTCTTCCGCGAGCTGCCGATGGAGTTCGCCGTGGAAGCGCAGAAGCTCCTCAGCGTCAGTCTGGAAGGCAGCGTCGGCTAAGTCATCATGACCATGCTTGATATCCACAACCTCCACGTGCGGGTCGGCGGCAAGCCGATCCTTCAAGGCATTGACCTCTGCGTCAACGCCGGGGAAGTCCACGCCATCATGGGACCGAACGGATCGGGCAAGAGCACGCTCGCGCGCGCGCTGTCCGGCCACCCCGACTACCAGGTGACCGAGGGCGAGGTGTCGTACGAGGGTCGCGATCTCCTCGCCATGGATCCGGAAGAGCGCGCCCGCGAGGGCGTGTTCATGGCGTTCCAGTACCCGGTCGAGATCCCTGGTGTGAACAATGCGTACTTTCTCAAGGCGGCCCTGAACGCGATCCGCACGCACAGCGGACAGGAGGAGCTCGACGCCATCGAGTTCATGGCGCTGATGCGCGAGAAGTCGACGCTGCTTGAGATCGACCCGAGCATGCTCACCCGTTCTGTCAACGAAGGCTTCTCCGGCGGCGAGAAAAAACGCAACGAGATCTTCCAGATGGCGGTGCTCGAGCCGAAACTGGCGATCCTCGACGAGACCGATTCGGGCCTCGACATCGACGCACTCAAGCTCGTCGCGAAGGGCGTCAACGCGATGCGGACTCCGGAGCGCGCCATCATCGTCGTCACCCACTATCAGCGGCTGCTCGATTACATCGTCCCCGACGTCGTTCATGTGTTGTCGGGCGGCCGGATCGTGAAATCCGGCGGCTGGGAGCTCGCGCTCGAGCTCGAAGACAAGGGGTACGGCTGGATCGAGCCTGAGGCGGCGGCCGTCGCCCAGGCCGCGAAGGCGTAAGGACATCCGCATGACTCGCCTCGTTCAGTCCAGGCAGTCCAGTCCGCAGGCCGACGCCTATCTGGCCGATTGCGATCGTCTTGCCACCGGCCGTGCGGCGACCGAGCCCGCATGGCTGCGGAATTTGCGCCGGACGGGGATCGAGCACTTCGCCGACGCCGGCTTTCCACGACGCGCGACGAGGAATGGAAGTTCACCAGCGTCGCGCCGATCGCCGACCGGCATTTCGCGCCGGCGCACGATGGTCAGAGCGGCCTCACGACGGATCTGGTGGAGCGCTGGGCCGGCGCACTCGGCGGCTACCGGCTCGTGCTGGTGAATGGCGCGTATGCGCCACAGTTGTCCGTCGGCGGGTTGCCTGCCGGCGTGCATGTGTCCAGTCTGCGGTCTATCCTGGCCACGAACCCGGCGGCCGTGGAGCCGTATCTCGGCCGGTTCGCCCCCCCTGATCGGCAAGCGTTCACGGCGCTGAACACGAGTTTCCTCCAGGACGGCGCGTTCGTGTGGATTCCGCCTGGCACGATCGTCGACCAGCCCATCTGGCTGCTGTTCGTGTCGGCGTCGCCCGAGACCGCCAGCGTGTCGCACCCGCGCGTCCTGATCGTCGCCGGCGACCGCAGTCAGGCCCGGATCGTGGAAGGCTATGTCGGTCCGCCGGGACAGGAGTACTTCACGAACGCGGTCACGGAGGTCGTGGTCGGGTCCGGCGCGGTGGTCGACCATTACAAGGTGCAACGCGAGAGCCAGCGTGCCTGTCACATCGGCGGCATGTACGTGCACGGCACGCGTGACAGCACCCTTTCGTCGCACTCGATCGCGTTCGGCGGCGCGCTCGTCCGGAACGACATCATCGCCGTGCTCGACGGCGAGGGCGGCGACTACACGTTGAACGGCCTGTATCTCGCGGACGGCCGGCGGCTCATCGACAATCACACGACGATCGACCACGCCAAGCCGCACTGCGGCAGCCACGAGGTGTACAAAGGGATCCTCAGCGGGCACGCCCGCGCCGTCTTCAACGGCAAGATCATCGTACGGCCCGACGCGCAGAAGACCGACGCCAAGCAGACGAACAAGGCCCTACTGCTCTCCGACGATGCGCAGATCAATACGAAGCCGCAACTCGAGATCTTTGCCAACGACGTGAAGTGCACGCACGGCGCGGCGGTTGGTCAGCTCGACGAGGACGCGATCTTTTACCTGCGGGCGCGAGGCCTCGACCTGCAGCAGGCGCGCGACATGCTGATTCACGCGTTCGCGGGCGACGTGCTCAACCGGATCCGGATCGAGCCGCTCAGGAAGTCGCTCGAAGAGCACCTGCTCTCCGAGCTGCCAGCGGCCGGGGCATGAACTGACGAATCAATCATGACCAGCATCGCCAGCATCGCCGCGCCGTCCCAGGTCGGCTTCAACGTGCGCCGCATCCGCGAGGACTTTCCCATTCTTCGGCAGACCGTGCACGGCAAGCCGCTCGTGTACCTGGACAACGCCGCGACGGCGCAGAAGCCTCGTGCGGTGCTCGACGCGTTGATAGCCTACTACAGCGAGGACAACGCGAACGTGCACCGCGGCGTCCACCTGCTTAGCGAGCGCGCCACCCAAGCGTTCGAGGACGCCCGCGCGACGGTGCGGCGCTTCATCAACGCCGCCTCGACGCGCGAAATCGTCTTCACGCGCAACGCCACCGAAGGCATCAATCTGGTGGCCCAGACGTTCGGCCGTACACGTCTCGGCCCGGGAGACGAGGTGGTGATCTCCGCCATGGAGCACCACTCCAACATCGTGCCCTGGCAGATGGTGTGCCAGGAGAAGGGCGCGTCGCTGCGGGTGATTCCGATCACGGACGAGGGGGCGCTGCAGCTCGAGGAGTACGAGCGGCTTCTCGGGCCCCACACGCGGCTGGTCTCGATCGTCCATCTGTCGAACGTGCTCGGGACGATCAATCCCGTCCAGCAGATGATTGCGACGGCGCACCGCCGTGGCGTGCCGGTGCTCGTCGACGGATCCCAGGCGGCCCATCACATGATGGTGGACGTCCAGGCGCTCGACGCCGACTTCTACGTGTTCACGGGCCACAAGCTGTACGGACCGACCGGGATTGGCGTGCTGTACGGCAAGGAGCGTCTGCTCGAGGAGATGCCGCCGTATCAGGGGGGCGGCGACATGATCAGCTCGGTCACGTTCGAGAAGACCACGTACAACGCCCTGCCGTACAAATTCGAAGCGGGGACGCCGAACATCGCGGGCGCGGTGGGGCTGGCGGCGGCGGTGGACTACGTCACCGCGATCGGGATGGATGCCGTCACGGCCCACGAACGTGAGCTCCTTGCGTACGGAACGGCGGCGCTGTCGGGGGTGCCGGGCCTGACGTTGATCGGAACGGCGCCCGAAAAGGCGAGCGTGCTCTCGTTCGTGATGGACGGTGTGCACCCGCACGACATCGGCACCGTCGTCGATCAGGAGGGTGTGGCGATCCGCACGGGGCACCACTGCGCTCAGCCCCTGATGCAGCGGTTGGGCATTCCCGCCACCGCGCGCGCGTCGCTGGCGCTGTATAACACACGCGAGGAGATCGACGCCCTCGTCGCGGCGCTCCACAAGGTCCGCGAGCTCTTCACGTGACCGACCGGGGGGCCCCAGTGTCCGATCTCCGGGAGCTCTATCAAGAGGTCATCCTCGACCATAACCGCCGGCCGCGCAACTTCCGCGCGATGGAAGGCGCCAACCGGCACGCCGAGGGCTACAACCCGCTCTGCGGGGATCGGCTGTCGCTCTACCTGCAGGTCGAGGACGGCGTGATCAAGGACGCCAGCTTCCAGGGATCGGGATGCGCGATCTCGAAAGCGTCGGCTTCGATGATGACCGACAGCGTCAAGGGGAAAGCGCTGAGCGAGGCCCGCGACATGTTCGAGCAATTCCACCAGATGGTGACCGGGAACGCCGACCCGCTCGCCCATCCAGAACGGCTGGGCAAGCTCGCCGTGTTCGAAGGCGTCCGCAACTACCCGGTGCGCGTGAAATGCGCGAGCCTCGCCTGGCACACGCTTCGCTCCGCGGTCGACGCGGCCAACGAGGTCGTCGAGGTCGTGTCGACAGAAGCGGAGTAGGGCGACCGAGGGCCATGACGGACAACATCATCAAGCTCACCGACGAACACGCGGCGCGCACCGAAGAGAAGGCGCGCGTGGCTTCAAACGCGGGCGCGCCAGCCGGCGCGATCTTCGAGCGTCGTAACCCCGTCAAGACTCTCACGATGCAACCGCAGATCGTCGAGGTGCTCTCGACGATCTTTGACCCCGAGATCCCCGTCAACATCTACGAACTCGGCCTCATCTACGAGATCGCCGTCGACTCCGACAACGTGGTCGGCATTCGGATGACGTTGACGGCGCCTGGCTGCCCCGCCGCCCAGAGCCTTCCCGTCGAAGTCGTCAACAAGCTGAAGCAGCTGCCCGGCATCACCGACGCGCACGTGGACATCGTCTGGGACCCCCCTTGGGACAAAGACCGGATGTCGGACGCCGCGAAACTGCAACTCGGAATGTTCTGACCGTCTCGCCGGCTGACATCGCTCGTCCGTTGTACGCGCTGGGTTCGATCCCCACGCGGCCGACGTGGTTATGACATCAGTTTGGCATTGTCAACTTACTGGATTTGCCCTTTCCGGGACATCGGGCGCCGCCTGAAAATGGCCGAAAATCAGGAGTCTCGAGCTTGTTGTCAGCTTTTTTAAGCCGAATTTCGCTCAAATTGACAATGCAAACCGGCCCTCCGTTAATATAGGATTAATTTAGAGTCTCCACTCTGGGATGGGTGAAACCCCTCGCCTTCAGGCGAAGCCTTCAGGAGGCTTGCGATACGATGGTCGGCCATGCGCGAACTGCGACGAGCCGCCCATACGGTCTATAGCTTGCACTACCATTTCGTGTTCACCACGAAGTATCGCAAGCCGGTCCTTGGCGGGGAGATCGGGCACAGCTTGCGGGATC
>Ga0187893_10008157_pt1 | contig 16697 bp, 10 predicted proteins | sample MA1701074metaG_FD_139574 | JGI IMG/M metagenome (GOLD analysis project Ga0187893, IMG submission 139574) | White microbial mat communities from a basaltic lava cave in the Kipuka Kanohina Cave System on the Island of Hawaii, USA - MA170107-4 metaG ...
CCCCTCCCACATGCTCCGATCCTCGCCGTGTCACCATCATTCCGATCTTCGCGTTCGCCATGCTCCGATCCATGCGCTCGCGATGCTCCGATCTTGGCGTTCGCCATCGCCGAAATACGCATCGAAAAGTGCGACATTCTTTCGCAGGATTGCACGGATAAGGGTGCAGGTTGGATGTGTTCCTATGCATCGCAGGAAGGTGGCGGCTGCGTCGTGGACGAATCAGGCCCAGGGGGAGCAAAAAATGATCTTTGCGAGTGTGAACCTGGCTGTTGTGATCCGGGGTTGATTTGCATCACGGCAATGCGTCTCGACGCCTGCGACGGCGCCGCGTGTTGCACAGAGTACTGCGATGTCGAAGCACCCAATTGCTCGGGTGGAGGCGGCGAAGAGTGCGTTCCCTCGGGTGACTTGGTCGGCCCAGTTCCAGGACTGGAAAACGTGGGCATCTGCATCATTCCAGCCTAGCCAACCCACAACCGCTTCGACGAAGGCTATAGGGGCGACGCCGGCGAGAAGGCCGGCGTCGCGCGAGTTCAGTTGTCGGGCGAGGTAGCGCCCGTAGGACCGGTTGGATCGCTGGGGTCCGACCCGGAATCGTTGGCGTCGTCGTCGGGCGGCTCGTTCGACCCGGTTATTGGCCCTGGATCGCTAGGATCGTCGTTGGGATCGTCGGGCTCGTTGGGATCGTCGGGCTCGCGGGGATCGTCCGGCGGTTCAGTCGGGTCCGGGACTGGATCACCCGGCAACACCATGTTGCATGGTTTGAACGTCTCGAAGCTCGTATCGCCTCTGTCGACCATCTCAGCGGCGATGACGGTCCTCACACGATCCGCGAGCAGGATCGGTTGGTTCTCGGTGATCGGCGTGACGCCCAAAATGAGATCATTTTGGTTGTAGCCGAGGCGAAACAGCAGCGGTCCAAGGTCGAATTCCTGGAAAAGCTTCGCGGGTGGCAACTGTTCTGCCGCAGCGAGGGTATCGTAGCTGGCCTGCAACGTCTGCATGAGCTCCAGCTTCAGGGCTGGATTCGCGGGCCCAGTGCCAAGCAGCTGAGATGAGCCTTGTGAGGTCGTTTCGAGCGTCGGCGTAAAGAAACCACCGCTGCGAAGGGTCTGCGTATTCGGAAGCAAAGTGATCATCCTTGCGTTGTCCATGGCTCGGTTGTCTGCCACGAATACACGCACCCGGGGATCACCCGCGAGTGCCAGCTTGCTGTGGTGCTGAATGCGGTAGTAGCCCTCGGGATGTACGTAGACGTTCCTCGGGAAACCAAGGCCGAGCAGAGTCGCGCCTTCCAGGCTCGCCTTGCCTCGGGCAACGTCTTCTTTGGCGATGATCATGAAAAGCTTGTCGGTACGCTGCTCGTTTTCGAGGAAGTTCGTACCAATCAGCCATCCGCCGAGGACGTCGATGACCTCTACGCTGCGGGGATCCGCGAGTTCGGGGCGGAGCCCCGGAGTGTTTCGTTCGCCGCCCGCGGGGTCAGCGCTGTCACCGTCAGGGTCCTGATCGGGGTCGGCGCTTTGCGGGTAAGGCCGCGCCCCCGGGATCCCCCCACCGGCACCGTCACGACTGTCGTCGACGCCGCAGGACGCGATACCCAGGCCGACGAGAGCGAACGCACTGATGCGAAAGCCTTGCTGACGCCATTCCGCCGGGTTGTCAGCATTCGTAGAAACGTGTTTGTTCATGGTTGGGTCCTTGCTGAAGAGAGGGTTTTGGGCGGAGCGCTGGAGCGAGAAAAGGCACTACCAGGGTGCCTGACACCAATTCGCTTCATGTCGTCGGGACGTCGATTCCTTCAGAGGGTTTGCAGCGCCAACTCCGCAACCTTGGATTCCCCACTTGCGGGAACCTGCAAACCGCCCAGTTGAAAGTAGCTCGCCATGAAATCCCTCGAGATCTACCTCCATCGCATGGGGACGCTGGTGCTCATGACGTTGGCCTGTCAACCAGCCGGCAAAAACACGGAAACCGGCGCAGCCACCGGCGAGGACTCCACCGGCGAGGCCTCCGCGGGAGGCGATCCGTCCGGCGACAGCACGACGACGACCATGGCTTCCGACGCCACTGCCCCGGGGGATTCGACGACCCTCGACGAAGGTGAAAGCACGAGCGCCGACACGATGGTCGTAGACATGGGGACACCGCCACCACCGATGTGCGACGTGTGGATGCAAGACTGCGAAGATGGGCAAAAGTGCATGCCCGTGGACATGAACGTGGACGGATACAACGATGCAAACCAGTGCGTACCGGTCGACGCGAACCCCAAAGAAGTTGGCGAGTCATGTTCGCAAGCGGACGGCGGTCTAATCGACAATTGCCGAAAAGGTGCGCAATGCATGACCGAGCTGTCGATGGGGGAGGCCATCGAGGGTATTTGCGTGGCCCTGTGTGGCGGGACGCCATCGGCTCCTACGTGCGACGACGGCAAGAGCTGCGCAATCTGGCAAGGTGGCATCGAGCCGTGGTGCGTCGAAAAATGTGACATCCTCGCGCAGGATTGCACCACGCCTGGCTGGATGTGCTCTTATGCGGCCATGGACAGTGCTGGTTGTGTCGTCGACATGTCGGGTCCAACGGGCGCCAAAAACGATCCGTGTGCGTGTGACCCGGGCTGTTGTGATCCGGGATTGTTTTGCTTTCCCGCCGGGCAACTCGCGATGTGCGATAGCGCCAGTTGCTGCACCGAATATTGCGATGTCAAGGCGCCGGATTGTTCGGGTGCAGGGGGGGGCGAAGAATGTGTTCCTTCGGGCAACATCATCGGCCCTGTTCCGGGACTGGAAGACGTCGGCATCTGCATCATTCCCGCATAGCCCCACGCGGGGCATGACCGTGACCAGCGCGCTGGGAGCTCGTTCGACCTGATGTTGCCAGGGGCCTGGGTCGCGATACCCGCGGCCGTTGATTTGCGCGCATCCATGAACCGATGACCGGATCCGGCCTGCTGATGCCTCTGTAGCCGGAAGGCCGTCCCATGTGCCAACGATCCGCGTGTCGTTCCATCGCGGGCTCCGTGCTCGGGCTGCTTTGCTCGTGCGGCGACAATGGTCGTGATGATCCATTCGCTGGGTCTGCGGGTGATCCGAGTGGCTCGTTCACCGATTCCGGGGGACCCGGCAGTGCTGACTCGGGACGAAGCACGGGCGGCGACGAGTCGGGACCAAGCACAGGCAACGCGACCGAGGGTGGCCCGGGCGTGACGGCAGGGTCGGGCGCGACGAGTGAGGGCAACGTCGACGAGGCGGGCGCGACGACCGGGGTGGAGGACAGCACGAGCGCGCCGGATACCGACGGCGTCAAGTTCGATGCGCCTTCGGGCGGCACTGTGTCCTCGGGAGACGACGGCGATGGATCGTGCGGCTGCAACAACACCAACTGGAGCTATGTGTGGGTCGCGAACTCCGGCGAAGGTACGGTCTCGAAAATCAATACGCGTACGTTGGTGGAGGAAGGTCGCTACATCACGCGGCCCGACAGGGCGGGGAACCCATCGCGTACGTCCGTGAGCATCGACGGAAAGGCCGTCGTGGTGGCCAACCGCCACGTGGGCATCGTGAAGATCTGGGCGCGTCCCGAGTTTTGCGTTGGCGGAAATACCTCGACCGGCAAGGCCGATGTCAAACCGTGGGGAACCGACGATTGTGTCGCTTGGTTTGCCGACTTCCCAGACAAAACCGTGCAGCGACCCGTGCAATGGAGCCCCGGCGTGCTCAATCCCGCCACCTGCGAATACGAGCACCAGAAAGTCTGGACCACCACGGGAGCACTGGGCAACGGACCCGGCAAATGCGGAGAAAGTGGCGTGTGGGTGCATCGGCTCAACGGCGACACCGGCGAAGTCGAAAACGAGCTTCGCATCCCCGAAGCCGAGTTCGCGTGTGACTCGAGTGGGATCGCGATTGGTTACGGTCCCTACGGAGGCGCGATCGATGCCTACGGCAATTTTTGGTTTCAGGGTTCTGGCAACCAGAAGTTGGTGCGCATCGATTTCGATTCATTCGACTACGAGATCTTCAACGGTGGCGGTTATGGCATCACCGTCGATACCAAGGGAAGGGTATGGACGAACTTCGTGAGTCGGTTCGACTACGCGACCACGACATGGACATCAGGTGGGGGCTTGGGTGGAAACGGAGGAATCGCACAGGATCTTGGGGGCCGCATGTGGGCCGCTGGCGACTCCGCCAATTTCAATCCGGACGGGACGGTGTTCTGGATCGACATGGAAACCATGGCGCACGGCCATACGGTGATGTTGCCGACCGGGGGGCAGGTGAAGGGCGTGAGCGTCGACATCGATGGCTATGTCTGGGCGGTCGCCGAAGGGGATAGCCGCGCCTACAAGATCGATCCCCATACGTATGCCCTCGAATGGTACGAGGGGCTCAACGGCCCCTACACCTATTCGGACATGACCGGAGGCCAGATCAGCAACGTGTTGTGCAACCCCCCCGAGGGGTGACGAGCGCTTCCGAACGCTCGCGCCCCTGTGCGTGACCGAATTGGGCCTATTGATGCCTCCATATGGCGGGAGATCCAATCGCCATGCGTCCACGTCAGTCGTCTCGTGTCTTGATGCTCGTGTCCGTGGCCTGTACCGAGCTGGTCGCTTGTCAGGACTCCAAGTCCGATCCCATGGTCGGCACAGGTGTTTGGGAGAGCGGCGCGACACAAGGCGACGGGACGGAGAGCACGGGCAGCGACACCTCGGATTCTGTAGGCAGCACAGGCTTGGGATCGGCGGGCATGGAAACCAGCATCTCCTCCAGCGCCGGCACCGGCGATACCGACCTGGAAGGCGAGGGCGACACCATGGCGCCCGGTTCCGACGGCGGCGCATCGTCGGGTGCCGATAGCACCGACAGCGGGGGAACTACTGGCGATGCGGGCCTCGGTCCGTGTCCCGAAGCACTCGATGCCGAGCTCATGGCCGAGATCCAGCCCTATGTGGATTATGTCGAAGCCACGGCTCCGGGCATGATCAGCAACATCGTACCTGCCATCTCGCTGGCCGTCGTCGGCAATGGTGAGGTCGCTTGGGCCAAAGCTTATGGGCAGGCTGACAAAGAACTGGCCGTGCCAGCAAGCGCCGATGGCACGGTGTTCCAGGTAGCGTCGCTTTCAAAAAGCGTCACCGCTTGGGGGGTGATGAAGGCCGTCGAAATGGGTCTGCTCGACCTCGATGCTCCCGTACAGCAGTACTTGACGCGGTGGCAGCTCCCACCGACTTTGTTCGACAACGCCCAGGTGACGGCACGTCGGCTGTTGAGTCATACCGGAGGAACGTCGGTGCCTGGCTATGGAGGCTACCTGGGCGAGCCAGTTCCATCATTGGAAGAATCGCTGATCTCGTATGACGGCGGGGTTCGGGTCGTGAACGCGCCAGGGACCACGTTTACGTATTCGGGCGGGGGGTTCACGGTCTTGCAACTCGTGTTGGAGGAAGTGACCGGCGAAACGTTCACCGAATTCATGGACCGCGAGATCCTGGCAGCCCTTGGAATGGAGCACAGCTCGTTCGCGTGGTTGGACGAGATCGAACCGATGACCGCCAAGGCCTACGGCGAAGCCGGCGAGCTGTGGCCCAATTATCTGTTCACCGAAAAGGCCGCGGCTGGGCTCTACGTCACGGCCAACGCTCTGGCCACCTTCGCGGCCGCGGGCATGGGAAACAAATGTGGTGCCCCACCGGGCCGTGGGGTTTTGGCTCCTGAGTCGGTGGACGCCATGCACACCCCCCAGCCAGCCACGATGGACGGCTATGGTCTGGGCCACGCCATCGACTTGGCCGGAGTGAAGATCCTCTTTCACAATGGCGCGAATTTAGGGTGGCGTGCTGTGTGGGTAGCCGTGCCATCGATGCAGGGCGGTGTCGTTGCGATGACCAACGCAGAGAGCAGTGCTGCCAGCGATGCCCTTACCGATTTGGTGTGCGAATGGCTCGGCCAGATTGCCAAAATTTCCTGCGCGTAGCTCATGGTGCAAGTCTGTGGCTGCGAGAACGCCGTTGTCTGGAGAGGCACCGCGGCGCCTCCAAAGTCACAGGTGTGCCAACCAGAACTCGCGCATGCGTTCTTCGAGGTACACGCGATCTTCCTTGCTGCGCGGAAAATGTCGCTCGTCGGGGAGCATGAGCAGCTGGTACGGTTTGTGGGCAGCGATGAGTGCACTGACGAGACGTGCGGTGTGCCTAAAGTGTACGTTTTCGTCGAGTAAGCCGTGCACGAGCATCAATCGCCCCGATAGCTGGGGGACGTGACGCATCACGCTGCTCTCGAGATAGCCTGTGGGGTTGACGGCGGGCGTGCCCATGTAACGCTCGGTGTAGTGTGTGTCATAGCCCTCCCAATACGTAATGGGGGCACCTGCAATGGCAACCTTGAACGTTTCGGGCGCACGACATAGCGCCATGGCTGAAACGTATCCCCCGTAGCTCCAGCCTTGGATGCCGACACGCGCAGGATCGGTCAGCCCTTGTCGAACCAGCCAATCCACACCCTCGACTTGATCGCGGACTTCGAGATCTCCGAGGCGGTATTTGATTCGACGCTCGAACGCCAGCCCTCGACGTGCACTACCGCGATTGTCCAGCACGAACACCAAGAACCCAAGGCCACGCAAGTATTGCGCCCGCATGTCCGCGGTCATCGACCAGGCATTCACGACCCGTTGGACGTGCGGACCACCATAGACACTGACGATGGTCGGGTAGGGGGGGCGCACGTGCTCGTCGGGTCGATAGATCGCGCCATGCAATGTTTCGCCGTCCTGAGTCGTCAACGCAACCAATTCGGGCGGGCGTAGCTCGAATGCCGCGATGCGAGCGTCGCTTTGCTCGTGCACCACGGCCAGCTCACGTCCATCGAGCAGCGAGCGCAGGGTCACACGCGGCGGTCGCTCGACCGAGCTGTGCACGTCCACGAAGCGCGCAAAACCGTGATCCAGCGTGACATTGTGCGTTCCGGGTAAAAGCGTGAGTCGCCTCGGTTCACCACCCTGGAGTGTGGTTTCGTACAGGTGGCGCTCGGTTGGACCGTCTTTGGTGGCCGTGAAGTACAGCTTTCCAGTGTTTTCGTCGATCCCCTCCAATGCGTCGACCATCCACGGTCCATCGGTCAACGTACGGATCAAACGACCGTCCTGGCCGTAAAGGTACAGATGTCGAAATCCGCTCCGCTCGGATGCCCACACGAACGCTCCCGCGAGCTCGCCGGAGCCGTGCTCGAGCGGGCGCAGCAGATCGTGCAGGTTGATCCAGGCATTGCTGTCCTCGACCAACAATAATTCTCGCTTGCCGCTGCGTGGGTCGAAGGCCACGAGCTCGAGCCGAGTCTGCGCACGGTTCTCGAGTTGGGCGATGAGCCGGCCATCAGGAAACCATTGGAACCGCGCCACGTAGATGTCAGGATCGTTGCCGATATCGAGCCAGCGCGTTGGTCCGCCGGCAGCTTGCACGATGCCGAGCTCGAGCTTGGCGTTGGCGGCTCCCGAAAATGGATAGCGATGGTCCTCGTAGGAATCTTCACCGACGCTATCGCTCGCTTGATGCACGATGCGGTATTGTGGAACGTGGCGCTCGTCCACTTCCGTGTAAGCGAGCATGGCTCCGTCCCATGACCACGCGTGACCGTAATGTCGGCCCATTTCTTCCTGGGCGATGAACTCGGCCAGCCCATGGTGAACGCCGTGTGCGGCACCCGTGGTGAGTTGCCGCTGCTCGCCGGAATCGACGTCGATGGCGTGCAGCTCTTCGTTGCGAACGAACGCGACCCGTCGACCGTCATGCGTGATGCGAGCATCGATCGCGGCTCCGGCCGATCGATCGACCAGCTTGCGTAATGAACCTCCGACTCCGTCTTGCACGAACACGTCCCCGCGCAGCGGCACGATCAAGCGGTGTGTGTCTCGTGCAAAGCGATAGCTCGTCAGCCCCAAACCAAGCTCGCGTTGTCGCTCACGACGCAAACGCTCTTCGTGGGACAGGTTTTCCTCGGTCACGCCGCCTCCCGGAGCTTCGGAAAGCTTTTGCTCGATTCCGTGCGTGATGTCGAAAGCCCATAACATTCGCACGAGGCTCGCGTCGGGGCTGCGCAAATATACGAGATGGCGATCGTCGGGCGTGAACGCGAACGCGGTCGGAACCGATCCGCCTGGGACTGGCAGCTCGGCGACCGCTTCGATGGGGATGCGTTCAGGGGCGTGCACTTGCGACGTGGCTTCCAAGGATGCCGTCGGACCGCCCGATCCGCACCCGAGTCCCCCCGCAAGGGTGAGTCCGACCAGCACGGTACGGGTCACACCGGCATCATTGCAAGGCTATCTTGCGCTGTCTGCGACATACGTTACGCTGTGTTGCAAAGGTTCCACTCGAATCATTCGGGTGGAACGAATTCCATGCATGCCGTTTGGATCAGACCCACGGCCTGTTCGAAAAACGCGTTGTAGTCGGGATCGCAAACGTTTCCTACCACCCCTCGTGCGCCGAACATTGCGATGAAGTCCAAAAAGCGCATCGTGGGACCGGTACGATCTACGCCGTCGGTGTTTCCGATGCACGTGGCGTTTTCGTCATTGACGATACCGAGCATCACGACGTTGTTCACCAAGCCTCGTTTGGCGAGAACGACGCCGTCGAACCATTCCTGCGGAGTGCCTACGACCGAAGCATTGTCGGCGTTTTTGGTGGGAATGTCGTCGCTGATGACCGTAACCACCAGGACCGCGTCGTCTCGCACGAAGCCTTCGTTGCAACCACCTGGTTGATTCTGCATGGTCACGGCTTGGACCATTGCGCTCATGGGTAGCTCGGCTGCCGAGCCAGCGGTGCCGGTCTTGGCCATGCAAGCAAACTTGTCTTTGATTTCCGCTTTGGTAAGCGCCGAAGTCAGATAACGTTTGCCGTCGGGCACCTCGCAAATGGCGTTGCTCGCCCCGCTTACCCCGAATGGTGCCACCTCGCCCGCACCAAGCGCCTGCTCACACGTCAACGTGAGGGTGGTCCTGGCCGTGCACCAGCCCTCGCACCAGTTGCAGGCAGCCTCGCAACGGAGCAAGTCGTCACCAGCGTCGGAATCGACAGCCATGATTCGGAAGTCCTGTGCGGGGAGCGTGTCGTAAATCGTGTCGATGAACGGACCGAAGCTGTTGATCAGGTTGGTCTGGTGTGCCCCCATGGATCCCGAGTTGTCGACCACGAACAGGAAGTCGACCTTTTCGCATCCTTCCTTGGTCCCGCCATCGTCCGCTGTGGGTACGTCGAGGCCACTGCCGAGATCGAACCTGACCCCGGACATGGCAGAGTCGGCTTCTGCCGTGCTTTCGTGCGTTGCCGTCGTTTCAGGCGAGCTGGTGGCCGTGGTCGCAGGCGTCCCCCCGTCGGTGCTCGTGGTACCCGTCGCGTCACCGCCATCTGCAGCCTCTCCCGCGTCACTCCCGCCGGCATCATCGCCTGTGGAATCGAATGCGTTGCCGATGACCTCGCGCTGCTCGCTACATGCCGTGGATACGATCAGCGCGAAAGCGATTGGCGAGCGTCGACCCATGGCGTGACTTTTCCTCACCCTACAGAGGTATCAGCATGAAAGATTCGGTCATCGTGCGCAACCATGAACGGAGCGCACGTGCAGCTACACCGGCCCGGAATCGGCCAGTGACCCATCATTCGGGTGGCGGTACGAACTCCCTGCATGCGACTTCGATCAGGTCGACGGCCTGCTCGAAAAATGCGTCGTAGTTGGGCTCGCATACGTTGCCTACCACCCCGCGTACGCCGAACATGGCAACGAAATCCAAAAACCGGGTCGTGGGTCCCGTGCGAGCCGTGCTATCGGTCAATCCGATACAGGTAGCATGCTCGTTGTTGACGATGGCCAACATCACGATGTTCTGCGAAAAGCCACGCTTGGCAGACACCACGGCATCGAACCATTCCTGGGGGCTTCCGACCGTGGAGGCGTTGTCGACGGTTGCTGTGGGAATGTCATCGCTGATGATCGTGACAACCAGCACTGCATCGTCGCGCACGAAGCCCTCGTTGCAACCCCCTGGCTGATCTTGCGTGGTCACGGCTTCCGCCATGGCCGTCATCGGCAATTCGGCCCCAGATCCAAGTGTTCCGGTTTTGGCAATGCAGGCGAATTTGTCCTTGATGTCCGTTTGGGTGAGCGTCGACGTGAGATAACGCTTGCCGTCTGGCACACCGCAGATGGTGTTGCTGGCCTCGCTGTTGTATGGCGCTACTTCGCCGGCACCGAGCGTGGTCTCGCACGTGACGTCGAGAGTGCTTTTGACGGTGCACCAATCTCCACACCAAAAGCTATCGGGGTCGCACGGTTCACACGTTACTTCGATGTCATGACCAGCGTCCGAGTCTACCGCCATGATTCTGAAGTCCTGGGCTGGAAGCCTGTCGTAAATCGTGTCGATGAATGGGCCGAAGCTGTTGATCAGGTTGGTCTGACGCGCCCCCATCGATCCCGAATTGTCGACTACGAACAGGAAGTCGACCATTTCGCATCCCTCCTCGTCTTCACCATCCCCGCCGCTGGCGTGTTCATTGCCGTCAACGACGTCGAACTTGGCACCGGAGCTGGCCGAATCGTTTCCACTGGTGTCTTCGTGCCCTTGCGTTGCCGTGTCGGCATCCACAGCTTCGGCTGCTGTGTCGGCACCAGTCGCTGCCGTCGAGGCCGTACCACCGGGATCTGCGCTGCTACTCGCTGTGCCCGTTGCGCTGGCCGAGGCGCCCTCGGCTTCGCCGACCCCGGCCTCACCCGCGCCGTCTCCGGCGGGATCGAAGGGATTGCCAATGGCCTCGCGCCGCTCGCTGCAGCCAGCGTAGAGGAGCACCGCGAACATGAGCATGGGAGGATTTCGAGGCAAGGGCTGTTCGCCATGAAGAGGCGTCAGCACGCCAGAGTCGGTCAGTGCTGGCCCAATTTTTCGCGGCCTCGTGAGGTGCGATGAACGGCGCGGTCACACTGCTGCTGGCGAAAAATGTGGTACTGGCTGCTCGCAATGACCAAGACGACGACGAACGCTAGGCGTCGAACGCGACCCACGTTTGCCGCTCTCGCAATCGCGTTCACGATCGGCTTGGCCGGACAAGCATGTGCACTGGCCGCCCCGTCGAAGCCTGCGGGCTGGAGCGATCGCTCCTACTATCTGCCGATGCGCGACGGCACACGCATCGCGCTCAGCTTGTACTTCCCGCACGGAAAGCCCCCAAAAACGCCGACCCCGACCGTCCTGGTGCAGACGCGTTATGGACGTGCCCGCGCGTTTGCACGCGACGTGCTCGCGGAACAGAAACTCTTCCGCGACGCCGGCTACGTGGTTGCGATCGCCGACACGCGTGGATCCACGTCCTCGTTCGGACCACGCGACATCGACATTGGCCCCGATCAGGTGCGCGACATCGACGAGATTGTCGCTCATCTCGTGGCGCAGCCGTGGTCCAGCAAGCAGGTGATTGCGCATGGTGTGTCCTACGCAGCGGATACCGCCGACGTTTCGACCAGTCGTCCCGCGCCGGGATTGACCGCGGCGATCATCCGCCAGTCCGAGCTCGACGCGCTCCTGCATCTGTTTGCACCCGGCGGCGTGGTGAACGACCTGTTTCTCTCGGGCTGGGGCGCCCGAACGTACGAAATGGACCTTGGCCGCGGACGGGCCGGCGGTATCGAGCTCGACTGTCGCGAGCGCGCTTCCGACTGTGCGAAGTTGTTCCCGACGCTCCAGCCCGTCGACGGTGACGAGCACTACACGTTGTTGCGTCAGGCGCTGAACGGAAAGCGGCGCTGGAGCGTCTCGGACTATGCCCAGGCGGATTTCCGCGACGAAAGAGCCGGCAATGGCTACACCTGGATGGATTCGTCAGCGGCGACGCGGCTCACGGACATCCGAACGCAGCAAAAACCCGTACAGCACTGGGGCTCCTGGATGGATGCCGGTACAGCCGAGGCGGCACTGGCACGATATCGCTCGGCGCCCGAAGTGCAGGCGGAGGTCTGGATCACCGCCAACAACCACGGTAACGATGTTTTCGCAGACCCGTTCCGGCCCCAACAAAATCAGCCACTGCCGAATTACGGCCAGCAATTCGACGTGATGCACGGGTTCATACGCCGCGTGACCAGCGGCGGTCCTATTCGACGCAACATCCACTACTACGTGCTCGGCTCCGGCGTGTTCAAGGATACGGCTGTATGGCCGCCGCACGACGCCAAGCCCATGCAACTGTCGTTCGCATCCGGTCGGCGCCTCGTCGAGGAGCCTCCCGCGTCGCCTGGGAGCGAGCGCTACCAGGTGGATTTCACGGCCACGACCGGCAAGCAAACCAGGTGGTCTACGCAGCTCGGTACGCCGCCAGCATACGTCGACCGCCGCGAACAAGACCGCAAGCTACTCGTCTACGACAGCGAGCCCATGCGCGACGACATCGAGTTGGTGGGTACGCCCGTCGTCATGCTTCATGTCGCCAGCCACTCGAAAGACCCGGCGTTCTTCGTTTACCTCGAAGATGTCGGACTCGACGGGCGTGTCACGATGATCACCGAGGGCCAGTTTCGCGCCATCCATCGCAAACCGGCCGACCCCGCCGAGCTTCCATTCGATCCAGGGCCAGCCCCACACAGCTTCAGGGTAGCCGACGCTCTAGCAGTCGTGCCGGGCGAGGTCATGCGGGTGGAGTTCGTATTGCTTCCCACGGCCGTATTGATCCGCAAAGGCCATGGCCTGCGGGTTGCCATCGCCGGCGCAGACGCAGGCACGTTTCGGCGCTACTCGGAAGGCACCGAGGATGTATTCACCGTTCACTTCGGCGGGCAATATGCAAGTGGGCTGCACGTGACCGTGCGTCCCTGGAGATAGTCGTAGCTCCTGGCTACCGTCCCCGATATGCCGGGGGTCGCTTCTCGAGGAACGCGGTAATCCCCTCCCGTAGGTCTTGGCTGCGCAAGCAAGCGATGTTCTGACGAGTTTCGTGCTCCATCGCGGTGGCGAGATCCATTTCCCACGTGCGGGCAAACGCTCGCTTCACGCCTTGCACCGTGAGTGGGGCATTCGTTGCCAGGCGTGTGGCGATCTTCATGGCCCGTGGCATCAGGCGCTCTGGTTCCACGACCTCGTTGAACAAGCCGATCTCGGCCCCGCGCGCGGCGTCGATCAGCTCGCCCGTCAGGAGCAAATACTGAGCGTGACCATGCCCGATCAGTCGTGGCAACAGCCACGTTACGCCGTTGGTTTCGAACAATGCACGCTGCGCCTCGGGGAAACCGATGCGCGCATTCGTGGAGGCGATGCGGACATCGGCAGCCAGTTGCAGCTCTGCGCCCACGCCCGTTGCGACACCGTTGACGGCGCACACGACGGGTGCAGGATGGCTCATGATGATGCGCGTCAGGTCGTGGAAGTCTTCGATGCTTTTGCGCAGCTCCAGCGCGCTCCAATTGGCGATGGCCTCGAGATCCTCGAACATTTCGTCGAGATCTTTGCCGGCCGTGAAGGCGCGCCCGTTGCCGGTCATGATCACCGCACGTACGGACGTGTCCGCGGCGGACTCCTCCAGCGCCTGCGTCAGCTCGCGCAGGGTTTGCCGCCGTACCGCGTTGAGCTTGTCCGGGCGGTTGAGCGTGATGGTCGCAATTGAATGCTCCACACTGTAAAGAACGTCTGCCATGGTCTGACCCGTGCTCATTCTGGAGCGGAGTAAACGCTAGAGCCGACGGGATCCCAAGCATTTTCCGCCGGCCAGCGGTCCGCCGCATGTGGCGGAGACGACCACGGCGGGATCTGCAGGGGTATCGGCAGGGTGTGACCAGATCCAGTTTGCTGGTGCCTCTTAGCGATAAGGGTCCAATTCCATGCGTCGATGCCAACCTCTCGTCGCGGCGATGTTCGTGTCTCTCGGCTGCGGCGATCAGCGCGATGCCATTGGGTTTCCCCGCGGTTCTTCGAGCGCTGGCGAAGGCGCTGCGGAGGGTGTCTCGGGCGACGGTGACATCGAGAGCTCGTCCGCCGACAGCGCGATGTCGAGTTCCCCGGGCGATGGGATGACGGACGGTCAGCCAACCACCACGGGCGTGCCAGCGACGACCGGCGGACCAGGTTCCGAGCCAGACACCGGTGCCGAAGCAGCGACGAGCGAGGGAGTGCGCTTCGACATCGGCGGTCCGGTCGGTGACGATGGCAGTTCCGCGTGCAATCCGGAAACGGAGGAATGCGGCTGCGAGGCCGTGGACATTCTGTTTTCAGTGGACATCTCGGGATCCCAAGAAAACGTGCTCCAACAGATGAGGACCCAGTTTCCGAGCTTCATCGACATCATGTTCGATCGCCTTCCGCCCAACATCGATCTTCACATCGGTGTCACGACGGCGTCCATGGGCCCTTCGGCGAGTCACAACGACAGCATTTGTGGCTTCGATCCGAAGCAACCTCCCCCAGCTCCTGACCAACTTTACATACCACCCACGATGATGGTGATCCCGGGCAACGGGACGCAAGGTCGTTTGTGGGAATACGATGGCAAGCCGTTTTTTGCCGCGAACACTTCCGATGTCGATCGCGCGCCGCTCAAAAACTGGTTCGCGGGAGTCATGACCGAGGTGGTGAACGCCGCGACCAACAAGACTTACGGGGACGCCGAGCTCGCGGCTGCGGCTGCGGCGTGGGCATTCCATCCGATCAGCCAGACACCGGGCTTCATCCGTGACCGAGGAGCCGTGACCGTGCTGTTTCTGACAGGAGACGCGGACCACTCCTACCATGTGGAGGACGCTCGATTTCTCCACGATACGGTCGTCGCCGCCAAAGCGGGATGTGGCGGTGACAAATGCATCATTGGCGCGGGCGTCCTCAATGGTTACTGCGACGATGCCACGCGGTTTGCTGGATTCGACTTCTTGCGAAGCTTCGGCAAGGAGCCGCTATGGGGAGACATTGCCAAGGGTTATCCATGGTCGGATCCTGAGGAGTGGCGGCGAGCGCTCGGCGACGCACTTGCACAATTCGTCGCGGACACGTGTGCGACGATCCCTCCGGCAGAGTGACCATCATCCAACGAGAGGACGGTTTCCATGCATTTGATCTCCAGGTCCATCAAGCTCGCATGCATCGTCCCCACGACGATCGGTGCCCTCGGGCTCGCCTGCGGCAGCGAGCGTGGTTCGATGGATGCGTTTGGAGCCTCTGCCGGGACAGGAACGGCGTCGGGGGCGGAGGGGGGACCGGGTGGAGGGAGCGCGGCGGGGACTGGAGGGGCGGAAGGGAACAGCGAGGGGAGTGGGGGTATGGATACCGTGGAGGATGGTGGCGGTCCTGGGCCAGGATCAGGACCCGTCGACGATGGTGGCGAGGACACGAGCGATGAGTTCCGGTTCGACCTTCCCGACGCCGATGCCGATCCTGGTGGCAACACCCCTCCCGAGCAAAAGACCTGCGGAGAGGGCGGGTTCGTGTTCAACGTGCCCTACCAGCGACCTCCGGATCCGAGCCGCGGAACCATTGATTGTTCTGGGGGATCGGTCACGAAGGCCGACGTCGTGTTGAGCATGGACACGAGCTCGTCGATGCAGAGCATGATCAACGGTGTTTCGGCGTCGTTCAGCGAGATCGTGGCCGACCTGGGCGCCGAGATTCCAGACATCGCTTTCGGAGCGGGTTGGTTCAGAGATTTTCCCGTCTGCGGCATGGCTGGCGCCTCTGGCGATCAACCGTGGATGTTGGTTCATCGTGTCATGACGGTGTCGACTCCGGCCGGGCTCGATTCGGTGCAGAGCTCCTTGAGGATGACTGCGGACGGCGGTGGAGATGGACCAGAAAGCGCCTATCAAGCGCTTCATGAGATTGCGACAGGACAAGGTGTCGCGATCGGCGGTGCAACCGTTCCTCCATTCAATGGGGCGACTGCGTATCCCACACCACCTCCCGCGGGCGAGAGAGTGGGGGACATCGGAGGCGTGGGATTTCGCTCCGGATCGCTTCCCATCGTCGTCGTGGCGACGGACACGAAAAGTCACAACTGCGCGTCCTCACCCGAAAACGACTACCCATGCAGTGGCGCCGCCACGTGCGGCCAGGCAACCCAGGAGCTCATCGATATCGGTGCTCGCATGATCGCTTTGCTTCCTGCGCCGCTCCTCGTTCCCGGGTTTGAAGCTGCCCTCGAGGCCGAGTGGGCCAAGACAGAAGGGGAATTCAAAAACGTCGCGATTCCGACGGGGGGCGTCGTGGCTCCCAGCGCGTGGAGCATCGGTGGGGCGACCAGGCCGGCCGGGTGTGCGCCGGATCAGTGTTGTACAGGGGCCGACGCGACGGGACGTCCGCCCGAGCCGGATGGTCAATGTCCGTTGGTCTTTCGCATGGGAACGAACTGGATGGGCGTGGGCGCTTCCATCACGACGGCGATCAAGGTACTTGCCAAGGGCGGCAGCTTCAACATCAGCGCTGCGATCGAAGATGATCCAAGCGATACCGTCGATGCCGTGGCGGAGTTCGTGGACTACATCGAGGCCAGCGCATCGAACACCCCTCCCTGTACGGGCGGACACATGACGGACGACAGCGACGGCGACGGCCACTCCGATCGCTTCATCAATCTGACCACCGGCGAAAGTGTCTGCTTCGACCTGATTCCCAAGCCCAACGTCACCGTGCCTGGTACCGACGTCGAGCAGCGCTTCAAG
>Ga0187893_10008158_pt1 | contig 16695 bp, 17 predicted proteins | sample MA1701074metaG_FD_139574 | JGI IMG/M metagenome (GOLD analysis project Ga0187893, IMG submission 139574) | White microbial mat communities from a basaltic lava cave in the Kipuka Kanohina Cave System on the Island of Hawaii, USA - MA170107-4 metaG ...
ACTGGCAGCTCTATCTCGACGGCAAGATTGACTTCGACCGCGCCATCGCCCGCATGGCCAACGCACTTTGAGCCAACTTGCGGTTGATTTCGGCGCGGACGGGGTTTGTGGTATGGTTTGGCCCTCGGGATAGGCTCCAACCCGGCACGAGCCCGGCGGCCGGGTTCCTTCGCGCACTCCGCACGCGAACCGCTGCATCACCCGCCGGGAGAGGATCGCTCGCAGTGGCAAGGCCCGGTGTGTCCGTGCGCCGGGAGCGGGAGCGGAAGCGTTGACCAGTATGGCGAGCAAGCAGGCGACCACCAAGACGCAGGAGATTCGCGTCGCGCATTCGCCGGATTCCGACGATGCGTTCATGTTCTACGCGCTGGCGACGAACAAAGTCCGCGTACCGGGGATGAGTTTCCAGCACGTGCTGTGCGACATCGAGACGCTGAACCAGGCGGCGCGCAACGGAATCTACGACGTCACCGCGCTGAGCTTCCACGCCTACGGCTTTGTGAAAGACAAATACGTGCTGCTGGACTGCGGCGCGAGCTTCGGCGAGGGCTACGGGCCGATTGTGGTGGCGTCGCAGGCGCTGAAGTCGGCGCAGCTCAAGGGACGGCGCATCGGCATTCCCGGGCCGCTCACCACTGCGTTCCTGGCGATGCAGCTCTACGAGCCGGAGTTCACGCCGGTGCAGATGGCCTTCGACAAGATTCTCGATGCGGTGAAGCAAGGCATCGTGGATGCCGGGCTGCTGATCCATGAAGGGCAATTGATGTACTCGCAGATGGGCTTCCACAAAGTGGTGGACCTCGGGCAATGGTGGGCGGAGCAGACCGGGCTTCCGCTGCCGCTGGGCGGCAACGGCGTGCGCAAGGCGCTGGGCGAAGAAGCCGGCCGCAAGATCGCGCGGGCCATCCGCGCCAGCGTGCAACATGGGCTGGAGCATCGCGAAGAGGCGCTGAACTATGCGATGCAGTTCGCGCGCGACATGGACCCCGATCTGGCCGACAAGTTCGTCGGCATGTACGTGAACAAGTGGACGCTGGGCTACGGGCAGCGCGGCCGCGCGGCCATCCGCGAACTGCTGGACCGCGGCGCGGCGGCCGGCGTGATGCCCAAGGTCGGCGAGATCGAGTTCCTCAGCGAAGAGTCGTGAAACTGCTGCTGGCCAGCAACGGAAGCTATCCGCGCTCAGGCGATACGCCGGAGTTGCAGGTGCTCCAGCGCATCTTGCAGGGCCTCGACCGTCGCGAAAAAACGGCGGCGGATCTGGCCGATGCGCAAAAGGAAATGACGCGCTGCGCCATCGCCGAGCAGGCGCAGGCCGGCATCGAGATTCTCACCGATGGATTGATCCGCTGGCCCGACCCGGTGTCGCACGTGGCCGGCCATCTGCGCGGAGTGAAGCTGGGCGATTCCGCCCCCTACTTCCACACCGGCAGCACCTACCGCAAGCCCATTGTGACCTCACGCCCCGAGCGGAATCCTGAGGGCTCGAGCGAATTGGTGGAGGAGTTTCAGTTTGCGCGCAACGCGCTGGGGCGGCTGCCGACGGCGCGCGAGCGCGAAGGCAAGCTCTCCGTGAAGCCGATTCTGACCGGGCCGTACACGCTGGCGCGGCTCTCGGAATCACAGGACCCGGCGTTTGCGTCGGTGGAGGCGCGGGCGGGCGCGTTTGCCGAGGCGCTGGGCGGCGAAGTGCGCGCGTTGATGGATGCGGGCGCCGCGCTGATTCAGGTGGATGAGCCGGCGATTGCGCAGTTCCCCGAGGATTGCGGCGTGCTGGCCGCGGCACTGGGCCCGCTGGTGGAAGCGCGCGATGCCGCGCGCAAGGCCGGGCGCGAGGTGCGGCTGGCGCTCTGCGTCCACCTGGGGGATGCGGAAGCGATTTACGAGAAGTTGATCGCGTTGCCGGTGGATGCGCTGCTGCTGGACTTTGCGGCGGGCCCGCGGCTGGCCGCGAAAGTGGCTGCGATCGGGTCGCCGGTGCCGCTGGGGCTCGGCGTGGTGGAGGGGCGCAACGCGGAGCTCGAAGACGCCGCCGCGGTGGCGCGGCAAGTGGAGCCGGTTCTCACCAAGTTGAACGGCGCGCAGGCTTTTCTGGGGCCGTCGTGCGGGCTCGAGGGCCTGCCGCGCGACCGCGCCTACGCCAAGCTGGAGCTGCTGGGCCGGATCCGCGCTGCCTTGAGCGGTTAGCGGCGACCCCTACAGACGCGCGCTATTCGGGACACGCAGCGCCGTTCTGCACCCACTCCTGCATCTTGCGGACGAAATCGGCGTAGCTGAGCGGCGGAGTGCTGCGGCCGTCGCCGGGGGCCCAGCCCCAGTGCACCAACGGGTCGATCTCCAAGTGATGCACCGCCCCTGCGGCGTTGGAGTGCCCGCCATTCTGCTTGGGGTCCTTGAATTGACGGCAGAGTTCGCCGGCTGACTTCCCCTCGAAGACCATCTTCATGTTAGCGGGCGGCATGTGCCAGTTGGGCACGCCGGGAGGCATGTTCTCCCCGGGGAGATTAGTGAGCTGGTGGCAATTGGTGCACTTGAGGGCGAACTTGCCTTTGCCGTCGCTGCCGCGCTGGATGTTTTGGGCATGCGGGCGCAGGTCGTCGCCTTGCAGCGGCGCATCCTCGCGCGGATGGCAGTTCATACAGCGCGGGTGCATGAAGACGGGATAGACGGCAAGGAAAGCGGCTTTGGCAGCGGCTTCATTCTCGGATTGCAGCGATGCCGGAGGCTCGCCAGCTGCAGCTGCGCCGCCGCCGGGCAGCACGGCAAAGACCGCGGAAGCTGCGATCGCAATTGTCAGTGCGAACAGTGAGACGACGCGGAAGCTTGCGAGACTTGATCTGAACTTGATCATGGGAGCCTCCCTTCGCTCACTTCAAATCCTCAGGACGGATGGGCAGGCGGCGGATGCGCTTGCCGGTGGCCGCGAAGATGGCGTTGCCGAGCGCGGCCGCAATGGGCGCGACGCCGGGCTCGCCGACGCCGCCGTGTTTTTCCGTACTGGGAACGATGTGCACTTCGATGTGCGGCGCTTCGTGCATGCGCAGCATGCGGTAGTCGTGGAAATTGCGCTGCTGGACGCGGCCGTTCTCCAGTGTGATTTCGCCATAGAAAACGGCGCTGAGGCCGAAGATAATGCCGCTTTCCATTTGCGCCTTAACCGTATCGGGATTGACCACTTGCCCGCAATCAATGGCGCACACCACGCGGTGAACGTGGACTTCATTCTGTTTGGATACGCTGACTTCCGCGACCTGCGCCAGCCAGCTTCCGAAGGATTCGTGCACAGAGATGCCGCGCGCGCGACCGGCGGGCAGCGGCTTGCCCCAGCCGGCTTTTTCGGCGGCGAGGTTCAACACAGCGAGGTTGCGCGGATGCTTTGCCAGCAAAGCGCGGCGCAATTCCACGGGATCCTTGCCCGCGGCGTGCGCAACCTCGTCGAAGAAGCTCTCCACCACGAAAGCGGTGTGCGAGTGGCCCACGGAGCGCCACCATAGCACCGGCACGCCGATTTTGGGCGAGTGCAGCTCGACGCGGATGTTGGGGATGGCATAGGGCAATTCCATGGCGCCTTCGACGGAAGTGCCGTCGATGCCGTCTTTGACCAGGAACTGCTCAAACGGCGTTCCTGCCAGGATCGACTGGCCAACGATGGTGTGCTTCCAGGCGGCCAGGTTGTTGAAGGAATCGAGGCCCGCAGCGATACGATCGTACCAGAAGGGGCGGTAATAGCCGCCGCGAATATCGTCTTCGCGCGTCCAGATGACTTTGACCGGAGCTTGCGCAGCCTTGGCGACCTGGACGGCCTCAGAGACGAAGTCGCACGCCGGATTGGCGCGACGACCGAAGCCGCCCCCGAGCAAAGTGGTGTGAAGTTGCACCTGCTCGGGCTTGAGCCCGGCGATGGCGGCGGCGGTGGCGCGGTCGACGGTTTGAAACTGCGTGCCGGTCCAGATTTCGCAGCGGTCGGCGCTCAAATCCACGACGCAATTGAGGGGCTCCATCATGGCGTGTGCCAGGTAGGGAACTTCGTACTCCGCTTCGAGCTTCCGGGCAGCAGACGGAAGCGCGCCATTCGCGTCGCCATCATTGCGAGCGACGAGGCCGGGGGTGCGCGCGAGCTGCTGGTATTGCTGGCGAAGCCGCTCGGTGCTGAAGCCAGCCATCGGGCCTTCGTCCCATTCGATTTGCAGCGCGTCACGGCCGAGCTTGGCGGGCCAGAAGCCTGTGGCGACGACGGCGACACCGACGTCCACCTGATGCACGCCCTTCACACCGGCGATGGCGCGGGCTTTATCCGCATTGAAGCTGCGGACTTTGGCTCCGAAAACCGGCGCCCGGGCAATCACGGCGGTGAGCAAGCCGGGGAGCTTGACGTCAATGCCAAAAACCGCGGAACCGTTGGTCTTCTCAGGCGTATCCAGACGCTTGACTGCCTTGCCGATGATGCGAAAGGTCTTTGGATCCTTGAGGGTCACTTCTGCGGGGGGAGTGAGCTTGGCGGCCGAAGCAGTCAACGAACCATAAGAGGCGCGCCGCTTTGTAGCGGCGTGAATAACGAAGCCCTTGTCGGTGGTGCAGCTCGAGGGTTCGACCTTCCACTGCGCGGCGGCGGCGGCGATCAGCATGGCGCGCGCGGCGGCGCCCGCTTTGCGAAGCTGGTCATAGTCAGACCAGGTGCTGGTGCTGCCGCCGGTCATTTGAATGCCGAAGGCGGTGTGGTTGTATTCGGGGGCGACGGGCGCGGATTCGACGCTGACTCTGCTCCAATCCGCGTCGAGCTCTTCTGAGGCGATCATCGCTAGGCCGGTGTAAACGCCTTGACCCATTTCGGACTTGCCGACGATGACGGTTACGCGTCCGCTGGGGGCGATGCGCAGGAAGGCGTTGGGCTTGAAATCGCCGGCAGCTTGCGCGGCGGCCGAGGCATCAAGCGGGAAGCGAAATCCAATCAGCAGGCCGGCTGTGGCTGCCGCGCTCGATTGCAAGAACTGGCGGCGTGGGAGGGTAGTGATGGCACTCATCGCGCACCTCCGCGGGCCTTGGCAGCTAGATGTATGGCGTGGCGGATGCGCGGGTAGGTGCCGCAGCGGCAGATGTTGCCCGCCATGCCATCGTCAATGTCTTTGTCGGTAGGGTTGGGCTTGGCAGCGAGCAATACAGCAGCGGCCATGATTTGTCCAGACTGGCAGTAGCCGCATTGCGGGACGTCAACTTCGATCCAGGCACGCTGAAGCGGATGACTCAGGTTCGGCGAGAGGCCTTCGATTGTGGTTACGCGTTTGCCTTCGGCGCGGGAGAGCGGTGTGACGCAGGAGCGGACCGCGTCGCCGGCCAGATGCACGGTGCAGGCGCCGCACAGAGCCATCCCGCAACCGTACTTGGTGCCGGTAAGGCCGAGATGGTCGCGTAAGACCCAAAGGAGCGGGGTGCTCGGATCGGCGTCCACATCCACAGGCTTGCCATTCACAGTGAGTTTCATGCGATCTCTCCTTGGAGCGAGTGAAGACATGCCTGGGTGCCGTGGTAATGATGGGTTCGCGAGGATAACAGGGAGCCCCCAGGATGCTCGCTGTAGCCGCGCGAATCGCGGGTCAAACTGCGCAGTTGCCGGGCTAGGGACACAAGCGTACCAACGCGCCCTTGAGCAAAGCAAGAAAAATCGCTCACCCCGGCCCTCCGGAACTGCACACCAACGATGGCCAGTCTGCTTTCAGTGCCGGAGGAAGGCACTAGCGTTATGCGCCAAAGTGCTTGCGAATCGCGCCACGTGCTCGCCTTGACGGGTTTCCGCTATTCCCGTAGAGTCAATGTTTTGCCGCACTCCGGAAGTCCTTTGCCGTAGGTGCACGGGCGAGGGATTCGAGCTGCCCAGGCGTCTGCGGCCCGGCTGGCAAGGCCATGAAGCGCATCCTCTCCACGTATCTCTTTGTCCACCAGAGGCTCACCACGGGCCTGCTGGGCGACATTGCCGAAGCAGGGTTCCACGGCGTGGAGATTTTCTGCGACCGGGTGCACTTCGATTATCAGGATGCGCAGTGGGTGCGGCACGTGGCTGCCTGGTTCGGCGACCACGGCCTGCAACTCCATGCCCTGCATGCCCCTACCAGCCGCGACAAGAGCGCCACGCGGCAGGGCGGCACGCCCATTTCGATTGCCGACCCGGAGCGGGTGCGGCGGCTGGACGCTGTGGATGAAGTCAAGCGCGCGCTGGAAGTGGCCGAGCACATTCCGTGCAAGTACCTGGTGCAGCACTTGGGCGCGTCGCGCGAAGCGGCGGACCCGAAACGCTATGACGCGGCATTCAATTCGCTCGAACACCTCACGGTGTTTGCGCGGCAGCGAGGCGTGACCGTCGCGCTGGAGAACACGCCGGGCGGGCTGGGGTCGCCGGGGATGTTGCGGCAGTTCATCGCCGATACGCACATGAGCAGCCTGCGACTGTGCTTCGATGTGGGCCACGCGCACATGGAGGACGGCGTCGAGCGCGGGCTCGAAAAGATGCGCGACTTGGTGGTGACGGCGCACGTGCACGACAACGACGGGCAGAAGGACGATCATCTGCTGCCGTTTGAAGGCACGGTGAATTGGAAGGCGGCGCTCGCCGAACTGGCGGTGACGCCATCCGCCCCGGAAGGCCTGCCGCTGGTGATGGAATTGAAAGAGACACCGGGGCGGCCGATCCATCTTGACGATGCGCTGAACGCCTACGACAAACTGGAAAAAGCGCAGGGCGCGCTGAAATCACGCTAGCGGGAACGACATGCCGATTGTGACCATTGAAAAGGTGGGGGAGTTCGAAGGGCAGGAAGTGACGCTGCGCGGGTGGCTTTACAACCTGCGCGAGGCGGGCAAACTGCTGTTCCCGATTTTCCGCGACGGCACGGGCATCATGCAGGGCGTGGTGGCGGCGAAGGAGAATGCCGCGGCGTTCGAGGCGCTGAAGGGACTGCCGCAGGAGTCGAGCGTAATCGTCACCGGCAAGGTGCGCGCGGATCAGCGCGCGCCGGGCGGCTACGAGCTGCAAATCAGCATGCTCGAAGTGGTGCACCGCGTCCGCGACGACGATCCGTATCCGATCCAACTCAAAGAGCATGGCGTGGATTTTCTGCTGGAGCGGCGGCACCTGTGGATGCGCACGCCGCGCCAGGCGGCGATCCTGCGCATTCGCGCGGAAGCAATCCGCGCCGCGCGCGAATATATGGATTCGCAGGGCTACACGCTGACCGATGCGCCGATTTTCACTCCGGCGGCGTGCGAGGGCACGACCACGCTCTTCGGCGTGGAGTACTTCGACGAGGGCACGGCGTATCTGACGCAGTCGGGCCAGCTGTACGTCGAGGCCACGGCGATGGCGCTGGGCAAGGTGTATTGCTTCGGCCCGACATTCCGCGCGGAGAAATCGAAAACGCGGCGCCACCTGACCGAATTCTGGATGCTGGAGCCGGAAGCGGCGTTTGCGCGGCTGGACGATATGATGGCGCTGGGCGAGGGGCTGGTGAGCCACGTGGTGCAGTCGGCGCTGAAGAACCGCGCGCGCGAGCTGGAAACGCTGAAGCGCGACGGGAGCAAACTCGAGCCGGTGAAGCCGCCATTCCCTCGCATCAGCTACGACGAAGCAGTGCAGATTCTGCAGCGTCGCGGGAAAGAAGTGAAGTGGGGCGATGATTTCGGCGGCGAGGACGAAACAATCCTGTCCAGCGAATTCGACCGGCCGGTGATGGTGCACCGCTACCCCGCCGCGATCAAGGCATTCTACATGGAGCCCGACCCCGACCGGCCGGAGCTGGCCCTGGGCTTCGACATGCTGGCGTCGGAGGGCTACGGCGAAATCATCGGCGGCGGCGAGCGCATGTCGAGCTACGACCACCTGGTGAAGCGGCTGCGCGAGCACGGCCTGCCGGAAGAGGCCTTCCAGTGGTACCTCGATTTGCGGCGCTACGGCAGCGTGCCGCACGCCGGGTTCGGGCTGGGGCTGGAGCGCACCGTCGCCTGGATTTGCGGAACTGAGCACATTCGCGAGGTGATTCCCTTCCCGCGGATGATTTATCGAATCTATCCTTAGGGATCGCAAACGGGCGGGTCAAAGACCCGCCCCTACAAATCATGCCTCAAAAGGTGCGCATCATCGGGCTCCCGATGGACCTCGGCCAAAGCCGCCGGGGCGTGGACATGGGTCCGTCCGCGCTGCGCGTGGCGGGGTTGCAGTCGCGCATCAAGCAGCTCGGCTACCAGGTGGAAGACATCGGCAACATGCGCGTGAAGCAGCCGGAAGAGCAGCACTACGGCGAAAAGCGCGCCAAGTACCTGCATGAGATCGCCGAGACGTGCAAGGGGCTGGCCGAAATGGTGGAAAAAACTCTGGCCGAAAGCACGCTGCCGCTGGTGCTGGGTGGAGATCACTCGATTGCGGTGGGGTCGGTGGGCGGAGTTTCCGCGCACTTCCGCAAGCTGGGCAAGCGCGTGGGCTGCATCTGGCTGGATGCGCACGGCGACATGAACACGCCGGAGTCGTCGCCTTCCGGCAACGTGCACGGAATGCCGCTGGCGAGCTTAATCGGCTACGGCGCCGCGGAGCTGACCGAATTGACCGGCGAGAAGCCCGCGGTGCCGCCGCGCAACGTGTGCATCGTGGGCGCGCGCGACCTGGATTCGAAGGAGCGGCGCATCATCAAGGATTCGGGGATGCACGTCTTCACCATGCGCGACATCGACGAGCGCGGTATGCGCGAAGTGATGACCGAAGCGTTGCGCTTTGCCACCGACGACGCAGAGGGTGTAGCCGTCAGCCTGGATATGGACTTCGTGGACCCGGAAGACGCGCCGGGTGTGGGCACGCCGGTGCGCGGCGGCGTAACCTATCGCGAGGCGCACCTGGCCATGGAAATGATCGCCGATAGCGAGGCGATGGTCTCGCTGGAAGTGGTGGAGATTAATCCCGTGATTGACGAGCATAATAAGACAGCGCAACTGGGCGTGGAGCTGGTGTTGTCCGGACTTGGAAAGAAGATTCTGTAAATCCCCATGACAACGGAACGCAAGAGACTGCGGGTGGGCGTCCTGTTTGGCGGGCGCTCCGGCGAGCATGAGGTGTCGCTGGCGTCGGCGGCGAGTGTGATTCGCGCGCTGGATCCTGAGAAATACGAAGTGACGCCGATCGGCATCAGCAAAGACGGGCGCTGGCTGGTGGGCGGCGGAGCGCTGAAGCTGCTGCCGGATGTGTTGCGCGGCGGGCAGCGCGTAGTGCTGCCGGCGGACCCCACGGCGGCAGCGTTGGTTCCTCTGGGCGAAGGGCCGCGCGGCGCAGGCATCCGAGTGGACGTAGTGTTCCCCGTGCTGCACGGAACCTATGGCGAAGACGGCACGGTGCAAGGCTTGCTCGATCTGGCGGGGCTGCCGTACGTGGGCGCGGGCGTGCTCGGGTCGGCGATGGGCATGGACAAAGAAGTGCAGAAGCGGTTGTGCGTGCAGGCGCGGCTGCCCGTGGCGGACTATCTGTGCGTGCGCCGCATCGATTGGGAAGAGCACCGCGAACGGACACTGAAGGAGATTCAGAAGAAGTTCCGTTTCCCGGTATTCGTGAAGCCTTCCACTCTCGGCTCATCGGTGGGCATGACCAAGGCGCACAACCGGAAGGAACTGCCCGCGGCGCTGGACCTGGCCGCGGAGTTTGCGCAGAAAATCCTGGTCGAGCGGGCGGTGAACGGGCGCGAGATTGAAGTATCTGTGCTGGGCAACGAAAAGCCTGCAGCGTCGGTGCCGGGCGAAATCGTGCCGCATCGCGAGTTCTACGACTACACGGCGAAGTATCTGGAAGACGGCACCAGGCTGGAGATTCCGGCGAAGCTGAAGAAAGATCAGGTGCGCACATTTCAGAAGCTGGCGGTGCGCGTATTCCAGGTAACGGAATGCAGCGGCATGGCGCGCGTGGATTTTTTCCTCGAGCGGCGAACCGGGAAAATCTATGTCAACGAAATCAACACCATCCCCGGCTTTACCTCCATCAGCATGTACCCCAAGCTCTGGGAGGCCAGCGGCATCAGCTATCGCGAGTTGATTGACCGGCTGATCCAACTGGCGATGGCTGCGCACGCGGAAAAAGCGCGCACGAAGTATTCGATCGAGCTGCCGGCCGGGGCCGGCGGCGCACTGGAGGGTTAGTGGGACTGTTCGATAGCGGCGCAGAAGAGCCGCGGTCCAAGGCGCGGCGGTTGGCTATCTCCGCTATAGCCCTGGTGATCGCCACGTCGTTCTTGATCTGGTACATGTTGCGGTATCAGGAAGAAAAGCGGGCGGCGGCGCGATTCTTCGAGGCGCTGGCCGCGGGCGACACCAAACGCGCCTACGAGCTGTGGCAGCCCAACCCGAGTTACAGCTTCGAAATGTTCCTCCTGGACTGGGGGCCGGAAGGCGAATTCGGGCCGGTGCGTAGCTACCGGATCGTAGCGGCCTCGCGGCCGAAAAATGCTTCGGGCGTGGTGGTGGCGGTGGAGGTTTCATCGAAGGCACCCTTCGACGGCGGCGATCCCAGCGTGAAAGAAATCAAGATCTGGGTAGAGCGAAAGGATAAGTCGCTGGGATTCGCACCGTAGGCTGGCCTAGTTCATCTGCCGTTTTCGCCCGCCAATCCACTGCATAATCGTCCACGCGTCTTCCACATCCAGGATTTCGAGACGCAGCTCTGCGCACAAGCGGCGCGCCTCAGGCAGAGTGAAGGAGATTCCCTGCCAGGTGTCGAGGTGGCGCATGCGAAGGAATGGCACGCGCCGCCAGCCGCGCTGCACAAAGCGCGGGTTGAGCGAGTAGCCGGCCTCGAAGAGAAGTGATCCCGCCTGCGCGGTCCATAATCCTTTCATGTGCAGCCGGAAAAGCCCGCCGGGGCGAAGCACGCGCGCCGTCTCGCGAAAATAGTTGACGATCGCGGTGCAGTCAGGCACGTGCTGAAACACGGCGAACGAGAGCACAAAGTCCATGCTCGCGTCGGCGATGCCGTCGAGCCCGCCGCCGGAGACGGCGAGAAACTCAGCGCGCGGCATGTTGAACGCCTGCGCTTTCGCGATCATTTCGGGGGATACGTCCACGCCGGTGTACTGCGCGAAATCGTCCACAAAGCCGCGAGCCAGCCGGCCGATGCCGCAGCCGATTTCCAGCGCGTGCTTGCCGCGCGGGTCGAAGCTCATTTTTTGCAGGAACGGCGTGACGTATCTGGCGTAGTCGGCGCGGCCCGAGGCGAAAAAAGCATCTTCTTCATTGGCAATGCCGGGCCAGTTGATGTAGGCGCGGGGATTCTCGCGCGCGCGCGCGTCCCAATCGCGGCGCATGCGTTCGAGCCAGCCGGCCTTGGAAGTAGGATGGTCAGTCATTGCGACCGCGATTAGCGAATGTCGATCAGGGCCGCCTGCAACTCGGCGGGCGAGACCGTAGCCGTGCCGAGCTTGCCGACCACCACGCCGGCGGCGGCATTGCCGAGCAACGCGCCTTCGCGGAAATTGGCGCCCGCGGCGCTGGCCAGCGCCAGCGCAGCCAGCACCGTGTCGCCTGCGCCGGTGACGTCGAAAACCTCGCGGCCCGTTGCGCGGCGGCTGGCTCCAGCGATGTAGCGGATGTCGTGACTGGTGGCGGCCACGTGGAAGCCGCGCGCAGCACCTTGCTCGAACATGCTTAAGCCGCGGTCGCCGCGCGTGATGAGCACCGCCGGGCTGGCAAAGTGCGCGAGCAGGGCCCGGCCCGCATCTTCTACCGACGCATCGTCGTCGAGCGGCCGCGTGGTGAGGAAGCTGGCTTCACTGCGATTCAGCACGATGGCAGTCGCGCCGGGATAGGTCGGCAGGCGCGACCATTTGGGCTTGACGAAGGCGGGCACATCCAGCTTGCGGCAGGCGGCGAGCACGCGATTGGCCATCTCTCCGGTGACCGCGCCTTTCTCGTAATCGGAAATGACCAGCGCATCGAGCTGGCGCAGGGCGGTGATGATGCGGCGAATCAGTTTTTCTTCCAGCGCGCCGCTGATGGGCTGGCGCGTTTCGCGGTCCACGCGCACCACCTGCTGGTGGCGGGCGATGATGCGCGTCTTCAGCGTGGTCTTGCGCGATGGGTCGCTGATCACGTCTCGCGCGGAGATGCCCAGCGCGCGCATCGCGGTGACGAGTGTGGCGGCCGGGTCGTCCACGCCGGTGACGCCGAAAGCGCGCACGCGCGCGCCGAGCGCGACCAGGTTGGCGGCTACGTTGCCCGCGCCGCCCAGCGCGGCGCTTTCCTCGACGAAGTCCACCACCGGCACTGCAGCTTCCGGCGAAAGCCGCGTGGCCGTGCCCCACACGTAGCGGTCAAGCATCAGGTCGCCGACCACGCCGACGCGACGGCCCTTCATGGCCTTGACGATGCGCGACAGTCTGGAAATGGATGGCTTCATGGTTGTTCGAGCAAATCGCTGCACGCCTGCTTAACGGATTCGACGGAAACCGAGAGGATACACCGCGCGCCGGAGGAAGCATAGCAGCGGCCGGTGGCGCATTGCGGGCACGGGCCCGCAGCCTGCACCACGCGATGCTCGACTTGCCACGGCCGCCACGTCGCCGGATCGGTCGCGCCAAATACAACCACGACGCGCCGCCGGGTGGCCGACGCGATGTGCGCAGGGCCGCTGTCGTTGCCGACGAAAAGCTGCGCGCCAGCGATGAGTGCGATGGTCTCGCGCAGATCGAGCGCGGCGGCGTCGAAAATAACGGTATCGCTGCCGAATTGGCTTGCGTGGCGGGCAATTTCCGCGTCGCCGGGGCCGAGGCGAATCACCGGGCGCAAATTGCGCTCGTGCCCGAGCCATTGCGCCACTTCTGCAAAGCCGGCGACCTGCCATCGCTTGCGCGGGTCCGACGCGCCCGGGTGAATCACGGCGTAGCCCTGGCCTTGCGCAACGCCGCGCGCGGCGAGTTTGGCGGCAACAGAAATTACCGCGTCATCTTGCAGATAAACACGGGCGGGAGGGATGGGCTTCTCCGGCAAGCCGGCGGCGTAAAACTGCAGCATGCGATGTTCGACGGTGTGAATCGGGCGCGAGCCGACGGAAGGTTCCGGCGCCTTCACGTTGTAAGCGAACGAAAACTGGCGGCCGCTCCAGCACACGCGCACCGGCGCGCCGCAGACCAGCGTCAGCAGTGCGCTGGTGGGCCCGGCGTGCTGATTGAACAGCACCGGGAATTTCCGCGCGCGCAATTCTCGAGCGGTTTCCGCAAAAGTTCGGTGCAGCAGGATTTCCGTTACCGCCGGATGGCCTTCGAGCACCGGCGCGAAGGCGGGCTCCGCAATCACCGTAAGACGCAGGTCGGAGCGCCATGCGCGCAGTGCGGCCAGCGCGGGCGTGAGCATCACCATGTCACCCAGCGAACGCAGGCGAAGTATGCCGACGCGCGCGCCTTGCGGCAGGCTGGGAAGGATGGCGGCGGGATTACTCGGCTTCAATGCGGGCTTCGTCCACGAGCATCACGGGGATGTCGTCGCGGATAGGATAGACGCGGCGGCAGGTGGAGCACTTCAGGCCATTTTGCTCGGCAATGAGCTTCACCGGCGTCTTGCACAGCGGGCAGACCAGAATGTCGAGCAGCTCCTTGCTGACGGCCATCGCATCCTCCGCGGGAGCAATGTAACAGAGTCAGAGCGCGATGGGCAACCGAGGCATGGGCGGACACGCGGGTCCGCCCCTACAGGCCCTTCTGCGAGCGGAATTCGCGGACCACCTGCGCCACGTCGCGGTGTTCGCCGTCGACGGCATAGTTCAGCCGGCGCATTTCCTGCGCGGTGATGCGGCCGGCGAGGCCGCTCAGCAATTCGCGCAGCCGCGGATGGCGCTCGAAAGCCGCGCGATGCACCACGGGCACGGCTTCGTAGGGTGGAAAGTAATGCCGGTCGTCTTCGAGAACCACAAAGTCGCGCGCGGCGATGATGCCGTCGGTGGCGCTGCCCGCAACGATGTCCACCTGCTTTTCTTCGAGCGCGCGGTAAAGCAGCCCGAGCTCCATCAGCCGCGGCTGCGCGGCGAACTTGAAGCCGTAGGTCTGCGCCAGGCCGCGGTAGCCGTCAGGCCGCTCGATGAATTCGTAGCCGAAACCAGCGCGCAGCTTGCGGGCGTGGGGCACCGCGTCGCTCAGCGTGCGGATGGCAAGACGGCGGGCATGCTCGCCGCGCATGACGATCGCGAAAGTATTGTCGAAGCCCAGCGGCTCGGTGACTTCGAGGTTGTACCGTTGCGCGTAGCCGGAGCGCACGCTGGCGAAGACGGCGCCGGCGTCGCTCGCGGGCGGCTGGTTTAGGACTGCGGTGAGCGCGGTGCCCGTGTATTCGACATAGAGATCGATTTCTCCCGCACGAACCGCTTGATGACAGATGAGCGTGCCGCCCAGATTGACGCGGCGCTCGACGCGGATGCCGAGCTTGTCTTCAAAGTGCTGCGCGAGCAATTCGGCGAGCACAGTCTGCTCGGTGAAGTTCTTTGAGCCGATGACGAGCTTGGGTTCTGGCTTCCCGCCGCAAGCAACTAGCAAAAGCACCAAGAAGACAACTAGATTTCGCATCCTGCTCCAATCACAAAGCAAACCTCCCACCCTTTCAGAAAGCGAAAGGGTGGGGCACCCAATCCCCTTGGTTAGTTCGCGAGGCGGCGCTCGGCGAAACCCAAGCCGGCGTCGGCCAGAATTGCGAGCAGCGCAGCGGGAATCGCGCCCGCCAGTATCACATTGTTGTTGACCATCGAGAGGCCCTGAAAAATGAACATGCCCAAGCCGCCGGCGCCAATGGCCGCAGCGATAGTGGCGACGCCGACGCAAATCACCGTGGCGGTGCGAATGCCCGCGAGAATCACGCCGGAGGCAAGCGGGAGCTCGACCTGCCAGAGCATCTGCGAGGAGGTCATGCCCATGCCGCGCGCGGCTTCGAGCACGGCGCGGTCCACACCGGCGATGCCCACACAGGTGTTGCGCAAGATCGGCAGCAGCGCGTAAAGCGCCAGTGCGATCACGGCGGTGCGCGCGCCGATGCCGGTGAACGGAATCAAGAAGCCAAAGAGCGCGAGACTGGGAACGGTCTGCATCACGTTGGCCGCGCCCAGCGACCAGCGGCGCAGCGCGGCGTTGCGCGTGGCCGCCACCCCGAGCGGCAAGCCAATCAGAGTGGCCGCCAAAATCGCCAAGCCCACCAGTTGCAGGTGCTCCAGCGTGAGGCGGAGCACCTGCTCGCGATTGTGGATGATGTAGTCGAAGAATTGCATTCAGTTTCTCCTGCGGGCCGAACTGAATATCGGCCCCTACACGTTTGGCGCGAGGGCGGACACAATAGGTCCGCCGCCACAAATTGGCGCAGCCGCAGTATGGGGCGCAGCAACCCTTCGCGCCGCTGAGCGTCGCTCAGCGTAAAGCAGCGCCCCTACAATTCGGCGCCCGGTGCGCCGTCGCGAACCGCCGCGACCAGCGCCTGAATCTCCGGCTCGGGCGCGCGTAGAAAATCGCGCGCGGGATGCACAGCAATCAAACGGCCCTCCTCCAACAGCGCGATGCGCGTACCCAGCAGGAGCGCTTCGCGCACGTCGTGGGTGACAAACACGATGGTCTTGCCTAGACGCGCGGTCAGCGCGCGAAACTCGCGCTGCATCTCGGCGCGCGTGATGGGATCGAGCGCGCCGAATGGCTCGTCCATCAGCAGGATGGGCGGGTCAGCGGCAAGCGCGCGAGCGACACCCGCGCGCTGACGCTGCCCGCCAGAGAGCTCATGCGGCTTGCGTGTGGCAAACTGCTCTGGCGGCAATCCGACCAGGCGAAGCAACTCTCCGGTGCGCGAGCGAACCTTTTCCGCGGGCCAGCCTTCCAGTTGCGGCACCACGCCGACGTTGCGCTCGACGGTGAAGTGCGGGAACAGGCCCGTTTCCTGGATGACGTAGCCGATGTGACGGCGCAGGCGGATGGCGTCCCAATCGACGGTGGCGCGGCCTTCGACGAGTACCTGGCCTTCGCTGGGGTCGAGCAAGCGATTGATGAGCTTGAGCAACGTGGTTTTGCCGGAGCCGCTGCGGCCCAGCAACACCAGCGTCTCGCCGCGCGCCACATTGAGGTTCACGCTGGAAAGAAGCGCGCGGCCGTTTGGCAAGCGATAGCCAACTCCGCAAAACTCAACCGCCGGCGCCGCGTCCGTCATGGCAGAGAGGCTATCAAGCCCCGGCCGCGACGCAAACCTTTTTGGTTGACGATGCGCGCAGAGTGGGCGAACCTAGACATTCTTGCAACTTAGTCCTGCCGGGAGCATCCGATGATTCACATGGCCACGGGGGTACAGTCCGTCCGCGAAAACCTGCTGCGACGACTGGCGGATGCGCGCGCCATCAGCGATGAATTGTTCGGCATTGTTCAGCCGGAGGCGCTCTACGACCGGCCCATTGGCGAGCGTCACCGCATCATTTTCTACCTCGGGCACCTGGAAGCCTTCGACTGGAACTTGATGACCGCTACGTTGCTCGACGCGCCCGTCTTCGACAAGGAATTCGACAAGCTGTTTGCGTTCGGAATCGACCCGGTGGATGGCGGGCTCCCCAGCGATCAGCCGTCGGACTGGCCGCGGCTGGAGCAAGTGCGGGCGTACAACGCGCGGCTGCGGGAGACGATTGACCAGAAAGTGGCGACAGTCATGCGGGGCGCAGCAAGCAGCGCCCCTACGAAC
>Ga0187893_10008159_pt1 | contig 16694 bp, 11 predicted proteins | sample MA1701074metaG_FD_139574 | JGI IMG/M metagenome (GOLD analysis project Ga0187893, IMG submission 139574) | White microbial mat communities from a basaltic lava cave in the Kipuka Kanohina Cave System on the Island of Hawaii, USA - MA170107-4 metaG ...
CCGGCACGTATTTCAATAACAAAGCAAGGCGCCTACCACGGAGTGCGTCACCTTCACTCGGCCGCCCCGCAGGCCGTAGGTCGCCCACTTCAGGGAGCCTGCGTGGCGACTGAACGCACGGTCGGGTAACCGTTCCTGGGCCGCCAGGCCCGGTGAACGGTTACAGTTGGGAATCAGAGTTCCTGCTGCCCCTCTTCGGGCTTCCTCCCCTCTTGAGGCTCCTTGCCTGCGTCGCCGCCATCTTTGCCGCGCTTGGCCTTCTTGCGCTCGGCCTTGCGGGGCAATTCCTTCCTGCGGTTCTTGACGTACTCCTCCCACTCGGAGCGGGAGAGCTTCCCGTCCTTGTCCGTGTCGATGTCCGGGTTCTGCTTGAGCAGCCGCTCGATGGCCCGTGTCTCCGGCATGGGCGGATGGTTCTTCAAGTGCTCCCACGCCTCTTCGCGCGTGAGCTTGCCGTCCTTGTTCTTGTCGGCATCGGGATTCTCCTTGAGGAGCTTCGCCAGCCGCTCGGGCGTCAGGACCGGGTGGTCTCGAGTCCATTCCCGCGCCTCTTCGGGGCTGAGCGTGCCGTCCTTGTTCTTGTCCGCCTCCGGATGCTCCTTCAGCAAGTTGGCGAGGCGGGCTTCCGCGGCCTTCTTTCCCTCCTCGCCCTTTTTACGCTTCCCATCCCCCTTTCCTCGATCCGGGCTTTCCTTCTTGGCTTCGTCTTCTCCCTCAAAGAGCGCAAAGGGGGCAGCGGGCAGGCGGCCCGGAGACGCCACGAGGGCGGCGGTCCAGGCGGCGAGCAACACGAAACGGTGTGCAATGGTACTTCGCATGGATTTCTCCTTCTCTCGATCGCTTTGCGGCCGGAGGGGCGGGCAATCCAGGGATTGCGGACGGCTTCCGTACGGATAGTTTCCGCACCGCATCGCAGGCCCCTCCTTGAACCCCACGGGCGGACTCCGGATTCGGGGATTCTACTGTGCGGTGGACCCTGTTACGAGGCAAAGGGATAACGACGCGAATGACGCGCTTCTCGTTCACACGACCTGATTCACCACGTCCTTCGCCAGAACGTCGGTGGAAGGGAACCCCGCTTTGGGCAGGGCGATCGTGATGCGGGTGCCTCTCCCCGTCGCGCCGACCGGGCTCTGAGCGGAGATGGTGCCGCTGTGGGCATGGATGATGCGTTTAGCGATCGTGAGGCCGAGGCCCGCGCCCGGGACTTCGCCCGTGGGGATCTTCTCCACTTGGTGAAAACCGGAGAAGATGTCCATGAGGTGCTGGGGAGGAATGCCGGGCCCTTCGTCCTCGACGGAGAAGTCGATCGAGTCTCCGGCGATGTGGGCCGAGATGGTCACGGTCGTTCCATCCGGGGCGAACTTGACCGAGTTCTCCAGGATATTGTAGAGGCACTGAACGAGTCGGTCCGTGTCTCCGACGACGACCATCTCCTTTTCGGGGGCAATGCCGTTCCGGAGAGTGATCCTCTTTTCCTGGAGCTTCGACTGAACTCCCGCTTGAGCGAGGGCGACCACTTCCTTCAGGTTCACCTCGCGCAGGTTGAAGCGCGTGCGGTCCAGCTCGGCGAACTCCAGGAAGCGGTTGACCATCGTTTCAAGCTGCTGGAGGTTCTTCTCCATCCCGTTCACCATGTCCTTCAGGTCCGGTGGAGAGCCTTCGGGACCGTTCGGCGAGACCCGCAGCAGGTCGATGCTGCTGAGGAGGATGGTCAGCGGCGTGCGCAGCTTGTGGGACGCGTTCCGGATGAACTCCGATTTCAGCTCCTGTAGGTGGTGGAAGTCCGTCGTGTCGCGGAGAGAGAACGCGAAGCCCGTGCGGTCTCCCCCTCCCGGCGCGAAGGGCGCGACCGAAACGGCGTAGGCGCGAAGGACTTTATCCTTCTCGACCAAGAGGCCGAAGTCCCGAGTCCCCCGGAGCGCGCGGTGGAACTCCCCCTGGTCGAACCCCTTGTCGCGGTCCTTGAGGAGCTCCAGGAAGTTCTTCCCGACCGGATACCCCGCCTCCTGGGGATAGAGGATCTCCGAGGCCGCCGAGTTGCAGCTCTGGACCACGAAGCTCGGGTCGGTGATGACGAGACCGTCCTTCAAGCTGGAGAGGACCGCCTGGATCTTCTGTTTCTCGAGGAGGATCTCCTCGAACAGTCGGGCGTTGGCGAGGTTGATCGCGACCTGGTTGCCGATCACCGCAAGGAACCGGAGATCGTCCTCCTTGAAAGGAGCGTTCGTAGTCGTGCGATCGACGTAGACGAGCGCCTCGAGGTTGGTCTGCGCCAGGAGGGGTACGCACATGACCGATTTCACGCGGTCGGCGGACCGCTCCTTGCCGTCCTTGAAGCGCTGGTCGCTGCGGGCATCTTCGGTGAGGATCGCCGTGAGGTCCTGGACGGCGCTGCGGAGCACCCCTTGGTGAATGTTGAAGGGTTGTCCCTTCTCCGACGGAGCGACGCGAGCCGAGAAAATGCGGAACGATTCGCCCTCGGGGGCAAGGATCGCGGCGCGATCGGCCTTCAGCTCGTCGAGCACGATCTCCACGACGTGGCCGCAGAGGACCATCGGGGTCTCGATGAATCCGAGCTTGCGCGAGATCTCGTGGAGCCTGAGGAGCTGCTCGCGAGGCTCCCTCTGGGCGTGGATCTGGTCCGATTCGTTCCTGCCGACGTCGATGCGAACCGTGTGGCCGGAGTCGCCCGAAGCGTCATAGGAGAACGGATCCTCGATGATCTCGGTGTGCGTGGCGCCGGCGTCCGCCGGCCGGGTCGGGCCGCCGTCCACGGCCTCCGCGCCGCTGACCTTGACGACGAGGCGGCAGCTCCCGATCCGCACCACGTCGCCGTCCTTGAGGAGGTGCATCTTGACCGGGTTCTGGTTCACCCAGGTCCCGTTCGTGCTCTTCAAGTCCCGCACGACGTAGAAGCGTCCTAGCGGCTCGATCCGGGCGTGTTTGCGGGAGATGTTGATGTCGTTGAGAACGACTTCACAGGCCGGATCACGGCCGATGGTGATGATCTCGCCGCCCAAATCCATCTGAGTGGCGGCGCCCTTCTGAGTGTCGTAGATCTGCAGCCGGTACATTCGGCGAGCCTGGCCCTCGCAGCCGATACGTCTTTCGGGTAATTCCCGATTCAAACCTTTATCGGCAACGGGCTAGGTGTCTCTTGAAGGGAGTCCCTTTCCCCGCGCGGCCAGGGCCACCCGCTTCCGGTAATCCTAATCCGGACTATAGATCGACTCCGCGGATCAGCCCCGGCGCTGGTAGGCGGCGCTCAAGGCCCGGTCGAGCCGCGACCGGCACTCCTGGAGGTGCGCGCGCGAGGCGCTGTCGAGCTTCAGGCCGTGGAGAGCCTGGAACATGTCGATGGCGGCGAGGAGGTCTCGAGCCGAGCCGCAGATGATCGCATGGAGGTCGGGCGAGACTTCGCCGTCGGCCGGGGCGAGGATGGCCTGGATCAAGATCTCGAGATGCTCGCGCTGGAGTCCGCGGGCGACGCTCGAGATGCATGGCTTCAAGTTCGTGTGGCCATCGGCGGCGGGCGTGGCGTTGAGCGTGGCCCAAATGTGGTCGCCGAGCGACTTCACAAGCTCGGCCACGGTGAACTTGTCGCCGTCGGATGTCTTCAACTCCGCGTCGTAGATCCTCTGGAGCACCACGGGCGAGAAGATGTCGACCAGCGTCCACCACTGGAGGATGCGGATGCGGTCGTGAATCGGGTAGTCGAGGCGCAAGGACCGCGATACCCCCCAGTGGCTCCAGCGCGGCGGCGCGAGCTGGTTGAGCAACTCCGGCTTGAACGAGAAGAAGTCCTCTCGGAAGAGGGTCTTCTTCAAGAGGTCGAGCGCTTCCCTCTGCTGCGCGGCCGGGACCAGGACGAAGGGAGGCCGCGCGCCGGGATCGCCCTGGTGGTCCCTGTGAAACTGCTGCCCGCCAATCCACCGGGCCACGGTATTGAGCGCGATCCCTTTCTCGAGGATCAACACGTCGAACGCGCGCGTGAGGTGGTAGCGGCTGTCGCCGGCGGAAGCGGCCGTCTCCATCACCTGGGCCAGGAGCCGATCGGCGAGGGCCACGCGCTCGGTGGCCCAGTGGAAGGGATCGCTGCCCATGTCGAACCGATTGACGAGCGGATCCGGCGAGAAGATGCCCATCGTGTCCTCGTCGGTGGCGTAGGCGAGGCCCGGCTCGGCGCCGCGAGAGGCGATCGAGGCGAGCATCTCGTCCTCGCCTCGGTCCGCAGACCCGCGGGTGCGGTAGCCGTACTCGATGGTCCAGTAGTCGTACGGGCCGATCGTCGGCGTGACGAAGTGGCCCGGGGTCTCGATCGTGTTGCCGGGGAGGATCAAGATCGGGTTGTAGTCCATCACGGACGCCGTCAGGGCCTCGCCCGTGCCGCGGCGGCGGCCGATCTCCTCCATGGAGAGCCACGAGCTGGCCTTGAAGTTGTGGCGCAGGCCGAGGGCGTGGCCGACTTCGTGGGCCACCGTCTCGCGGATGGCCTCGCCGATGAGCCGCTCCGGGACCTTGGCGGCGGGAGAGCGGAGCGCAAGGGTGTAGAAGCCGAGCGCGATCTGATGCTGGAGGCCGACGGAGAGATCGCAGAAGCTCTGGCCCCGCGCCGCCAGCTTCGCCTGGATCGTCCCGCGCAAGTCATCGGTCCTGAGGCCGCCCTCATCTTCCGCTTCCGGGTCGTGGATGCCCGGGATCCGCATCTCCGGGTGGCGTTTCAGGAACTCGCGGAAACCCGGCCCCTTCGCTTCTCGGATCGCCCGCGGAGTGAACGTCTTGAAGTCGTCGATCCAGGCGCGCACCATGGAGTCGTCGAAGATGATGTCCGAGTCGATGATCTCGCCCGTGCGCGGATCGGCCCGGGACGGGCCCATGGCGAAGGGCGAGCCGCTGACGATCCAGCGGAAGAAGTTGTAGCGGGCGTCCTCCGGGTCCAGGTCCTTGAACTCGTTGTCGTTCGTCTGCTGGCGGACCTCGATCGCCCCGGTGAAGCCGATTTTCTCGAACGCCTTGTTCCAGACTTCGATTCCCTCGCGCACCCACCGGCGCCACTGAACGGGCACCGTCTTCTCGATGTAGAAGATGATGGGAGCGACCGGCGGCGACAGATCGAGCGATGGATCCTTTTTCTGCAGGTTCCAGCGGTTGACGTACCGCTCGAAAGTGTCCCGCTCGTCGTGGCGCTTCGTCCAGTCGCGGCGAGCGGTCAGGAAGTAGCCGACCCGATCGTCGGCCGCCCGCGGCTGGTAGTTCCCCAGAGGCGGAAGCTGGAGGAACGTATAGGCGACCCCCATGAGCCGGGAGCCCTGGAAGCCGCCAACGGCCAGCTCCACCTCGATGTTGACGTTCTTAGGGTAGGCTTTCCGCTTCACCCAGCGGCTCAGGTCGCTCCGAACGCCGCCGCCGCCGGGGACGCCGGCCAGGTTGCTCTTGAGGAGGGGCCCGAGGTCGATGAGGAGATCGCCCCCACCGCCCTGCGCGAGGATCTGCGCGGTGGCGAGGATCACAGAGTTGTAGGTCCGCTCGACGACCTCCGCGACCGGATTCTCGCGGCGGTACGAGTACCGCAGCTCCGGCAGGACGATGGCGAGCTGCTTCGAGCGCACTTCGAGCCGGATGAGATAGTCATCCCACATCCAGCCCGTGTAAGGCCCGGCCGAGAGGCTCGTGGCGAAGAGGAGTTCCTGGCCGAGGAGTCGCCCGGGGATCAAGGCCAGGAGCCGCTCGGTGTCCTTCGTGCGGTCCGACGGGTCGTAGGAGAAGAGCGAGAAGAGCCCATCCTCGCGCTTCATGTCGCGCGTCAAGTCCTCGATACGCGGGCCCGTCTCCCGCGGCGGTGCCGAGAGGGACGGCCCGGGGGCGGGCCCCCCCGGCGCAGGCACCGGCACGGCCTGAGTCCATGCAATCTGCCCGATCAGGATCAACGCGAACGTCAAAGCGGCAATCGAGAAACCTCTCTGGGTCATGGATGCGATCTCCTCAGGATTGAAGTCTCGGGAACACCCCCTGGCTCCCGGAAGGCGCCATCATAATCACAAAACCCCGGCGGAGGCGGTTTTTTTTCGACCCGCTCTACTTGACGCCGAACTTCTCCAGCTCCCGCGCGCACTCGCGGGCCGTCCGCTGGTCCGGATCGGCCGCGAGGATGGCCTTGTAGACCTCGATGGCCTTTGTTTTCTCCTCCGAGGGAATCCAGAAGGCCAGCTTGAGCGCCGTGCGGCCCGCATCGCGACGCAGAGGGCCCGGGGAGAGGAGCGAGCGGATCCCGTCGATGTCGGAGACTTCCCCCACCTCGCCGAGGCCGCGGAGCGCCGCCCTTTTCTGCGCCTCGGCTGCGTCGGACGCCAGGACGAGCCGGTAGATCTCCGCCGCCTTGCTCCTGGCTTCCTTGTTGCCGCGCGCGAGCCGCTCGGAGGCCTGGAGGAGCCCCTCCCGGGCGGCCGAACGGACCGCGGGCTCCGAGACGGCGGCCGCTTCGGTCAAAACGGGAAGCACGGCGTCCGCCTCCGAGCGCGAAAGCGCCCTCAGCGCCGCGACCCTCACCGCGGCATCCGCCTCCCTCGACGCCCCGAGCAGCGCGTCGAGAGCCTGCGGGCGGCCGCCGAGGGCATCGATGAGGGCGATCCGCGCCGTTCCAGAGGCCCCCGCGAGGCTCGCGAGGAGCTTTTTCGTCGTCTCCTCGTCCCGGTAGCCCGCCAGAGAGGCCAGGGCCGCCTCGCGGGCGGCGCCGGTCTCCTTGTCGAGCGCTTCGAGGAGGCGGGCCGGTGTCTCCGCGTCCCCTCGCGCGGTCAGTGCGCGGTACGCCGCCGCCCGAACCCTCTCATCCGGGTCGGCGAGCCCTCGTTTCAAGATCGCGTCGGCATCACCGCCGCTCCGGCGGCCGAAGATGCCCACGAGGGCGGCTCGGGACTCCGGTTTTGCCTCCGCGAGCGCCCCAACAGCGGCCTTCTCGACGCCGGCGAGGCTCTGAAGAGCACGCGCGGCAGCCCGCCGGATCGCTTCCTCGTCGCTTGAAAGGGCCGCGAGGACCGCTTGCGCGGCTCCCTCGCCGCCCGTCTTGCCGATCGCCTCGACCGCCGCGGCGCGGACGGCCGTGTCGACGTCCTTCAGAGCGGCGATGAGGGCCGCAGCGGCTGCGGGATCGCCCCGACGGCCGAGGACGATGGCGATGTCCCGGCGCAGCGCGGCCCGCCCCGGCTGCTTCGCCTCGACGAGCCTGTCGGCGAGAGGTTTTGTGGCGGCCCGCATGACGGCGAGGGCATCGCGCGCCGCTCCGCGCGCCTTCGGGTCGGGATCCGACAGGGCTTCGAGGAGGACCGGCGCGTCGACCGGCAATCCGGCGCGGCCGAGCCCCTCGAGCCCGGCCAACCGCTCGATCGGCCCGTACCGGAGCGCCTGGAGGAAGATCCGCCGCGCCGCGCCGCGCTCCTCGCTGTCGATCATGGAATCGGCCAGTCGAAGGTAGGCGGTCCGGATCTCCCGCGAGTCGGGCCCACCCTTCTCCAAGCTGCTCTCGAAGACCTCGACCGCCGAGCGGTCGCCGATGCGCGAGAGGGCATCGAAGGCCGCCATCCGCACGGTCCGGTCCTCGGAGGCCGCGTCCTCCATCAGCTCGCCGACGCATAGGGTATCCTTCCGCATGCCGAGGGACTGGATGAGCGCCGCTCGGAAGCTCCCCGAGGCCGCCGCGTAGGCTTTGCGGATTGCCCGCACCGACTGCGGAGCGGGGTTGGCCTCCAGCGCCCGCCGCGCGGCGTCTCGGAGGTGCTCGGGAGTCGTTTCGGTGAGGAGCGCCGCGAGCGGTGCCACGGACTCTTCCTTGCCGATGACCTGGAGCTGCCGGACGAACAGCTCTTTCACCCGCGGCGAGAGGTCCGAGCCGAGCTTCGCCGCGAGCGCGGCCGCCAGGGCGCGCCACTCGGCCTCGGCGCCGGGGCGCGCGGCCGAGTGGCAGAGCCGCTCGAGCGACTGATCGGCGCGAGCGAGGTCACCCGGGGAGGAACTCGCGAGGCCGGGGAGGAGGCCGTCGAGCGTTTTCGAGAAGTCCGAAGGCCCCTCGGCGGCGCGAGCGGGCGCAAAGGCGAGGGCCAGGAGGAGAGGGAGGAGGAGAAAGTAGCGCGGCGATGCGCATGCGGATCGCGGATGCCGATGCGGATCCGGAAGCGGATCGCGGATGCGGATTACGGCTGCGGCTCCGGATGCCGATGCGGAGGCGGATCGCGGATGCGGTTGCGGATTGCGGATGCGGCTCCGGATGCGGGCTGAAGATGCGGCTGCGGAAATGCCACGCATGGTCTTCCCTCCTCTCACAGCCTGTAAGGCGGCCGCATGGGCCGGGTCAGCCAGCGGTTCGCCTCGTCGTCGCTCACGAACGCTTCGCGTTCGGGGTCCCACTTCAACGTCCGGTCGAGCCAGTAGGCGATGTTTCCGAGATGGCACACGGTCACCGAGCGGTGGCCGATCTCGACGTCGGCGATCGGGCGCTCACGCGTCTCGATGCACTTTTGCCAATCGGCGTGGTGGTTCTCGCTCTCATAGAGGCGCACATCGGCGGGCCCGAGCGGCTCCCGGCCGATCTCGTCGGGCTCCGCGCGGAAGAAACCGCGGTTGACCGTGATACGTCCCGCCGTGCCATCGAAGCGGACGCCGTTGACGCCGACTTCGCCGCAGTGGACCAGGGCGCCGGTTGCGTACCGGTACGTCACTCGGTTCGGGCGGTCGGGGCTCGGCGGCCGGATCTCGACGGGGCCGCTTCCGTCGGTGCCCATCGCCCACTGGGCGATGTCGAGGTGGTGCGCGCCCCAGTCGGTCATCGTTCCGCCGGAGAAGTCGCGGAAGGACCGCCAGCGCGCGGGGTGGAGCTGCGAGTTGTACGGGCGCCACGGCGCGGGGCCGATCCAGCGGTCCCAGTCCATTCCGGGCGGCACCGGCTCCTCGGGCAGGTAGCAGGGCTGAGACGGCCCCCAGACGTTCACCCAGATCTCCTTGAGCTTGCCGATCCGCCCGCTGCGGACCAGCTCGCAGGCCTTGCGAAACTCGGAGGAGGAGCGCTGCTGGCTGCCGGTCTGGAAGACCCGCCCGTGGTCGCGCGCCGCCTTCACCATCGCTTTCCCCTGATTGATCGTGAGCGAGAGGGGCTTCTCGCAGTAGACGTCCTTCCCCGCCTGGCACGCGTGGACGGCGATGAGTGCGTGCCAGTGATCGGGCACGGCGATCACGACCGCGTCGACGTCTTTTCGATCGAGCAGCTCCCGGTACTCGATGTGGGCGCCGCACTCGGGGCCCACGCGCGTGGCGGCGTTGTAGCGAGCCGTCGAATCGACATCGCAGACGGCCACGGCGCGGAAGCGGCCCCGCCCGATGTAGCCGCCGAGGTGTCCGCTCCCCATGCCGCCGACGCCGATGTGACCCGTCCCGACGCGATCGTTGGCCGAAGGAGTCTCCTGAGTGCCGAGAGCGCCGGCGCGGACGACGGCCGGAGCGGCGGCGGGAGCGACGAGGCACGAGAGGCCGGCGTGAAGTGTTTTCCGCAGGAACTGACGGCGTGTGGGCGTGCTCATGCGTGCTCGAAATTGCGTCACCGCGGGATTGAGGCGGGTGAGGATACCAAAACGAGCAGGGGCCGTCACGGGGACTGTACCAGCTCGCACTACGCTCACTTCACCTACTACGACGGGGACGGATTTCCCACCGACGAGGATCGCTTCTCCGATTCGCTCAAAAAGGAGAAACCCACGATCGCTTTTATCGGAGACAGCTTCACGGAAGGCTATTACCTTCCCTACCGGCAGACCTTCGTCCACCTCGTCGGGCAGAAGTTCCCGGAGAAACAGGTGCTCAACCTCGGCGTGAGCGGGTTCGCGCCGGATCAGTACCTCTTGAGCGCCCGCCGGCATCTCCCGCGGTTCAACGTGACCGACATCGTCGTGATGTTCTTCCCCAATAACGACCTGCCGGACATGCTAAAAGACACCTATCGCGGATACGCGAAGCCCTACTTCGGCGATTCGCTGGATAAGCCCACAAACCTTCCCCTCCGCAAGCTGAGCGGCGTGGAGAGGAAGCGCGCAGTCTTCGGGACGATGGCGCGGCACCTGGCGCTCTACACGGCGTTTCAGTCCATTCGCAACAAGACCAGAGGGCGGGAAGAGCCGCCTCCAAGCGCGGATTCCGGGGGCGTGGTCTTCCGAGAGGAAGACATGAGGAAGGCCCTTCGCTTGATCCAGAAGATCAAGATCGAGTTTCCCGCGAGCCGCTTCGTCGTCTACTACGTACCGCGCTACGAAGAGATCCTCGACGCAGAGACCTTGAAGGAGAACCTTGCGATGTTCGAGCGCCTTGCGGCGGACCTGAGCCTCGAGGCTCACACTCTGGTGTCCGTGGTCCGGCAGGCGGCTGATCCGGCGGAAATCTTCATCGTTGCGGAGGGTCATTTCTCGCCTCTCGGCTCGCGCCTCGTGGCGGATCACATCCACGAGATCCTCACGAACCTCTGAAGCGGGGGACGGATCGACGCCACGGCGCCGAACCGCTCTACCGACAGCTCAGCAAGCCGAGTGGGCACTCGGCAAGGTCCACACTCTCCACCACTGCGCAGTTAGGATATGGCGCGAAGGGCGGCCGCTGTGAACCGCGGAACAGCCAGTCGATGAAGTAGATGGCGTCGACCAGGTTCATCCTCGCGTCGCCGTTGACGTCCCCCGCCAATTTGCAGGTGATTTCGTATTGAAAGGTCGCAGTCGAGTCAAAGGGAGCTTACAGTCCACGATTCCGAAAGGCCGGTTTCGAAATGGCTGGAAGGCTCAGCCTGTGGAGAACCGGCTCGACGGGAGACCGACTCCCTCGTAACATTCCGGCGATGGCACTGCGGAGACTTGCGCTTCTTCCGGACAACGACCGGTTCCTGCGGATGGAACTCGTCAAGATCCAGGAGGACCTGCCTCGGCTCCTTGGGAGTAAAGTGGCCGCGGCCTTGGTGATCGGCAGCGTGGCCGAGGGAAGAGCCGGCGATGGCTCCGATGTAGACCTCCTTCTCGTCCTCGACGAGGGGATGCCTCGGCGTGCCGATTACCGCTTCTGGGATGAGGAGGTGGCGCCCCACACACGGCGGTTTCGTTTCCCCATCCAGCCCATCTTCGTGGCCCGGCGCAGTGTCCGAACGAGCGAACCGAATCTCGCCGCGGCCATCCGCCGGGGCATTCTCCTTTGGGACCGCGCCGGCGTTTTTCGGCGGCGGAAGCGATGGTCAATCGCGAGCTAGCGGGGGACTATCTCGATCGGAGCCGGAAGCGCCTGGTGGCGGTTCAGGTTCTTCTGAAAGAGAAAGCCCATGCCGATGTGGTCCGGGAGTCGCAGTAGGTCGTCGAGCTTTGCCTCAAGGCCCTCCTCCGAAGCTTCCGCATCGCCGTGCCGGCGGTCCACGATGTGAGCGAGGCTTTGAAGAAGAACAAGCGGCGCCTTCCCCGCACGTTCCAAAGGAAGATCGCTCGCTTGTGCGAGAATTCGAGGACCCTCCGGCGCGACCGAGAGATGGCCTTTTACGTCACCGAGGACCTGACGCCCTCCCGTTTCCATACGCGAAAGGACGCCGTCGAGGCCTTGGAGATGACCCGGTGGGTGATCCGGACCGTGGGGCCGCTGGTCCGCTGACGGGGGTGGGAGTGTCTTGCGCCGAATCGGCCTCCTCGGGATGGAACCCCGATTGAACGGAGAGATCGCGACAGTTTGGATCCTCCAGCGGCTCACCGCACCCCTGGGTTGCGTTCGATCACGGTGCGGCGTTCCCGGAGAATTCCCCATTCCCATCGCGGCGGCCCGGGGCGTAGAATTCTCCGCACGATCCCGAACGGCTACCAGTCAACGAAGCGGGCTTCGGCCCGGGTTTGAGGGAGGTTTCGGATGAGCGAGATCAGCCGGCGCAGGTTCCTGAAGGACACCGGAGTCACCGCCGCGGCCGTGGGCCTCGGTCTGTTCGGTTCGCGGACGGTCCTCGGAGGGATCGGCCCGAACGACACCGTCCGCGTGGCGGTCATCGGCGTCAAGGGGCGGGGAGGGAACCACGTCGAATCGTTCAGGAAGCTGCCCAAGGTCGAGGTGGCCGCCCTCTGCGATGTCGATGAAAAGGAGCTGGAGGGGGCCGCGAAGGGTTTCGCGGGTCCCGATGGGAACGGCAAGAAGCCCGACCTCTACACGGACGTCCGCAAGCTCCTCGATGACAAGTCGATCGACGCGGTGAGCATCGCCACGCCGAACCACTGGCATTCGCTCGCCTCGATCTGGGCCTGCCAGGCGAAGAAGGACGTCTACGTCGAGAAGCCCTGCTCGCACAACGTGTCGGAGGGGCGGCGGCTCGTGGAGGCGGCCCGCAAGTTCGACCGCATCGTCCAGCACGGCACCCAGTGCCGCGCCAACAAGGGAATCAAGGAGGCGATGCGGCAGCTCCGCGAGGGCGTGATCGGCGACGTCTACATGGCGCGCGGCCTCTGCTACAAGTGGCGCAACACGATCCGCCGCATGAAAGACGAGGAGACGCCGAAGGGAGTCCACTACGACCTCTGGCTCGGCCCGGCGCCCGTCCGTCCGTTCTCCCAGAACCGCTTCCACTATCAGTGGCACTGGAACTGGGCCTACGGCAACGGCGATATCGGCAACCAGGGAGTGCACCAGATGGACCTCGCGCGCTGGGGCCTCGGCGTCGGCCTGCCGAAGAAGGTCCAGTCGATGGGCGGCCACTACATGTTCGACGACGATCAGGAGACGCCGAACACGCAGGTGGCGACGTTCGAGTTTCCCGAGGCGAAGAAGCTCCTCGTCTTCGAAGTCCGCCACTGGATCACGAACGCCGAGGGCGACACGCCGTGTCACGTCGGAGTCCTCTTCTACGGCTCGGAGGGCACCATGGTGATCCCGAGCTACGACAGCTATGCGACCTTCCTCGGGAAGAAGCGCGAGGCGGGGCCCAAGGGGAGCGGCGGCGGCAACCACTTCGCCAACTTCATCGACGCCGTCCGGAGCAGGAAGCGCGAAGAGCTCGAGGCCGAGATCGAGGAAGGCCACATCTCCTCGGCCCTCTGCCACCTGGCCAACGTCGCCTATCGGCTCGGCCGTACGGTCGAGTTCGATCCGAAGACGGAGACTTGCGGGGGCGACAAGGAAGCCAACGCGCTCCTGACGCGGGAGTACCGGAGGCCCTTTGTCGTACCGGAGAGCCTGGCCGCATTGTGAAAGACGGATTTGAGGGGTTGAACGGGTCGATCCGATCGGGAAAGTCGGATCGACCGACGCGTACATGGTTGGCCTGGGCTGTCGTTCTGTCCAGCCTCGCCCTGCCCTCGGCCGGCGGTCGCGCGCAGGTAGTCATCAACGAGTTTCTCGCATCGAACGTCTTCTCTGGGACCGACGAGGAGGGCGATAGCGAGGACTGGGTCGAGCTTCACAACCTCGGCGCGGCGGAGGTGCGGCTCAAAGACCATGCCCTGACCGACGACCCGGCGCTGCCCCTCAAGTGGATCTTCCCGGACGTCGCGATCCCGCCGGGAGGGTACCTCCGGGTCTGGCTCTCCGGGAAGGACCGCTTCGTCCCGCCGCCCGAGGTGATCGCGGGCGATGCCGGGGTCTTCGCCTTCGAGCCGGACATCATCGAACACGAAGCCGAATGGCGGTACCTCGTGGCCGATCCCGCCGGATCGGGGCCGCCGGCAGGCTGGAACACCGTCGGATTCAACGACGCCGCCTTCTCGGTGGGGAGGGCGGGCTTCGGCTACGGAGATGACGACGATTTCACGGACGTGCCCGCCGGCACCACGGCTGTTTTCATCCGTAAGACCTTCGCGATCGCCGACCCCACGAATTTGAAGACCCTCGTCCTCGAGGTCGATTTCGACGACGGCTTTGTCGCGTACTTGAACGGAACCCGCACCGCGGCGGCCAATTTCGGGCAAGGCAATCCTACGTTCGCCAGCGTCGCCACCGCCGGCCGCGAGGCGGGGAGTCCCCAGCGGTACGACCTGATGCCCTTCCGCGGCGCGCTCCGGAGCGGGGAAAACGTCCTCGCCCTCGTCGGACTCAATACGAACTCGAACTCGAGCGACCTTTCGCTGCACCCCGCGCTGGGAACGATCCCGCTCGTCCTGCACACGAGCTTCAAGCTCGAGAACGAAGGGGAATACCTGGGGTTCAACGATCCGACCGGCAAGGTCCTCGACGAAGTCGTATTCCCGCGACAGACCGAGGACCACTCCTACGGCCGCTCGCCCAACGGCACGGGACCGTGGGTCTATTTCCTGACCCCGTCTCCGGAAGCCTCGAACGAAGGCATGACGTTCCCCGAGCCGTTCTCGAGCAACGTGGCGTTCGAGCCTCCCGCGGGGAAGTATCCGGCGGGCCCGCTCGACGTGACGATCTCGGTCGAACCCGCGGCGCTCTCCGAGATCCGCTACACGACGGACGGCTCCATCCCGACCGTCTCGAGCGCACCGTACGCGGGTCCGATCCGCATCACCTCCAATACGGTCTTTCGCGCTGCGGGTTTCATCTCGGGCGAACGGTCGACCCGCGTGGTCTCCCGGAGCTATTTCCTCGGGGGAACGCTGGCGCTGCCGATCATCTCGATCTCGATGGATCCCGCCGACTACGCTACGGTCCACAACACCTCCGGCGCTAGCGGCCGCCTGTCCGAGCGCGCCGGGTTCCTCGAGATCTTCGATAGCGACGGCGCCCCCGGCCCCGCGACGGGTTTCGGGCTCCGCCTCCACGGAGGGGCGGGCCGCGGCGGCGACTTCAACACAAAAAAGGCGTACAAGTGCTACTTCCGCTCCTCCTACGGCGATCCCAAGCTGAACTATCCGATGATCCCGGATACGCCGGTGACCACGTTCGACAAGCTGGTCCTGCGGAGCGGCTTCAACGACGCCTTCCGCACAAACGGCAACGCGGCCTACATCCGCGATCAGCTCATCCGCGACCTCCAGTTGCAGATGGGCGGCCTCACGGCCCACGGTTCCTGGTTCAACCTCTACGTGAACATGCGCTACCGCGGCGTCTACAACGTCGTGGAGCGGATGGACGAGGAGTTCCTGCAGGATTACACCGGGGAAAAGCTGTGGGACGTCATGAAGACCGGGAACGAAGTCCTCTTCGGCGAGAACACCGAGTGGGAACGTCTCCACAGCTTCATCACGCCGAACGACCTCAGCCAGGATGCGGTCTACGAGCAGGCTGCGGCGATGGTCGACCTGGAGAACTTCACGGGCTACATGATCCTCAACACCTGGGCGCAGAACCACGATTGGCCGCACAACAACTGGTACGCGGCCCGGCGGCGGACCCCCGAAGGCCGCTGGATTTTCCTCTCTTGGGATGCGGAGTTCGGGATCGGACTGATACCGAGCGGGTATACCGCCGATTCCTTGACCTTCGCCCTGGGCCAAGGGGGCTACTTGCGCGATTGCCTGCAAGGTCTCATCGAGAACGCCGGCTACCGGGACTTATTCGCCTCCGAGGTCGACCGGCACATCTTCTTCTCCCTCAGGCCGGCGAACGTCCAGACGCACATCGAGAGGCTGCGGGCCGCGATTGCGCCCGACATGCCGGAAGAAGTGCAGCTCACCGGCAACACGCTCGCCCAGTGGCAGAACAACATCAACACGACCCGCACCTTCGCGGGGAACCGGTCGGCCTTCTACCGCAGCGCCGTGCTCGCGAACGCGTCGCTCGAGTTCCCGTCGCCGCCGCGGATCTTCGTCGTGGAGCCCAAGCGTGCCGTCAACGTCGGCTCGACCGTCGTGAGGCTGCGCGGTGTGCGTTTGAAAGCGGATACCATCCTGCGAGTGAACGGTGTTTCCCTCGCCGTGACGAAGGTGATCCCGAACTCGGCGGAGGCGATCGTCGAGGCGACTCTGCCGATCACGCCGTCGATCGCCGGCCGCCCGGTCATCGAGGCGGAGGACCCGACGACCGGCCAGGCGTCGGAGGCGCGCGACCTCCTCGAGGTCGTGCCTCCCGTGCCCGAGATGCTGTCGATCGAGCCGGCCGTGGGCGACCCGCGCGGGGGCGAGCGGATCCGGATCACCGGATTCTATTTTCTCCCCGACGTCCAGGTCCTCTTCGGGGGCGTGAGCGCGACGGGCATCGTTCGCATCGACGGGACGCCGCAGGTCCTCGAAGCGGTCGCTCCTCCCGGCCTACCGGGGCGAGTCGACGTCGTCGTGGTCAATCGTCTCGGCGCGGAGGAGCTGCGAGCCGCGACGCCTCTCGCCTACACGTATTTCACGACCGCCCCGAGGTTCCGCCGAGGGGATGGTAACGGGGACGGCGCGATCGACCTCTCCGACGCCGTGGGGACGATCTTCCACCTCTACCTCGGCGGCGACGAGCCCACCTGCCTCAGCGCGAACGACGTGAACGATTCGGGCGACCTGGACCTGACCGACGCCATCTTCACCCTCGAATACCTGTTCACCGGCGGATCCCAGCCCCCCTCGCCCCACCCGGAGTGCGGAGCCGACCCGACGGGCGAAGCGCCGGGCTGCGCGGGTCCTTCCGGCTGCCCGTAGGGATCTCTCAAACCGGCGTCGCCCTCCCCGTCCCCCACCGGCGGTGGAGGAACCTCTCGCAGGGCGAGAAGAGGGCTTTGTCCGCCGCCAGCCCGATCAGGATGATCACGAAGATGATGCCGATCACCTGGTCCA
>Ga0187893_10008160_pt1 | contig 16692 bp, 15 predicted proteins | sample MA1701074metaG_FD_139574 | JGI IMG/M metagenome (GOLD analysis project Ga0187893, IMG submission 139574) | White microbial mat communities from a basaltic lava cave in the Kipuka Kanohina Cave System on the Island of Hawaii, USA - MA170107-4 metaG ...
GAAGTGGGTTATAACTTTCAGGTGACCGACATTCAAGCGGCATTTGCCTTAGAAAACTTAAAACGTTTACCCGAATTCACTAGGCGGCGTAAACACAACTTCTCTCGGTTGTACAAGTTTTTCAAAGCCTATGAAGAATTTTTTATTCTACCCACGCAATTGCCGGAAGCTGAAACTGTTTGGCTGGCTTTTCCTTTGTGTGTGCGTCCGGGAGCGCCTTTCTCTCGTTTTGAAATTACAAAGTATTTGGAGGAGCACAATATTCAAACTCGACCGATATTCACCGGCAATATTTTACGCCAACCCGCTTTTGCTCATTTGCCCAAAGCAGGACGCAACAAATCTGGCTACCCAGTAGCAGACGTAGTAATGCGTCAGTCCTTTGTGATCGGTTGCCACCACGGTTTAACCGAGACGATGTTTGCTCATCTCTTTGCAACCATTCATAATTTTATAAAGCGCGTTTAGGGTCCCTTATATTGACATTTTATTTTTTATATTTATAATTGTATTTTCTTAGCACATTTACAACCGATTAATATGGAGGAGGCACGAGATGTCCTTGACTCGAGATCAAGAGTTGGAGTTGGCGCTACTTCTTCGGAAGATGACTTTACCGACTCAAACCCAAGAACTTTTTGAGGCCTGGTGTTACAGTCAGATTACCAATCCCGTGGAGCTCGCTATTCTGCGCCGTCGTGGCAAGGAAATGCAGATTTTTCTGATCTATCGGAAGGACAAGTTTTACGACGGCTGGCACATGCCGGGCAGTATAATTTTGCCAGGCAAGACTGTGTTTCAGACCATAGAGAATCTTAAAATCAGGGAAGTTCCAACTATAGCCCCCCCATTTTTCTTTGTGGGTTACGCAGAGATTCCGCGAGGCGAGGGCGAAAGAGAGAATGTACGTGGTCAAGCGCTTAGTCTTATTTATGCTTGTTACGATTCTTGTGGTGCAGTGCAGGATAGTGAGAACGAGCGTTTTTTCCCTCTCTATGACCTGCCCAGCAACATCTTGGGATCCCATAAGGTGTTGATTGGAGAAGAGATTATCCCTTGGATTCAGTCTACTAAGCACATTGCCTAAATCTAAAAAGACATCCTGCGGCGCGATAAATCAATTGCGCCGCTTTATTTTGCTTTTTGTATTTATTTCATCTAAATTTATATATGCTATGAGTCCAACCTACCTCTTCTTTTTCTTAATAACTGCGGCGGCTAATGCTACTGCTCAACTTTTGTTAAAGCGCGGGGCCGGTAGCTTAAGTGAAGTTTTAAGTGCGACTGGAGGTTGGGGGAGCAAGCTTATTAAGATTTTCACCAATCCCTTTGTTGTAGCTGCGGCGATATTTTTGGCGGCGGGAATGGTCTTATGGATTAAACTAATCGGCCGAGTGGAGTTAAGTAAAGCGTATCCAGTGAATATCGCTTTAACCATTATTATTACCTCGCTTTTTTCTATTTTATTTTTTGGCGAATCCGTCAGCGGATTTAAGGTAGCCGGCACGGGTTTAATTATTGCTGGACTTTTCTTAATTTTGGGAAGCTAAGTTTTGCGCTATGTCCAAAATAAATCGAGGGCCATCTCTCACGATAGTCATCACTGCATATAACGAAGAGAAGATTTTGCCCAGGACTTTCAACACAACGATTAAGGCGTTGGAGGGAGTTATTAGCGACTACGAAATTCTAATTATTGATGATAAAAGTAGAGATGGTACACATAAAGTAGTGGAGGAGTTAGCTCTGCATGATCACCATACGCGAGCTATCTACAACGAAAAAAATTTGAATCAAGGGGGATGTTATAAAAAAGGTATCGCCTTGGCGACTAAAGAGTATTACATACTTCTCCCCGGGGATGACATGGTTTCATTTGAATCATTGCACAAACTCTTTCGCTCTACCGGTCAGGCAGATATGAGTTTAATCACGCTCGCCAATTATGAAGTACGGCATCCCTTGCGCCGATTGATCTCTCAATCTTTTGTGGGCTCACTCAATATTTTATTTGGTTTAGATTTGAAGTATTACAATGGACCGGTGATCGTTAAAACGTCGCTCCTAAAAAACATGCCAATAACCGGCAGCTTTGCTTTTGTGCCGGAGTCGATCATTCCACTCTTGGTACGGGGTTACAGCTATGTGATAGTGCCTATGATTTTTACTAAAGACGAGAGGGGAGCCAATATGCGCGCTATTCGGCGCAATCTTTGGCCGGTAGTTAAGTCTATGTGCCAACTTTTTTGGCGAGTGCGGGTGCGGCGCGCCTAGGACAGAATATAATTGACTCAAAATTTATTTTCCGTTAGAGTAGTCCTCATGCCTTATCGGTCTATTTTGATCACGGGTGGTGCCGGTTTTATCGGCAGTAATACCCTGATTTATCTTTTTAATAAATACCCGGAAGTTAATTTTACTGTTTTAGACGCCCTAACCTATGCGGGCGATATTAGAAACATACCCGACGAAATTCAGCAAAATCCGCGCTTTAAATTTATATATGGCGATGTGCGTAACGCCAAAGTGGTAGACAAATTAGCTTCCCAATCGGAAGCAGTAATTCATTTCGCGGCGGAGACCCACGTGGCGCGCTCTATTTATGACGACACCAATTTTTTTGAAACGGATGTTATTGGTACCCAACGGGTGGCGAATGCGGTTTTAAATCATCGCGACAAAGTAAGACGGTTTATCCATATCTCTACCTCCGAGGTATATGGTACCGCACTCGCGCCATTAATGGATGAAGATCACCCCTTAATCCCGCAGAGCCCTTATGCTGCGGCTAAAGCTGGCGCAGACCGCTTGGTAATGTCCTACTACATAACCTATAAAATACCGGCGGTTATTATCCGGCCGTTTAATATGTTTGGCCCCCGCCAGCATTTGGAAAAAGTTATCCCACGTTTTATCACCAGTTGTCTTTTGGGTGAGCCGCTTACCGTCCACGGCACAGGGGATAGCAGTCGGGATTTTACTTATGTGGAAGATTTAGCTAAGGCAATTGATTTGATATTACAGTCGCCGGCAGAAAAAGTTATTGGTGAGGTTTTTAATGTGGGTAACGCCCAACATTACTCCATCCGTTCTATTGCGGATATGGTTATCGCCGGCATTAATAGTGGCCATAAAGAGGAGGTTAACTATAACTCTTATGCCTTAAATATCGGTGACCGCCCCGGTCAAGTATTTCGCCACACTGCGGATATTCAAAAAATAAAAAGAGTATTAGGTTGGGAGCCCACAGTTAATTTTGAAGAGGGCATACACCGGACCATTGCTTGGTATGTAAATAATAGAGATTGGTGGAAGCATAAACTTTGGATGCGCCATGTACCGATTGAGACCGAAGAAGGCAAGATGGAATTCCATTAATTTTTTAGCCTTCTAGTCAATTTACTCCATGAAACTTGCAGATTATGTTATTGACTTTGTTGTGTCCCTCGGTGTCCGTGAGGTTTTTACGGTTACCGGCGGGGCAATTGCCCACGTGGTGGATGCTGTGGGTCGCCGTCATCAGGAAAAAGGCGATATAGATTTTGTTTGTGTACAACACGAGCAATCTGGTGCAATGGCAGCGGAGGTATATTCGCGTTTAGGTCCCGGGCCGGGAGTGGTACTCGTAACCAGTGGACCGGGCGCGACCAATTTAATTACCGGCATTTGCGGTGCCTGGTTTGATTCTATCCCGTGTATTTTTATCTCCGGCCAAGTTAACACCAAAGAATCTTTGGATAGCATAAGTCAAAAACCAAGACAAGTTGGTTTTCAGGAGACAGATATAGTGTCGATGGTAAAGTCCATCACTAAGTTTGCGGAGAAGGTTACTGATCCGAATAAAATTCGTTACACCCTAGAGAAAGCTTGGCACATTGCAAACGCCGGTCGTCCCGGACCAGTGCTTGTAGATATACCTGTGGATGTGCAGATTACAGATATTGATCCTGCGGTTTTGATTGGTTTTCAGGCGACCGAAGAGAAAGTTAATCCACCGGAAGAAAGTGATGAAAGCTTAACCGCCAAAATAAATCAGCTTTTGGGTAAGCTCACAGCCGCTAAGCGTCCAGTTATTCTTTTAGGCGGTGGCGTGCGATTGGCTCGAGCCGAAGAGGTGGCGCTTAAGTTGGTTCAGAAACTGCAGATTCCTACCGTGGTCTCTTGGAGCGGCTTTGATCTTATTGCCCACAATCATCCTCAATTTGTCGGTCATATTGGGGTTTACGGTAGTCGGGGTGCTAATTTTGCTATACAGAATGCGGACTTTCTATTAAGCCTAGGTTCACGACTAGACACTCGTCAAACCGGTGGTAAGCGCTCCACTTTCGCCCGTGACGCCTTTAAGGCTTTAGTCGATATAGATGCCGAAGAACTCTATAAGGGCAGAGGTATGGAGGTAAATTTGGGCTTCCAGTGTGATGTTGGGCGGTTTTTTAAACTACTAGAGTCGCAACTTAATAATTTTGTATTACCCGACATTAAAGAATGGCAAGCCCGTGCGTTGGCGTGGCGCAATAAATATCCAGCTTGTTTACCGGAGTATTTAAATCAACCAAATATTAACGCCTATGCATTTTTAGATGTACTCTCCAAAGAAACACCGGAGAATGAGACGGTAATAGTAGATGAAGGGGGGAATTTAGTCTGGACTATGCAGGCTTGGCAAGTTAAGTCGGGTCAGCGGGTTATTTCCACCTTCGGCAATTCACCGATGGGTTATGCTCTGCCCGCCGCTATTGGCGCCTCTCTAGCCTTAGGTAAGAAATCAGTTATTTGTATTGATGGTGACGGTGGTTTTCAGATGAATGTTCAGGAACTACAAACCGTGGTGAATTATAATTTGCCGCTTAAGATTTTTATTTTAAACAATCGGGGATATGGCATTATTAAACAATTTCAAGATCTTTATTTTAATTCACGCTATGAGGCGACCGGTCGCGGTTATAGCGCGCCAGATTTTAAAAAAGTTGCGGAGGCTTATGGTGTCCCAGCTATTACTATTTCTTCGCCCCAAGAGATCGCCGAAAAAATTAAATGGGTTCTGAATCAGCCCGGGCCAGTACTCTGTAATGTGCTGATAGATGAAAATCAAAAACTTACACCCAAATTAGAATTTGGCCGGCCGATTGAAGATTTAACCCCATATTTATCGGACGAAGAATTTGCATCTAATATGATCGTAAAGTCCTTGCCACGCCAAAAAGAAAATAAGGGTTGGCAGAATGCATAGAAGGGATTGACTTTTTATCGTAAATCGTTTATTTTACTTTTCTGAACCTTGCATAACTAAATAGTTTTTTCTCTAAAAACTTCACATAAGGAGAAGGTTGATGTCTGGGTCTGACAAGATCACTGTTCCCACTTTGCGGCGCATGGCTGATTCCAATACGCCGATTGCCGCTCTGAGTCTTTACGATTTCCCCTACACCCGTCTCGCCGAAGATGCGGGCGTAGAGATGGCGATCGTAGGGGACTCGGCTCTGATGACTGTATTGGGGTTGCCCAATACTCTACGTTTGCCGCCCGAGCAGGTTATGACCTACATGGAGACAATTGCTGGAGCAGTTGCTCGCGCCGCCAAGCGTATGTTCGTGGTGGGTGATCTGCCCTTCGGCTCTTACCAGTCTTCGGATGCATTGGCTATTCGGAGCGCGGAGCGGTTCGTAAACGCTGGTTGTAACGCAGCGAAGTGTGAAGCGAATATGCGTCTCCTGCCTCGTTTCAAGGCATTGGCAGACTCCCAGGTGGCGCCAGTTATGGGTCATATTGGGTTGAATCCGCAGAAGATTCACGAGATGGGTGGCTACCGCATTCAAGGCAAGACCGTGGAAAGCACCTTGGAGTTGGTGACTACCGCTAAGGCGCTGGAGGACGCTGGCGCTTTTGCCCTGCTTTTGGAAGGAGTGACCGAAGAGGTATCGGCATTGATTCGCTCCAAGGTGAAAATGCCGGTTTACGGTATCGCCTCCGGCAAGCTTTTGCATGGACAGCTCTTGATCAGCTATGACCCCTTGGCTCTTTACGACTGGGGCGAGCGGTTGCCTATCCATGTGAAGCACTACAAGCCCGAATCAACTGGTGGCAAGGCTGTTGCAGATTTGACCCTGGAGGTATTTAAGGAATACGTGCGCGAGGTTAAGGCGGGGGAATATCCTGCCAACAGTCATCACTTGTCTGTTGCCGAGTTTCACACCTCAAATGATGCTTACGTAAAGACTTTACTTGAGGATTTTAGGAAGTTGGCGGACAGCGAGAAATTTACCGTTAGTTTCTACGAGCAGTTACAAACGAAGATTAAAAGGTGAATGCACGTCGGCTCCTCTCTCGTGGGGAGCCTTTTTTTTGTAAATACAGTACAATTTTCAAATACATGCTACCTAAAAATACTAGGTTTTTTATTACGGGAGCCACCGGTTTTATCGGGGCCAATTTGGTGCGCCGCTTAATTAAAGACGGTTATAAAAATATTGGGGTACTGGTAAGGCAAGATACTAATTGGTGGCGACTAAAAGATGTAAAATCTAAGTTAAAAATTTTTAAGGGTGACGTAGCTCAATCCGCGCGCCTTGCAAAGATTTTAAAACAGGCACGTCCCGAAATTATTGTACATTTAGCTAACGCGGGTGTATATGGCGGAAAGTCGGTAAATGAGGCGGAATTACTCAAGATTAATTTTTTTGGACTTGTAAATTTACTGGAGGTATCCAAAAATATTCGCTACAAATTATTTATTAATACGGGTAGCTCCTCGGAGTATGGACAGAAGAATGTTCCTATGCGAGAGAGAGATACGTGCTTGCCAGAGAGTGATTACGCCATTACTAAATTAATGGCTACGGAATACGCCTCTTTTTTTGCACGCAATTATAAAAAACCAATTATTACCCTAAGAATATTTTCGCCCTTCGGCCCTTGGGACGACGGCCGCCGCTTAATCTCCCAAACAGCTATACGCCTTTTGCGTAAAGAGCCTTTAAAATTGGGTGATCCGCGCGCAGTGCGTGATTATATATACGTAGAGGACGTAGTAGATTTATACTTGGCATCTATGCGTGAGCGTAAAAGTTTTTTTGGTGGGGAGATATTAAATGTTGGTCGCGGGCAAGAAATTTCTGTGCAGGAAGTAGTGGAATATCTTAAAAGTATCCTAGAACCTAAACTTAAATTGCGCTGGGGCTCGTATTCTGGCAATCATCCCGAATCTTCTCATTGGCAAGCGGATATGCGTCTTGCGCGGAAGACTTTGAAAAACTGGCGACCACGACATAGTGTGCGTGAGGGGCTAAAGGCTACCGCCGATTGGTTTCAAAAAAATCAATCGCTGTATCGTCTTTAATTTGAAAATAACGTTTTCTCGCGTATAATCCTCGTATTATCTTCGCCTATGGATCAGGCAAATTACATTACATTTGTTATTATTGCACGTGACGAAGCGGGTCGGATTGAGTATCTCTTGCGCAACCTAAAGGGTTTTGGGCGTATTATATTGATGTTGGATGACCGCACAACGGACACGACAAGAACAATAGCCGAGAGATATGGAGCAGAGATTCATGCCTTTACGCATACCGGCTGGACAGAGGGGGAAGAGACGGTGGATAAAATTCTTTCTTTAGTAAAAACCGAATGGGTTTATTGGGCGTACGTGGATGAACTTTTAGCTAAACCTTTATTACATAAAATGGTGGAAATAGCTAAAACAGATAAGTACCGAGCAGTCTGGATGCGTCGCAAGAATTATCACTATGGCGGGGTAAATTTACAAAATGGCCAGACTATGCGTTTTTTTAAAAAAGGCGCAATAGATTTTAAGGGCAATCGCCTAGGTCATTTTGGTAAAATCGTTGCGGAACCGCAACAAGTTCTAACTCTACCTCTCCGCGACGAATATTCTATTCATCACTTTAGCACCTACAATGTTAATAAATTTGAAGTTGGTCACAATGCTTATTCTAATATAGAAGCCAAAGAAAATATTGAAGGGGGGCGCCATTTTTCTTTGGCGCGACTCATTGGTAAGCCGATTTATTATTTTTTGCGTTATATTTTTGTGGGTGGTGCTTGGCGTTGGGGGACTCGCGGTTTAATTATCGCTGCCAATTACGCCTTTTACTTCTTTAACATAGAAGCCAAGATGTGGGAGATTGAGAATAAGGTAAGTTTAGAATCAATCGAAAATACTTATAGCGAACTAAAGGAAAAATTAATTAAGGAGTAAAAGATATTTATGCAACCTAAAATTTCATTGGTAGTAACCACTATCGGATCCGGCGATTTTTTGGATGTTTATGCGGATCAAATTATTGCGGAAGGTTTAACCGATCAAGTAGCTGTTATTGTTATTCCAGACTTAAAGACACCTCCAGTTTTATTTGAGAAGTGTGCTGCAGTCCGTGCGCGAGGTATTGCGGTGGAATGCCCAGATATGTCTAAGCAAGCAAAGTTTTTAGAAAAGTTAGGTGAGATTAAAGATATTATTCCGGTTAACTCCGACAATCGGCGTAATATCGGATATTTAATGGCTCTCGCGAATGGCAGCGAAATGATTATCTCCATTGACGATGATAATTTTTGCCGACCCGGCGAAAACTTTTTTAAAGAACACGGCGTAGTGCGCCAAGGCAAGATCACTTTATCTTCAGTAGATAGTTCTAGCGGTTGGTTTAATATTTGCGATCTGATGGAGATGAAGCAGCACCATGTCTATCCCCGCGGTTTTCCTTATGCGGTGCGCCACACTACACCGGAACTAACTTATGCCGAGGAGCAGGGCGAGGTGCATATTAATGCGGGTTTGTGGCTCTTGGAGCCAGATCTAGACGCTATAACCTGGTTAGTCTCCCCAACTCGTACTACGGCCCTTACCAAGCCTTCTATATTATTAGGCAAGGAAACTTGGTCACCTATTAATACCCAAAATACTGCTCTGCATCGTGCGGCGGTCGCGGCCTATTACTTTATACCCATGGGGTATCCTTTGGGGGGTGTGCGTATAGATCGTTTCGGTGATATTTTTAGTGGCTACTTTGCGCAAAAATGTGCGCGTCATTTAGGTTATCGTATTCGTGTAGGTACTCCCTTAGTAGATCATCGGCGGAATAGCCATAATTATTTAAAAGATGCGATGAATGAAATGGGCTGCATCTGGTTTGTCGAAGAATTTGCGGAGTGGCTAAGGAGTGTAAAACTTACTGGCGCAACTTATCTCGAAACCTATCTATCTTTAGCGGAGGCAATGGATAGAGAATTACCCAAGCTGGGTGGTATTTTTAATCAAGTAGAAGCCCAGGCGTATCTAGCGGCGGTAACACGGAATATGCGCATCTGGTCCCGCACGGTTAAGTCCATTGGTTTGTAATTTAGTATTTTATGCCTAAGCCGTATCTTAGTTCAATAGTGGTTGGTCGCAATGATAATTATGGCGGAGATTTTTTGCATCGCTTTCAAGTTTTTATAAATAATCAGCTTGCATTATGGGAGCGTTATAAATTGCCCGCCGAGCTTATTATTGTGGAGTGGAATCCACCAGACGATAAGCCACGCTTTAAAGATGTTTTGAGGATACCCGCCAATCTTGTGTACGCCTCGGTGCGCATCATTGAGGTGTCACCAACGCTTCATCAACGTTTCCCTAAAGCCGATCGGATTAAACTTTTTGAATATGTAGGTAAAAACGTGGGCATGCGCCGGTCTGTGGGTGAATATGTGCTAACCACTAACACGGATTTAATCTATGCGCCGGAGTTAGTAAAATTTTTTGCGGAGCGCAAGCTAGATTCTAATGCTCTCTATAGAGTAGATCGAGCAGATTTTGATGGAGTAACTATTCCTTTGGATGTTTCCCCCGAGGAACAAATTAAATTAGCCCAGAGCCATCTTATATACACTCACAATCCCTATGGCGCGGCTTTTCTGCCCGGAGAGAGTATGTGGGGCCCGCGCAATGCCCGACGCATTCTCACCTACATTAAAAATAGATTAGTGCATTTTCCAGCGCAGGCTCCTTATACCAATGCCGCCGGTGATTTTTTCTTGATGCATCACTCTCATTGGGAATACTTGCGCGGCTTTCCCGAATTAGAGCACTATAATTTCCCGGACGCTATGTGCTATATGGCGCTAGCTAGAGGATTGCACCAAGTTACTTTAAGGCCGCCTTTATGTATGTATCATAAAGACCATATGCGCGGTGGACCGGAGACTGGCCGACCATTGTCTGACGGAGAAGTTAATAAAAAACGTTATATTAAGATGCTACGTGCGCGAGATCCTTGGCGGCCCAATGGGGAAGATTGGGGTCTAAACAATGAAAAACTGCCGGAAATTATTTTAAGTAGTAAGTGAAATAATTTTTAGCTACTTTTTATAAAGTCGAAAAGACCTAAGGCGTAATTATCTGCAGCCGGTTTAACTTTGCGTGCTTCTTCTTCCGAACAAGACACCCAAATATTTTCTTCGTTATTTTTATGGTAACGCTCTTCTTGCATATTAAGATTTTGAGCGAGGTAATTTAAGAGTGGGCCAGTTTTATTGTAAATGCGGTGATAGGGAAAAATAATTTTTTCTGGACCATAGGGGATAGTGAGCAACAAATGTCCGCCGGGTTTGAGTAATTGTTTAACTTTTTGCACGCAACGTATATCTGCGTTGGTAACTTTGTTGGAGCCGTAGCGTTCTAAGCCGAAGTGCTCTAACGTTGAACAGAGCACGATTATATCGTAAGCTGGAAGTAGTTTTTGGCCTGTAAATGTGTCATCTAGAAAGTCGCCTTGGAAGTAAGCCACCCCAGGGAAAACGATTGGCGAAGGCATAAGATCAAAGCCATGTACGGGATTAAACCCTAAAACCCGGGTAATGGTGGTTAGAGATGAGTCCGCCGCCCCAATATCTAAGACTGATTGTTCTTTGGGCAAGGCGCTCAATTTCTCCACTACGTAAGCGTATTCAATACAGCGATCGCCGCGTAGAGGGTGACCCAAGAAATCGGATTCCATAGCAAATAATTTGTGTAGCCACAGATCCATTTGTTTTGCCGGTTGGCGTATTCCGGACAAAGCTTTGCGTTTAAGATGAGCCATAGGTGATTGATCCATTTTAGAAATTCAAATTTTTATTGTCAAACGTGAAAATTTTATACCACATTTTGTATCCGGCGGGTATTGGCGATGATCGAACTATTTACGACGGCTATCGCTATGCTTTTAAAGCTTTGGGCCACGAATTTTTGCCCTTAACAGAACGAGAGGATCTAGCCACTCGCCTCGCCGAAGTAAAACCCGATCTTTTTATGGGTTCTTTGTCTTTGGTTAAGCCATCCGAAGCCGCTCCAATTTTAAAGCGTTACCGTAAAAACGGTGGCAAGGTATTGTTACGGGTGGGTTGGCTAGAAGAGTCGCATCAAGAACTTATCCGTTTAATTCGGGAAGATATGTTGGCAGATATCTATGTAAGCGAATTAGAGTTGCCGCAATTTAAAAATTGGACCGGCAAAGAAGTTTATCTTTTACAGTGGGCAGCTTCCCGGGAGTACCACTTCCCGGTGCCAAAAAATCCCAAATATGATTGCGACATTGTTTTTATAGGTGCCAAGCTAGCCAAGAAATCTAGATTTTTTGATCAGCGCCTTTTACCGCTTACCCGTAAATATCGGGTTAAAATTTTTGGCACAGGTTGGGATTGGACCGATCGTTATATTTTGCGTTTGCTTTCTCGGGCGGAACGGCGTTTGACTGGTACTGGTTTATTTGCGGACTGGCGGATTAATCGCCAAGTGCCTTATACGCAAGAAAATCAAGCTTACGCTTCGGCTAAGATATCTCTTAATTTTCACGAAGAGCAACCCGGCGGTTTACGCCTCTTAAACGGTCGCACATTTAAAATTCCGGCTTGTGGCGGTTTTGAGTTGTGTGACAACGTGCCACTGGTGCGCAAATATTTTGCAGAGGATGAAGTAATAATGGCCGAAAGCGATGCCGATTTTTTTCGCAAAGTAGATTACTATTTAACTCACGAAGTGGAACGTCGGCATATCCAAGAAAAAGGTACTGCGCGCGCAGAGAAAGATCATATGTATGAGGCTAGAGTACACCAAGTATTGGACTGGTATAATGGACTAGCATGAAACAGTTTTTTACTCTTAAGAACGATTATTGGTGGGGTTTGCTTTGGCTAACAAGTTTAGTCATTTTCTTTTTCTTGCCTGTAGTTTTGGGTCAGCAAAGATTATTTGACGTAGAGACTACAGTCTATTCCACACCGAGTGGTCAATTTTATCATTTGCCAGGGCTTAAGACCGGCTGGCGTTGGGGAGGCATTTCTTATATTGAAGCTCCGCAAACCATAGTAGCTTTACGTATGTTAAAGTCCGGCATGCTGCCCTTGTGGTCTCCCTATGCCGCTGCGGGCTATCCTTTAGCCGCTTCGCTGACTAGTGGTATTTATTATCCACTGAAGTTTTTAGTTTTTACAATTTTGCCATTTTTTGCCACGTTTGATTTCTATTTTCTACTACGTTTCTTGGTTGCTGGCTTTGGAATGTTTCTTTATCTCAAAGCTCTGCGCTTGTCGCGCGGTGCGGCTCTTTTAGGTGCGGTTGCCTATATGTTCTCTGGCCATCTGATAGTGAATATCATGAACTGGTGGTTAAATGTCGTGATAGTTCTGCCCTATACTTTTTTTGCGTTTGAACGTTACTTTATAACTTTTAAAAGAAAGTATTTAATTTTAGCGGCATTATTTTTGGCGCTGATGATTTTAGGGGGGCAACCCCAGACCGCGCTGATTGATTCCTTGCTTCTTTTCTTATACTGGATTTTTCGTTGGTGGATTCATCCGGAAAGGCAGGTACTGCGCAAAAAGTTTATATGGTTTTTGGTAGTGAGTGTAACTCTCGCGGTATTAATTGCCTTGCCTATGATTTTGGATTTTTCAGTATTTTTTATGCAGGGACATAATGTACACGAGAATGACCCGCAAATACTAAAGTATTATGCACCTACCCAGCTTTTATATTTTTTGATTTCGCCGACTATGTTTTTGGAGCTGGCTTTATTTGGCCGGATTCCTCTTGCCGGTACACCCATAATATTTCAATACTATTCTATAGTAGTTTGGCTTTTAGTGTGGCTGGGTTGGTGCGCAGTCAAAAAAAATAAATTACACTACTTCTTTTCGTTTTACGGTTTAGCTGTTTTTCTGCGCTACGCAGGTGTGTCGCCTTTTATATGGATTTCACGAATTTTCCCGTTTAATAAAATATTTTGGTTGGAGCATGATAATACTTTATTTTTTGCTCTAGCGGTTTTGGCTGCTCTGGCTTATGACAAGTTACGCTCCGGAGAAGTTAAGCTTAAAAAGTTTTTGTGGGGCACTTTAGTACTTCCCGCAATTTTCATAGGAGGGGCACTCGCGGCGCCCGAAGTTTTTAAATATTTATATCTACCTAATTTTGATCTCAGTATTCGTAGAGCTGGGCCACTGGCTGCGTTTAGCGCTTTTCTAGCTAAATTGCCTGCATGGCTCGCGCAAGCAGTTACGGCTTTTTTTGCGGAGCCACGCTACTTTCTTGTCTTGCTTTTTGGTGTTGTCTTTGGAGTTTGGCTCGCTACAATTTATTTAGTCTGGCGCAATGTAAAAAGACCTACACGTATGGTGCGCGGCGCATTGATTGGGCTTTTAGTTTTGGAGCTTTTTATCTATATGCCCAAGATTCGAGACGGTGGCTTTAAGAGATTTGAGCCTTTTCCACGTCATCCCGCAATAAATTTTTTGGAACAAAAGATAGGCGAGGAGCCCGTACGTTTTATTGGCAGTAAAGATGTAATTCCACCGCAGATCCCGAGTGTTTTCGGTATTGAAGATTTTCGCACCAATGAGGCGATTGTCTTGGAGCGTTATGGCGAGTTTGCGCGCCAATTTTTATTCTTAGTTCACTATCCCGATTACAAAAAGCTATCGCCGCGCTCACCGGACAAACCAGACATATTTATTAGCAATACCATGGGCTTCGATGAATCGGACTACACTCCCGCCCTGCATCATTTTTTTGATTTAGCCAATATCACTTATATCGCAAGTGAAGAACCACTAATCGATCCTAATTTACGTTTAGTTTTTGAAAAAGAAGGATTAAAGGTTTACGAAAATACTAGCGTTTTGCCGCGTGCGTATGTAGTACACAATATTCAACGCGCTTCTACCTTTCAAAGTGCAGTGCCACTTTTAAACGACCTTAATATTCAGCTAGGGAAGAGTGCTGTCGTCGATGGTATTTATCCAGAGTTGGATAATCTAAACAAAGCAGAGCCAGGCAAGAGTCCGGTAAATATTGTTTCCTATAGCCCACTTAAAATTTCTCTCACTACCACCCTTACTCGTCCGGGGCTTTTAGTTTTGAGTGACGCCTTCTATCCCGGTTGGCGTGCTAAAGTGGATGGCAAACCTGTTCCAATTTATCCGGTGAATGTTATGTTTCGAGGTATAGCCATGACCGAAGGCTCTCACTTAATAGAGTTTGAGTACTGGCCTTGGTGGGTGTATTTAGGTTTTGCTGTTTCCGGTCTAACTATTTTGAGTTTGTTTCTTGTGCTCTATCGGGAGCAACGGTATAACAAATAAGTCTTATGGCACAACCCTTAGTTAGTATTATTACTACAACTAAAAATCGTAAAGATCTGCTTCTAAAATTATTGGATAAAATGCGGGAGCAGACTTACCATCCTTTTGAGCATATCATTATAGATGCTGGTTCTACGGACGGGACTTTGGATATTTTGCGTAAATTGGAAAATAAATATCCGGTGCGGTGGATTTCGGAAACAGATAAAAATCAAACGGAAGGAGTAAATAAAGGATTGAAATTGGCCCAAGGCGAATTAGTGGCTATCACTCACGATGATGATTACTGGCTTCCCAATGGTTTAAGGATGCTAGTCCATGAGTTCAATAGTAATCCTTATCTAGATTTGGCTTACGGTGATAGCTTTTCCTTATTCCCAGATCAGCATACCGAACGAGTGTCGTATAGACGCTACGATTTAGCAGATATGGTAAATCGAGGTTATCAGATACCCCAGCACGGTTGTATTTTTAAGCGATCCTGGTTCGATCGGATTGGTTTTTTGGATGACAGTATTGATCATGTAGCGGAGTATGATTTTTTTCTGCGTTTGATTGAGCAGGGTGGTCGCTATATGCATGTGCCGGAAATAGTCTGTGTAGGTTTGCAGCACGATCGTAAAGAGTCTTGGGTGTGTCGGGAACATGCTTGGCAAGAAACTTGGCGAGTAAATAGAGCACACGGCGGACAACTTTTGTCTTTATTTACGCTTCTCTACGTAAAAAATCGGTATTTTTACGGTTTAAGTCAGAAGATGAATAAATATATCCCCGGGGTTTTAAATGGACTAAAGCGTATTTTTAAAACACCCCATTATTCTCTCTAGTATGACTACTCCATATACACCTAGACTTAGTTTTGTGGTAGTAGCTCGCAACGATGACTATGGCGGGCATTTTTTGGAGCGCATGCAGATTTTTTTGGATAATCTAATTAAGCTGGGCGGGGAATTAAAATTGCAGGCAGAATTGATAATTGTAGAGTGGAATCCTCCGGCGGATCGACCGCGTTTAAGACAGGTACTACAAATGCCTAAACTTCCCGGAAGTATTACCTTAAGAATAATTGAAGTACCGCGCGAAATGCATGCCTCTTTGCCAAATTCAGACCGTATTCCTCTCTTTGAATATTTAGGTAAAAACGTGGGCGTGCGCCGTGCCCGAGGTGAATTTGTAATGGTAGCTAATCCAGATGTTTTTTATAACGAATCTATGTTGCATTTTTTCTCCAGTGGCAAGTTAGATTTAAAAGCATTCTATCGAGTTGATAAATATGATGTAGGTGGCGTTACTATTCCCAGTCAAGGCACGGACTCTAGGAGTGTATTATCTCTTGCACCCAAGAATGTTATTAGGATAAACAATCGCTACGGAGAAGGTATTTTAAAGGGAGAAAAAATATGGAGTTGGCGCAACATTCGTCGGCGCTTAAGTTATTTGAAACAAATTGCGCGTCATTTTCCTTTTGCACCGCCCTATGCCAATGCCGCTGGAGATTTCTTCTTAATGAGTAGAGCGAGTTGGCATAGCCTTCGTGGATATCCGGAGATGCCCACCCACTCTCTAATGGATGGTTATATTTGCTATATGGCCGCTGCCTTAGGTTTGCGGCAGATTATTTTGCCCGAGCCGCTGCGCATATATCACTTTGAACACCATCATCAAGGTACGGAAACTCGTCCCTGGACGGATACCGGTCCATACGGCGAAAGATGTCTCACTATGCTTAAAACTCAAAAACCTTGGATTCCCAACGATGCTAATTGGGGGTTTGGAGATACCGATCTACCTGAAGTCTCCCTAAGTTAATTATGAAGATAATATATGCCGGTCTACGTTATGCGCGCGGAGTGGCATCGCACATACCGAGCATTGAATATATTAATTTTTATTTGCCTCTTACTAAGTTGCCCAAGATAGAGATCATTTCTTATGAAATGGAGCGATTAGACACGATCGGGCCCACTCGCGTCTCACAAGAATTGTTAGAGTTAGTTAGACGTGAACATCCGCCGATTCTTTTTCTGGTTAGTTTCAATCACGATTTGGATAAAAAAATATTTAGAGAGATTCGTA